>ERZ780157.1463-NODE-1463-length-25528-cov-3.664350_pt1 | contig 25528 bp, 18 predicted proteins | sample MGYA00511169_ERZ780157 | MGnify/ENA primary metagenome ERZ780157 (study PRJEB29588, sample SAMEA1965149) | human gut metagenome | biome: human gut; feature: human-associated habitat; material: faeces | place: Denmark | collected 2008/2010 ... | reverse complement strand
CGTCACACCTACGGCTGCTGCCATATATTGTTTCAGGCTTTCCGGATCATTGACTACTTCCATGCCACGTCCGCCGAGGACATAGGATGGACGAACCATAACCGGATAACCGATCTCATCTGCAATTTTAAGCGCTTCTTCTACATCTACCGCCATACCTGCTTCCGGCATTGGAATGTTCAATTTTTCCATCATGCCGCGGAACAGATCACGGTCTTCTGCCATATCAATGATCTCCGGCGAAGTTCCGAGGATATTGACCCCGTTTTTCTTCAGATCTGCTGCCAGATTCAGCGGTGTCTGTCCACCAAACTGAGCGATAACACCGAGTGGCTTCTCTTTTTCATATATACTCAAAACATCTTCAAGTGTTAATGGCTCGAAATACAATTTATCGGAAGTATCGTAATCTGTCGATACGGTTTCCGGATTACAGTTTACAATAATTGTCTCAAATCCCATTTCTTTCAGAGCAAAGGCTGCATGTACACAGCAATAGTCAAATTCGATACCCTGTCCGATACGGTTTGGTCCGCCGCCGAGGATCATGATCTTTTTCTTGTCCGTTACGGTAGATTCATCTTTTGCATTGTACGTAGAATAGTAATATGCACTATCTTTTGTACCACTTACACGAACCGGCTCCCAGCTCTCTGTGATACCAAATCCGGTTCTTGCCTTACGGATCTCTTCTTCTGTCACATCGAGGATCTGTGCCAGATAACGGTCGGAGAAACCATCTTTTTTTGCTTTCTCAAGAACATCTTTTTCCGGCACTTTTCCTTTATTTGCCAAAAGCGCCTCTTCTTCCTCTACCAGTTCTTTCATCTGCTCGATAAAATAATGTTTGATCTGTGTGCGCTCAAACAATTCTTCCACGGTAGCCCCTTTACGAAGTGCCTCATACATGATAAACTGACGCTCACTTGTCGGATAGATCAGCATCTGCATCAATTCATCCTTTGTTTTCTCATGGAAATCTTTGGCAAATCCCAGACCATAACGTCCGATTTCCAGACTGCGGATAGCCTTCTGGAATGCTTCTTTATAATTTTTACCGATACTCATAACTTCGCCGACAGCACGCATCTGTGTTCCCAGCTTGTCCTCGGAATCTTTGAATTTTTCAAATGCCCATCTGGCAAATTTAATAACAACATAATCTCCGCTTGGCACATATTTGTCCAATGTACCATTGACGCCGCATGGAATCTCATCCAAGGTAAGTCCGGACGCAAGCATCGCAGATACAAGTGCGATCGGGAATCCTGTCGCTTTGGATGCCAATGCGGAAGAACGGGACGTTCTCGGATTGATCTCGATAACAACGATTCGGTCAGATACCGGATCATGGGCAAACTGCACATTGGTTCCACCGATTACCTGTACTTCATTTACAATTTTATATGCCTGCTCCTGAAGGCGTTTCTGAACGTCTTCGGAGATGGTAAGCATCGGCGCGGAACAGAAGGAATCTCCTGTGTGTACTCCGAGAGGGTCAATATTTTCAATAAAGCAGACCGTGATCATATTTCCTTTTGCATCACGCACTACTTCCAATTCCAATTCTTCCCATCCGAGAATGGATTCTTCGATCAATACCTGACCGACAAGACTTGCCTGAAGTCCACGTGCGCAGACGGTTTTCAATTCTTCTACATTATATACAAGTCCGCCGCCGGCTCCTCCCATCGTATAAGCAGGACGAAGAACGACCGGATAACCGAGTTTATCCGCGATCTCAAGGGCTTCTTCTACAGAATACGCCACTTCGCTTCGTGCCATCTCGATGCCAAGTTTATTCATCGTCTTTTTGAATTCGATACGGTCTTCTCCACGCTCGATCGCATCCACCTGAACACCGATTACTTTTACATCGTATTTATCTAAAATGCCGGCGCTTGCCAATTCGGAACATAAGTTCAGCCCTGACTGTCCACCAAGGTTTGGCAGGATCGCATCCGGACGCTCTTTTTCTATGATCTGCTCCAAACGTTTTACATTCAATGGTTCGATATAGGTAACATCTGCAATGTCCGGATCTGTCATGATCGTCGCCGGGTTTGAGTTTACCAGTACAATCTGGTATCCAAGCTGGCGAAGTGCTTTACATGCCTGTGTTCCTGAATAATCAAATTCGCAGGCCTGTCCGATGATGATCGGTCCTGATCCAATGATCAATACTTTCTTAATGTCCTCTCTTTTACTCACTTTTGTCCTCCATTCCGAAGCCGCATACGGCACTCTCTAAATTTCTCTATTCCTTTCTATTTTACAGAAAATTCAGAAAAAGTAAATAGGAAATGAGAAAATAAATAAATTTAGATGTAATATTTTATTGCAGAATGTCCCCCTTACCTTTCTCTTTCGTGACCGCTCGCGCTTAGAAGAACCCCGTAGCGGTGTCTGAGGGCAAAGAACGCCCTCTAGGCACCGACGGTGTTCTAAATCCCTTAGAGAAAGGTAAGGGGGACATTTCCCACATTAAAAAATTACATTAAAATAGAATTATTTTTTGTAATTAATTGAAATCCATCGAAAAAAGACTTTCAACTGTCTTTCAAACAGTTGAAAGTCTTTTTGTTTTCTGCTATGTACGATTACATAGATGTTATCTCACAGGATTTCTGAAACTTCATCTACGTAGGCTCGGATCTGTTCCGGCAGTTTGGTGCCGGTGATAATGAGTTTTCGGTAATCCCCCTGAATACGAAGCAAGTCTTCTACGTCATCCTCTGTCAAAATCCCAAGGTCAATCAATCCCAGTAGTTCATCCAAAATAATAACATCGCTCTCTCCGGTTTCAAGAACTTTTTTTGAAAAGTTAAACCCATTTAGTATATTTGCTTTCTCTTCTTCTTTTTCGCTCTCTGACAAATCACAGTAACTGACGTCACTTTTATCAAATCGGAAAATCTGTACATCTGGTTCAAGCCGGTCTAAAACCTGAAACTCGTCGGCAACCTTTCCCTTCAGAAACTGAATCATCGTGATCCTCTGTCCATGCTGGAGTTCTCTGAGCGCCTGCCCTACTGCGGCAGATGTCTTTCCCTTACCTGTTCCATAAAAGGCTTGTATAATCCCTGATTCCATCGTCATAAACACCTCTCTTTAGTTTGTGCTGACACAGTTTTGACAACACTCGCTCATTTATGAGAAATAATTTACCACAAATTTTAAGAAATGGCAAGCAAATTTTTACGATCCCCTACTCGTCGTCCATACCATACGTGTCGGATTCATCGGATTCCGGTTCTTCGGATGCAGCTACAATCGCTGACATCGAATCCATTCGTTCCAGTTTGCTTACGGATATCTCATAAGCGATCCTAGTTTCAAATTCTTCGTCTCCAATGCGTTTTTGATACTCACGACTCTGGATTCTTCCCCATAGCTGAATGTGATCTCCTACTTGAAAACCATCGGCAAAACGTGCATTACGTCCCCAGCAGATACAAGGGATGTAATCGGATTTTCCATATGGACGGTTTACCGCAAGCAATACGTCTGCAATCTCGCGTCCCAATGGTGTCTTACGATATACCGGCGCCTTGCAGATATATCCGTCCAGGAAAATATGATTTGGTTTTTCACATTCTCCCGGCTCGTCGTCCACGCGGATGTCACGAACAAACATCGAAAGAACCAAACGATTGTGATTTTCTTCGTGACGATTGTAAGAGCGGAACTGTCCGGATGCTTCGATGAATTTTCCGCGGTAATCCTGTTTGACATCGATCAAACGTTCAGACACCATAAGCGGAATCGTATCGAATACATTACTTAAACGTCGTACTGACAATTGAAGAGTATAGAATCCCTCTCCATACACCTCATGGCTGAAGGTGAAATCGCTGATTACCTCTCCATACACATTTACCTGATTGTTTCCTAGCACCTTATCTGTCATCATATATGACCCCCTTTGTTTATTTACCTGTGTTTTGGCATCGAACAACACTTGATGTCCTGTGTGCAAAACAACACACTTTAATATTATAACACAGACTTTTTTTCTTTACCATATACTATATGCACAAAATTTTCTTTTTAGAACAAAAACTTTCGATTTGCCATATCTTTTTTTCTGTGCTATGATAGAGAACAGAGTTTTAAAGTAATCAAATGAAAGGACGATTAAAAAAATGGTAAAATCAAGAGATGATATAAGAAATATTGCAATCATTGCCCACGTCGATCACGGAAAAACAACCATCGTGGACGAATTGCTCAAACAAAGCGGGGTCTTCCGAAAAAATCAGGAAGTTGCAGAACGTGTTATGGACTCCAATGATATTGAAAGAGAACGTGGTATTACCATCCTTTCTAAAAATACAGCCATTCATTATAATAATATTAAAATAAATATTATTGATACTCCGGGACATGCTGATTTCGGCGGCGAAGTAGAACGTGTCCTCAAAATGGTAAACGGTGTCGTTCTTGTGGTCGATGCCTTTGAAGGAGCGATGCCTCAGACAAAATTTGTATTGAAAAAAGCGCTGGAACTCAGCCTTCCTGTCGTTGTCTGTGTCAATAAGATCGACCGTCCGGAAGCTCGTCCGGCAGAAGTTGTCGATGAGATTCTGGAACTTTTCATTGACCTCGATGCCAATGAGGAGCAGCTTGACTGCCCATTTATCTTTGCTTCTGCCAAAGAGGGAATTGCTTCCACTTCTTATGAAGAACCGGGAACTGATATGAAACCTCTGTTTGATGCGATCGTAAATTATATTCCGGCTCCAACCGGAGATCCGGATGCAGATACCCAGGTTCTTATCAGTACGATCGATTACAATGAATATGTCGGCCGTATCGGTGTCGGAAAAGTGGACAACGGTTCTGTGCGCGTCAATCAGGATGTTGTGATCGTAAATGCACACGATCCGGAAAAAAATAATAAAGTAAAAATCAGTAAATTATATGAATTTGAGGGATTGAACCGTGTTGAAGTAGAAGAAGCCGGCATCGGTTCCATCGTAGCAATCTCCGGTATTTCGGATATTCACATCGGGGATACGCTGTGTTCTCCGGAAAATCCAAAACCGATTCCATTCCAGCGAATTTCCGAACCTACTATCTCTATGGACTTTATCGTAAATGACAGTCCGCTTGCCGGTCAGGAAGGAAAATACGTTACTTCCCGTCATTTGCGTGACCGCTTATATAAAATGCTCAATACCGATGTCAGTCTTCGTGTCGAAGATACTGAGACGACCGAGGCTTACAAAGTTTCCGGCCGTGGAGAACTACATCTTTCCGTATTGATCGAGAATATGCGCCGCGAAGGATATGAATTTGCAGTCAGCAAACCGGAAGTTTTGTATAAAACCGATGAATCCGGGAAAAAATTAGAACCAATGGAACGTGCTTATGTGGATGTACCGGATGAATTTACCGGAACGGTGATCGACAAGCTGAGCCAGCGTAAAGGAGAACTGCAGGGCATGAGCCCACTCAATGCCGGTACCACTCGTCTGGAATTCTTGATTCCGGCCCGCGGACTGATCGGTTATCGTGGAGAATTTATGACCGATACCAAAGGAAACGGTGTCCTCAATACCGAATTTTACGGCTATGGCGATTACAAAGGCGATATTGCATACCGTAAGCAGGGTTCCCTGATTGCCTACGAATCCGGTGAAACAGTTACGTACGGACTTTTCAATGCCCAGGAACGTGGTACTCTTTTCGTCGGTCCCGGCGAAAAAGTATACGGTGGAATGGTCGTTGGTCAAAATGGAAAGACCGATGACATCGAAGTAAATGTCTGCAAGAAAAAACAGCTTACCAACACTCGTGCTTCCGGTTCGGACGATGCTCTCCGCCTGTCTCCGAAAAAGGAACTCAGTCTGGAAGAAGCCATCGAATTTATCGATACCGATGAACTTTTGGAAATCACACCGGAAAATCTTCGTATTCGTAAGAAAATATTGGATGGTACTGCCCGTTATCGTGCCAGCCGCAACAATAAAAACAGCTAATATATAGGAATGGAGACTTTCGAATGATTTTACAACCGATTAGTCCTTTCGTCCAGAAAATATTTGAATCGTATGAGAAACTGCGCCCTTGCTTTATGAGTGAGGGGCATTTTCTCAATCAGTTTTTATGGGAAAGTTATTATCATACCATGTTTGCCACTGATGATATCGCGCTGTATCTCTTTTTTGAATACCAGGGCGAAAAAAAGGCATTCTGCCCTCTTTGTTCCGTCGATGATCTGCCGGAAGCTTTCCGCCGCATGGAAAAGCAGTTTCACGACGAATGGAACGCCCCATTAGATATTTATCTGGTGGACGATCTGACAAAAAATGTATGGGAACAGGCAGGGCTGCTTAAAAATTATACCCGGACTGCCGAGCGTGACAGTTTTGATTATATCTATGAAGCTGAAAAATTGAAGACGTTGAGCGGACGTGCCATGCACAAGAAAAAGAATTTAGTCAATTCCTTCCTCCGCGAATACGAAGGCCGTTTTGTCTACGAGACACTCGGCTGCGGAGATATCGAAGAAGTCAAGGAATTTCATGAAAAAGGGCTCGATGACCGCCGCCACTACGACCGTTTCAACTGCATTGACGATGAAGAAGAAGGTGTCTACCGGCTGCTCGGCAACTGCAAAAGCATTGACTGCGCCATGGGTGGCATCCGCATGGACGGGAAAATCGTCGCCTATACCATCGGAAGCTACTGCCCTTCGATCCAGTGTGCATTTATTCATATCGAAAAGGCGGAACCGGAGATCAAGGGATTGTACAATTACATCAACCAACAGTTTTTGATTCATGAGTTTCCGGATGCGGTATATGTAAACCGCGAAGACGATCTCGGACAGGACAACCTGCGTCAGGCAAAATTGTCCTACAAACCGATCCGTCTGGAAGAAAAATATTATATTCAAGAAAAACGATAAAAAAGATGCTTGTACTCATTGATATAGGTTTCTATATTTATGAATACAAGCATTGTTTTATAATCTTATCTTCTTTTGTCCGCTGTATGCGCGGTATTTCTTTTTCCCATTGATCTTGTCATACGTCCGCACTTTAAACCAAAGCGTGTAACCTTTTTGAGAATAGGCAAGTTTTACTACCCGCTTTCCTTTCTTCAAGGAATTCTTTGACAAACGGATGCGTACGAACTTTTTACCTTTTTTCTTCATATACAGATCAAAATAACTGCCTACCGATGACTTCACTGTAATCTGTACATAGCGAGACTTTTTATTTCGCTTTTTATGAATTGAAATTGCCGGACGTTTGCTCTTCTTTTTCGACGTAGCAGCAGACGACTCTACTCTTGCGCTTTCCGCCGACTCCTGCGTCGATACTGGCGTGACAGTTGATACCTGGCTTGCTGACAACGTTTCCGTCGGCTGCGGTGTGGCAGATGGTGTCTGGCTTACTGCCGGGGTCTCCTCCTCCGGCATTTTGCTTTCAAACACCAGTCTTTTGGTATCCGATGCCAACGGATTAAACGTAATTGAATAAATATAAAAAATTCTTTCACGTCCATAACTTTCTGCCTCCTCTGGTTTTTGGCATATTCCAATTGACATATAACTTGCCTTTTTTCCAGTATCACTTATATTATTATTATAAATTCCAACGTCCTCTGTTCCGAATTTTATCGGGTCATCATCATTTGGATACCAAAAAGGATAGGTACAATCTACTATGGATGTACCGACTGCGTATCCATTTTCCATTGTCAATTCCTCGTCCCACAGATCAAACATCAATTGTACTCCGACCTTGGCTTTGATCGACACCGTTGCGTAATCTTGTGCGCGTATCTGTTCTGGCAGTTTGAACGCCACCCGCTGATATCGTTTGCTAAAACTAATTTTTATACATGGCACTCCGTCATCATCCACACCTGCTTCCACCGGAACACCATTCTCGCTCTCTTGAAAAGCCCATTGTTCCATAAGATCATACGTTTCTGTCTCCGGCTGCATGATTACCGGTTTCCACTCCTCCCAGGCAACTTCGGGATAAGTTTCTTTCTGTTTTTGCCAAAATTCACTTCCGGACGGAATATACATCGTTCCTGTTACTTGTTCAAAAAATGACAATCCTCCCTCTTCCGGATCCTGCGTTGTCACTTCATTTCCTTTCCAATAAATATCACATGCCGTGAAATTTCCCAGTCCTACATAGGAAAGTTTTTCCGGCAGAACAATGGTTTGAAGCACTGGACAATTTCCAAAGGCATCTTGTTTGATCTTACTTGTATATACAGGCAGTTCAACCGATTTTAAATTTTCACATCCGAAAAATGCTCTTTTTCCAATCTCTACCGCTTTAATGTTCACCTGCGTAAGGCTTGTACACCCTTCAAAGGCTCTGTCCCCAATCGAACGTACAACTCCGGAAATTTCCAACTTTTTCAAAGAACTGCATCCGTAAAAGCACCCCTCTTCAAACGTTGTCTGACCAGTTATTCGAACAGTCTGAAGTTTCTTTAAATTTTTAAAACATTTTTCCAAAATGAAACTATTTTCAACCTCCATTTCTACCGAATACAGATTCATGTATTCATTACAAATTTCACCAAGAATTATATTATTATTTTTTAGAATCAGTTTCTTAACCGAAGCCTTACGAATTTCATTCGGAATGCATACTTCCCCGTCTTCTCCATTTCCTACAAACGTTATCGTTCCCTCTGTATCAAACCGGCACACCGTATCATATTCCAAATTTGCCCAATACTCTTCCGAAATGCTGCCGTCCTCTGCTGCCATCTGACAGTATACTATATTGTCGGCGGAAACGGCAATTCTTTTCGTCCAGGTAATCTTTTTCTCATCCAGCTGCTGAATGATACGATTCCATTTATCCGTATCGGGAACATACATGGTTCCGGTTCGCCCCGTCCAAAATGCGTCGTCAATCGCTTCATCTTCTACTTCATATTCGTTTTTACTGTATCGCCAGACAAAACTTGTAGCAAGTGGGAACGCATCTTTTTCCAGTTTCTTTAAATCATTAGGCATTATCACAAGTTTGATATTGCTGCATCCCCAAAAAGCCCCCTCCTGTATTGTATCCACTTTTTGTGTCAGAGACATCATATCTAAATTTTCACAATCAGCAAAAGCATAACTTCCAATCTTAGTCACACCACCCCACGTTATCTCTGTAAGATTATGGCATCCTTCGAAAGTGTGATCTTTTATAAAATATACATTCTCATCAAACTCAATTTTCAATATCTCCTGTTTCTCGATTCCATCCAGCATTTCCGCCGAAACCGAATATACTCCCTCTACCTTTAATACGCCGTCCTCACTTAATGTAACCTTCTTTTCTGTCTGAGAATCCGCTGCTTTGACGCTTACCGGTGTATTATGTACAGGGTACTGTACCATTCCGAGCGTCATCGCCAAAACAAGCACCCATGCCAGATTTCTCCTATATCTTCGCATTTTTTCCATCTATCACTTTCTCCTCTATCTTATCGATAATACGGCACAAAATCATGCCCTTTGCGCTTTTCCGTCGGCGGAAGTTCGTGGTAATTCCCATACATATCCCGCAGTTTCCGGTCATACGCACGCGGTACCTTGCAGGTTATCCCCTCAAATTCCATGTCAATCCGGTCTTCATAATATTCTTTTCTGTTTTTCTCTTTCGTTCCGTAAATAGTCGCCAGACAAAAAATGTTTTCGCACGCATCATAATCATACTTTTTCATACATTCTTCCGCTTGTTTTACATATTTCTCCAGGCACAACGAACGAATGTGATGATCGTAAAACTGGCGAATCTGCTTCATCGGATTCAGATAGGGTTTGTATCTTCCAAAGATCTTTCTGGTTTCTTCAATATTTTTCCAATATTCCGCATAATTTTCTGCCAGATCTTCTTTGGTATATCCCGCACCGTCGACAGGAAATACATCCACCCAGACAGCCTGCGCATACTTTTCACGTCTGCCTTTTTTCTCGGTAACCGTACCGGTATGTACGACTTGAATATACGGGATTGCGATATTTCCTTTCATCCCGGTTCGAAGTTCGTATTGGGGAGCTGATGTCATTTCATCCGAAAATACCCGCTTAAATGTCTCATAGTCCGAACGCGGCATCGAAATATCGATATCATCGTCCCACGGAATGAAACCGCCATGACGTACCGCACCGAGCAGTGTTCCATAATCAATGATATAGCGGAGTTTGTATTTTTCACAAATTGTTACAACATGGGAAAAGATGTCAAGTTCCATCTTTCTCACTTCTTCGTCCGGAATCTCTTTTCTTGTCTTCATGCTTTTTTCTTTCCTTTCCGAAATGACTGAGTAAAGTTTTTTAGTACCTGTAAAATATAGGTAAATTGACTAAACCTGAACAGAATCGAAAGCAGGATGTAAACTGCTGCTCCGACAAGTACCTGAAGAATAACAGTCACGATCGTTGGCAGTGCGATCATTCCGGTAAAATAAACGCATACTCCCATCACGGAAGCGAGCAGGATGGAAGGAATCAGATCGGCTAACTGCTCTTTATAATTGTAATTCAAAAACTTACGGTTTGGCGTCGAGTTTACAACTGCTGCAAATAAGGTTACGATAAATGCGGTCCATGCGATTGCCATGACACCACGGTACATGACAAGAAGGATCATGGCGATACCAAATACCTTTTTCACGATTTCCATGATCAAGTACGTCCGTCCTTTTCCAAGTGCCTTTACCGCCTGCACATTGGCCGTCTGAACCGGCTCCAGTGCATATTGCAGACACGCGATCTGCATAAATGGCACACAAGGCAGCCATTTGTCTGAATAAATCAGGCTGACAACCGGTGCGGACATTACCATAAGCCCGATCATCAACGGCCACATCACATAAGAACTGACGCGAATAGAAAGACGAACGACCTCTTTCATTTTCTTTAGATCATCCTGTTTCATTGACATAGCAGGAAAAAGTACCGAAGTAACCGACGAATTGATATTGGTTACGACAAGCCGCGGCATATTTCCGCCCTGATTGTAAAAACCAAGATCTTTTTCCGTGTACACTTTTCCGATGATAAGGCTTCGAATCTGCCCATAAGACGTATGGATCAGTTCCGAGCAAAGCATCTTCCATCCAAAAGAAAACAGTTCTTTCATTCTTTTTCCGGAAAATGCCCATATCGGGCGCCATTTTACCGTAAACCAAAGGATCAGCGTATCCAGTGTCGAATTAAACAGATATTGTGCCACAAGGGCCCATGGACCAAATCCCATATAAGCCATGACAATTCCTACGACAGCCGAACCGGCGGTACCGATCAGTGTCGAGAAAAAGAATCGTTTAAAAAGCATCTTTTTCTGTACGTAGGCCTGCTGCACGGAATTGACACCGGCAAGCGGGATCTTAAGTGCCAGTACACGCAGAACCGGACACAAAATGTCTTTTCCGTAAAAGGACGCAACCAGAGGCGCTCCCAAAAATACAATGGCATAGAAAATCCATGACATCACAATGCTAAAATAAAATACGGACGAAAAATCCAATTGATCCGCTTCTTTTTTCTGAATCAACGCAGAACCAAATCCACTTGACACAAAAACATTGGCGATATCTATAAAAACAGTAATGAGTACGATGACACCAAAGTCACTCGGGCTCAGAAGTCTTGCCAGCACGATCCGCACGATAAAAGATACAAGCTGCGCTCCAATCCGTTCTCCAAATTTCCAAAATAATCCGGAAAATACTTTCCGCTGCAAACTTTCTTCACTCATAATCATCTGCTCCTATTTTTTCTGCATTTCCAATTGCGCCTTCACAAGGCGGTAATACATCCCTTTTCGGGCAATCAATTCTTCATGGGATCCCACTTCTGCGATGCGGTGTCCGTCGATCACGATCAGGCGGTCCGCATTTTGCAGAGTTGACAAACGATGGGCGATTGCAAAGGTTGTACGCCCCTTTGTCAGACGGTCGAGGGCTTTCTGAATGCGGTATTCACTTTCCGTATCCAGACTTGCTGTCGCTTCGTCTAAGATCAAAATACGAGGTTCATTGAGAATTGCTCTTGCAATGGCAATCCGCTGTCTCTCTCCTCCGGACAAACTATGTCCGCGTTCTCCTACGTAGGTATTGTATCCATCCGGCGTTTTTGAGATAAAGTCATGGGCATTGGCAAGCTTGGCAGCCCGGATCACTTCCTCATACGAGGCATCCGGTCTGGCAAACCGTATGTTTTCAAGAATCGTACCGGAAAACAAAAATGTTTCCTGCAATACAACACCAAGCTGTGCATGATATGTTTTTGAACGTATGTTCTTAATATCTGTTCCATCAACCAGTATTGTGCCGTCGTCCACTTCATATAACCGCATGATCAGATTGATCAGTGTGGATTTTCCTGTGCCGGAAGCTCCGACGATACCGATCATTTCACCGGGTTTTACCGTCAGATTCACATCCTCCAGTACCGGCTGGTACGATTTGTAGCCAAAGGTTGCATGGGAAAATGTGATCTCTCCCTCCACTTCCAATTCTTTCGGCTGCTCATCATCCTCGATAAACGGATCCTGCGCCAAAATATCATTGATTCGTTCGATACTGCTGATCAGATTCATCAGATCACGCGGCATCGAAGTCATCCAGTTCAGGTATTGGTACAGAAGCTGCGTATAGGTGATAAACTGCAGCAGTTCTCCGGTTGTCATCGTACCGCGAAGCACATCGCAGCCGCCAAAATAAACGACCAGAAAGATTCCTGCACCAAGGATAAAATCAATCATTGGCATAAACAGCGCCCAAAACACTTCATTCTTCTTCTGTACCCGGCAGAATTCGTCTGCCAGTTCGTTAAATTTTTCCCGCTCTTCTGCTTCCTTTCCGTAGGATTTTACGACGCGCATCCCGGAGATCACGTCCTGAAGATTGCTATTGACATCGTCGCTCTTTTTCCATTGCAGGTGAAAACGGCGGTGAATATTTTTTCTCCATGCATACGTAATAAAAACCACGACCGGAATGAAGATAAAGGTTAATAATGCCAGCTTCCAATTCAAAGCAAGCATAAATATTATATCACAAAGAAAGATAAAACACACGGTAAACATATTGCAAAATGTGCGTTCCATAAATTCCCTTATTTTTCCGGTGTCAAATACAATACGATTCATCAGCTCTCCCGGTTTTCTGTCATTGATAAAACCAATGGAGAGAATCTGGATCTTTTCAAATAATTTCTTGCGAAGATCCTTTGCAATTGTCGCCCCAAGTGCTGTACAATAATAACTTTTCAGCACATTGATAACGACGATACCGACACTGAGCAAAAACATAATGAAAAGACACACGAGTGCCATACGGATTCCCCCATGATGCTTTGTCAGCACCTCATCGACAAGCCGTTTCTGCACTTCCGGATTGAGAAGTGTGACGACCGCCGCTAAGATCATCAGTACAATAATTCCCAAAAATCTTCTGCGGTAAGGGGCTGCCATCGTCAGAAAAGAATGCCAGAAACCACCTTCCTTCGAACAATGCGGGCAGTATCTGGTGCCCGGTATCGCACGTCCGCAATTCGGACAGATTTTCTCATATTCGGTACTTTCTACCTTTTCTGTCCTTCCCGAACACAGGATACGGATTCCTCTGGCGATGTAAGCATATCTTGCCAGATGTTTTCCGGAATATTGTACCAGAAGACGCTTTTCCCCGCGATACCGAACCGTCAGAAGCCCACAGCCGACTTTCGCTTCTGCCGCCGCTTCTTCACAGTCTGCCAGAGCAAACCATTCTGCCGGACTTCCCTTAGATAACAGATAGATTTTTTTGTTCGTCACAACAAGATAGGAATCCGATAACCAGTCTCCGTCTGCGCCAATGTCATACGGAACACTGTAATACCGCTTTTCTTCTGCTGTCGGCGGTAATATTTTCTCCGCCCATGCAGGCAGTTCATAATTCAAATTCATCGCATTCTCCTATTACAAAAATAAATCCAGTTTTCTCTGTTCCTTCTGCGTCAGAGCAAAGACATCCGGAATCTCAAACCGGTTTTCGTCGAGATCTGTGATCAGAAGCCTTTTTTCCGACAATCTTGTCACCGCGCTCGCTCCCATATTGATTGTAAAACAGCATTCCCCACGGTCTGTCAGAACATGGAAATACGCATAGCCGTATTCGTCTTTGATCGAAAGCACTTTTTGGATGACAGGTGTAAAATAATGTAAATTCAATTGTTCCAGTAACATTTTTTTCGTTTCTTTCGAAACGTCTCTCAGATCTTTTACCACACCGATTTCCCGTGATCTCTCTTCCACGGTTTGGATAGAGATAAACCCGTCCGGCTCGGTAAACGGAAACAGCCGGATCACCTGAACCCGTTCCCATGTCTTCCCATCAAACGTTAGGCGGACAAAACCGCCTTTGGTTCGTTCGAATACCGCATTGTCTTTTGTCAGGTAGTGCAGTGACGTCATTTCTTCCGCTTCCCGTTCGATCTGTTCTCTTTCAAATTGTTCCATTTCCTCTGCCTCCCCTCTTAGTCAAGTCCCCTAAGTGCCAGTGACTCGGTCTGTAATTTCATCAATTTATAATATATACCTTGTTTCTGTTCCAGCTGCTCCGCCGTTCCTTCCTCCGCAATCTTTCCCTCGTCAATCACGACCAGACGGTCTGCATCCCGCAATGTCGAGAGCCGGTGTGCGATGGATAATGTGGTACGCCCTTTGACAAGGTAATTGAGAGACTCCTGGATGGCTTTCTCCGTCGCCGTATCCACACTTGCTGTCGCTTCATCAAGGATCAATATCTTTGGATCTGCAAGAATGGCTCGTGCGATGGAAATTCGTTGTTTTTCGCCGCCCGATAAGTCTTTTCCCGCTGCCCCGATCACGGTATCGTAACCATCCGGCATATTACTGATAAACTCATGTGCGCTGGCTAACATCGCCGCACGTATGATGTCTTCCCTTGATGCCTCCGGATTGGCATACGCGATATTATCTGCCACCGTTCCCATAAAGATATACGTATCCTGTGAAACCATTGCCACATTACGCCGCAGATCGTGAAAAGCCAGTTCTTTTACCGGGATACCATCAATGCGAATCTCCCCTTCATTGACATCGTACAGTCTTGAGATCAGATTGACAAGTGTCGTCTTTCCGGCTCCGGAACGTCCCACGATACCAAGCATCTCCCCTTGTTTTACATGTAGTGTAATATCTTTTAACACCGGTTTATTGGTCTCATAGCCAAATGTCACATGTGAAAGTTCAATCTCTCCCCTTGGCTCCTTCAACGCCACCGGATGCTCTGCCTCCTCAATGTCCGGAATCGCATCCATGATCTCAAACATTCGCTGTGCCGAATTGATACTGTCCGACCACATCTGAAATACCCGTGAAAAGAAATTCATCGGTCCATTGAGCTGCCCCACATAACCGACAAACGTAATCAGTACACCAAGTTCAATTTCCCCGGTTCCCAAAAGCAGGATCACGCCTACGATCCACACCCAGATACTGGAGATTTCCTGAACCAGATTATATAGTATCGTAAACCGGTTGTTATATTTTACAATCCGGATCTCCGCGTCTTTCAGCCGTTCATTGACCGGCTCAAATCTCGCATTTTCCGCCACCTGCTGTCCAAATGCCTTTACCACTCTGGCACCGGTCAGATTATCATTGACACGGCTGTTTACTGCCCGTTCTGCGCGATGGCGTCTTCCAAAGAGGCTCCATAATTTGGGTTTTAACCGCACACTCATAAAAACTAAGAGCGGCAGAAGCACACATGCCACAAGTGCCATCGGCGCATTGAGCCGGAACATCACGCAAAACGTCGCAATAATCGTAAAGCCATGAATAAATATGTACGGAAAGCCGTCCAGAAAAAAGTTCGTCACACGTTCTGCATCGCTGAGGACACGGGTCATCAGGCTTCCGGTCTGTTTGCTCGTAAAAAAGCCGATCGACAGTCTTCCCAGCGCGGCAAATACATCCTGCTTGATATCACGCACTGTATCCGCTACGACCTGCGCCATCAATACTCCCTGCACAAGTGTCACACCGCGTTGTAAAATTCTTGCCACGATCATTGCCGCAACCAGGATAAGAAGGGCCAGTGTATACTCTCCTGCAATTCCAAATTTTCCCAAAATGACATCATTTTTCTTAAGCACCCAGTCAAATAACACCGTACCACTCAGATACGGCCATAAAATGTTTACAAATGCCGAAAAAACGTAACAGAAAAGAAGGGCTGCCATCTTCACGCGGTATTTCCGGAAATAGCGCAGTGTCCGTGTAAAGATGGATCGCTTGTTCATACATTTCGGACATATTTTTCGCGCCGGATCCGGATACATCGTTCCACATCGTGGACAATACAATTCTTCCGAACCGGCTTCTTTTTCTTCCGCCGCCTCTTCGGCCTGCGGCTGTGCTTCCTGTCTTAAGGCATTCACAAACTCGTTCATCTGCGCCAGATACAGGTTTGTCAGTGCACAAAGCCGGTATTCAATCCCTTTATACTGCATGATAACAAGGCTCGTCGCCAACTGTCTATAAATGAAAATATTTGTTATTTTATTACGCTCATACAAACGGCAGGCGTACTCTTTTTGATCCTCTCCATACGCCATATCCTTTGTCCTTGTTCCACGAAAATAACGGATGCTCTGCGGATCCGGTTCACTGACCGCGACCCCCAGAATATCTTTTGTCAAAAACACATATCCATTTACATATTCACTTGAAAATGACAGGTCAAATGGCGATACCGCCAGAATATCCTGCTTTTCAATGCCCTGCTTCCGAATCTGCTTCTCCACACAGGATGGCAGTTTATTGTCCCTCATCATCCTCTTCCTTCCGATATTTGTCATAATCATCTAAGAAATTATATTCCCAGTCATCTTTATGATAGCCGATCACGGTACGCAGATTGATATTCCGCACACTATTGAAAATATTCGACTCGATGACATCACTCGTCTTGCGAAACTGCGCGATCAGTTCTTTCATCTCATCACGCTTTGATGGCTTGTCTCCGCCACACGTCGCACAATGCTCGGTAAAGCGGCAGGCACACTGGATAAAATGCAGGTCATTGTAGTCACGCCATGCCTTGATATCCGCTTCTTTCACGAGATACAGCGGGCGGATCAGTTCCATGCCGGCAAAGTTTGAACTGTTTAACTTTGGCATCATTGTCTCAACTTTTCCGCTGTAAAGCATTCCCATGAGAATCGTCTCGATCACGTCATCAAAATGGTGGCCGAGCGCGATCTTATTGCAGCCGAGTTCTTTTGCCTTCGAATACAGATAGCCGCGTCGCATTCTCGCACAGAGATAACATGGATTTTTTTCAATCCCTGCAACCACGTCAAAAATCTCCGTATTAAACACCGTCAGCGGAATTCCTAAAATCTTCGCATTGTTTTGTATGATATTCCAGTTGTCCTCATTGTAGCCCGGGTTCATTACGAGAAAAATGGCATCAAAGGAAATCTGTCCATGCTTTTTGATCTCCTGAATGAGTTTTGCTAAAAGCATGGAATCCTTGCCTCCGGAGATACAGACCGCAATCTTATCTCCTTCCTGAATCAACTCATATTCTTTAATGGCTTTCGTAAACCGGCGCCAGATCGGCTTGCGGAATTTTTTGATCAGGCTCCGCTCAATCTGTGCCGTACGTTCTCCGAGGTTTTCTTCCTGTTTCGTAAACTGACTCAAAGAATACCTCAGATACGAGCGGTATCCCCCTTCCACATCGACGACATTTTTTCCTTCTTTTTCCAGATCCTGTACGCATTCCGCACTTTTTCGTCCCGTGTGGCAGAACAAGTACACCGTCTTATCCTGCTTCCACAATTCCGCATGGTCTTCCAGTTCTTCCGCCGGAATATTTATCGCTCCCGGGATGCTTCCTCTGGAAAATTCTTCTTCTTGTCGTACATCTACCAGTACTGCTTCCTCTTTGGATAACGCAAGTGCTTCCTGTACACTAACCTGTCTCATCTTCTTTGCCTTCCTTTATTGTAAATATCTGTCAAAACAATTTCGTACCCGGTTCAATCGCTCCATTGCGGTACTGCTGCATCAATTCTTCCAGATCGGATATATATGCCATAATTTTCTTTCCGACATCGGTATCTTTTACAAGTACACGCGTTTTCTCGGTCTCGACAATCTGACTCTCCGACGCGATGTCCTTGTTTTCCTGCAATGCCTTTTTTACGCTTTCAAACGGATGGTGCGCTTTGATACGCATGCCATGGGAATTGTAAATTAATGTATATCCGGCGATTCCTGTCGTCTTGTGGTAATCTTTGCAAAATCCGCCATCGATAACGAGCAGTTTTCCGCCTGCCCGGATTGGCTGTTCCCCTTCCATCGTTTTTACCGGCGTATGTCCATTGATAATGTGCGAATGTTCGGAATACAGACCAAACTCACGCAGGATCATATTGCAGGTCCGCTCTTCTTCATGATAGCGGTAATATGGATTGCTTTCCTCAACCCACGCACTCTCGTCAGTCACAAACATTCTCTCAAAGGTCTTAATATTGCGCCCGCAAAGCGGTGATTTGCGTCCGCACCACAAAAACCACATGAAATCCAAGGCATCCTGGTCTTTGCGGTGAAAATACGCCCGTCGTGCCATTTTGTCGGCATAATCGAGATAGCATTTCCCCTGATAAATTTCATCGCCAAACCGCACCCCATCAAAATTTCCACTTTCATCCAATGGCACACACCCGTGATACAACAGGTTTCCATTGAAAATGCGGTACATGCTTCCCTTTTCATACAGATACGATATATGTCGCTGCAAACGATTGCTGTTGATAAATGCGGTCGTAAGTTCATCCATCACATGAGCTTCTTCTTCCGTAAGCGCATATACATCTTCCCCCTGGAGTGTAGGGAAATCCCCATCTTTCAATGGATATTCTTTTCCGTCAATCGCAACCGTCTTTTTCTCTTTATCAATCTTCGAAAGAAGCAGGCGGTCTTTCATCTCATATTCCGGATGGCGCAGTATCGTCTGGCCTTCCAGTTTCAAAAGCATAACGGAAACTGCCTTATCGGCCGCCTCCATCGGCTCCACATTGGCATACGTTTTTTCCGCAAACAAAGCGAGTTCCCGGAGACTGATGCCATAGCCGCTCTCTAATATCTCGGTGTTGTGGTGGCGCAGGTTATTTTTCACAACATTGGCGATACATGCCTGATTGCCCGCTGCTGCCCCCATCCACAATATATCGTGATTTCCCCACTCAAAATCAAGGGAATGATAGTTCATCAAAAGATCCATGATCTTATCCGCGTAAGGTCCGCGGTCAAAAATATCTCCAACAATGTGCAGATGGTCAACCGCAAGCCGCTTGATCAGCTCTGCCAGTGCAACGATAAATTCATCCGCATTGTCAATTTCCAATATCGTATCCAGAATCTTCTGGTGATACCGCACCTGGTTATCATCTTCGTCTTTCTGCACATGCAGAAGCTCGTCGATAATATACGCAAAATCTTCCGGCATCGCCTTACGCACTTTCGATCTTGTATATTTGGAAGAAAGGAGTTTGGCGATTTCGATCAGCTGATTCAAGATCATGCGGTATCGCTCCATTGACAACGCATTTTCTTTTTTTAACTGCTCCAATTTTTCTTTTGGGTAATAGATCAGCGTACAGATTGCCTGTCTTTCAGAATCATTTAACTGTTCTTCAAACAAAAGATCCACCTTTTCGCGGATCACTCCCGAGCAGTTGTTCAATATATGGCAAAATGCTTCATACTCTCCATGAAGGTCACTCATAAAATGTTCGGTTCCCTTCGGAAGGTTGAGTATCGCATTCAAATTTATAATTTCTCTGCAAACGGCCTGTACCGATTGATATTTTTCTGCTAAAATCTTCAAGTATAATGTTCTGTCAACGGACATAAAAAAAGCCTCCTGTTTGTTCGTAGAATCAATATTTATTCTACCACAAACATGGAAGCTTTTAAAGGTTTTTATTTGGCAATGTATAATTTAATGCCGTTTTCACTATAATTTGCATGTTCCGGAAGAGTTACTTTGAGTCCCGGTGCCACAGTCTGAATGAGCTTTTTATCGGATTCTGTCAATTGGAACTTATTTTCATTTGTCGTCACATAATAGCCGCTCACCTGATTATTTTCAAAGACGAAGCTGATGGTCGTATCGCCAAAGGTCGGCATGTTCTGCCCACCCTGGAAAAGCACTTCTCCGGTTCCTCTTGTTATAACGGCATTGGCTGCTCCAAATGTCAAAACTTCTTTTTTGGTATCTACGCTGGAAGCCCGAAGCATATACTCCCCACTCTGTGTCACATTCCGAATGAGGGTTTCATATTTTTGTGGAAGGTAGATGCTGTTAATATTAAGTTTCAAGTTCACATCGATCTCGTTCTGATTATACTTGATAAACCGAAATCCAACTCCCTGATTATAAATCTCATACGTCAGATCCCAATCGTCTTCCTCTCCTGTTTTCTTTTCCTGCTGGCTCCGATACTCTTTCTCCAGCCGCTTTACCTGATCGGTAAATCCGGTAAACCCGCACTGCTCTACTTTGGCGATCGTCGCATACGAATCCTCCGTAAAGCCTTTTTTCTTACTGTCATACTTAATACTGAAAGCATAATCGGTTTCCGACTCTATTATGCTCACAACCGACCCGGTCCGCTGCAACATAAAATTTTTGCTGTCTGACAGACACTCGTAACTGGAACGGTATCCGCTGGTTTCTTTCTCGTACCCATCCTCATCCGTCGTTTCTTCTGCGGTTAGGATTCCTGACGCAACGAGATTTTGAAGTGCCTGTGGAAAATCATTGGCTTTGACATAGCCACGGTCTTCATAACTTTTATTCGCACCCATTACATTTTTCGAATTTTCCTCGTAATAGAAATCCTCTGCTTTTTCCGGTTCTTTGGTAAATGCGGATGCCACCAGGATCAATATTCCAAATACAAGCGGAACTAAAATAATTCCAAGCATCTTTGAATTTTTATTGTTCATCTTAATGCCCCCTTTCTCACATTCCCTGCTGCCGTTTTTCAATCAGCCGTCGGATCACGCTTAATATAATATAAATCACTACACCAATCAATGCGGTCATGATCCAATATGACACCATCGAATAGTTTTCTTCTTGAAAGGATATCATTTCCAATACAAAAGTAGATCCGAATAACGCCGTGCATAATGAAATTCCGGTGATAACAAACTGTACTGCCACTTCTTCATTCATAAGAACATTGTGTGCTTCTCGAATATGCCATTTTCTGCGAACCGCAAGTACAATCAATAATGCTGCCACCACAATGGTTCCGACATAAAAGAGAGCATGGGCTCCATAGTCACCCCACTGAACGATCGTGTAACTGTCACCTGCGGACGTATCCACGTAAGTCGTATCCGGAAAGAAGTAACATGGTACAAAATATCTCACGATCAAATTTCTCTCCTGTCCATACCGAAGAATATCATCATACCACAGACAAAAAGCAGCCGGACTGATCATCAATCCGATACCAACCGCATAAGACAAAAACCGGTTGTGAATGCATGTAATCGTCAGGAAAAATACCAGATAAAGGGAACTCATTCCCAAAAATTGTAAAAGCACACTCTGCCAGATTACCGCATAGGGATTTATCTGGGTAAAACTTGTATAATAATAGTCCGCCACTTTCTGCAGATTATCGTTCACACTCAAACAGGACAGCGATAAAATAACGCCAAAGGAAACGGTATAAATCGCAATTGCCACATGGGCGTTGATCAGTTTCATAATCACTTTATCCCGTTCACGAAGTGGCAGAACTTGTAAAAAGTCAGCGATTCCGCTTCGATTTTCATGCAAAAATGTCTGCTGAAGAAGTACCACCAAAAACACAAGAATTGCCAATGTATAATAGGTCGAAATACTTCCTCCAAAGGCTGCATTTATGAAAAGATTTACCACATCTCCCATTCCCCAGACAGCCTGACGGGTAAAATGATCCGACAGTTCAAGCAATGCGCCCTCATAGACATCCTTTGTCATGCTTGTCGTGATCACTGCCATAAATACTAAAAACAAAAGTCCAACGATCAGAAGTGGATATGTTTTCTTAATTTCACGTTTCATATACGTACGATATTGACTGTTCATCCTTCTCTCCTCCTTCGATTCGAATAGATAAAGACTTCTTCCAACGATATCTCGGTCTGCTCAGCAAGGTCAGCACCTTTCTCCGTAAAATACGAGATCGCATCTTCTGACCCCTGCCACAAAAAGGTATAGACACTTCCGATATTGGAATAATTGACAATATTTTCATTGCCAAGCACCCCTTCCGGAATACCGCCCTTAAATACCACCTGATATTTTCGGATATTGTCTTTTACTTCATCAAGTTCTCCCTGATACTGGATTCCGCCAATGTTCATCATTGTCACCGTATCACATATTTTTTCCAATTCATACAGATGATGCGTGGAAATGATCACAGCGGTCTCATCGTAATCTACTTTGGCGATCACCTGCTCCAAAAGATCGGCCTTCGCCATCGCATCGAGTCCCGACGTCGGCTCATCCATCACAAGCAATTCCGGCTTCATCGCCATATTCAGCATAAAGGAAAGCCGCATTTTCTGGCCTTTCGAAAGATGCCCCACTCGTCGTGTCAATGGAATCTTGAACATTTCATTTAACTTGTGAAACTCCTCTTCTTCAAATTTTCCGTACATGCCCTGATAAAATTTAATCATGTCCTTTCCTTTGTAATTGAGGAAAAAATTACAATTATCTGCCACGTACCCTATCTTTTCCTTTGCCTTCGGATTGTCGTAAATTTTCTCTCCGTCCAGCAAAATCTCTCCTTCATCGATCGACAAGATTCCTGTGATACACTTGATCAATGTCGTCTTTCCGGAACCATTTGGTCCGATCAAACCATGTATTTTCCCCGGCTCCACCTGAAATGAAATATCTTCGATCGCAGGTGTTCCCCCTTTGATATATGATTTGGTCACATGTTTTACCTCTAACATCTTCTACCCTTCCTTTCTTTACGAAGTTGCTGCATCATACAGTTCTTCCACCATTTTCAGAATCTCTTTTTTGGAAAAACCAAGATAGATCATTTCCACACAGGCTTCTTTTAGTTTCTGCCTTCCCTGTTCTTTCTGCCTCTCCGAAGGCTGTATCTTTCCCGTCTCTGCGATATAAGCACCTTTTCCGCGAATTGTCACGATCACTTGCTGCCGCTCCAGCTCGCCATATGCTTTGGCCACCGTCCCCGGCGTCACAGACAGCGAAAGTGCCATCTTCCGAACCGACGGAATGCTGTCCCCCGGTTTTAAAAGTCCCTTCAGCACCGCCATCTTTATCTGTGCAATGATCTGCTCAAAGATTGGCTGGCTGCTCGTCGGATTTATCTCAATCATATCGTCACCTCCCTTTCCAAGGAACTGTATCATCTGTACCAACTGTACTATTTGTGATGATACAGTTAGTATACACTTAGAAAATAGAAATGTCAAGGGGTTTTTCTTTACTTCTTTAAAAAAACATTTACAGTTTTGCTTATAAGAAAAATAAGCCCCTGCTTTTGCATTCGGGACCGCTTTCGCTTAGAAGAACACTCGTAACGGTACATGAGGGCAAACTACGCCCTCTATGTACCGACGGTGTTCTAAATCCCTCATACATAAGCAGGGGCTTATTTTTTCTATATAGCAAGACTGTAAAAACAGACTATATTCATATCCAGTTCCGGAAAATTCTTATGTATTAATTCCAAGCGTCCTTTCCCATACTCCTTAGTCAATACATAATTCTCTACAATATCTTCCTCGCTCGGATAATTCTGAACATCACTACGCAGGATACTCTCGTATCTTGTCTGTTTTCCTGTTCTTGTTATATATCCGCCCAAGTCTCTCGTATTCTCCGTTGTACTAAGTAAACTGCGAACCATATCTCTTCTCCTCAAATGTTTTAATATTGCCTATTATACAAAAAACACTCCCAGATTTCTACCTGAGAGTGCCATTAATTATACCTGTTCACTTATCCTTCTATCTTGTTTTTAGTGTGGTTGGCGAACCAACTCTATTATACAACATAGGAGGTTTTTCTTGTATCTAAAGTGAATGCGGGTCACACCGGCATAGCCGGTGGTTTATTTTGCTGCGATACAATAAATGCCAGAAAAAGCAACCTGGATTGACAGGGTCTTCTTTTTTGGCTGCCTCTGGTCAGACATGCTTGCTTTAAAGGCAACCTTGTTAGATGACTTCTCCGTATTGGTTGCCTTTTCGGCTTCTCCAGTGCGACAAAAGCAACCTAGACCGACGGGGTCTTCTTTTTTGGTTGCCTCTGGGCAGACACGCTTGCTTTAAAGGCAACCTATTCGGGGAAGTTCTCTTGAATCAGTTGCCTTTTCGGCTTCCCCAGCACGACAAAAGCAACCTAAACCGACGGGGTCTTCTTTTTTGGCTGCCTCTGGGCAGACATGCTTGCTTTAAAGGCAACCTATTCGGGAAACTTCTCGCGTATTGGTTGCCTCCCTTCCCAAAGTCATGCCACACTTTCGGAACCATATTCCAAAATGCCTTGTTTACAAAAAAACAGCCTGCCGGACAATTTCCATTGTCCGGCAGGCTGCCCTCACTTTTCACTTTATTTCACTACATCCGGTAATGTCTTAAATGCTTCAATCACCGCATCTACCGACAATTTATCGACAAGGAAATAATCCATTCCGTTTTTGTCAACGCGGTAGAAATTTGTACCGTCGTATGGGCGGTAAGTTACGGTTACATCGCGGTTTGCCTCATGATATACGATCTTTAGTACCGGTTTGTTACTTGCCGGTTTCACGTCCTTTTTCGCAAATGAGGAAAACTCAAGAAGGTAAGCTTTGGAGTACGGAGAAAGGAAATCTTCTTCCTTGTCCTCCGGTACTTCTTTGCCATTGACCGTCCATTTATTGGTTTCCTTTCCGGCCGAATTCTTCTCGCCGGTTGCGGTGCGGGTCACGGAAATCGTCTGGCCGCCGATTGTAACATCGTATCCGTTGATGTCCGTTGCCAGTGTGGAATAAATACTGTGGTCCATATATGTGTACGCATCGACCGTCAGCATCGACTCCAATGTATCTTTCGCCATCAAGTATACATTGTGGTTGTCTTTCAGGCGTACATAGAAATTTTTTCCATCTTCTGTCTTATTGCCGACAAGCAAGGTGTATCCTTTGTTGATGCGGTCTTTCTCCGGCACCAGATTGGCCTTGTTTTTGATGTTGTTTTCCCCGGTGGTACGGGAAGAACTGTCAGACGGTGCTTCCGTCGCAGTCGGCATCGTGTAACCATCCGGTACGGCAAAATATTTGACCTCGATCTCTCCTGCCGGATCCGCATCTGTCAGACCGTACTTTTTGAGATTTTTACTTCCATATTCTACCAGGTCGCCGAGAGTAACCTCCGTAAAGGAATCCTGCAGCGTCGTCCAGTCATTGGTGGAAGATCCCGCC
>ERZ780157.1447-NODE-1447-length-25704-cov-4.835432_pt1 | contig 25704 bp, 18 predicted proteins | sample MGYA00511169_ERZ780157 | MGnify/ENA primary metagenome ERZ780157 (study PRJEB29588, sample SAMEA1965149) | human gut metagenome | biome: human gut; feature: human-associated habitat; material: faeces | place: Denmark | collected 2008/2010 ... | reverse complement strand
CGGCTGTCGCAGACGTTGATGCTGTAGAACGGACGCTTCTTGGAGCCACCGCGGGCGAGACGAACGATAACCATGAGTTTACCTCTTTAACTTATTGGTTCAATTGAAAGCCGAAGCCCCCGTCACGAGGAGCGTTCGGAAGAATTCTTCATGCAGCGCGCGGTCAATCCGCCCGTTGCGAAAGGTCTGAATTTTATCTCACGGGAATACAGGACGCAAGTCCGTCAACGCGATTTTTTCAGCCTTTTCTAAAAAGAAGCAGCCCGCGCAAGGCGGGCGGGCATGCAAGCGGGGAAACTCCCTCTTCTTACTTGGTGCCGAGTCTGGCGCGCAAAGCCTCAAGCGCCTCGACGCCGTCGGCGACGAGACCGTAATCGGCCACCTCGAAGATCGGAGCCTCGGCGTCCTTGTTGATCGCCACGACCGTCTTGGCATCCTTGATGCCAGCGGTATGCTGAATGGCACCGGAGATGCCCACGGCAATATAGAGCTCTGGGGCGATCATCTTGCCCGTCTGGCCCACCTGCCAGTCATTGGGGCAGAGCCCCATGTCGACGGCGGTGCGGGTGGCGCCGACGGCCGCGCCGATGGAGTCGGCGAAGGCCTCAAGGGTCTTGAAGCCGGCCTCGTCGAGAAGACCGCGCCCGCCGCCGACGACGATGCGGGCGGAGACGAGTTCGGGACGGTCGGACTTGGCTTCGGAGAAGCGCACGAAGCGGGAGGCGTCATAGCCTTCCGGAGCGATGACCTCCTCGACGACAGCGGATCCCTCCTGAGCGGCGGCCTCGAAGGCCGTCGTGCGGATCGTGGCCACGACGACGGGATCGGTCACCTCGACGGTCGCGAGAAGCGAACCCGCATAGATGCCGCGCACGAAGGTTTTGGGGCCCTTGACGTCGAGAACGTCGGAAACGGGGGAGACGTCGAGCTTCGCGGCCACGCGGGGCATGGCGGACTTGCCGACGGCGGAGGCGACGAAGAGCACGTGCGAATAGCCTTCGGCTTCGTCAAGCACGAGGCGTGCGAGCACTTCGGGCGACTCCTGGGCGAGCTGGGGATGGTCGGCGTAGTAGACGGTGCGCACGCCCGAGAGCTTCGCGGCCTGCTCGGCAACGGACTGGGCGTTGCTGCCCGCCCCGAGGACGTCGACGACGTCCGTCATCCTGAGCGCAGCCGTGAGCGCCTGAGCCGTTGCGGACTTGAGCGTCACGTTGTCATGTTCGGCAATCAAAAGAGCTGTCATTTTGCTTTACTCCCTCTTTTCTCAGATGACGTGCGCTTCGTTCTTGAGGCGGTCGACGAGCTCGTCGACGCCGGAGACCATGACGCCTGCCTTGCGGGCGGGCGGCTCCTCGACGCCGAGGATGCGGATGCGCGGAGCCGTGTCAATGCCGAGGCCGGCAAGCTCAATGTCCTCGACAGGCTTCTTGCGGGCCTTGCCCATGGCGGGCAGCGTCACGTAGCGCGGCTCGGCAAGACGCAGGTCCGCCGTCACGACGGCAGGCGTTGCAAGCGAGACGGTCTGCGTCCCGCCGTCGGTCTCGCGGGTAACGACCCAGCGGCCGCCCTCAAGGACGATCTCGTTGGCAAAGGTTGCCAGCGGCATGTCGCAAAGGGCGGAGAGCATCTGCCCCGTCTGGTTGGCGTCGTCATCGATCGCCTGCTTGCCCAGAAGCACCAGATCGGGCTTTTCACGCTCGACGACGGCGCGAAGCACCTTCGCGACAGCGAGGGGCTCGAGGGACTCGTCGGTGCGGACGTGAACGGCGCGGTCCGCGCCGATCGCCATGGCGACGCGCAGGGTGTCGACGGCCTTGAGGGGACCGACGGTCACGGCAACGACTTCGTCGGCGACGCCAGCCTCGCGAAGCGTGACGGCCTTTTCGATTGCGATTTCATCAAAGGGGTTCATCGCCATTTTGGCGAGCTTGACATCCACACCGGAATGATCGGGAAGCGGGCGCACCTTGATCTTGGCGTCCACCACGCGCTTGACAGCGACCAGGATCTTCATCAAAAAACTCCAGTCCTATTGAGAGGGCGCGCCTTCAACCTGAAGCGCGCGCCGTCCATGAAAAATCAACTTGCGGGAAATTATAACGGGACTCAACGCCCGTTTCGCTTAAGGAAAAGGCCGTTTTGCCCACGGAAACACAGGTTCCGCAATGCCCTCAGCCCGCGCTCAGCGGAGCGAGCCGAAGGCGTCCGAACCGCCCGCAGGCGCCTTGAAACGGGAGGCGACGGCAAAGGCAGCCGAGACGCCCATGCCTGCAAAAGTCCACACCTCGTCCCCCGTGACGTTGCCCACCAGGCCGCCGATGCCGCCGAAGACGGCGCCCGCCGTCCAGAGCTGTGCGTTGAGGCGCCTCACCCGCCCGATGAGCGCAATGAGAAGCGGCAGGGCCACTCCCGGCACGAAGAAAGAGTAGGCTGTGAGCAGCAGCCAGATGATGTCCTTCGAGACATAGACGGCCGCAGCGGCGGCAAATCCGAAGACGCCCACGAAGAAGCGCACGGCGTTCGTACGGTCTCCCGCCAGAAGGCTTCGCTCGACAATGCCGGAGGCCGAAAGAAGCACCGTGTCGGCCGACCCGCAGAGCGCGCTGATGAGGCCGAGCGCGAGCGCTCCCTTGAGCCAGGCGGGCATCTCCGAAGCACTCGAGAGCCAGCCCGCCACGGGCTGGGGATCCTGCAGATTGAGAAGCGCGAGCCCCGTCACGACGACGCCGAACCACACGAGGCAGGGCGAGGCGATCCAGGCGGCGAAACGAGCGGACTGTCCGTCTCTGGCCGTGAAGGTGCGTGAGAACATGTCGGGACCTACGACATAGGTGATGCCCACGAGAAGCATCATCCTGCCCAGATCCCACGGCCCGAACCTGTCGCCCAAGGGGACGGGATCAAGCGCCATTACGGCGTCGGGACGATCGCCGAGCAACCAGAAGGCGGCGGCCGTGAATCCGCCCAGAAGCAGAACGGCCTGAAAGGCGTCGGTGCGGATCACTGCACTCTGTCCGCCCGTGATGGTATGCACGATCACAACGCCCGCGATCATCACATAGAGCACCTCGGCGGCGAGCGGGCTCGAGAGCGTCAGCAGGAGCGTGTGAAGCGCGACGAACTGCGCGGCCGTGACGGCGATCCAGGAGACCGCAATGATGACGCCCGCCCAGCGCTCAGCATTCCTGCCCGCCACGACGCCGACCACCTCGGGAAGCGTAACGGCGGGAAGCGCACGAATCTTCGGAGCGATCCATCCGTGAAGAAGAAGGCCGACCGCACCTACGCCGAGCCACCAGAAGGCGCCCGAACCAATCTTCTGCGCGAGGCTTCCCATGCCGAGCGTTGCGGACCCGCCAATGATGGTGCTCACGAGAGAGAGCGCGCAGAGAAGCGCGCCTGCTCGGCCGCCGCTCGTAAGAAAGGCGCGCCCCGAGCTCGAATGTCGCTCCCCGCAGAAGCCGAACCACATCAGAACGATCAGATAAACGAGCACAAGGCCTGTAAGCATGTTCACGACGATTTCTTCCTTTCCATTGTTTCAGGCAGACCGACTCAGACAAGCGAGAGCGTGCCCGCCGCCACGACGACGTAGCGCAGAAGCTTTCCCACGGCCACCCAGACTGCACAGCTTGCAGCAGGCATCCTGAGCCAGCCCGCCGCAAGCGGCAGGGCGTCTCCCACGACGGGCAGCCACGACAGAAGCAGCGCGGGCGCTCCCCATCGCCTGAGCCACACAAGCGCCCTGTCCGTCTTCTCCCTTTCGGGAATCAGTCGACCGATGAGCCACGTGGTCATCGCGCCGAGCGTATTGCCTGCCGTTGCAAGGAGCACGAGACGACAGAGGCGGGGCGTGTCGTCAGGCGTTTGCGACAGCGCCCCTGCCAGGAGCGCCTCGGATCCGCCAGGCATCAGCGTCGAGGAAATGAAGGCACTCGCGAAAACCGCAGCCTCGCCCCCTGCGCCCGACAGCCATTCAAAAAGAAAGTCCTGCATCGGACGCGGCTCCTTCGTGGGAATTCAAAAAACGAAACGCCGCCCCCAACAGGAGAGCGACGTTCCGATTGTAGCCTGATCAGTCCCTGCTCATGTACAGGGTCAGAGACGGATGCGCTTCGTCGTTTCAGGATCGAACCAGTACACGTGTTCCGCCGAGAACTCGAGTCCCGCCCTGATGCCCACTTCCGGGATGTACATGTGGTTGTCGACGCGGAAGACCACGTTCTGCCCCAGCAGGACGCCGTGGATCAGATGATCGGCGCCGAGGGCCTCGACCGTCTCCACCTCGAAGGCGGCGAGTCCGCCCTCGGGACGGAGCGTCACGTGTTCGGGCCGCACGCCGAGCACCACCGCCCTGCCGGCAAGTGCCGTGCAGGGTTCGGGCAGCGACAGGACACCCGAATCGTGCTCGAAGTGACTGCCGTCTGCGGAGACGCGGCCGTGAACAAGGTTCATCGGAGGAGAGCCGATAAAGTTCGCGACGAACATCGTCTCGGGATCGTCATAGACCTCCTGAGGCGTGCCAACCTGCTCGGCGCGGCCTGCGTTCATCACGATCATGCGGTGGGCGAGCGTCATGGCCTCGACCTGATCGTGAGTGACGTAAAGACTCGTCGTCTTGAGACGGCGGTGCAGCTTCTGGATCTGCAGGCGCGTCTGCACGCGCAGCTTTGCGTCGAGGTTCGAGAGCGGTTCGTCGAAGAGAAAGACGGAGGGCTCGCGCACGATCGCGCGGCCCATGGCGACGCGTTGGCGCTGGCCGCCGGAGAGCTGGCGAGGACGGCGCGCAAGCAGGCCTCCGAGTTCGAGCATCTTCGCGGCCTCGTTGACGCGACGCTCGATCTCGTCCTTGGGAACCCCGCGGATCTTGAGGCCGTAAGCCATGTTGTCGAAGACCGTCATGTGCGGGTAGAGCGCATAGTTCTGGAACACCATGGCGCAGTCGCGGTCCTTGGGTTCGAGATTGTTGACGACGCGCTCGCCGATGATGAGTTCGCCCGAGGTGATCTGCTCGAGGCCCGCCACCATGCGCAGCAGGGTCGACTTGCCGCAGCCCGACGGGCCCACGATCACGATGAACTCGCCGTCCCTGATGTCGAGCGAGATGCCGTGCACGACTGCCACGTCGCCGTAGCTCTTTCGGATGTTTTTGAATTGAATGTTAGCCATGTTGTCTGTCTCTTACTTTTCCGTGTCGACGAGGCCCTTGACGAACCAGCGCTGCATGACGGTCACCACGATGGCGGGCGGGATCATTGCAAGCATGGCCGTCGCCATGATGAGGTTCCATTCGTTGGCGGAGTCGCCGCCGCCGATCATGCGCTTGATGCCGATCACGATCGGGTACATGTCCTCGGACGTGGTCACAAGCAGCGGCCACAGGTACTGGTTCCAGCCGTAGATGAACTGAATCACGAACATTGCCGCGATGTTGGTGAGGGAAAGCGGCATCAGAATCGTGAAGAAGAAGCGCATCGGCCCGGCGCCGTCCATGCGGGCGGCTTCGGTGAGCTCGTCGGGAACGGTGAGGAAGAACTGCCTGAAGAGGAAGGTCGCCGTCGCTGACGCGATCACGGGAAGAATCAGGCCGCCCCAGCTGTCAAGAAGGTGCAGATCCGCCATCACTTCATAGGTAGGCGAGATGCGGACCTCGACGGGCAGCATCAGCGTGATGAAGATGAGCCAGAAGCAGAGCTTGCGGCCGGGGAACCTGAAGTAAACGATCGCGAAGGCCGAGACGAGCGAGATCAGGATCTTGCCGATCGAGATGCCCATGGCCATCATGAGCGAGACGAAGAGCATGCGGCCCACGGGGGCGCGCGAAGCGGTGCCACCGCCCTCAGTGAGGATCTGCATGTAGTTTTCGATGAAGTGGGCGCCGGGAAGAAGGCTCATGGGCGCCTGTTCCACTTCGACGGCGGTCTGTGTCGACGCGACGAACGCCACGTAGACGGGGAAGACCACCACGATCACGCCCAGAATCAAAATCAGGTGCGTGAAGAAATTGAGCCAGGGACGATTTTCAACCATCTGTCGTCTCCCGTCAGTAGTTGACGCGCCGCTCGATGAAGCGGAACTGGATCACCGTGAGGATGATCACCATCACCATCAGGATGACGGACTGTGCGGCGGAGCCGCCGAAGTCCATGTTGCGGAAGCCGTCGACGAACACCTTGTAGACGAGAATGTTCGTATCCTGCCCCGGACCGCCCATGGTCGTCGCATCGACGATGGCGAACGTGTCGAAGAACGCGTAGACGATGTTCATCACGAGCAGGAAGAAGGTCGTGGGCGACAGCAGCGGGAAGACCACCGTCCAGAAGCGGCGGAAGGGACCCGCGCCGTCCATGGCCGCCGCCTCGAGCAGCGACTTCGGAATGGCCTGCAGACCTGCGAGGAAGAAGATGAAGTTGTAGCTCACCTGCTTCCAGACCGCCGCGATGACGAGAAGCGTCAGGGCCTGGTCCGCGTCGACCAGATAGTTCCAGTCGATGCCGAACATGCGCATCACGTAGGAGAGAACGCCGAGCGTCGGATTAAAGATGAACATCCAGAGGACGCCCGCCACGGCGGGGGCGACGGCGTACGGCACGATGAGGAAGGTCTTGTAGGCCGAGGCGCCGCGCAGCACGCGGTCCGCACAGACGGCAAGCAGAAGGCTGATCGCAAGGCCGAGGAAGGCCACGAGCGCCGAGAAGACCATCGTGATCTTGAAGCTCGAGACATAGTTCGGGTCGGACAGAAGCGTTTCAAAGTTCTGAAGACCCACGAATTCCGTGCTGAGCCCGAAGGGATCCTGCATCAGCACCGACTGGTAGATGGCCTGGCCGGCGGGCAGGAAGAAGAAGATGAGCGTAATGGCGAGCTGCGGCGCCACCAGCAGGTAGGGCAGCCAGCGGTTTTGGAATACGACTCGTTTTTCCACGTTGTTGACTCTGAGGATATTAAAAACCTAACCGCAAGCATCCCGCAAGACGGCAGGGCCGTGTGCCCTGACGTCTTCGGGATGCGGTATCGCAGCAGGACGGACGCCTTCAGGGGTTCGAGGGCGTCCGCGAGCTGTCGTCGGAAAGGGCTCGTGCTTACTTCGTCACGCGTTCAAAGCGGACGAGCTGCTCGTTGCCGCGGCGGACGACGGCATCAAGGGCCTCCTTGGCGGTCGCCTTGCCGGACCAGATCTTTTCGAATTCCTCGTCAACGATCGTGCGGATGTTGGGCAGGTAGCCGAGACGAATGCCGCGGCTCTTGTCGGTCGTCTTGAGCATCTGCTTGACGGCGACGTCTGCGCCCGGATTCTTTTCGTAGTAGCCGCTAGCCTTGGCGATTTCAAAGGCCTTCTGCGTCACCGGGAGATAGCCCGTGCGCATGTGGTTGTTCGCCTGAACCTGCGGGTCGGAGAGGTAGTGGAAGAACTCGGCAACGCAGCGGTTCTGCTCGTCGGACTTGCCTGCCATGGCCCAGAGCGAGGCGCCGCCGATAGCGGTGTTCTGCGGAGCATCAGGCACGCCCTCGTAGTAGGGCATCGGCATCGTCATGTACTCGAACTTCGCGTTGCGGCGGATGTTGCCGAGCGAGCCCGAGGAGCCCATGTTGATCGCGCATTCGCCCGAGTAGAAGGTGGCGTCGGCAAGATTGCCGCGGCCCTTGTAGACGAAGGTGCCTTCCTTGGCCATGCGGGCCAGATTTTCAAGATGGCGCTGATGGAGAGGAGAGTTGACCATGAGGCGCGCACCCGTGCCGCCGAAGCCGTTGTTGAGCGTGGCGTACTCGACGTTGTGCCAGGTGGAGAAGCTCTCGAGCTGGGTCCAGCCCATCCAGGAAGTGGTCATCGGGCAGGTTTCGCCTGCGGCCTTGAGGGCCTTGGCGGCCTTTTCGATCTCAGGCCAGGTGCGCGGGAGCTTGTCCGGCTCGGTCGGCAGGCCTGCGTTCTTGAACTTGGTGAGATTGAGGTAGAGGACGGTGGTGGAGGAGTTGAACGGATAGCTGAGCATCCTGCCGTCGGCCGTGGAATAGTAGCCGTAGACGGCGGGGATGTAGTCCTTGGGATTGAATTCGTAGCCTGCCTTGTCGAGAAGCTCGCCGACAGGAACAATGGCACCCTTGCTGAACATCATGGTTGCCGTGCCGACTTCAAACACCTGAAGAATGTTAGGGGAGCGTCCTGCGCGGTGGGCTGCGATGCCCGACGTCATCGTCTGGTCGTAGGTGCCCTTGTACGTGGACGTGAGATGACACTGCGGGGTCTTGGCGTTGAAGTCCTTGGTCACGTCGGCAACCCAGTCGCCGAGCGTATTGGCCATCGCATGCCACATCGTGATTTCAGTGGGAGCGGCGGAGGCCGCGCCCGCGGCCATAAGGGAAGCCGCCATCACGCCGGCAGCGACAAACTTTTTGCTCATGCTGTTCTCCTTTGAGCAGAGGGGGCCTTTGCCAGGCGCCGTCAGCAGCATCCGTCACCGGTCTCCGAGGGCACTTCCATGAAGGAGGAAAGGCAAACTCCTTGGACGAAAAGCCTTCGCCCGATTTTGGATCATAGGGGATGCCCCCTCCCCTGTCCATACGCCGATCGGTGGATGCGCCTACCACCAGATGCTGAAGCCGCCTCCAAAGTGCGCTCTGGCAGGCCTTCGCGGCATCATGATGGGATTTTCCCTACGAAAGGCGTTTTCTGCATCCAACTGCCTCAAACGGCGCACTTCGCCGAATAGTCGCGCGGTCCGAAGACGGCCCTGCCGACCCTCACCATGGTCGCGCCCTCCGACACCGCCTCGTCCATGTCGGCGCTCATGCCCATGGAAAGCGTGTCCATGCCGGGGTGCTTCACACGGAGCCGCTCGAAGAGTGCGCGCATGGCCGCAAGGGGCCTTCGACGAGATTCGCTGTCCGCCGCCGGCGCGGGAATCGCCATCAGCCCCCTTAGCCTCAGGCCCGGATAGCCGGCGATCTCGTCCGCGAAGGCCTCGACTTCGGAAGGCGCAACCCCCGACTTCGTCTCCTCTCCGTCGATGTTGACCTCGATCAGAATGTTGAGGGGCGGCATGCCAGCGGGTCTTTGAGCGGAAAGCCGCGACGCAATGCGAAGGCGGTCGACGGACTGAACCCAGTCGAAGTGCTCGGCGACGAGGCGGGTTTTGTTGGCCTGAAGCGGCCCGATGAAGTGCCACTCGCCGGGATCCTCCGGATGCACCGCACGAAAGTGCACGATCTTCTCCACCCCTTCCTGAACGTAGTTTTCCCCGAACGCCCTCTGACCGCAGGCATAGGCCTCCTCGCAGGCCTCGACGGGAAAGGTCTTCCCGACGGCAATGAGCCTGACGGAGCCCGCAGGCCTGCCCGCCGCACGCTCCGCGGCCGCAAGTTCCCCCCGCACCCGTTCCAGTCGTTCGGGCAGTCCCGGCTTGAGTTCGCTCACGATGCATTCTCCTGAAAGCTGTTCGAAGGAAAGGCGTCCTTCGTGCGCAACGACAGTCTAGCAAGGGTGGCGGCGCATCGGCATCGCACGAAGATTGACGATTTCTTGACCTCCGTCAAATTTTCAAATGCATCATTTTTCGGATTTGATCCTCTCGAAGCCCCCTCCGAACAGCCGTCCCCGCCGTTCTGACGCAAACGCAGCTCACGCTGTCTTTTACGCAAACTGAAGCCCGGAGCGGATTTGCGAAGGCGCACAACTTGCGACACACTGCATCCTTTCATGATCCTGCAAAGACACGCAATCAACCACCAAAACAAATCTTTTACTTACTCTTCAACAAGATAGCAAGAATGAAATACAAGTGGATCACGCCAGAGGATCACGAGTCGATACGCAACAGACAGACTCAAAGTACACTGACCTTACGACGACAGCATCGTTCAAGTGTTACGTTCAAGCAAATTCAGGAGTACCAGCATGTCGACCGCCGCAGTCCTTTCCGACTTTTTCACCGCAGCCCTGAGAGAGGCTCGTTCCGAACGCCCTGCCAGCCTTGCAAGCCGCATTCCCGCGCTCGACGAACTGACGGAGGGCGGCTTTCCCGTGAACGCCCTGACCGAGCTTTTCATTCCGCACGCCGGCATCGGAGAGGTCCGCATGCTGCTTCCCGCTCTGGCATCCCTGAAGCACGTCACCTGGGTGCTGCCCTGCGACTCGGAGGCGGCTCCCTACGCGCCCGCCCTTGCCGACGCCGGCCTCGATCTTGACCGACAGCTCTTTTCCATTCCCTCTACGCCTGAAGAGGCCTTCTGGTGCGCGGAACAGGCCGCCGCCAGCGGAGAAACCTCGGCCGTCGTCGTCTGGCTCAATCCGCTCGTTCACGGGAAGGACGGTGCGGCCCTCGCAAGGCTCGACATGGCCGCGCACTCGACGGGCACGACGATCTTCCTCATCCGCCCCTCGAGCATGGCCTGCACGCCGTCCCCTGCCGAACTCCGTCTGATGCTGCGGCCGGGCAGGTCCGGCACCGTACACGTTCGAGCTACGCGACGCGGCGCATTCTTCGACCGCACGCGGGAAGCAGACGTCAGTCTGGAGGAAAGGCCCCTCGTTCCCGCCCCGCGCGCATGCCGCCGCAAAGTGCAACAGGCTCTCGCCTCGGCCCGTCTCTCTCCCGCCTGCTGAACGCAGCCCTCATGCTCGTCCATCAAGGAGTCCAGCTCATGAACATCGCCACCTGCGCCAAAACATCCCTCAAAGCCGTCGTCAGCGTCCCCGTCGGCATCCGTCTGCAGGAACTTCCCTCAATGGTCAAAAGTCTCTGCGCAGGGATTGCGGGCAACGCCGACTGCTCAGGCGGCGAACTCACTCTCACGCTCGAGGGGCTGGACGAAACCCGCAGGATCGTCGTCAGCGTCAATAACGGCAGCGCACGCGCCTTCACCGACGTCCTGACCGACTGATCCGCACGCCCATTCCGGGAAGCCTGCGACGCATGACGCTCTCGCTTGAGCCCGAAATCTCTGATCTCATCAGGGACACGCCGAACGCTTCCGTCCCGACGGGGCTTGCCGCCCGACTTCAGGCACGCCTTGGTCCGGGACGCGTCTTCCGTCTCAGCAACCTCGATGAAGGCCTTCCCTCCACCTCGAGCCGTCTTGCTCCCGTTGCGGACGCCTTTGCGCGCAAGCCCATGAGCGCTCCTGCCGGCAAAGCAGACGTGAGGCCCACGATGCTTCTCTCTGATCCGCTACCGCTCCACGCTTCGGACGATGGACTTGCATGGCGTCAAGAGTCCCTGCGTCTGGTTGATGGTCCCGTGCGCCATGCCGACGACTCGGAGATCCGCGACTACTTTGTGGCCGAAAGTTCGAGCGGCCGCCGCGTCTGGCTTTACCGAACGGAGGATTCCGACAAGACGGAGGTCCGCTGGCACCTCCACGGGTTCTTTTCCTGAACCTATAATGAGCGGACTTCAATCCTCAGCAAGGGATCCGAGCCCGTGAAAGAACCCATTCTGCTGCACAGCTGCTGCGCGCCCTGTTCCTCCGCCATTCTCGAATGGCTTCTGCAGAACGACTACGCGCCTCACGTCTACTACTTCAATCCCAACATATTTCCTGAAGAGGAGTATCTCGTTCGCAAGAACGAGTGCATCCGCTACTGTGAAAAGCTTGCCGTTCCGTTCACGGACGGCGACTGGGACCACGCAGGCTGGCGCAACGCCGTCAAGGGACACGAATGCGATCCAGAACGCGGCGAACGCTGCAGGCTGTGTTTCGGCGTGCGCATGAGGGCCACCGCCGCCATGGCCGCAAAGCTCGGCATCAGGCGCTTTACGACAACCCTCGCAGGAAGCCGCTGGAAGCGCCTTGATCAGATTCGAGAGGCCGCGCTCGAAGCAGCTGCCCTGCACCCCGGCACCACCTACTGGGATCAGAACTGGCGCAAGGGCGGTCTGCAGGAGCGCAGGGGCGAGATCCTCAGAGAGGAAAACTTCTACAACCAGCTCTGGTGCGGCTGCGAATTCTCCATGGGACATCTTCGAGAACGCGATCCCTCCGACCTTCCCGCCCACATGAAGCCTTATCTTGAAGCACTGGGGCTTACGGGAAAGGGCTGACAAGTTTCAATGGACAGCGGGCCCGCAGTCTTCTCGGCTGCGGGCCCGCTGTCATTTCAATCCGGGTGTTTACTTCTCGTTGAGAAGCCCCTTCCTGACCTTGTAGTCGGCGAGCGCCCTCTGAGCTCTGGCCGCATCGGCCATCTTTTTGGAAAGCCCCGTGCAGGCATCCTCAGGCACCATGCGGTCATTCTCCCAGCGATAGCAGGTCACGCTTCCGTTGTCCCTGATCTCGGCGGCACCCCAGCTGCCCGTTGCGATGCCCGTATAGGAAACGATGAGGTCCATCGATTCGTTGGCAAACAGGTTGCGGCCTTCGTGAATTTCGGGCGTCCTGCCCAACACGACGCCTGCAATCGTCGGGAAGATGTCGCGATGCCCCGCCCAACGCGTGACGTCGACCTTCCCGGCGTCAGCCTCAAGGCTCTCTGGCGCCCAGATCAGAATCGGAACGCCATGCAAATGATGGGCGTAGCCGCCTGCGTACGACATGCGAAGATTGTGGTCGCCGGTCGCCACGATCAGAAGCTCGCGCTTGAGCGCGCCGCGTCTCATGTCATGCACGAATCCGCCCAGAGCATTGGCCGCGTACTGATAGGTTTCAAGAGAACCCGTCAGGATGTCGTACCTGTTGTCCGTGATGAAGGGCGGCAACTCCTTGTAGGAAACGGGATTGACCTTGACGCCGTCGGGCACCCTGTGCGGCGGATGATTGGCGGTGGAGAGCATCACGATAAAGAGCTTCTCCCCCTTCTGGTCCGCCTCCTTCAGAATCTCCTCCGCACGCTTGAACATCCAGGCGTCACCGACACCCCACGTGCCGTTCTCGACGCCGGGATAGCGGGACGACAGCTTGCCCGCACCGACAATCTCGTCGAAGCCCTGTTGCGGAAAATTGGTTTCGATCTGGCGCCAGGCCTCGGGACCCGCCGTCAAGAAGATCGTCCTGTAGCCCGCCTTCTTGTACTCAAGCATGCGGGAGAAATCGAAGACGTGCCGGCCGTAGCGGCTCTGCGTGATCGGATTCAGGGGAGAGTCGAAAAGCAGGCCCTCGAGCGTCGGGAAGGTTGCCTGTCCCACACACAGCGACTGCTTGAAGACAAGCGCCGAATCGAGTTCGCCTGCCAGAGCACCCAGCGTGTCGTTGACACCGGGCTTGTGCGACTCGAACACGTCACGCCCCATGGACTCCATGACGGCCAGAACAACATGAGGCTGCGACTTGAGCGGCTTGCTCTGAGGCAGTACAGGGCGAACCTCGGCAATGAGAGCCTCAGCATCTGATGCCTTGCCAAAGCCCATCTGCTGGAGGGCGGCAATGGCGCCGCCCTTGAGTTCAAGCACCTGCATGCCCTTTCGGGCCTCATGGAAGGCAGCCATGCCGTTGGGAACAGTGGCGTTGATGAAGGCGTTCTTCGTAACGGAATAGCTCTGGATTCGAAGCGGGAAGGTGCCCAAGCTACCGCGAATGACAAGCGCCATCACGACAATCGAAAGAATCGAAAGGACGCCGTAGGCGGCCCTGCCGACCCTGCGCTCACGGCTGCGACCGAGAAGCATGGTGCACGCAAAGGGCAGAGCCGTGAAACCCGCCAGACAAAGCAGGTAGGTGAACACGGGCCAGTCCTTCATGATCGTGATGACGATCGCCTTCGTGTCGTCCTGAAGGAAGCCGAAGATGATAGGGCTGATGGGCGTTGCGTAGAAGCCGTAAAAGCCGAAGTTGATGACCGTCAGAAGCGCCGTCACAAACATGCCCACGAAGGCAAGAATGCGCGCCAGCTTCCAGAAGAAGGCCTTCCAGTAGGAAAGGAGAACGCAGATCCAGGCGGGCAGTAGCAGGATTGCCAGCCACTTGGCATCAACGCGAAGCCCCATCACCATTGCAGGTGCAAAGTCGCTCAGAAAGCCGAGATCGTCGTTTTTATAGGCGAAGAAGAAGACGATTCTCGCAATCGTCAGCAGAAGGAGTGCGGCGATGCCGAAAGCCGCTGCCCGGGCGCACCGCCCGAGCCAGTTAAAGGATTCTGTCATTGTCCGAAAGAGCCGTTGAATCATTGCAGGACCCGCATGGCACCGTGCCGTTGCAGGCCAAAGGGTGCATTCTACTTAGGCGCGAACTTTTTTTCAGTTCACAGGGCGATCATTTTTCCCCAAGAACGACGCCTTTCTGCACGAAACCTCCTCAATCTGTTGCGCTCCGAGCACGTCACGCTCCGGCCATGACGAGTTCGGAAAGTATTTTTTGCCAAATTCGGAGAATAGGCGGAAAATTTCGGGATGCACATTCGCGGTCCCCGAATTCAGGAGGGACCGCCCATCACCAAGGCAACAACAATGAACGTTTTCCTCCTCATTGCGGCGGCAATCATCCTCATCGTCGTCCTGCTTCGCTTCAAGTGTCCGATCGGACCGGCCATTCTGGCCGGCGGCGCCCTTCTCTGGCTCTTTGAAGACCCCACTCTGCGCGCCCTCACCGAAGCCGGTCACGACATGCTAACGATGAACCGCACCTACGACCTCCTCTTTGCGCTCTACTTCGTGATGTGCCTTGAAATCCAGCTCCGCAGATCCGGCACGCTCAAGGGCATGGTCGACGCGCTCAACCGCTTCTTCTCCTCGACGAAAGTCGTCATCTCCAGCATGCCCGCCTTCCTTGGTCTTCTGCCCTCTGTCGGCGGCGCACGCTTTTCCGCTCCGATCGTCGAGACGGCCTGCGAAGGTATGGACATCAAGCCCGAAAGCAAGGCCGCCATCAATTTCTGGTTCCGCCACATCTGCGAGTTCGCCAGCCCCATCATTCCCGGCATGATCCTCGGCTGCGCCATCGCTCACGTGAGCGTCGCCGATCTCGTCATCCATCTTTTCTGGATGTCCGTCGTCGCCTTCGCCACAGGCTGGTTCGTCATGGTCCGCCCGCTCAAGTTTGAGGAAAAGCGCCGCAAGGCCGAACTGTCGTCCGAGCAGCGCAGGACAGACCTCATCAACGTCGTGCTCGCCATCGCGCCCGTGCTTCTGAGCGTCGTTCTCATGATGGCCTTCAATCTCTCCGCCGCCCTCGCCATGGGCGCCGTGGTCGTGCTGCTCATCCCCGTACTTCTGATGATGAAGCGCGGCGTGAGCGTCAAGGACGTGTTCGTCGGCGCCGCCGACTGGCGTCTTCTCCTCAACGTCGGCTGCATCCTCTTCTTCATCCAGCTTCTTGAGGCCACGGGCATCCTGCACCAGATCATCACCTGCTTCGAAGGCTCGGCGCTTCCCGTGCCCGTCATCATCGCACTCACGAGCTTCGTCATCGGCATCCTCACCGGCATGAGCCAGGGCCACGTTGCCATCGTGATGCCGATCGTGGCGGGCCTCATGCCCGGCTCTCTTGATCTGGCCGGCGTCGCCATGGTCTTCGGTGTCGCAGGCCAGATGATCACGCCCACCCACGTCTGCCTCACGATCACGATCGACTACTTCAAGTCGGACTTCTTCAAGACGCTGGTGCCCGTCATCCTTGCGGAAGCCATCGTTCTCGTCGTCTTCTCGGCCTGGACCTGGCTCACCTGGACTGCCTGACCGCATCCCTGATCCATCAGGCGGGGCCTGACGCTCACACGCGTCGGGCCCCTTTCTTTCCCCGCACTTCCTGATTTGACTTCCGCTTAACGTCAGTATCAGCAAACGGGGTAAAATATTGACTTTGTTCAGCTTTCAAGCCGCGCGTCCAACCCCGCGCGCGTCCGCTCCTCCGCGCCCGAAGCCGCAGCGCTCAGGCGGGACCCTTTTCAAACAACGAGTTTTAGTGATGAAGACGATTCGCACCCGCATTGCACCGAGCCCCACGGGCATGATGCATCTCGGCACCGCCCGCACGGCCATCTACTGCTGGGCCGTCGCCCGCCACTTCGGCGGCAAGTTCCTGCTTCGCATCGAGGACACCGATCAGGTCCGCTCCACGAAGGAGGCCGTTCAGGTCATTCTCGACGGCATGAAGTGGCTCAACCTCGACTACGACGAGGGTCCCGTCTATCAGATGGACCGCCTCGAGCGCTACCGCGAAGTCGTCGACCAGATGCTTGCCGACGGCCGCGCTTACTACTGCTACGCCACGCCCGAAGAGCTCGACGCCATGCGCGAAGAACAGAAGGCCAAGGGCCTCAAGCCCCGCTATGACGGTCGCTGGCGTCCTGAGAACTGTCAGGGCAAGCCCATCCCCGAAGGTGTGAAGCCGGTCATCCGCTTCCGTAATCCCGATGAAGGCGCCGTCACCTGGAACGACGCCGTCTACGGCACGATCACAGTCTCCAACAGCGAACTTGACGACCTGATCATCATGCGCAACGGCATTCCCACGTACAACTTCGCCGTCGTCGTCGACGACTGGGACATGGAAGTGAGCCACGTGATCCGCGGCGCTGACCACATCAACAACACCCCGCGCCAGATCAACATCTACCGCGCGCTCGGCGCTGAAGTGCCCGTCTTCCCCCCCCTGCCGCTCATCAACGGTCAGGACGGTCAGAAGCTCTCGAAGCGCCACGGCACCGTCTCCGTGCTCGAATACGAACGTCAGGGCTACCTCCCCGAAGCCGTCTTCAACTATCTCGCCCGCCTGGGCTGGGGCCACGGCAACATGGAGAAGTTCACCCGCGAGGAGCTCGCCGAAGTGTTCGAGCTCTCCGACTGCTCCCGTGCCGCCGCCCGCATCGACTGGAAGAAGTTCGACTGGCTCAACCAGCAGTACATGAAGGAAGCCGACGCGAATCGTCTGGCCGATCTCACGAAGGCCCGCATCGAGGCCCGCGGCGGCAAGGTTGAAGGCGGTCCCGATCTCGCGGCCGTCTGCGAACTGCTGAAGTCCCGCTCCGCCACTCTCGAAAAGCTGGCCGACGCCGCCCTCTTCTTCTACGTTGAACCCAAGGTCAACGAAGAGGAAGCCGCCAAGGTCCTCGCCGACGGCGGTCGCGAAGCCCTCAAGCTCTTCGGTGAAAAGCTCGAGGCCATCTCCGACGTTACGCCTGAGGCCGTCTACGGCTGCATTCAGGCCGTGATGGAGGAGCAGGGTATTGCGATGAAGGTGCTCGCCAACCCGCTCCGCGTCTGTGTCTGCGCCGCCGATCGCACGCCGCAGATCGACAAGACGCTCTGCCTCATCGGCAAGGAAGAAGTTCTCGCCCGCATCGCCCGCGCGCTCTGATTGCCGACAGAGGCAAAAGGCTGATCAGTTGAAGCTCAGTCCGCAAGCATGCGGACTGAGCTTTATTTTCATCCTTATTACGCAAAACATTGACTTAACGCAAATTCCGATCTGCAACTTCTGGAAAAACGGCGTATAGTTCATTCCCTACGAAACAACGTCCCTATCGTCTAGTGGTCCAGGACCGCAGCCTCTCACGTTGCTAACGCGGGTTCGAACCCCGCTGGGGACGCCAACTCAACCTCCGCAGTATCTTGAACTGACGGAGGTTTTGTTTTATCCGGCAAGCCCTCTCCTCCCGCCGCTTTTCTCCCCGACATTCTTTTCTCCCGCTCATCTGCCTGATCTTCCCTCTCCCAACGCAAACCAAACCGCCGCCTGAAACACTTCTCAGGCAGCGGAAACAGAGACGTCAACGGGAGTTATACCATCAGAGACCGCCCGCAAGCAGGGCGAGAACGCCGCCATGGGCGCGCGTGCGAACACCGTGCACGGGTTTGCGCACGGTTTGAACGGAGGAAGTGCGGGAGGAACGACTGGAACGAGGCTTTTCGCCCGCCTTGCGCACGCTGACGCTACCGTCGGCTTCAACGACGAACTCCACGCAGGAGCAGCCTTCCTCGAGTCCGAGAAAGTCACGAATTTCCTTGGGGATCGTGACCTGCCCCTTGATGGTAAGACGATGCGACATATGCTTCTCCTTCATGCAGATAAATGTTGATGGATGTGCATGCCGCGGAGCTTTTTCGGTCAGGGGCCTCATCCTCGATGAAGCTCCGGTCCTGATGCGAAAAAGCCTCCCGCAGCGTACACGCATGTCGAGAGGCATTGCCATTCTCCGTATGTTTGTCGGTGCGCGATGAGCTACCGGCCACATGGCCTCCCGCGGAGGCCACCACCTTGCCCGGAGGCGGGCAGGTTGGCGTGAGGGCTTTTAGGAAAGTCCTCATCTCTTCATGCTGTCGAATTAATATACACGTCCGAGGCACTTCGTCGCAACACGCCTACCATGGATAGGTGATGGACAAAGTGCCTAGACGAGCTGATCATTTCGATCAATCGCGTCGACGGGGAAAGCCGCAAAGCAGAACCGCCGCCTGTCGGGGCTTTCGAACGGTCTCGCGCTCGAAGACTCGAAGCTCTTCGGGCTTGCCCGAAGCGCCGCTGCGCTCACGATAGGGCGTGTCGAAGATCGGATCTCGGTTGCGGTGGGAGGGCGGCACATATGCACGGGCACGCTCCTTGGCGAGACGTTCATCCTCGGGCGTATCGACGCGCTCGATCTCTCGCTCGCCACGTCGTTCGGGACGCTCTCCTGAGGCGCGGCGCATTTCCGAACGAGCCTGACGCGAGAGCGGGCGCAGAGGCTTCTGTTCGAAGGTCTGCTTCGTGAGCTTCTCGATGGCGTCGACAAGACGGCCGTCTTCGCGCGTCGCGAGCATGATGGCAAGGCCGTGGGAACCGGCTCGACCGGTACGGCCGATGCGGTGCACGTAGTCCTCGGCGCTGAACGGAACATCATAGTTGATGACGCAGGGCAACTCCTTGATGTCCAGACCTCGTGCCGCGACGTCGGTCGCAACGAGAACATGGATGGCGCCCGACTTGAAGCCGTCGAGCGCCGCCTGACGCTCCTCCTGCGTCTTGTCGCCGTGAATGGCGTCTGCATTGATCCCGACGCGCTCAAGCGTGCGGGCAAGGCGACGGCAGGTGATCTTCGCGTTGACGAAGACGATGACCTGCTCGAGCGGCTTGTTTTCGGGACCTCGCGTCTTGAGGATGTCGATCAGCACGTCCGTCTTCTCGCGATCCGCGACCTGAAAGACCTCCTGAGTAACCGTGTCGGCCGTCTGATTCTGACGGGCGACTTCGATCATGAACGGATCGGGCTTGAGGAAGTTCTTCGCGAGCCTGGCGATGTCGGGCGAGAACGTAGCCGAAAACATCAGACTCTGACGGTTGGCCGGCAGAAGCTTGAGGATGCGGCTGATGTCAGGCAGGAAGCCCATGTCGAGCATGCGGTCAGCCTCGTCGAGCACGACGACCTCGACCTGAGAGAGATTCGTCGCGCGCTGCTCGATATGGTCAAGCAGACGGCCCGGCGTCGCCGTCAGAATTTCGACGCCGCGGCGGAGCATGTCGGACTGCGGACGAATGTCGACGCCGCCGTAGACCACACCGACGCGCAACGGCGTGTCCGCCGCATACTGCGTCATGTTGGCAGAGACCTGATCGGCCAGCTCGCGCGTAGGCGTCAGGATGAGCGCGCGCACGGGATGACGGGCGGGCGACATCGAGGTGTTCGCATGCGGAAGAATGCGGGCGATGAGCGGGAGACCGAAGCTCGCCGTCTTGCCCGTGCCCGTCTGGGCTGCGCCCATCACGTCTCCCCCCTTCATCACCACGGGAATGGCCTGAAGCTGAATCGGCGTCGGCTCCTTGTAGCCGATGCGTTCGATGGCGGACATGATGCGGGAGTCGAGATTGAATTGTGCGAACGATGACATGCTGCTGGCGTTCTCTTGGAATGGCTCTTGAGTGTGGGCGGCGTCGCAAGGGCACTTGCTGAACGCCTGAAAACCGTTATTTTAGCGGGATTCCGCACGTAGCGCAGTTTTCGGCCACCCGCATCAGGGCGGCGCGTCCTCCCGAAAACGCGAAAAGGCTCCCGAAGGAGCCTTTTCAGGCGACTCCGCACGAGGCGGAGTCAAGGGGATCAGTTCTCAGTCAGGTAGTCGCGCAGACGTTCCTGGAACTCGGGACTGCGAAGCTTGCGGATGGCCGCCGACTCGATCTGGCGGACGCGCTCGCGCGTAAGACCGAGCGCATGGCCGACTTCCTCAAGCGTGTGGTCCTTGTTCGTCCCGATGCCGTAGCGCAGGCGAAGCACCTGAGCCTCACGGGGAGCGAGATCGTCAAGCGACTTCTTGATGCATTCGATCATCGAACGGTCCTGGAAGGCACGGCTCGGATCGTCATGTTCATCGCCGCGCACGAAGTCGAGCTTCGTCGCATCCTCGTCATCACCGATTGGTGCGTCGATGGACTCGACGCCGCGCATAGCCTGCGTGAGAAGCTGCACCTTGGCGAGAGGAAGCTCGGCAAGATCGGCAAGCTCCTGCTCGGTCGGTTGCCGGCCGTGCTCCTGCAGGAAGTGCTGCTTGTGACGGCGGATCTTGTTGTAGGACTCCGTCATGTGGACCGGAATGCGGATGGTGTTGCCGAAGTCGGCCACGGCACGCGTGACGGACTGACGGACCCACCAGGTCGCATAGGTCGAGAACTTGTAGCCTCGGCGATACTCGAACTTGTCCACAGCCTTCATCAGACCAAGGTTGCCCTCCTGAATCAGGTCGGTCATCGCGAGACCGCGGTTGACATAGCCCTTGGCGATCGAGATCACCAGACGCAGGTTCGCCTCGATCATGCGGGCCTTGGCCTGCATGAGATTCGTCTGCGCAAGCTTGAGCAGACGGGCAAGTTCGCGCTGGCTGGCGATCGTCATCATCGCGCGCTCCTCGAAACCGCGCAGATGACGCTGCTCCTCGTGCAGAACGCCAAGGTTGCGCGCAACGGCAGGCGCCCACGGCGTCTCGCTCTCGGCGATGGCCTCAAAAAGCCCGTCGGCGGTCGGATCACCGTTGATCACGTCAAGCGTGGCGCGCTGCGGCATGCGGCACTGGTCGGCAAGAACCCTGCGGACGTTCTTGAGGGACGTCGTCACCTCGTCCATGTGCTTGGAGATGTCCTCGGAGAGCTGCGTGACAACCTTCACGGAGAAGCGCACGGGCGCGAGGAGCTCGGCGATGGCGGCGCAGGCGGCCTTGTAGGCCTCGGCGTCGCCCTTCGGGCCGAAGTTGGCGCGAACGGTCTCAAGATGCCTGCCGCAATTCTCGAAGATATCGAGCACGCGAGCGCGCATCTCCTCGAGCTGGTCGGCCGTCATGGCGGCGGCGCCGATGTCGGTGGCGATGTCGTCGCCGTCAGAGGAGACGGCGTCCACTTCCTCGAGGTTGTCCGTAAAGCCGTCGACGAGCGTGTCGACGGAGACGGACGTATCCTTGAGGGTTTCGGCCATCTTGCAAAGCTCGGCCACGGCCATCGGATACTGCACGAGCGTCGAGACAAGCCTGCCCGTGAACATTTCGATCGACTTGGCAACCTCGATTTCACCCGCACGGGTGAGAAGCTTGTGCGAGCCCACGCCGCGCAGATAGGCGCGGAGCGGATCCTTGGAGAGGCCTGCGGACTCCTCGGGCGTCAGCATGGCGGCGGCGTCATCCTCGTCGATGTCCTCGGCCTCGTCGACGCCGTTGCCGGTGATGAGAAGGTCGTCTTCGTCGGGACGCGTCTCGAACACCTTGATCGAAAGGCGGCCGAGCGCCTCCGTGATCTCCTGCACGTTTTCGGCCGTACGCACGGCGCTTTCAGGCAGGTGGTCGTTGATTTCCTCAACCGTCACCCAGCCGCGGGAGCGGCCGAGACGCACCAGAGCGCCGTAGCCATTGCCCGCCGTCACCGAACGGCGGCTGCCAGAAGCCGAACCCTGTTCCTCGGAACCTTCGTCCTCCCACTTGTCGAGTTCTGCGGCTTCATCGTCGATGGAAGAGTCCTCCTCCATTTCGTCGATGTCGTCATCATTCTCAAAAGCGTCTTCGTTCGTCTTCATCTGTTCCAATCTCTCGTTGGCGGGGCTCTTATTGTTGCAATTGCCCCGCTTCTTCCTAATTTCTCCGGACCGCCTCGGCGCCGCCCTTCTCCCGCATCCTCCTCTCGTCCGCCCGAATCATTCTGTCTTCTCGGGGCCTGCCGACTATCGGCCTGGGAACCATGCATCCAGGGAAAAGCAGCCGGTCATCCTCGCAGCCCGGCGCTGCATCGATTATTTTTCGTCCTACGTCAGCGCGCTTCGTGCCGTCGCTGCCTGATCTCCCGTTCTCTTCCGGAGCAACGCGATCCTGCGCCTCCGGCGGTCCAGACCGCACGACGCCTTCCGCGACAGTGTCGGCAGACACCGTCATGGGCGAAAAAGGCGGATAGCTTAACACTGCGCCATACTCTTTTCAAGCAGAAAAAGCAACAAACGGCGAAACGCCGCCCGTCGCCCTCCCGTCAGGGCCTCCGAGCGGCACGAGCGCCGTATTTGAAAACGGGGAACGGCCTTAGCCGCTCCCCGTCATGCAAGGCATCAATCCTTTCCGTCGCCCTCGACGAAGCTTCTCAGCTTATCGGCTCTAGACGGATGACGAAGCTTTCTGAGCGCCTTCGTCTCGATCTGGCGGATGCGTTCGCGCGTGACGTCGAACTGCTTGCCGACCTCCTCAAGCGTGTGGTCGGACTGCATCTCGATGCCGAAGCGCATGCGCAGAACCTTGGCCTCCCTCGGGGAAAGGCTGTCGAGAACCTGACGGACGGTTTCGGAGAGGCTCGTGTTCTGAATGGCCTCGGCGGGCGCCACCGTCTGCGTGTCCTCAAGGAAGTCGCCGAGATGGGAATCGTCATCGTCGCCGATCGGTGTCTCCATCGAGATGGGCTCCTTGGCGATCTTCATGATCTTGAGAATTTTGTCCTCGGGCAGCTCCATCAGCTTCGCAAGCTCGCGGGAATCGGGCTCGACGCCCGTTTCCTGCAGGATCTGGCGCGTGATGCGATTCATGCGGTTGATCGTCTCGATCATGTGCACGGGAATGCGGATCGTACGGGCCTGGTCCGCGATCGAACGCGTGATGGCCTGACGGATCCACCAGGTGGCATAGGTCGAGAACTTGTAGCCGCGGCGGTACTCGAACTTGTCGACGGCTTTCATGAGGCCGACATTGCCCTCCTGAATGAGATCGAGGAACTGCAGGCCGCGGTTCGTGTACTTCTTCGCGATCGAGATGACGAGCCTGAGATTGGCCTCGGTCATCTCACGCTTGGCGTTGCGTGCCTTGGCCTCGCCCGTCGCCATCTGCTTGTAGGTATCAAAGAGCTCGGGCACGGTCATGCAGGCATTCGAGACCAGTTCGGCAAGCTTGCGCTGCTCCTCCTCAACCGTGGGCCTGAGGTGCTCGAGATAGGCGGCCTTTTCGGGATTGTCACGTACAATGGCGCTCATCCAGTCAAGATCGGTCGCATGATCGGCAAATGTTGCAAGGAACCACGTGCGGTCAAGCCCGACGCGTCGCACGAGCTCGTTGTAGATCGTCTTCTGGCGGGTGCGCACCTCGTCGATCGTCGTGCGAAGAAGCTCGCAGAGCTTGTCAGCGGTCTTGGCGGTGAAGCGCACGGCCATCAGCTCGCGCTGGATCGAATCCTTGAGCGGGGCGAGCCTGTCGCTGCCGTAACCCTCCTCGCGGACAACGGTCTTGAGCGTATTGAAATGCTCCTCCACGACGGCAAAGATCGCGAGGCTGCGCTGCTTCATGTCCTCGAGCTGGTCCACCGTCATGGCGGAGGCGCCCATGTCGGTCTCATCGTCGTTGTGGCCGAGCACGTTGCCCGTATCATCCGCAGCAACGAGGCCGTCGACGATGTCGTCAATGGGCAGCGTGCCCTCGCGGATTTCATGCGCATAGCCGACGATCGCCGCCACGGTGACCGGGCAGCGGGAGATGGCGAGCACCATGTGCTTCAGGCCGTCCTCGATGCGCTTGGAGATTTCGATTTCGCCTTCACGGGAAAGAAGCTCCACCGAGCCCATCTCGCGCATGTAGATGCGCACGGGGTCGGTCGTGCGGCCGAATTCGCTGTCGACGGTCGAGAGCGCGGCTTCGGCCTCCGCATCCGCATCCTCCTCGCTGGCAACGCTCTCGTTGCCCATCATGGCGAGCGTATCCTCGTCGGGAGCGGATTCAAAGACCTGAATATGCAGATTCGAAAGAATCGCCACGACGGTCTCGATCGCATCGTCATCGATCAGGCTGTTGGGCAGGTTGTCGTTGATTTCGCCGTAGGTGACGTAGCCGCGCTCGCGCCCCATGCGGATGAGCGTGAAGAGCTTGGAACGGCGGTCCTCGGTGGAGTCCTCCTCGTCGGAGCCGTAACCGTTGAGAAGCGCCTTCTTGTCGCGGGCGCTGCGCGCCTTGCGCTTGCGGCGGCCGATCTGGGCGTCCGTCTCCGCCTCGCCGGCTTCATCGGCCTCGTCCTCTTCGGAAAGATCATCAGGCAGATCGGGAATGTCCTCCTCGTAGTCGACGTCGTCGTCAAGCACAGCGTCGAAGTCGCCCGTTCCATCGTCGTCGTATTCGGCCAGATCGTCCTCATCCGAGCGTCCCTTGGCCTTCGACTTCTTTGAAGCGGTCTTCCTGCGCTTCGGCGCGGCCTTTGCAGCATCCGCAGCCGCAGCTTCGGCCCTGGCGTATATGGTCAGCTCCGTAACCGTATCGAACACATCAAAAAAAACGTATTGGTATTTCGCGTCCCCTTGGGTGCAGCCCGCGCCCGTAATCAGCGCGGCTATAATGAGCAATATTGCCGCTATCCGCTTCATTGGGCGGCCTCCGGCGCAATGTTCGCCTCAAACCATTCGGTAAGGTCCCTTCCCGCGGCTTCGCTGAAGGCGGCTATAAGCTTTTCCTTTGTGCCTATGCCCATGTAGTTCGCATTATAGTATGTTTTAAGCCCTTCGTAGAAGGCTCCCGAACCAATCTCATTCACAAGCTTGGCGTAAAAATCATGCCCGTAGGCATACACCATGAAGAAATAGTCCGCGCCGGAAAGATCCTCAAGCGAACCGTCCAGCCGCTTTGTGCGGCTGTATTCATGGCGCATGGCATAGTAACGCTCCCGCTCAAGCGCGTCCGCCGCGTCTGTACCGGCATACTGCCGCAGGAAATCGAACCCAAGGTATTCAACCAGCGATTCGTCCAGCCACGGGGAATACACCTGATCGCTCCCCACAACGCCGTAAAACCACTGGTGCGCCGTTTCGTGCCCCATAACAAGCGCACCCTCGGTCGATTTAGAGGATTTGAAATACGCCTTATTCACCATTATAAGCCCGGGGTATTCCATGCCGCCGTTCAGGTCAAATGGCACAACGAAAATATCGCTGTAAGGATATTCGCCTATATTTTCGCTGAAAAAGTCTATCGCCTTTGCAACGCATTGCGCGCCGAACGCCGCGTGCGCCTTACTTTGGCCCAATGCATGCACCTTCACGCGCCCGCCGCGCGCCGTGGCTTCCGCAGTTGCGGCGTTGGGGATGAGCGCGAACGCAAATTCCCTTACGCTTGGCGCGGCGATGTAATATGTTTCGTATGCGCGGCCGGAATCGTAGCTCATGCGCGTACCCGTGTGCGCAAGGGCAAACTTGGCTGGAATCTGCATGGCTACCTTATAATCAGCAATGCGGCTGTAAAAGCTGTCCCCGTTTGAATAATACGGCTCCGTGCGCCATACGCCGTTTTCATACATGGCAGCTATGGGTAATGCGTTGCCCAGCATATAGCCCGTTGAATTGGCGCCGAAGCGGTCGCCCGTTTCTGGCAGGGTCATATC
>ERZ780157.1434-NODE-1434-length-25820-cov-3.275529_pt1 | contig 25820 bp, 20 predicted proteins | sample MGYA00511169_ERZ780157 | MGnify/ENA primary metagenome ERZ780157 (study PRJEB29588, sample SAMEA1965149) | human gut metagenome | biome: human gut; feature: human-associated habitat; material: faeces | place: Denmark | collected 2008/2010 ... | reverse complement strand
CAGACGAAATTCCAAGTGCCCCTAACAGCCCTTATCATGCATCCGCATTTCGGCGAACCGTGCAGTACTTTTGTCAAACATTGGAAAGACGGTTTTTATCACAGAAAGAAAAACATGCACTTTAGAACTGCGGTATTTTATAGCGAAAAAAGAAGCCCTTTGGATAATCAAAAATCAATCTGTTAGAAATTATTCTTTTTGCAATCGCTTATATATAGATAATTAAAGTATAGCACTTTTTGCCAGGAAATATAATACAGAAGTTTGACAAAAAATGGATATTTGATATAATCCTGTGTGTGACGAATAATCCATGGAGATACGTGGTAAAATAGACAGGCAGCAGAGGAAAAAGAGAACTGGGAGTGAGGTTTTATTAATAAGCGGACAAAGCAAATACTGAAACTGGTTTTTGTAATTGCCATCGTAGCAATTATCATTTATACGTTCCGGGATTCAGCCGGACCAATTTTAAAGGAGCTTTCTACAACTGCACCTTGGGTGGTCATTACCATCTGCGGTGCCGGTGTTGTGTATAATGTGGTAGAAGGATGGATTAATTATTCCTTCGCAAAGCAGTATAATCCACAGTTTACATACCGGATGGGTGTAGAGAGCGCCTTTTATTGCTCATTTTACCGTGTGGCAACCTTAGGCAGTGGTGCCGGTGTGGCAGCGGTATATTATTTCAATGAAAAAGGAATTCCGGTTTTTCAGGGAACCGGAATGTATATGGTAGAGTATGCGATTCATAAAGTAACGATTGCAATCTTTTCCATTATTTTCTTCCTGTTAAATTTCGGATTTATGAAGGAACATTATTCCGAATATTTTAATCTTCTGATTGCAGGATATGTGTTGACGGCAGTGATAGCAACTGCATTACTTTTATTCTGCTGTTCAAAGAAGTTCCATGGAATTTTACTTTTTCTGGTGGACAAGCTGAACCGCAAAGGAAAATTCGATGCGCAGGCAGCCATGTTACGGGAACAGTGTGGCATCTTAGAGGATGCAGCAGGCATGCTTCTGACCAAGGGAAAACTAATCGTATCCATTGTAGCTAAGAATCTGTTGAAATTTGCATTCTGCTATGGCATACCATTCGTGATTTTATATCGGGAATATGGATTGACACTGTTACAGTCCTGGGCAGTTACTTCCCTTGCTTTTATGCTGGCAGCAGTCATTCCGTCTCCGGCAGGAATCGGTTCCTCAGAGTTTGTATTTACCGCATTGTTTACAGTATTGGTAGGAACCGGAGAAGCCGGTTCTGCGGCATTGTTATACCGTTTTGCAACATTCGTACTTCCATTTGTTATCGGTGGTGTGGTGGTATTACTGCATAAGCGTATTGACCGACGGATTGCAAAACGCAAGGCAGATAAGGCACAGCAGTAAGGGAAAGAGAAGGAATTAAGATGAAAGAAAGAAAAGGAATCAGTGGCAGCACACTGAAAATCATTGCGATTATAACGATGTTAATTGACCATATCGGAGCCGGAGTTCTTGGCAGACTGCTGGTAGTCCGTGGTATGAATGAGGCGGCAGATCTGAATGCATGGATTGATGCCAACAGTACCCTGGTAATTACGTATCAGATGATGCGTTTTGTCGGAAGACTGGCATTTCCGATTTTCTGTTTTCTTTTAATCGAAGGCTTTGAACATACCCATGATGTGAAGAAATATGCACTTCGTCTGCTTTCCTTCTGCCTGGTATCTGAAATTCCATTTGACTTATTATTCAATGGAAAAATATTGGAATCCGGTTACCAGAATGTATTTTTTACACTGTTTATCGGACTGATGGTTATGTGGGGATTCCAGGCAGTGGAGAATCAGGAACGGTTTGCGAAGTTTAAGAAAGTTATTTTTGATGCGGGAATTCTTGCAGCAGGAATCCTTGCGGCAGAATTTTTAAATACCGACTATGCCGGAATTGGCGTTGCCTGCATCGTATTACTCTATGTATTCCGTAAGAAAAAATCCTACCAGCTGCTTGCAGGATGTATCGGATTTTCCTGGGAGCTTACTGCGCCGCTGGCATTCATTCCGATTGCATTTTATAATGGAAAACGTGGACTTTCTTTGAAATACTTTTTCTACATTTTCTATCCGGCGCACCTTCTGATTTTGTATATCATCTGCTGGGCAATGGGAATGGGACCGATTGCAGTCGCTTAGATTTCTTTAAGATTTTGTGAAGAGGCTTGCAAACAAAAAAGACCTGCGTTATAGTAGCGGATGGACAGAAGTTCTGTCACAGAAGAAGACGGCAGGATTGTAAGAAATGAATAAGAATAAAGCAGAAAGAAATGAAATAGAACAGAATAAGACCGTACAGGATAAAAAGGAGCAGAATAAAAAACATTCAGTTAGACTTATCGGACTGGATTATAAGAAAACAAATATAAGAGCCGGACTCATTGCTTTTGCAGTGATGTTGGGCTTTTGTCTCTATGGTGGGGTAAATGTGCCAGTGGCAGTTGCCGCAGGGTTGATTTATTTTGGAATCAAAAATCTTAGGATTACATTGCCGGAGAAAGCCAATCCACTCTGGGCTGCTCTTGAAATTTTCCTAAGTGCCATCATGACGGAGCATATGGTGCAGTATCTTTTGCTGGATGCAGAACTGCGGGAGAAAATCAGTGTGAATCACACCAGATGGAATGTGCTCTGCTGCATGGTCTTTTATTTTGCCCTGTTAGTGATTACAGCAAAGCCGAAGATTGCCTGCATGATAGGACATATTTTCCTTTTAAGCCTTGCAGGAATCAATTACTTTGTCTATCAGTTCCGTGGAAATGAATTTTCTTTCGGAGATTTGAAAGCAGCATCCACCGGACTTTCCGTGGCAGCAAATTATAAATTTGTATTGGAAGACCGGGCGGTCTATGCCATACTTTTTAGCATGATATATGTTGCCTTTATAAGGAAGCTGAATTTTGAATTTAAAAAGAAGTGGATGCTTCGGATCAGTGCCTTTGCGGCAGCGCTGGTGATGGGAATTTATGTGGGAATTGCCACAGAAGATACGGTAATGGAATCCTGGGAACAGAAAGGAACTTACCGCAACGGCTATATCTTAAATTTTGTACTCAGCATCCGGGATTCCTTTGTGGCGGAGCCGGATGGATACTCAAAAGATGTGGTGGAAGAGATTTCCAAAGAATATCCGGCACTGGAGAATAAAGGCTCGGAAGATGACCCGACCATTATTGTTATTATGAATGAGTCCTTTGCGGATTTGAGTGTGATTTCCCATTATGGATTTGAGACAACGGAAGAGGTAACACCATTTTTCGATTCCATGGACACCAATGTCATTAAGGGATATGCACTGTCTTCTGTCTTTGGTGCAAAGACACCGGATTCCGAGTGGGAATTTCTGACGGGAAATTCCATGGCATTCCTGCCAAGCGGCTCCGTGCCTTATCAGCAGTATATGTCAAAGAAACCGTATTCCCTGGTGAGCACCTTAAAGGAGCGGGGATATTCCTGCATTTCCATGCATCCTTACTATGCGTCCGGCTGGAGCAGAAACAAGGTTTATCCGTTGCTGGGTTTCGATGAGAGTCTCTTTATCGATGATTTCGACCAGACCAATATCATGCGGGAATATATTACGGACCAGGAATTATACAATAAAATTATTGACCAGTATGAGGAAAAGACTTCCGATGAAAAATTATTTATCTTAGGTGTTACCATGCAGAATCACGGTGGCTATACCGATTATTATGATAATTTCCAGAATACCATAAATCTTAAGAATCATTATTATAGTGATGTAAATCAGTATTTAAGCCTGATTCATGAGAGCGATAAGGCACTGGAAAATCTGATTACTTATTTTGAAAATGTGGATGACAAGGTCGAAATCGTATTTTTCGGAGACCATCAGCCGAGTCTGAATAATAATTTCTATCAGTCCATGAATGGCAAGGGATTATCCGGTCTTACCTTGGATGAACTGCAGGAATTATTTACAGTACCATTTTTTGTATGGACGAATTATGACAGTGAAAGTAAAGATGTGGAACTGACCAGCCTGAATTACTTATCCACAATGACACTGCAGCAGGCGGGTATTGAACTGCCGGCATATAACCAGTTCTTAGCAGACTTGCAGAAAGAGATACCGGCAATGAATTCCAGAGCATTTTATTCCAAGAGTCAGGGCGAATTCCTGCATTATTTCGAGGCACAGGGAGAAGATGCAGACCTTCTGAACCAGTATAATATCCTGCAATACAACAACATGTTTGCCAAGGAAAAAGACAAGGATATAAATCTTTTTCCGTATTATGAAACATCGGATTAAAGAGTGAAAAACATAGAGAAAGTGAAGTGTATGGGAAAAACGGAAAGGCAGGGGGAAGATGTACCGGATTTATCTTGTGGAAGATGATGTAATTATAGCCAGAAGTATCAAAAAACATTTAGAAAACTGGGAATATGAAGTGCAGTGCACAAAAGATTTTTCAGCAGTTACAAAAGAATTTGCGGAGTTTGCACCGCAGCTGGTGCTGATGGACATCGGACTTCCTTTTTACAATGGATATTACTGGTGCGGTGAAATCCGCAAAATTTCTAAAGTGCCGATTATCTTTCTATCATCGGCTGCGGATAATATGAATATTGTCATGGCAGTAAACATGGGGGCAGATGATTTTATCGCAAAGCCTTTTGACTTAAGTGTCCTAACGGTAAAAGTACAGGCGATGCTGCGGCGCACCTATGATTTTACAGAGACCGGAGAAGTGCTGACCTATCACGGAGTGATGCTTCAGGTGGCGGAAGCAGTCCTTACCTATCAGGATAAGAAAGTGGAACTTACCAGGAATGAACTGCGGATTCTAAAGACACTGATGGAAAATAAGGAAAAGGTAGTCTCAAGAGATACGCTGATGACAAAGCTCTGGGAAAGTGACTGCTTTGTGGATGAGAATACACTTTCCGTAAATGTAAACCGCCTTAGAAGGAAACTTGCGGATGCAGGTCTGGAGGATTTTATTCTTACGAAGAAGGGAATCGGGTATCGGCTGAAATGAGATTTGTCAAAAATTATCTGAAGGAAAATCTGAAATGGCTGTTGTTAGTGCTTGCCTGCTTTGGAATCCTGTGCTTTGTAATCGGATTTGAGCAGGTGCCGCTGGCACAATGGGGATATGCAGCATTTTTGTGCTTCTTTCTGTATTTACTGGTAGTAATCATAGACTTTACAAGGCGTTATCTGCATCATAAGAAGCTGGAAAAGCAGACTTCTGAAATTGCTGTGACAATGGATAAGCTGTCATTGCCGCGGGGACAGATGGAAACGGATTACCAGAAAATGCTTCGTTCGTTATATATCACACTGCAGCAGCAGATTAATGAGCTGGAAAACGGGCAGGTGGAGCAGGCAGAATATTTTACCATGTGGGTGCACCAGATTAAGACGCCGATTGCGGCACTGCGCCTGCTGCTGGCAGAGGAAGAAGATGAGCGGAGTCAGGAAATGTGGGAAGAGCTTTTCTCCATTGAGCAGTATGTGGAAATGGCATTGCAGTTTTCCAGACTGTCTGCGAAAAGTACGGATTTTGTGATTGGTGAAGTTTCGTTGGATAAAGTAGTGCGGGAGGCAATCCACAAGTATGCCAGACTGTTTGTGCGAAAGAAAATTAAAATGGAATTAAGTTCCATTGACACGCAGGTACTGACCGATGAAAAATGGCTGGAATTTGTAATCGAACAGATTTTATCCAATGCCATTAAGTATACTGCCGGTGGAACCATTTCTGTTTATTTAAAGGAAGAACCGGAGCAAGAGACAAAAGAGCTGGTTATCGAAGATACCGGAATCGGTATCGCACCGGAGGATTTGCCAAGGATTTTTGAAAAAGGCTATACCGGTTATAATGGTCATGCAGATAAGCGCTCCACAGGAATCGGACTGTATCTCTGCCGGAAAATTATGCGCAAGCTGTCCCATGAAATTACGATTGAGTCGGAGATTGGAGTGGGAACGAAGGTACATCTTGAAATGCGAAGTAGAGATAAGTGATATACAAAATTATGTCCTGAAAAATGTAAATATTAGCAAATTTATCACCTGAAAAATGTGGAATATAATTATGGTACAATAAAAAAGCTAGAAAATATAATTTCAATCTTACAAAAATGTAAGAGATAAAGGGAAAATGTAAGCAGAATCCATGGCTGACATTTTCCTTTTTTGCTATGATAATGGAAAAGATGACAGAGCAATAAAGTGAGGAGAAAACAATGGCAATCTTAGAAGTAAATAATCTGAAAAAAGTTTATACAACCCGCCTGGGTGGAAATCAGGTAGAGGCATTAAAGAATCTTTCCTTTTCAGTGGAAGAAGGAGAATATGTAGCAATCATGGGAGAATCCGGTTCCGGAAAGACTACGCTTTTAAACATTTTGGCAGCACTGGATAAGCCCACCGGTGGACAGGTCATATTAAATGGCAAGAACATTGTGGATATCCGGGAAAAAGAGATTTCCGCATTCCGGAGAGAAAATCTTGGATTTGTATTTCAGGACTTTAATCTTTTGGATAATTTTTCATTAAAAGATAATATCGTTCTTCCGCTGGTGTTATCCGGTGTGGATTATAAAGAGATGGAGCGGCGCATAACACCGATTGCGGCGCAGCTTGGAATTCTTGATATTCTTGGAAAATATCCTTATGAAGTATCCGGCGGACAGAAACAGCGTGCGGCGGTAGCAAGAGCCTTGATAATCAAGCCGGAGCTGGTACTGGCAGATGAGCCTACCGGAGCACTGGACTCCAAAGCAACGGAAGATTTATTGACATTATTTAATAAGATTAATGAGCGGGGGCAGACAATTCTTATGGTAACACATAGCACTAAGGCTGCAAGCCATGCAAGAAGAGTATTGTTTATTAAAGATGGGGAAGTATTCCACCAGATTTACCGTGGTAATTTAACCAGTGAGGAATTGTATGCAAAGATTTCAGATACACTGACGATGCTTACGACAGGTGGTGAGAAACATGAATAGGGGTTTATATGGAAAACTGGCAGTAAATAATATAAAGCACAACAGACAGTTTTACCTGCCGTATCTGTTGACCGGGATGCTGACGGTGGCATTCTTTTATACCATGCTGTACCTCAATCACAATCCGGGACTGGATGAACTGCCATTTGGTGCCGTGGATGTAGAGCTTGTGTTGGGACTGGGTGCAGTTATCATTGGATTTTTCTCTGTGATATTCCTGTTTTACACCAACAGCTTTATTATGAAACGGAGAAAAAAGGAGCTTGGTATTTATAACATTCTTGGAATGGAGAAAAGGCATCTGGCAAAAGTAATTTTTCTGGAGACGTTTTTTTCGGCAGTGGTTGCTATCGGTGGCGGACTTGTTGCAGGAATTGCTTTCAGTAAACTGATGTGTATGTTATTGTATGCCATGATTGGATACCATGCAGAAATTGTTTTTTATGTATCAGAAAGTGGCGTTGTAAGTACCATCCTTTTGTTTGCCGGTATTTTTATGCTGACCTTTATATATAATCTGTTTCAGATACAGCTTGCCAAACCGGTGGAACTGCTGCATGGAAGCAGCCAGGGCGAGCGGGAGCCGAAGACGAAAAAGCTGATGGCAATAGTTGGAATTGTAACACTTGCAGCTGGCTACTATATGGCAATTACAGTAGATAATCCGGTAACTGCAGTGCTTCTGTTCTTTGTAGCGGTAATACTTGTAATTATCGGAACCTATTTTATATTTATGGCAGGCAGCATTGCCGTGCTTAAGTTCTTAAGAAAGAGAAAAAGTTATTATTATAAAAAGAAACATTTTGTGGCAGTTTCTGGTCTTATTTACCGGATGAAACAGAATGCAGCAGGACTGGCAAGCATCTGTATTTTATCCACGATGGTACTGGTGGTAATTTCTTCAACGGTAAGTATGTATGCCGGACTGGATGATGAACTGGCAGCCCGTTATCAGGGAGATATCGGAGTATCCATTACCAGTGAAAATCCGATTACAGAAGGTGATGCGTTGCGGGAGTTAGTGAACTGCACCATCCGGCAGGAGAACCGCAGTATAAAAGAAGAACAGGGCATGATGACGCTGACATTTTCCTGCATATCAGAAGATGGAAATCTTGTAATTCGAAAACATGATGATGAGGGCGATTATGGTTCTGGTATTATTATGCTCCGCATGATTACAAGGGAAGATTATGAGGAAGCTTATAATGTAAGGGTTCCGGAGCTTTCGGATCACGAAGTGGTGTTGGCAACCAGTGATGACTATGATAAAGATACGATTACGGTTGGAGATTATACTTATCCTATTTTACAGAAACAGCATTTTTCTTCTGAAAATGGACATTGGATGGATAATCAGGTCTATTATATGGTAGTAAACAGCGTAGAAGATATGGCACCGTTGTATGAAGCACAGAAAGAGATTTATGGGAAAAATGCCAGCAGCTATTATTATTCTCTGTATATCGACATCGATGGAAACAGGGAAGAAAAAATTGCCTGTGGAAATGCAGTATCTGCGGCAATTGGTGCATCCGGTATGGAAGAAGGACATGACGGTAAATATTATATCATGATAGAAAAAAGGGCAGAAAATGAAGATTCCTTCCGGCAGATGTATGGTGGCTTTCTGTTCCTTGGCATTTTCCTTGGAATCCTGTTTTTGATGATTACCGTACTTATTATTTTTTATAAGCAGATTTCGGAAGGATATGAGGATAAAGAGCGCTTTGCCATTATGGAAAAAGTAGGAATGAGCAATGAAGAGGTAAAGAAAACAATCAGTGCACAGATCCGGATGGTATTTTTACTACCGATTGTTACCGCTGCGCTACATGTGCTGGCAGCGTTTCCAATGATCCGGATGATACTGGCAGTGATGAATCTGAATAATGGAAGACTGTTTGCGTACTGTCTCCTTGGTACGATTGCAGTATTTACAGTTATTTATCTTCTGGTATACAAGATGACCTCAAGAACCTATTATCGAATTGTTGGGCATCAGATTGGGTAGAGACTCTAATAATATCAAATAACCGTAAGCACCTGCTGCCGGCAGTTTCTTACGGTTGTCTGGCAAAGAAGAGAAAGCTCCCGCTGTACTATGGTGTCATTGGAGCTTTTTTCTCTGGTGTGTATTTAGCAATTGTTTTTAAAAGAAGTTCCGTATCCAGTGGTTTGGTAAGGTGTTCGTCCATACCGGCAGCATAAGTTTTCTGACGGTCTTCTGCAAAGGCGTTTGCAGTCATGGCAAGAATCGGAATTGTTTTTGCATCCGGACGGTCTAAGGAACGGATGGCACGGGTTGTCTGGTAACCATCCATAACCGGCATCATGATATCCATTAAAATGATATCGTATTCATAAGGAGAAGCCTCCATAAAAAGCTGTAGTGCTTCCTCTCCATTGCAGGCTTTGGTAACCACTGCACCGGCATCAGTCAGAATAAATTCTGCAATTTCAAGGTTTAGCAAATTATCTTCAGCCAGCAGAATATGATAGCCGGAAAGAGAGATTTCTTCATCGGAAGTTTCTGCTTCGGAAGTGGAAGCGGCGTTATGGTCGATACAAAAAGGAATCGTAATCCGGTAAGTGGTGCCGACATCCTTTTCACTGGAAAAATCAATGGTTCCGCCCATTTTATCCAAAAGATTCTTTACAATTGCCATGCCAAGTCCGGTACCGTTGTAAGTAGAACGGGCATCATGGCTTTCCTGGGTAAAAGGTTCAAATAAATGCTCCTGAAATTCTTTGCTCATGCCGATTCCGGTATCTGAGCAGGTAAATTCAATCCAGGCAGTATCTTCCGTGAAACGTACTTCATGACAGCTTAGAATGACTTTTCCATTTTCCTTATTATATTTTACTGCATTGCTTACAATATTCATAAGAAGCCGTTGGATATGAATAGGACTTCCGATGAGACAGGGATGCTGGACAGAAGGAACTCCGGAAATAATTTCGATGCCACGTTCCGCAGCCTGCTTTTCTACAATGGTGGTGATATCATGGACCAGGTGCAGAACATGGAATGGGCAGGATTCTAAGACAATTTCGCCGGATTCCAGTTTTCCCATATCAAGAACTTCATTTACAAGTTCTAAGAGCAGACCAGAAGCCTCCCGGATTTTCCCGAGACATTCCTGCTGCTTGACAGGGTTATCTTTATAATGTCCGGCAATTTCCACCATACCACGGATTCCGTTAATCGGCGTCCGGATATCGTGACTCATCCGCTGCAAAAATTCAGTCTTGGCAAGGTTAGCACTTTCTGCTTTTTTGGCAGCCTCCTTTAGTGATTCCTGATAGAGCTTATCCCTCTTCAACTGGGCTTCCTGGTAGCTCTGGTCAGTCCTCCAGCGCAGCATCTGGAAAATCAGAAGAAGGCAGATATAACCAAACATATAATAAAATACTTTTCGCGGAGTCGTTTCAAAAACTGCATGTTCAGGCAGATAGACGTAGATATAATAATTCTGCCCCTGGTCTAACATACCAAAGACATGCTTTGGTGAGGAGACTGTATTATGAACATGAACCATCTGTCCACTCACCGCTTTTTTGTTTATATTCTGTAGTACTTCAATATCCTTAATATCTGTTCCTTCGAGTTTTTCTTCATTTGAGGCAATCACTTTATCACCACTGGTAATGACAATGGTGCTGCTACGGCTGATACTGTAGCCAGACAGCAAATTCTGAAAAGAGATGCTGTAACTTTCAATGTAATCAAGTGGTGTATGGTAATAAGTTACAATAATACCAGAGGTATCGGTACGTCCTACCGCTGCCAGGTCGATATAAGAGCCATCTTCACAGTCGATTCTGGAAGAGTATGTTTTTTCCGGATGTATGGCAACATCCAGAAGAACTTCTTTTTCCAGCGTATCGGTTAGACCGGCACTGCCAATGGAATCAGTACAATATTCAGAGGTTACAGTTCCGGTTTCATCCAGAAAAATAATGCCGGTAATATAAAGGTCTTTTGTAAATTCTTCCATGGAAGCTTTTTCCATGGATGTTGTGCCATGCAGACGGTTATCCGTAGAAATATTGTGGGCAGCCTGCTGACAGCATTCAATAATACGCATCAGGCTCTTGGTTTCGGAGGCTAAATTTAAATTGCTGTAGGTGGAGCATTGTTTCTTCAAATAATTAACCGTATCTGCAAGGTGTTCTTCTGTGGATTCGATATCATCGTTTGCGGAAGTAAAAAATACCAGAAGGAAGAACAGGATGCCAAGAAATATTGAAAAAGGCCAGAAAAAACGCAGTCTGGAGGGTTTGTTCTTATTTGACTTCATAATTTTCTACCTCCAGATAAGTACTTGGATGCGCTAAGTATTTTCCGATGATTTTCTCAGAGGTTCCATCCTTTTGCATTTCCTCTAAAGTATCAGACAGCTCTTCGTTAAGCCCACTGGTATCATCAAGAGAGAAAGCCACACCCAGTCCGACAGTAAGAAGCGGTTTATCCAGAATGCGGTATTCCACATGATAATCGGACATATATTGTAAAATAGAAGTTTCGTGGGCAGCAACTGCATCCACATAACCTTTGCTTAACATTGGGTAAATCAGCTCACGATTCTGCATGGAGAAAAGTCCGTTAATTTTTGGAATGTCGGGGTCGGTCTGGTTGAGAAAAATATCTTCCGGTTTCGTGGTGGCCTGAACGGCAATGTTTTTACCGGCAAGATCCTGCAGGGTGTAAATATTGCTGTCCGGACTGACTGCAACCACCTGCTGGCTGATCATATAAGGTCCCGCCCATTTGTATTCATCCATTCGTCCGTCCATACTAAAACAGCCCCAGGCACAGTCGATACTGCCATCCTGCAGAAGCTCTTTTTTATTTTCCCAGTCGATGGTGACAAATTCAGCCTGATAGCCCATTCTGTGGAAGGCTTCCGTGGCAAGTTCCACATCAATGCCGGTTGGTCTGCCGTCTGTTCCGCTATAATTAAAAGGCGGATAATTGTCACTGCCGATTACAATAGTTGGCAGCGAATTTTCCTGTTTTGTGGAGAGAGTATTTTCTGCTTTTCTACAGCTGCATAATAAAATTGTAAAAATACAGAGAACAGCCAATAGCTGTTGTAGTTTTTTCGAACCATTCATATAATAGAGTCACCCCTGAAAAAAATTATGTTTACTGTGTTACTATTATAAAGTAAGAAAGGCGCAGATACAACAGATTACAACAGATTACAATAGAAAATCACTTGAATTTTCGACAAAAAAATTGTATATTTGATATAGAAATGTAAATTTATATCTGAAAAGTTTAAACAAGTAGAAATGCTAAGGGATATGTTAGAGAAGAGGGGAATTAGGATGAAAGAAGTTACAAAACAGGCAGAGGAAACACAGATTAGCCATAAAACACTGAGACTGATGATCGGAACACTCTGTTCTGTCATCGGAACGCTGCTAGCCCTTTATGTGGGAGGCTGGCTTATGTTATGTAAACCAATACAGGGGGTGTTTTCTGCATACTTTGCAGGAAATCTTACAATTGGAATCATCGCACTGGCGGTATTCAAGTGTCTGCTGTCTGTAACAGTGGCAGGAGCCATCTGGTGTGGTGGATATATTGCTAAGTGCAAGTTTATTGGACATGAAGATTATTAATGAGCAGATTCGAAAAGGATAGGAATGAAAAGGCATGACGGATTAACGTCATGCCTTTTTGACGTTTAATTGAAATGCAAATTTGTATCTGATTTATATATAAAAAACTTACGCTGATGAAGAGTGATGAGGTGGTCAAGAGCCTGCAAGTAGTTGCTAATTTTGCCCTGTTCTTCTATAGATTTAGGATAAAAAATGTCTGTATCCTGCATAGCAGATTTTGAAATTGATGTAACTTTAATTCCCTGCATCAGTGGTAATAATTGATTGTGATATGTGTCAGAATTTAAATAATATCCTAAATATCCAGAAGCAAAGTTTTCTACTGGTCTGTATGGAATAGTGTGTAGTCCAGACAATACGATTTCATCATTCAAGCCAGCTATTTCGCTACATTTTCCAACGGTTGAATCTTCTGCTGTATCCGCAACAATTACATCTCCATTTTGTAAAAATGAAGCCTTATATTTGGTTAAAACACTTTCGTCTAAAATCATTGGAAGTTGCTCTTTACCAACATCCAACACTTCGCCAACCTTGATAAGTACATCTCCATAATGAACATTCTTTGCTACGCCTGACTCATTCGATAAGTCAGCTCTGGAAAGTGTATTATTCTGCAAGCTAACCAGTACGTTCCCTAACTTACGCTGTTCCCAAGAAAAATTCTCACCCTTTAATCAAGATAGAGTTATACGTAAGTTTGAAATTTTATACTTATGTATGACATACAGTATTAATGTTGAAATATATCAACCTTGTGGGATATAATATAAATACACATACTTTAACAGAGAAAGGGTGTAATAAAATGGCAGTTAGTTATAAAAAATTGTGGCCTATTCTTTTGGACAGGGATATGAAGAAAAAGGATTTGGAAATGTTAGCCGGTATAAGTCATTATATGATGAGCAAAATGAGCCGGGATGAAAATGTAACAACAGAAGTACTTGGAAAAGTTTGTATGGCACTGGACTGTAAGGTAGAAGATATGGTGGAGTTTATTCCTGAAAAGTAATAATAAGTCCATTGTTTAGGACAAGAATTTGGATAAAAGAATAAAAATATTTAAAAACAAGGAGAAGGCTATGAATAAGCAACAATTAGCAGCTAGAATTTGGGAATCCGCAAATAAGATGCGTTCTAAAATTGAGGCAAATGAGTACAAAGATTATATTCTGGGATTTATTTTCTATAAATTTTTGTCAGAAAAGGAAGTAAAATATCTTAAAGAAAATGATTGGACAGATGAATATTTGTCTGAATTGACGGAAGAAGATACAGAGACGGTTGAGAGCATACAGAAGAATCTGGGTTATTTCATTTCATATGAAAATTTGTTTTCAACATGGCTTGAAAAAGATAGGGATTTTAGTGTTCAGAATGTTAGAGATGCACTTTCTGCGTTTAGCCGTTTGATAAATCCAGCACACAAGAAAGTATTTGAAGGAGTATTTGATACACTTCAGACAGGACTGTCCAAGTTAGGTGATAGTGCAGCATCACAATCGAAATCTATTAGTGACCTTATTCAGTTGATTAGGGATATTCCAATGGATGGAAAACAAGGTTATGATGTTCTGGGATTTATTTATGAATATCTGATAGAAAAATTTGCAGCAAATGCAGGAAAAAAAGCGGGCGAATTTTATACACCACATGAAGTGTCATTGCTTATGTCTGAGATTGTGGCAAATCATTTGAAGGATAGGGATAAAATTGAAATATATGATCCGACGAGCGGTTCCGGTTCGTTACTAATCAACATTGGTAAGAGTGCATCTAAATATATTTCGGGAGAAAATAAAGTTAAATATTATGCTCAGGAATTGAAACAAAATACATATAATCTGACGCGAATGAATTTGGTTATGCGTGGCATTGAGGCAGACAATATTGTGACAAGGAATGGTGATACTTTAGAAGACGATTGGCCGTATTTTGATGAGAATGATCCAATTGGAAGTTATAACCCACTCTATGTTGATGCTGTTGTATCAAATCCACCATATTCACAGGCTTGGAATCCGGTTGATAAAGAAACAGATCCGAGATATGCCGGATATGGAATAGCTCCAAAAGGAAAGGCTGACTATGCATTTTTATTGCATGACTTGTATCACATTAAACCAGATGGAATAATGACGATAGTACTTCCACATGGTGTATTGTTCCGTGGTGGCGAGGAAGGAGAAATTCGTAAAAATTTAATTGAAAAAAATAAAATAGATACGATTATAGGATTGCCAGCTAATATTTTCTATGGAACAGGTATTCCAACAATCATTATGGTATTAAAGCAAAAAAGAATAAATAATGATATCTTGATTATTGATGCATCAAAAGGATTTATGAAAGAGGGGAAAAACAATAAACTTCGTGCATCTGATATAAAAAGAATAGTAGATGTAGTAACTGCCAGAGAAAGTGTATGCAAATTCTCGCGTGTGGTAAGCAGGGGTGAAATTAGAAAAAATGATTACAACCTTAATATTCCAAGATATGTTGATTCTTCAGAAGAAGCAGAGTCATGGGATATCTATGCATCTATGTTTGGTGGACTTCCAATTTCAGAAATAGATAAATTGGATAAATATTGGAAAGCATTTCCTTTGCTTAGGGAAGAGCTTTTTGAAAACAACTCCAAAGGATATTGTCAGCTTGCGAGGAATGATATTAAAAAAAGTATAAAGGAACATTCAGATGTCAAAAACTTCGAAAAGAAATTTCAAAAAGCATTTCAGAGTTTTGATAAGTATTTATATGATAAATTAATTGTAAATATAAATGATAGCAGTATTTTGAAATCAGAGGAAATGCTTTCAGAAGAGATGTTCAAACGATTGGAAGATATTCCCCTTATAGATAAATATGAAGCTTATCAATTACTGGATGATGATTGGACAGAAATTGCTGTAGATTTGGAAATTATCCAGACGGAAGGAACTGAAGCAATTAAAAAAGTTGATCCGCTTATGGTAACAAAAAAGAAGGGTGGAAAGGAACAGGAAGTACAGGATGGATGGAAAGGACATATTATTCCTTTTGAACTGGTTCAAAATACAATACTATTGGAAGAAAAAGAAAGAATAAAAGATAAAGAAAACAGATTGTCAGAAATAGCTTCTGAATATGAAGAAATCTTTGATTCTCTTACAGAAGAAGAAAAAGGATTTGATTTTGTAAGTGAAGATGGTTGGGTAATTTCTGAAGTTAAGAGAGCATTGAAATCCGATAGTATAGAATTGGAAACCAAGGAGAAGCTGGAGACTATTGCAAAAATTAATGATGAAGAAAAGTCATTGAAGGCAGAAATAAAAACGAAGAGTGCATCACTGGAAACAAAAACAAAGGATATCATTGAAAATCTTTCTGATGAACAGGCTAGTGAACTTCTTAAAGCTAAATGGATAATTCCACTTATTCAAAATATCATGCAGCTTCCAGATAGAATTATCAAAGAATTAGTAGCTAATATTGAATTATTAGAAAAGAAGTATGAGACTACATTTGAAGAAATTGAAAATGAAATTACAGAAACTGAAAAAGTGATTTCCAGGATGATTGATGAACTTGAAGGTAGTGAATCTGATATGCTTGGACTTAAGGAGTTAAAAAAATTGTTGGGAGGTATACAAAATGACGAAAGAAAATGGTAAACCTCAAATTAGATTTGCAAAATTCAAGGATACTTGGGAACAGCGTAAGGTTAAAGACCTATGTTCAATTTCAACCGGAAAGAGCAATACTCAGGATAAAGATGAGGATGGTGAGTACCCATTTTTTGTCCGTTCGCCAATTATTGAACGCAGTACAAAATATCTCTATGATGAAGAAGCGGTTATTACTGTAGGGGATGGTGTTGGAACAGGAAAAGTATTCCATTATGTAAATGGGAAATATGACTTACACCAGCGTTGTTACAGGATGTACGACTTTACAAGTGAGTTGAATGCGCACTATTTTTATCATGTTTTTTCAAAGTTATTTCATAACCGAGTTATGGCAATGACAGCAAAAACATCGGTTGATTCAGTTAGATTAGAAATGATTGCTGATATGGAAATACCTCTACCAAATATCGACGAGCAAAGGGAAATAGGCGCTTACTTGGATAACCTCGATAACCTTATCACCCTTCATCAGCGTAAGTATGACAAATTAACTAAAGTAAAAAAATCAATGCTTGAAAAAATGTTCCCTAAAAATGGTACTAATGTTCCAGAAATTCGATTTAAAGGATTTACGGATGCTTGGGAACAGCGTAAGTTGGATGATTGGGGAGATTTTTATTACGGAAGAAGCTGTCCTAAATGGTCAGTAACAGAGGATGCAACCATTCCGTGTATTCGATATGGAGAACTTTATACGAAATTTGGAGCAAAAATAGATAGAGTTTACTCCTATACAAATATACCGCCAGAAAAGCTTAGATTTAGTAAAGGAACAGAGGTTTTAATTCCACGAGTAGGGGAAGATCCTATGGACTATAACCACTGTACATGGCTATCTATGCCGGATATTGCGATTGGTGAAATGATTTCTGTATTCAACACGGATAACAATCCATTGTTTACAGCAACAATGTTTAACGCTACATTGCAGAATGAATTTGCTATGAGAGTGGAGGGTGGAAGCGTTACGAATCTTTACTTTGAAAAGTTGAAGAATATAGAAGTTTCGTTTCCTTCTATCCCAGAGCAGGAGAAGATTGCAGCATACTTTGCTGACCTCGATCACCTCATCACCCTTCATCAGCGTAAGCTGGAAAAATTGAAAATACTAAAAAAAGCGTGTCTTGAAAAGATGTTTGTATAAAAATAAGTGGTGCAATTTTCCCATAATCAGAAGATGGACGTACCGGCGTTTGTTGTTTGGCTAAGGAGCAACGCAATTTCTCTTGCCCGTTCAGAATATGCAAAACAGGCTGATGAATGAAAATTAAGGCAATGTCAGACGCTTGGAACAGCTGTGTTTTAAGACTATCGGGAGTCAAAAATCAAAATTTGAGCCGAATACGCAAAACCGAGAGTGAAATTTTCAGCGAACATTCGGTAGACGGTGGAAAATAGCTGCTGAAAGTGTGCATTTGCTCCTACTTGGGAACAGCGTAAGCTGGATGAATTAGGAACAATAGTTACAGGTAGCACGCCCTCAACAACAAATGATGCATATTACGCTGATGATGGATTATTATGGGTTACTCCAACCGATATAACTAAAAATATCACTTGTGAAAGCGCTAGGAAGCTAAGTGCATCGGGGCAGAAAGTGGCACGAGTTGTTCCAAGAAACACGATACTTGTAACTTGTATAGCAAGCATTGGAAAAAACACAATGCTCGCTAATGCGGGAAGTTTTAATCAGCAGATTAACGGATTGACTCCAGACGAAAACAAGTATGTACCATATTTTCTCCTGACTGAAAGCGTGTTGTGGTCAGCTAAAATGAAAGTCTTAGCAGCAACAGGTACATTGCAAATTATAAATCGTACTGAGTTTTCAGAGATTAAAACATTTCTGCCATCGTTTGATGAGCAAAAAAGAATCAGTCAATATTTTGAAAAGCTTGACACCCTTATCACCCTTCATCAGCGTAAGCTGGAAAAGCTTGTACAAATTAGAAAAGCCTTCGCAGAGAGGTGCTTTTTGCAAAGTCGAAAGGAGTTCGTTATGGCGTTTACAAAAGAAGCCGATTTTGAAGAGGCGGTGGTAAAGCTCCTGATAGAACGCGGCTGGAAAGATGGTGTGCTGAAGAACTACACCGAACAGCAGCTGATCCAGAACTGGGCGAACATCCTTTTTGAGAACAACCGCGGCATTGACCGACTGAACGATTATCCGCTGACGGATGGCGAGATGCAGCAGATCATGGAACAGGTCACGAACGCGAAAACGCCGATGAAGCTGAATAAATTTATCAACGGCAAAAGTGTGCTTATCAAGCGTGACAATCCTGACGATAAGCTGAATTTCGGCAAAGAAGTGTCCCTGAAAATCTATGACCGTCTGGAAATTGCAGCGGGACTCAGCCGCTACCAGATCGCAGAGCAGCCAAAGTTCCCCACCAAGTCCAAAATTTTGAATGACCGCCGCGGCGATTTGATGCTGCTCATCAATGGTATGCCGGTCATTCACATGGAACTGAAAAAGAGCGGTGTTTCCATCATAAAGGCTTGCAACCAGATTGAAAAATACGCGGCAGAGGGCATTTTTACGGGACTGTTCTCGCTGGTGCAGATTTTTGTGGCCATGAACCCGGAAGAAACGGTCTACTTTGCCAATCCCGGTCCGGAAGGACAATTCAACAAAAGCTACTATTTCCATTGGGCGGACTTCTACAACGAGCCGATGAACGACTGGAAAGACGTTACAACGGCACTTTTGTCCATTCCAATGGCACATATGCTGGTAGGCTTTTATACTGTGGCCGATGGTTCCGATGGCATTTTGAAGGTGATGCGCAGCTATCAGTACTACGCTGCCAGCAAAATTTCGGATGCCGTTTCCAAGGCGAAATGGGAGAATAACCAGCAGCGCGGCGGCTACATCTGGCACACCACAGGTTCCGGCAAGACCATGACTTCTTTCAAGTCCGCTCAACTGATTGCATCTTCCAAGGATGCGGACAAAGTGATTTTTCTGATGGACCGAATCGAGTTGGGCACTCAGAGCCTGAAAGAATACCGCAACTTTGCAGAGGAAAACGAGGAGGTGCAGGCTACCGAGAACACGGATGTTCTTGTGGACAAGCTAAAAAGTACTTCGCCGTCCGATACGCTCATCGTGACTTCCATCCAGAAGATGAGCAACATCAAGGATGATGCACAAAACAAGCTGAACCCCAACGACATTGCGCTGATCAACGCAAAGCGGTTGGTTTTTATCGTGGACGAGTGCCACCGTTCCACCTTTGGCGATATGATGCAGACCATCAAGCATACATTCCCGAAAGCACTGTTCTTTGGTTTTACCGGTACGCCGATTCAAGGCGAAAACCAGAAGAAAATGAGCACCACCGCCACCGTTTTCGGCAACGAACTGCATCGGTACAGCATTGCAGACGGCATCCGGGATCACAACGTGCTGGGCTTTGACCCTTACAAGGTGCTGACCTTCAAGGACAGCGACTTGCGGAAAGCGGTCGCACTGGAAAAAGCAAAGGCATATTCTGTGGACGAAGCTCTGGCCGACCCACAGAAGAGCAAGGTGTTTTATAAGTATCTGAATCTGCCGATGGCAGGCGGAAAAGATGCGCTCGGTGAGGAGATAAAGGGCATCGAGGATTATATTCCCAACACCCAGTATGAGGGCGAAGAACACCAGAAAGCCGTGGTGGAGGACATTTGCGAGAACTGGCAGACCCAGAGCCGCAACAGCAAATTTCATGCCATTTTTGCAACCTCCAGCATCCCGGAAGCCATCCAATATTACAAGAGGTTCAGAGAAGCCGCACCATGGCTGAAAGTCACCGCACTATTTGACCCCAACATTGACAACAACGGCAAAGGCATCACCAAAGAAGAAGGGCTAAAAGAGATCGTAGAAGACTATAACGCCCGCTATGGACAGGACTTCAGCATTCCGACCTTTGCCAAGATGAAAAAGGACATTGCAGCACGGCTGGCGCACAAATTGCCCTACCAGCGCATCGAGCGCACCCCGGAAAAACAGCTTGATCTGCTGATCGTGGTGGATCAGATGCTGACAGGCTTTGACTCCAAGTGGATCAATACACTGTATCTGGATAAGGTGCTGCAATACGAAAATCTGATTCAGGCGTTCTCCCGCACCAACCGACTGTTTGGCGATGACAAACAGTTTGGCACCATCAAGTATTACCGCCGTCCGCACACGATGGAGAAAAACATCGCAGATGCGGTAAAAGAGTATTCCGGCGATAAACCGTTTGGCCTGTTTGTAGATAAACTGGACAAGAACGTGGAAAAACTGAATGCCCTCTATGCGGAGATCAAAGATCTGTTTGTGTCGGCGGGCATTGAAGAGTTTTCGCAGATCCCTGCGGATATGGCAGAGCGCAAAAAGTTTGCCGACCTGTTCCAGTCCTTCAACGAAAATCTGGAAGCAGCCAAGGTGCAGGGCTTCGAGTGGGATAAGCCTATTGTGATCGTCAACGAGGATACAGATGAGAAAACAGAACTTCATGCAGACTTTGACGAGAGAGCGTTCAAAGTTTTGGCACTCCGCTATAAAGAGCTGTTCACGCCGAATCCAGATGGCGGTGAAAATGACCCGGACGATGACGTTCCCTATGCGGTGAACAGCTATCTGACCACCATTGATACTGCTGACATCGACACGGACTATATGAACTCCCGCTTTGAAAAGTACCTGAAAATTTTCTATCAGGAGGGTGCAGAAGCGGAAGCCATCCATCAGGCCGAAACGGAGCTGCACAAGACCTTTGCCACCCTCTCGCAGGAAGAGCAGAAGTACGCTAATATTTTCCTGCACGACATTCAAAGTGGCGCAGTGGTTCCGCAGCCAGGAAAGACCTTGCGGGAGTACATTGCCGATTACATCGCCCAAAAGCAGAACGACCAGATCCACAAAGTAGCTGAAGTTTTCGGCTTGGACGAAAAGAAGCTGCGGGCATTCATGCGTGCAAACATCACCGAAGCCAACATTAACGAATTTGGCCGTTTTGATGACCTGAAAGCCACCGTAGATAAGGCAAAAGCAAAGGCATATTTTGAAGCAATCGAGGGTACAAAGCTTATTCCGCCCAAGGTGCCTGTCAAGTATGATAAACTCTTGCGCGAGTTCATCGTAAGTGGCGGATTTGATTTGAAAATGCCAAAAGAATCATAAAATGGGTGCAAAATCACCCTGCTGACCAAGAGCCGAGGCGCGTCCTCGGCTCTTTTTTCGCGCCAAAATCCCAAAACACACCTACTTGGGAACAGCGTAAGCTGGATGAAGCGTTTGGTTTTACAGTTCCAAATAATACGCTTTCCCGTGCTGAACTAAACCAAGAAAGTGGCTCTGTTCGGAATGTCCACTATGGCGATGTCTTGATAAAATATGGCTCTGTGTTAGACGCTCAGAACGATGAACTTCCGTTTATAACCGGGAGAAGCAAAGACGATTTCAAAGGTGCACTTCTGCAAAACGGAGATATCATCATTGCTGATACTGCTGAAGATGAAACGACCGGAAAAGTCTGTGAAATCGTCAATATTCAGGATAAAGATGTTGTGGCAGGACTTCATACGATGGTGTGTCGTCCCAAAAACAAAACAGCAGAAGGCTATTTCGGCTACTACATGAATTCAAGCTCCTATCATCACCAGCTTTTACCGTTGATGCAGGGCATTAAAGTTCTATCCCTTAGTAAAACCAATGTTCAAAAAACAACGGTGAAATACCCGAAAGATAAAGCAGAGCAACAAAAAATTGCAGATTGCCTTAGACGTATTGATACCCTTATCACCCTTCATCAGCGTGAGCATATAAAACCGATTTTGGAGGTAAAACGTGTTAAATGAAATGAATGAAAACAACCTGTTCTGCGATTATTATGAGCAGTGGGTTGCCGTATACAAAGAGGGTGCAGTTCGCCCGGTTACATTGGATAAGTACAAAATGACCCTTTCTTGGGTGAGAAGGCTGGCACCTGATTTGAAGTTGTGCGAGGTTTCCAGAGTGACGTATCAGCAGCTTTTGAACGATTATGCCGTAGGCCATGAGCGTCAGACCACGATGGATTTCCACCATCAGCTGAAAGGGGCTATCATGGATGCCGTGGATGATGGTCTGATTGTGAAAGACCCGACCCGGAAAGCGATCATCAAAGGCAAGCCCCCGGTGCCTAAAAAGGTGAAATATCTGAACCAGTTTGAACTGCATCTTTTGTTGAGCGACTTAGATCTACAAGGAAAACTCAACTGGGACTGGATGATTTTGCTGATTGCCAAAACCGGCATCCGCTTTTCCGAAGCTTTGGCGATCACTCCTGCGGATTTTGACTTTTCGCACCAGATGCTTTCCATCAATAAAACGTGGGATTATAAGGGTAACGGCGGATTTCTGCCGACAAAAAATAAATCGTCCGTCCGTAAAATTCAGATTGACTGGCAGACGGTGATCCAGTTCGCCGCACTGGTAAAGGACGTTCCTGAAGATAAGCCGATTTTCGTGTTCAAGGAACACGCCTACAATTCCACCGTCAACGATGTTCTGGAACGGCACTGCAACCGAGCTAAGATCCCGGTCATCTCGGTACATGGTCTGCGGCATACCCATGCTTCGGTGCTTCTGTTTGCAGGGGTATCTATTGCAAGCGTGGCAAGGCGGCTGGGGCATTCCAGCATGACAACAACGCAGAAAACCTACCTGCACATCATTCAGGAACTGGAAAATCAGGACATTGACCTTGTAATGCGGTCACTCTCTGGATTAAGCTGATAAAATAATCGACCATTGCTCGCGCTGATGAAGGATGATAAGAGAAAAGCCAAGTCATGACTGTATCAAACGGGTACGTCATGACTTGGCTTTTGATTTACGGAAGCTTTTAAGGCTTGTGTGTGAAGGAACGCCGTATAGAACGTGTTAGAAATGTGGAATTAGTTTCAAAAAGTTTCAAGAAATCTGAACGATTATAGACTTTAACTGAGCCCATGGAAGTTGTTTCAACAATTTGTTGAAGTTGCTTCGAACCATGATCATCAGAAAGGAATAATGCACATCCACAAAGTAGACACATAGATACAGTATGTACTTCGCCGAAACTTTTACCGGATTGCCATTGATTCAGAATGTTCTTGAAATCAATTGGATAGATTTCACCGGTGAGCTGCTTATACAACTCAGGAACGAGAATCTCACAATAATACTGCTTTTGAGTTTCGTCTTCAAAAATATCACTCAATGAAGGAACTTGAATAATTTTGGCAGTAAATAGAAATTCGGGTTTGCTACTTTGGATTTCGTTCTGATATACCAGAGGATGCATAATACACTCGATAGAGAGAGCGGAAAACATGTTAATAAGCAAGGTTGAAATATCAGACTGTGAGTGCTTCATGGATACAACATGATTTAAGAAGTCTGTATCTATTGCAGCAGAATTTTGAGGAATTCCCATATATTTAGCATCCTTTCTCAAGGGAAAGACTTTCCTCTTTTATTGATTCATCGGCTTTGATTGTATGTAAATTAAACTTTTCCCGCATAGAGTCTATTTTCTGAGGTGTCACAGAATTTTTACTCTCGGCTTCGTCTAACAGTTCGCCTAGACCATTGATCCATTTTCGACGAGAAGGCACTTGAAAAGCACTATAGCCCATCTCTACAATCAGAGATTTTACAGTATTTTCAGTATTTTCATTAGATTGGAGGAGGTTGTTAGTGAGCGAATCGGAAAAGAAGCCGGTTTCAAATCCACGCAAAATAATGGCTTTCCGTGGAGCAAAGAAATCCCACATTAAAGAGACAATGACACGAAGTAAGTTATACTTTGTAATATGGCGATCAACAGTCATATAATCTTTGATTTTATTCTCAAAGTATAAAACGAATTGCTCTTTTGGAATTAAAACTTCGGCGGCAAACCTGTTCATAATTTGCTCCGTCAATTCTGGAGTGAGGGCAACATTACATGTTTTAGAAACATATTGATCAATTTGCCAAATATGCCCCAATTCATGAGCGGCTGTGAAAGCTTGCTTTTCGATGGTTTGATTGGTATTTAAAAAGACGAAATGTTTTAAGGTGCCGTTTTTATCTGGAATCCCGGTAATATGAAAGCCATTATTGCTTTGTTCGTCTAAAGGGTAATAGATAACCGTGCAGTACTTTTCTAACAATTGAAGAACATCACTTCGAAGAAGTGTGTTAGGAAACTCATCGGAGAGGTGATCTTTTTTCCATATGTCATCCTTTATACGAACAATAGCCTTAACGACATCTGCAGATAATGTTTCAGGATAACTCAAAGCAATATCCTCCTATAAAAAAAGCATAGTTATAAAACTATGCTTTTTGATGTTATTGACAATAAACAGCATTGTAGATATCCATATAGTCATCTATGATATCTAATATTTTCTCACGATTTTCTGGATTATCAAAAGCATTCATGCAATGAACAACAGTTTCATTATAAATCTTTTCATCACCAGTCAAAAGTGCCGAAGGTGTTGTGCCTAGAACTTCGGATAATTCAGAAAGTTGGTTAAAAGACGGAAAAGAGCGGCCTTTATAAAAAGCCTGAACCTGATTTTCCGTACAAGAAAGTAAAGTGCTCAGGTGGGACACGTCAAGTCCGCGCTGAGTCGCTAAATACTCTGTATAGTTTCCAAGCATACGAGCTTTTTTCATGTTAATCCCTCCTTACTAGCAAAAATTGATTTATGGAAATTTGATTATTTTATCACGGAAACTGAATCTTGTCAATAGAATTTCCCAATATCATTATATTATACAGAAATACAGTTGTCAATCCATATATATGCTGCCGTTCAAGATGAGTTGACACTATATGTTGATCTTCTGTAGAACAGAGCCACATATAGCACTCCACAAGTCTTTCTTGACCTCTATTCTGTGGGGCAGCTCCGACATTTATACGCTCCTTAATAAGTCTTTCTTCATGTGTGGAATCGCCCCATACCGGCCTTGCAGATAGCCCTTGGCAATGTTTTCCCCTTTCCGCGGGGAGAATTCCGTCAGAACATAAACATCGGTCTGCATGGTCTTTTCGTTCTTCTCTGCAAACCAAATCTGATCGCGCCGCAGCAATGTCAGGTCGAGAAGTCCGGTATCGTGTGTTGTGAAGATGAGTTGTGCATGGTTTGTATTGATAGCGGCATCCTGCACCATCTCGATCAGATGCCTTGTCAGCAGCGGGTGCATACTGGATTCGATCTCGTCTACTACCAAAACAGACCCGGATTCCAGTGCGGCAAGCCACATACCGATGCGGGAGAAGAACCGCTGTGTACCAACGGATTCCTGCCCCAATGGAAGCCAGAAGCCCCTTGATGCGCCATCTTCGGCATCGAGGGTGTGCAATGCGGAAATGATAGGCTCTTCCTTGGAGCCTGTAATGCGGATGTCCTTGATACCGAGGTCTGCATACAGCATTTCATGCAGGATACGGCTCTTTTCAGAGCCGCCCTGCCGAAT
>ERZ780157.1432-NODE-1432-length-25871-cov-3.428571_pt1 | contig 25871 bp, 42 predicted proteins | sample MGYA00511169_ERZ780157 | MGnify/ENA primary metagenome ERZ780157 (study PRJEB29588, sample SAMEA1965149) | human gut metagenome | biome: human gut; feature: human-associated habitat; material: faeces | place: Denmark | collected 2008/2010 ... | reverse complement strand
GCAGCAAGCGTCTCGCGCCCGTGCTCATCAAGGAGTTGACGCGTCGTGTGAATCGCAACGACGGCTGGCAAGCCATCTACACGGCCGGAACGGAGATCCCCACTCCGGTTACGAAGGCGACGTAGGTTTCGTTCTCGCGTGTCATTCTAGCTACTTCCACCGCGCATTGAATCCCAAGAAGCTGATCGACATCGGCTTCGCGAGCGTCCCGTCGCGTCTCACGTACTCGAGCTACATCCGCTTCCTGAGTCTCCACCAGGTGCCTCTCCCCTCCTCTCATCATCCGTAGGAGTTCTCCATTCCGGGATTCCGCCGTGCGTGCAAGCGCGATATGCCCCAGGTGCTCGCGCTGCTGAATGACTACCTCAAGCAGTAGGGGCGTGAAAGAGGAGGTCAGGAGTAGATTCACCGTGTACCCCGAAATGAGTCTGGAGGAGGCGCAGCACTACCTCCTTCCGCAGGAGGACGTGATCGGAAGCTACGTCGTGGAGAATCCGGAAACGCACAAGATCACGGACTTCATTTCCTTCTTCCACATCCAGTCCTCGGTGATCGACAACAAGAAGTACGACACGTTCACCGCCACCTACTGCTACTACTACGCCAACACGACCACGTCGCTGAAGGATCTGCTCGCGGACGGCATCATCGCGGCGAAGAACGAGGGCGGCGACGTGTTCAACGCGCTCGAGGTGATGAACAACGCGACGGTGTTCGACGACCTGAAGTTTGCTCGCGGAGACGGCACTCTCCACTACTACTTCTACAACTGGAGATTGAACCCCATCAAGCCTTCCGAAATGGCTGTCATTCTGCCTTAAGTGGCTGTTTGTTTCTTACAGAATTGTTGGCTCCCATGGTCCGAAAGAAGCTCCGAGAAAAGTCCGAGAAGCGTAGTCGTTCTGCGGCAGCGTAAGCAGTAGAAAAGCCCCAGACACCGTCTTCAAAGGTGACGGCGATTAATCCCGCAACGCTCACGCGGTATGAATGCTTATGTCGTTTTCATTCTGTAGAGGCCAGCGGAAGCGTCTGCTGAACAAAACACACGTGATGGCAAAGAAGAGCGACATGGTACTGAAACTGTTGAAGGGGGAGAAGGGCGCGAAGCAATTAGAGTCATAGTGTCGATTCCTGTTGAGGCGTAGTATGGTGATGAGCGAAATCGAAAAGAATATACCCGAGCCACAGGCCTCTGCAAACCGAAGTGTTCGTCGATGAATTGGGACGGTGATGTGTAGGTCCCGAGCAAGAAGGCGATGGCGAGCCAGAAGAAGCAGAACGAGGCTCTCTTCGTCGAGATGCAGCGTTATCAAGTCCGTTTCGCGGTTTTGGTTCAGGGGTAGAGTGTGATCACAAACGACAAGGTGAAGGAGGATCCCTATGAGGCGGTGCGCAAGTACCTCGAGGCCAAGGTGAGTGCGAAGGAGTGAGGGTGTGTTCTTTTACCATTGTTTTCTTTCCACACCGTGCGAGAGCAGCAGCAGTTCCCCCCATGGATAGGAACAGCAGTGATGTTGCCGACATCCTTGCATCGAACGTTCTTCTCGTCAACGGTTCGGATATCACTACCATGACATTCCTGCAACTGCAGAAGGTGTATAGTGCACTCTTTCCCGGAATTTCGATCCGAGGGAGGAGCACGAGCGAGATCTTCAATTCGATCGTCTCCGTCATCATTCGCTTATTCACTGAAAAGAAAGAAGTGACGTAGTTATTATCATACTTGTCTTACTCGTAGAAATCATGTAGTTTCCCAAAACTTGTATATCGAAGTGATACCCGATGCCGCATCGTCCACCTTCGAGGCGTATGAACAGACAGAACGGCAATACCACAACAAGGAGGATATGAGACTGTTGCGTCATCATTTCCTTCCTACCCTTCTTATTCCGTGTTCGACTCCACTGAGCTATGAGGATCTTCCACAGCATCCTTCGAGCATTGTTCGGAGGATCAGTGAGTGTGTTCAACGAAGGGAAGGGGAGACGGGTCAATCGATGAAGCTGAAGGAAAGTGGTGTTGTTCGGTCTGTTCAACAGGAGGAGCAGGTTCAGTCTCCTCAACAAGAAGAGCGTGTTGTTCAATCTCCTCAACAAGAACAAGCTAAGAGGCTTGTGAAGCAAGAGCCAGTCAAACAGTCTGTTCAGCAAGAGCAACTCAATCACCCCCCTCAACAAACAGACAAGAAACCTCTTGAATATCACTTCTCAGAGTGTTGCAACCCAGCTACAAAGATACACGCTCCGGAAGGCGTGTTTCCCTTCTCAGAAGCGTACTCGTTTACGGAGTGTCTGGAGGATGGTTCGGTTGCGAACTCCAAAGAAGACCATCAAATGTACTCTTTTAGCAGTGTGTGCGGTGTTTGTTCATTAACGGTCTATGGATTCCATCAGCACTCTCGCAAATCTGTCTCACACCATCAAGAAGAGGAACGACGAGCTGGAGAAGTGTCTTCACGATGTTCACGAGGCGAATCGTCGAGAAGAGGTTTCATTGTCGTGGTTGTATCATGCGTAGATCCTCCATATGCATGAGGAGATTTGCTCGTTGGAAAAGGAGATGGAAGATGTACTGTTTGAGTGTGTCGAAGTATCTCTCTTCTATTGCACTCACTCGGTAGTTCTATGACTGTGAACTCCCGGCGATCGAAGAGTATCGCGATAGCCTAAAGAGCCTGCGAATGAAGGTGAGAAGGAGCGTTTCGAGGTCATGAGTAGACGCGAAAGCTTTGGAACCAGGCGCAGCGGAAGATCCAGTCCGAAAAGAGAACGAGTGAGAGGGAGCAGTTGTTGGAGAGTACTTGTCGAAGTCAAACGATCATCGGTAGGGTCAAAATCGTCGATACAGAGTCATTCGATGCAGGACGCTGCAAAGTATGTCTTCCTTTCTTTGTTTAGGATTAGAAATGCACAGGAGATTGAAATGTCGCTCAGACACACTGCCGCTATTCTCGGAGAGAACCAGGATGCACTGATCAACAGCGGCTCTCTGCTGGAGAGCGACAACACAACCATCGGCGTACTCCAGCCTGTTGAGGGTGATGTGTAGAAGACAAACACATCGTTGCGCGGCTACGAATCCACCATGGAGAAGTCGGGCTCAACCATCACCCGCATGATCGTGAGTCTACCGAGTAGGACTGATTTCCTAGAAGCGGGACGAGATGGAAAAGCGAATGCTCTATCTCTCGTTCGGCTTCTTAGTGGCCGTCGTGCTGTTCATCGTGTTGCAGCGCTTTTATGGTCTTGTCGGAAACCCGGTGAAGGTGTTTGTCCGAATCGTTTACTGTGTGTTTGCCTCGCTGAAGAAGGGGGTGCTGGCGATGAAGAAGGCAGTCGTGCGCGAATAGTGAGTTTGTTCCAAAAACGAGATGGAATGCGCGTTTGCAAATCACGACACTTGCTCTCAGTAAAGGATTGAACGATGGGAGCATCCCAATCTGTCGAAGTACTATGGATTTCGGATGAATCACCTGCAGATCGATATAAATGGAGACTGTTCCAGAGTGGAGACGATTCTGAAGAAGAAGGCCGCCGATCTTACGGAAGACGACAAGGCCTGCCTGGACGCATTTCAGAAGGATTACAAACCGCGAGAAGAGCAACTCAAGGATACGGTGACGAAGGTCGCCGAAATCGTTGGAAGGGAGAGTGCTGTGCCCATCGAGGAGTTCGCGGCCGCGCGCTCGCAGCTCAAGCGGACGCTGCAAAGAACAACGGCCATTATCAAAGAAGTCGTCCCCTCTCCGCAGTGTAACGAATAGAAGCAGAAGGCGAAGGAAGAGTACCATCGCCAGGCCATCGAAAGACGAAAAGCAAAGGATGACGTACTGGTTCTGCCTCCTCTTGACTGTAGGCCGGGTGCATGTCCTTCATAAAGCTCGAGAAGCAGTGCAACGACACGATAAAGAACATGGTCAGCCGTGTGAGCACGATCACCGACAGAGTATGGGCTTGTTTCCTGCTGAATGGCTAGTTGCACGACATCGAGGAGGGAGACATGTGCTCCACCTTCATCGATGTGATGCAGAACGTGGCGTCCGTGATGGACAAGATCGCGGCTGTAACGAAGTGGGGATGGAGTCAGTCATAGGACATGAACGAAATGGACCCCGAGAAGCTCAACGATCGCCTCAACGACTTGGACGAATACATGAAGGAGATGAACTGCATCAACGAGCGGGTTTTGGAGGAGGAGGACGTGGACGACTATCTGAAGGAAGTGGACGATGCCATCGCCGCGGATGCCGATGTGGTGAATTCGCTCCCAGACGTCCCCACGACCATGCCAAAGAACGCGGCTGCAGAAGAGGTGAAGGGGAAGGCACAGTTAGTTGAAGAGTAATTGTAATCGTGTTTGTTGCCGATCGGGCGTTTCATTTCTTGTCGAAAACAAAGGGGTCATGTCCGCTGATAATCCCCTCTGTCGTCGCTGTAGTGTAAATAGAGTAGGGTCGCATCCTCGAATAAAACCCAGCAAGTCTAATGACCCGAGTCAAATTGTTAGTCTCCCTTTTCGCTTTGTGTTGAACTCTGGCCGCAGCAGGGCTGTCATCCGCATGGATCCGGAAGGGGAAATCAGGAAAAACGGTGGCGATAACGGGGCTATGGACATGGAAACGAAGAAGGCATCCTTACCCAAGAAGGAGCCCGGAAATCAGCAGACGGGGCAACCGCTAGTTCCGCCGATAAGTAAGAGAATGATTCTTCTCCCTCCCTGCCGTACTCACACCCTCTAGACATTAGCCGTCTTTCCCCCAACTCCATTGAAACGGGGAACAGGAGTGGAACAGTATGGATGTGCTCATTTGTCGTCATTTGAAGAGGAATGCCGAAGTGTATTGTGCAACGGAAGAGGCGAAGAACGCCACACCGTGCAGAGTCAGTACCGAGTCCTCTGATTTCTTGATTTCCTAGAAGAAGAATCGGTCACCGGGGATGAGGCGAAGTCTCCCGTGAGAGATAACGAAATCCAGCTGTTGTTGTCCGTGTGGAAGAATGCGGGCGGAAAACGTGAAAGAAAGCGGTGTGGGTGCAAATGCTGTAAGAGCAGGAAGTGCTGCAGCCAGTGCTGCAGGAGCTATCGCGGCATCTACGAGAAGTCGGGTAGCCACTTGGTTTGTTGTTCATCGGAAGGACGATGGAATGCGCAAATCCAGCACCAGGGAAAGAAATACTATTTGGGATCATACCAGACGAGAGAAGAGGCGGCGCTGGAGTATGACCGGGCAGCCCTGAAGTTTCACGGGGAGAATGCTGTGTGCAATTTCAACGGGACTTCAAAGTCGCAGCCGCAGGGAGCAGAAAGCCAACCTCCCCCTCCCGCAGCTTCAAGTGTGGACGTCGCCAATATCCTCATGAGTCTTCGCGCGATCGACACATCATCCCTCCCCCGTCCCGAACTGCGTCACTACAACACGCGCATCGCGCAGCCCGTGTATCCCGAGCGCGCTGTGTACAACCCTCCCCCTCACAAGCGCCTGAAGAAAGCAGAGCTTCCCACTCCCAACCGAGTGCCCGTCACGCTGGCTGTGCCCCGCGTGGTTCTCGACCCTCAGAAGTGGAAGGAGGGCGTTTCGGCGAACAGGGAGGGCGTGAGCCACGAGCCGAAGCTGCTGAGTCCGGCCTCGCTCCCCTCGCCACTATATTCCTCCTTGTGTTTGTTTCCCGTGCGCACGCGTCATCGCCCTTATTCATAGGACAACACGTTCCACATGTGTTACTTGTCGCCGCTCGATTACGAGGACTTGTGTCACGTGGAGACGAAGGAAACGGTCGAGAAGCCGAAGGAGGAGGAGGAGGTGGCCAGCGACACGGTAAAAGCACGCGTGTTTTTGGAGTGTCACGAATAGTCGTTTAAACGGCCGAACCACTCCAAAGTTGCCAAAACGCACCTGATGCGATGGCTGACGCAGCCCTCGCACTTCTTCAACCCGTACCCCTGCGCGGCGACCAAGCACGCGCTGGCCACAGAGACGAACTTGCGTGAAGACCAGATCGCGAACTGGTTCGTGAACACGCGGAAGCGGTTCCTGACGCCGATCATCGCGGACGTCCAGAGGGCGTACGGGGGCAATCGCATCGACAGCGTGGTGACGAAGAGGGACTTGTATACTTTACTGGCGGATTTGGTGAGGGACAAGACGAAGCAATGCTCGTGCCCCTCGTGGATTTCGTCCTTCCTTTCGGACTCCAGTTATTCGTGGTTCGACGAGAACCAGTGACTGCTTTTTGTTTGCCTTTTCTTTTGCGGGGTGTTTGTTTGAGTTGTTCTTGTTGTTATCTCTGAGGATTCGTCCTTAGCAGTGTTATCCTCTCAATCTGTTCGTGATGTGACTTGGGCAGAATCACATTCTTTGGCTTGACAGTATCAACTCACTTCATCACAACAAACACACCCTTATTCAACATCCATCTGGTCACCGTTCGCCGCGTCCTGGATCGCCTGCAGCGCGTTCACGATCAACTGTTTCTTCTTCTCCGCCTCCACTCGCACAAAACGGTGCTGCGTCGCGTCCGATACCACTCCGAGCTCAATCTCGTAGGGCTTCTTTGACTCTGTGTGCAGCTCGCAAAGCCTAATCCTCAGATCATTGCCCTCAATCACACATCTTCGTCACGTAGGGAAGTGCCTCTTCCACCGTCATGTCCACCAGGTTGTGCTTCTCGATCTCCGCCTTGCAGTTCTGACGACCCTTGCCCATGGCTTCTGCGAAATGGCGCTAGACGTTAGGGATGCGTGGATATCCTACGAAGCACTGGCCAGACGGAGTGATGCGATATAAGTCATATTTCTTTTCACGATGGTCGTAGCCACCGAAGAGAATGTTGATACCCAGAGGACGCGCGCCTCCGAAGCATGTGAACTGATGTACAAACTGCCCCATTCGCTCGGCAAGCACTCTGGGCGGCATTTCCTCGCCGAAGTTGTCCTTAAACTGTACTGTGTGCTCTCTCGCTCTGTCCACCGCGTAGCGACCATCAGGAGTGTAGCCTCCAGCAACCTACAGGAATGAATGCCAGTATGAGAAGGAAACAGCGCCAATGAACTTGGAGACAGTGTGAATGTGTTTATTTGATCCCTCCATCACGAAGCCAGAACTCAGCGTCTTTTCAGCGGCCAAGATCACTCCGTCCTTGCAATTCACGCCAACACACGTACTACGGGGTGACTCACCCTTCCGCTGCGTTACGATGCCTCAGCAACCGCTTTTGACGCGTACTCCACCTGAAAGATACGTCCTTCGGGAGAGAAGATCGTCGCATCCATATCATACTAAACGCGTCAATTCCCTCCCGGCCTCATCCCTACTCCGGAACCACTCATGTTCTTTGTCCTCTGGCACGATACAACAATAGTCTGGGTTGATAGGGAAGAGAGAAAGAAACGGCAAAACCCGATCAATACCAAATCGCCTTCCTGTTTTTCAAATCATGACTGGGTCGAAGAGGCTTCTCCTTCTGGTGGAGGACCCGTCGTCTCTCTTTGCGGATCGCGAAAGGGACGAGCGAAGAAGCGTCGAAGCCTATTGCTCCGTCTTGGCAATCCTTTGCGATTGCTTTCTGAAGTGCTATCGGGGCGTAGAAGGTATTCGTGTGATTGTTGCCTTCATTTACAGTGGAGAACACGTTTTACAGCGTGGTGTGTCCTGGGATGCAGTCCTTTATTCCGTGGACATGCGTGCACTCGGTGGATGGCATTGAACAACTGAGCGATGCGTGTAGTGAACGCATTTCCCGTTTTCAACAGGAAGAGGAGAATCTTCCGAAGCCTACCAATTTTCGTTTTGTCTACGATTCGCTGCTCAAACTGAAAAGCGACATTTCCTCGTCGGACATAGTGGATGTGATTTGGTTGGTTCCTGACCTGGAAACCAAGTCCGCGACGCATCTCTCCGTTCCGGCAGACGTTCACACGGCTTCCTTCCTCTATCTTCCGTTGAAAAGCTACTTGGACTTGGATTGTCTCGTGAAGATTACTCTTCTCTCCACGAACGCGTGCAACGACCTGCTCATCTGGGCCAAGCTTCTGAACGCGTCCGTGTACTGGACGTCGCCCTGCGCATTTCCCTCTCATCTCCCCGACTCGTCCTCGAGTGAAACAACGCATCCTGCGCAAACCGAGAGCCTCATCATCGAAACTCCAGCAACCCTTCCTGCCCCAAAGGAGGAGGTCCGGACATCGCGATTGCCCATCGTGTCGTTCGATCGCGTGTTTGAAGTCTCGCCGAGCGAGATGGAGATCGTGTGCACGCGGCTGCTGGGACCCGGAATCCGAAGTCGGTGCAGAGTGGAGTGGCAAATGCGGAATGGCAGTTTTCTCTCCTATTTCGACAACCCCCCCCAGGTGGAGGGAAACGTCGTATCCTGTTCCCTGGGCGTGCTTCACCCCAACGCCCCGCCTCTTCGCTTGGAGGGAGAGAAAGCGATCCAACTCCTGAATCGGTTTCACCCTCTGGAGATGGCACGTGACCTGCACGTGATCCTCGGGAACACAATTCACTTCTCCTTGGTTCCCACACACCCCACACGCAACGAACTCTTTTCTCTTTGCGACTCCAGTATTCCCGCCTATTTTGGGTGTAGTGTGGTCGCACACGTTCCCGCCAAGTCGGCGTTCAATCTGGCGTTTCCAGAAGCTTCCATCGTGCAGCCGCCGAAGGAGGAAGTGTGCGTCGGTATCCTGTCGGTCTCGTCCTCCTCCGTCGATTTGTATGTCGTCTCGCCGCAACTCAAACAGTGCTTGCCACTCGTGACTTCCCTCCTTCTGGAGTCGTTCCGACACCCACAGTACTGCATGGTGCTGGACGACGACATACAGCCTCAGCTGACGAAAGTGCAGATGAAGAATGAGGACGGATCGATGTTCGTAATCGCTGATGAGGTGATTCGTAGATGTCTGCTGATGAACACGCCGTCTCTCTTCCCTCCCATTTCGCACGATCTGACGCTCTTTTCGCAGCGAAATGGAGAATCCTGCTACGAGAAAGACGAGGAATTACTGAGCACGATCAGTGATCTGGTTGATTATCATGATGCGATTTGACCACTAGACGGTTCACGAAAGCGACTTGTGGGCGAACCGACTGCTGAAGACGACGAACAAGAAGAAGAAGAAGGAGAAGAAGACGGTTGCCTCGTTGTCTCTTTCTCACGCTCAGACTCCGTTTTCGTCTTCCACGCAGTTGATTTCGAATCGGCATCCACAACAACCCTCCGACTTGACGCACTACTTCCTGTCCTCGGGCGAGCCTTCCGTTGATATGACCCTTTTCGAGTTCAAACCCATGCCTTTTCCCGTCGATTATCAACAACTGGATGGCTGTTTTGGGGAGGATTTCTGGAATTCTGGAAACAGCGCCGAAGAAGCGGCGATCGCGAAACTCGCCCAGCGAGCTGACGAATATGCATTTATGTATCTCCCTTTTGACGCGTAGGCAAGCTTGTGTCTGACATCATTGTCGCGATCGAAGTCGAAGCGAGGACCTCCGCTGAATACGCTGGAGCTGAACTACGCCAATCTCGATCGTGCCATTCTTTCTATGATTTCGCAGTGCCTGCCTTCGTCGTATCGAGAAACGCGCGTTTACGAGCGGTATTGTCGTCGGCAATGGATTGAGGCGTAGCGTTTTGGAGCTGTCGACTCTTCTGTGCAAGGCGGTGTTCGAGATGTACGATGCGAATCGTGTTCTTCTTCCCACCTCTACCATCACCAAAGTGGTGAGAAAGCAGGTCCAGCACGTCGTTTCTTCCCTTTTGCCCAACGAAACGGGCAATCGACAACTTCGGAAAACCAATTCGAAACGATCTTCGGAGGTCGTGTCCCACGACGGATCCCCGTTTAGCCGGATTGATCAGGGAAACACTCCGAACACATCTCTGCTGGAAACGCCCACCAGCTTGGGAGCCGTGTTGGGATACGAGAACAAGCGCTATCGCCCTATGCCACCATTACCTGTAGCTTCAGCAATGTACACTAATGAATACCCTGTTTGGTTTGCAACACATCTCTTCGAATTGGGGATGATTCCAACAAACGCATCAAATCAACATCTTTGACATGTACACTCCATCTAAATGGTACCCCAGCTTCCTGTAGTAGTGCCGCGTGCCCACTCCTGAGATGACCGCGATCTTGTCCGAACCGTGCTCATCTCTTGCAATTCGCTCCGCCTCTTCCATCAGCAACGTTCCATAACCCTTATGCTGGAACTGCGAAGTGCTTCTGGCATGCACAGGCACCGCCGAACCGTAAACATGCAATTCTCGCACAATGCTCACGTTGCCCTTCAACTCCTCTCTGAACACGTTGGGGCTACTCGTCACACCTCACAACTGAGCTATCTACCCCGGCTTTCGCAATCGCAACAATCCGATCAGGATGTCCTTCTCCGGGTCTTCGTACGACAAGAACGTCTCCCATCTATGCTTCAAATCACTTGCATTCATCACACCCTCCATTTGCCGCATAGTCCCTCCGAATCAACTCCACCTTCACATCACTCCTCTTCAATACCGCTCACTTTTGTTGGCTGGATCTTCTTGTGGATCTCCTGGATGCCCACCTCCCTCATTCGGATGTCGTGGCAACTCAGTCCCTTCATCATCAATCATCACCTCCTCTCAAACCAAATCCGCCAAACGCTGGAGCGCGAGCTGTCGAAGCGATCCTGTCTCCACTCCCGAGGTCACAAGCGGCATTGGGATATCCCTCTGTTTTGACTCCTCGTCGGTTCCCTTACCTGAATTCGGTACACACGCATCCACGGCGGAACTAAACTGAGTGCACGTGCCGTCAGGTCCACCAACATGCTGTCCATCACACCACACACCAGGCGTTACTTTGGTGGATAGTTGCGGTACTGTCCTTTCTTCCATAACTCATACAAGCCCGTCCCACGAATCACCAGCGTGGGATAGAGCTTCAGGCCGTCGGGGCGGAAGACGGGGTTCTCGAAGAGTTCTCTGGGAGTGAGGTGGAGGAGAGAGAAGGACTTGAAGCCGAGGATGTCGCGTTCGTAGCCCATGTTGGGGAGATCGGGCATCATGTGTGTGACCACTTTGAAGCCGCAGTCCTGGGGGTGGTGAGTGATGTGATGTGAGGTGAGTTGTGATGTGATGATGTGAGGTGAGTTGTGATGTGATGATGTGAGGTGAGTTGTGATGTGATGATAGTTGACTGAAGTGAAGTGAAGTGAGTTAACACGACACAACACAAACTTCACACCACACTAAGACACACAACTCACCTTCGACTGCTCAAACGAACAACACACCGCCGCCACCGTGTGCCCACGATTCGTGTCCCTCGCCACATCCTGTCCCTCACACGCCTCTCTCACTCTCACTTCATACACACTCTGCACACCAATCTCAATGCGCGTACACCCGAACCGCAACATATTGTTCAGGTGGGGTTTCAGACAGTAATCAGGACGCGTTTCAATGGTGATGGCAACGCACTTCGACATGCTCTGTTCGCTGTATCTACCTCGTGAGGGGCATCCCACACTCTCCACTTCACAGCCTCTTCGACGCTGTGGGAATGGTGACCTGACAACGCGTCGTGGAGTTTCATTATGAATCCATCTTGGTAGTCTTGCTCGAGAGAGAGGAATGTTCCGCCCATCACCACAAACTCCACTTTGTCGATGCTGTGTCCGAGACGGCGTAATTGCTCCACACGAGTGCGCGTCTGGATGTACGGGTCATAACGACAGCGAATTGCACGCATGCTGTTGGAGTGAAGCGAATACAGATTCAATACCTTGTGGGCTCGTATCCCGTGTACGACTGAGTCGAGTATTCAAAATCGGAATCTGGACCTCCGGCGCAGTACAAGCATGGACTGCCGGTGTAGGCGACGTGTGGACAACGATGAGGCTTACACATAACGGCCTATCCCTAACAGAGAAGGAGAATCGCATACAACAACTGCAACTCCCGATGCAGTTCTCACGGGCTTCACTTTGAGAAAGGGGGTTAAGAGATTCTTGTATTCTTCTGGAATGGCAGCAATGATGTCCACCATCTGATCAATCAGCGTTAGCAAACAATGTAAACCTTTGGAGTTGAAGAGAGTCCATATTTGTGGGCTGTTTCCGAAATGAAACGAGTGATGTTGATCTCCTTTTTCTCGTCGTATGACTATGCGTTTCACAGGGTGACTACTGCAATTACGTCTACCAACGCCTTCACTATTTCGGCAATAGCGATAATACGCCTTTCGGACTCTGGCTCTATTCGATTATCACCACTCAGTATACCAATTACTGCTCTTAATGAGTTTCTTGTCGGGACGTTGCTTTGCCATTCCGAAAGAATAGAGTGGACTCGCTTCTGTGTACAAACAAGACAACAACTCTTCTAAGGAGAACTGTACTCTTCATCTTCTTCAAAACTCTCTTCCGACTCCATCACTCTCCTCCGTTTCGTTTTCCCTCCCCTTTCGCTCTCATACTCTGAGTACTCTTCGCTCGACGACTCAAAATGCAACGACTCCAGCGATTCGCGCTTCTCCACTCCCGATTGCACATTCTTCATCTTCTCCTTATTCAACCGAATCACGATCTTCTCTTTCTGAGGCTCCTTTTGAGGCTCCTTCTGAGGCTCCTTCTGAGGCTCCTTCTGAGGCTCCTTCTGCTCCGGTTGTGTGCCTTCCGGAGGGGTTAGCACCAGCGGCTGCACAACAACATCGAACGCATCGCTAACTGTCACAAATCCCGCCAATTTCTACACATCCACGTTGTACGCACTCATCAACTGCTTCAGGTCCTGCACGATGGACGGAATCGTCTTCATCGCGTCCGGGTGGAGCGCCTGAAGCGTCGACAGACAATTGCGACAATCACAGTACAGTTCGGTATGCGCGAAATAGAGGTGGTTCTGCACCTTGAGTTGGATGTCGGACCATGTCATGGGACGATAGCAGTCAAGTCTAGAGGAGGTGAGTATGTGATGTGATGATGTGATGATCAACCACTTACAGCTTCTCCGAGTAAGACACGAGATATGGAGGAAGAGGTGTATCCAGAACCGACTCAACAGGCCTCAGCCACTCTCTCACTCTTCCCACCACACTCTCCACCTCGTCCTGAATCGAAGTCTCTCCCAACGGCTCGAACGCCTTCTCTTCTTCTTCCTTCACCCCCTCGAACACCCTCTTCGCTGCCTCAGCCAGCTCCCTCGCCTCCGTCACAAGCTCGCTCCCCTCTTCATTGTACAGCACGCAGTTGTCCGCGATCAGCTGAAGATCCCTCTTCACCGCGCTCAACGACCGGTAATACCTGCATCTCAACTCACACCCCCACGCACCACCCATTCTTCAACCTCTCGATGATCGTCTTGAAGTCCATCTTCACCGCCACGATCGCGTCATACATCACCAACTCCGGCAGCTCCGACGGCACCGGCTCCACGAACGGCGCCGCGAACTCCTCCTTCGCCAGCGCCTCCACCTTCTCCAACACGCTCTCACTCACTCGCCTCGCGTCGATCGCGCTCGCCGGCTTCGTCTCGAACAGGCTTACCGTCTGCAGCCCGTCGTTGCCGTCCCACAGGATGTCCGCCGCCTCGAACGCCGAGCCGCGCCAGTGTGGGTCGTTGCGGAGTCGCAACACGGTGCCTCCGAAGGTCTCCACCTGCTTGTTTCTACAGCTCACGCCCAGTCAGGACAACTCACTCGCCGAGGAAGTCCATCTGGAAGTGGTCGTGCTCGCTCCAGGGCCGCGCCATCAGCTGTGTGTAACGGTCGTAGGAGAACACGAAGTCGGGGAGATCGCTGTCGCGCAGCGAGACGGTGACGCGAGGGAGGTGGAGAGAAGGTGGGAGTGCGCAGAAGGATTGGATGAACGAGTTGTGGAGTTGAGACTCGGGCGCGGGCGCCGCGACGACTTCGAGTTGGAGCTGGCACACGATGGAAGAAGACGGCGCGAGGTGGTGTGGGAAGTGGTACGAACACGCCCGCACGACGCACACGCAACACGAGAACAGCGTGAACGGCAACTCGGGGTCGCCGAACTGAAGCAGGTGTTGGATGTGGCCTTGCGGGAAGTACACGACCACGTCATCCAGCTGAGGCAGGAAGGAGAAGGAGGGTCGTGTCTGGAGCAGCCATGCACGGTCGAAGATGGAGGAAGCGTACGGCTATGGATGAAGAGGCGAATGAGAAGGAACGATGGCTTTCAGCAAAACATCGTCTTTGAGTGGAGTGTGATCGTGACAGAAAAAGGCCTGATTCTGGTCAATGAAGGGGAAGTGTGTTGCGTCGGGAGACAGCAACCCTTCTTCAACGGCACAGGGAATGTGATAGCGACTACACCTGACGCACCACAACCACCACCACTTCAAACAACCATTCACACAACACATCACACTCGCTCCGAAGGTACCGCACTTCTTGCACCGAATCTTCTTTCCACGATTCACTGCTTTCTGCAGGTTGTAGTACGCCGAAGCGGATCGCGCCACCTCCTGCGAGTTCAGCGCACACATCTTGTGAACGGAGAGGGGCCCATCTTTTCCAACGAACGGGTGACTCGAGACGAAGCCCCCCTCCACCTGGCTCTCCAGCCGATGGCAGAACGCGCACCGTGGCGTGCTGGTGGCGGGAGTGGGACTCAGCAACTCCGGCGTGAACACACGACGTTTGCGCGTGATGCGTGTGAAGTCCACAAGAGGTGGAGGCACTGTCGAAATCGCCTTCTTCTTTGGCTTCGGTTTCGGCTCGCTGCTCTTTCTCCTGGGCCGAGGCTTCGGCGTGTCCGATGGGTCCGATGGGTCCGAAAACGATAAGATTTCTTCCTCTTCCTCTTCTTCCTTCTCTTCCTCCAACTCCTCCTCCAGCTCCTCCTCCTTCTCGTCGTCCACCAACTCGAAGTCGTCGTCCTCGTCGAACACCTCGAAGTCCTCGTCACTGGCGATGATCTAAACATCACCACACACACTCGCGCCCACGGCGTCGTTCGCATGCTCACGCCGTTTGTTCGGCTTGTATCGCCTCGCGTACACGTCGGGAGCCGAACGTGTGGAGCGACTGGCGACGGAGGACGCTGCCTCCAACTCCTCGATATCCACGTCGGAATCCGAGTCAACCACACGCCTCTTCCCCACACCTGCTTTCTCTTCCTCCTCTTCTTCCTCCATCTCATTCTCTTCTTCCTCTTCCTCCTCCTCCTCGCTCAGCCCGATCTTGAACTCGTCGTTGTCCTCCGCGTTCCCATCGTCCGACGCCTCCTCGATCTCGTCCAACAACTCCTGGTTCTCTGCCTGCTGCATTGCCGCTTCCGTCTGGTCATGCATGCTTCGTTCCTGCTGCGCCACCTCCTTCAGACGCGCCCAGTTGCGCTCCACCTCCTCGCGACGCTCCTTCAAGCAATCTGACGTGGACAGTGCTGGATCCGTGAGTTGTTGGAACTGGTACGGGGCCCGCAAATAATCCAATAAGGGGCCATTTGGGACCATTTCCAACGGCTGGCGTGTTGTTGGGTCCAGTGGGAACTTATCCCCGTAATACTGAATTGGGTCATAGTCGTGACTAAAGTACTGGGTCATGGGGGCGTATTGGTACTTCTCGGGACGGTCACACCCAAAGCTTGGGATCACAACAAGGAAGCAATCGTACATGAGAACGCTTCCGTCGTCGTCCACGCCAACGATGGAGTTTCGCTCACGGCAGAATCTGAAATCGAGAATGGGAACCGGGTCGTTTAGGAAGTAACGGTTGCTGTGGCCCGCCGTGTGAACATTGTCCATCCTAATGCTAACACGGACTCCGTCGAAACCACTTGGAAATGAGCTTCTGCTCCGCGAGGTCCCAGAAACACAGCTTTCCGCCAAAGCAAGAGGACATCAGCACATCGGGATCATCCTCCAACAAATACATGTTCGTAATCTATTCATCACTCCCTTTCCCTCCTCTCACGGGATCGGTGATCACCGGCTTCTCCATGCGATTCAACACGCCCAACACCGCACCCGTTGTGGGATCCCACAGTTTCACATCCACCTCGAACGACGCCACTCCCTTCTCCATACGCTTCAGCCACGACGATGTGATCACCATGTCGTCGTTCTGCGACCACAGACAGTTGCTCACCCTCACCCTGCTGCGACTCTTCGAAAAGTCTACGATTTACGGAATTCCAGAAACCGGGACTAATATCGCAATGAAGCACCATGGGCTTGCAGACCGTGAAGTCCGGCGAGCAGCTCCACACGCACGCGTTTCCCTCCACTTCGGAGGCTGTGAGAATCGCGTCGCCCGCGTGCGAAAACACGACCGTGTCGACGCCCTTCGTGTGCTCGCGCAGCGTCTGGACGCGGAGGGAAACCGCCTCGGCGGTCGAGTACTGGGAGTGAGATGGCGGGAAAAGACGAACCTGGTGCGTGAGACGCATGTCGCAATTCCGCTCGATTTTTGGAATTCTCCAGACATGCACGGAGCCGTCCAGACAGCCGGAGGCGAGGAACCGTCCGTCGGCGGTCAGGTCGCAGAAGAGCACGGAGTACAGCGAGGCGGTCTTGTCGGCGCGACTGAACGGAGTGGGCTGTGTGGGCCCGTGGTACAGCGAGAACGCGATCAGGTCGTTCTCCGTGCAGGCGCGCTGTCTGCCGAAGGGAGTTTCGAGGAGGGATACGTTCCACGCTCGGATGAAACCGTCGTCGCCCACGGAGAACAGCAGGTCGTTGTTCTCGTCGTAGCGCAGCTGGCAGATGTAGCTGCGATGGCCCTTGCAGCAACTCAAATAGTGGTAACAGGGGTAACACACTTGTCGGGCTGTGGTGAGCGGCGCGATGTCCCAGAAGAAAATGATGCCGTCTTCGCTGGCGCTCATGAGAATGGTGTTGTTGGCGTTGATCGCCATATCCGTGATTTTCCCGCGGTGACCTCGGATGGTTTGTCTATCCCTCAGGGATGTGGAGAAGGGATACAGAAGGCAGCCTGTGGATAGATCCCACACTTTGATGATGTGGTCGTCCGCGCCTGTGAATGCGAACCGTTGCGTCGCGTCGATCGCCAGACCGTAGATCGAGCAATTGGAATGACCGGACAATGTGAGGAGCGACTATGAATAACAAGCGGAACGGGTGCGTACGCGATATCTAGATAAAAGCAGGTGCGAGGAGGGCAAGGAGGCACGCGAGGGAAGACGATTCTGCAATTGCCGAATCCGAAGGTCGCAAACGCTAGCGATTAAACGATCATTGAAAAAGAAACGATTTAGCTTCAGGCTGGACGCTGTAGCGGCAGCGCAAGGCATCCTCGATGACACGAATCTTCTCCGAAATCGCCGCCAATTTGGTCTTCTCTTCGTTCATCTTGCTTCTCTTGATCTACGCATCATTCTGATCATCTGACACGACTCTGGCAATGCGGGACAGAGTGAGTGTGATGTTTCGTTGCTACGAATAACTGGAGACGGCATCATTCACATGCACGATGCACTCCTTCGCTTCCACCGTGGTGTTGACGGAGTGACCGTTCACAGCGCACAGACGATCTCCCTCGTTGATTTGATGCGACTCGCGAGCAATGCTGTAGCCCTTGCTGAAGGACTTCACAAACACACCTGTATCCGTGTTGGTGAGGATGACGCCGAGCGCGCCACTACACTTCACGCTGATGCAGCAGAGCTACTTCTCTGGAATCGTCAAGGACACATCAGACAGCACGGGACACGAAATCTCTTCTTCGCAATCGCCATTGATCGTGTAGTTCTTTATGTTTTGCTGTACCTGGATTTGCTCCCTTATGAGTTTGCAGTAATCAACCACTAGGAGTCAATCCCGCAAAGGAGGACTACGGCAATCATATATGGTTTTGTACGACTTCTGGAGAACGGAAGGAAGCGAGTACTTCTATCCCTCACGGAAAATAGGAATCAGTACGACAAGGATCGGTTGCAAAATGTCAATCGCATCTCTTTGCAGCGACGAAGACTCCTGCAAATGATCGACTCCCTCTTCCACCAGAAGCGACAATTGAAGAGACGACACATCTTGATGCGCTTCGTCAATGCTTTGATAGCTGACAGGCTGGACGGTATTATCGAAGTCAACGGATTCACCGAGAAGATGTTGATTCTCCTATGGAGCATGAGTCGCAACGAGAGGGATTCCCTACGATCTCGCCTTTCAGAATCTCGAGGGACGGCAGTTTGTCGGCATAGCGCTCAAGATGCTTCAAGACTAAGTAATTAATCTCTATTGGTGAGGCGCAGCGGCGCGAAGCAGTACTGTATTCGTCGACAGCGCCTTGCATTCACCCGATTTTGAATTCCATTCCGGGCGTTTCATTCCATTCCTTCCTCTCTTTCTCGTTTTCTGTTCCGTTTTCACTGGATTGATGAGCGGGATCACTGCATCTCAGACGTAGCGTGCAGGGAGGAGAATGCGCAACAGTGGATCACTCTCTCCAAACCCCCTCTTTCTCCCCCACTCTCCTCCTCTTCCCAATTCGCACAATCCACACATTCATTTCCACACTTCCAGAAATCGCTTTAGGGGAGCAACGATGAACACAATCTTCTTTGGAACGTTTGCGCATCGACGTCGTCGTGTGATTCCCTAGATACGAGGGCCGATTGTTAGGATACAAGCTTGACCACAAGAACGACGAGTGGAGCCTTGAATTGGGGTATTCTATATGATTTGCAGCGATTGATGGGTAGATATGCCGTGGAAACGCACATCGGGACAGTGAAGTCTCTGGCGTCCCAGAAAGTCGGCAAGATTCCATTCTTTTTGTCTGGTGGTGCCGATGAGTCCATCCGGTGAAGTGCTATCGCGGTCATTGACGTTTAGCATATTCAACCTTCTTGAAGCAAAGGAGAGCGGCACCATTCTGTTCCACCACGGGGACGTAACCTGTCTGGTGTTCGCCGGTCACGAATTCCTTCTGAGCGGAGGCGCTGATGGAAAGCTGGCAGTGTGGAAGACGCATGACTGGTCGAAGGTCCGCACCCTTGGTAGTCACAAGTGGGAGTGATGACGTCGTCTCATTTGCAGGGGTTCTGTGTACTCCATCTGCATTCACCCTTCAAACAAGGTGGCGCTGTCCGTCGGTGCCGACAACAAACTCATCATGTGGAACCTGATCAAGGGGTGCAAGAGCACCACTCGGAAGCTGACCGACAAGCCGATCAAGATTCTATTCAATGCGGACGGTTCTCGCTACGCGATCCTGTACTACAGCAGCGTGAAGGTGTACAACATCTCCGACGGGCAGGAGGCGTTCGCCATCGAGAATCGCGCGGGGTTCAACGATATGGTGTTTATGGAGGTAATTGGGACGGGTTGGGTGATAATGGGCAGAATCAGGACCTGGTGATTGTTGGCAACGATAAGAAGATCCATCTCTACTCGAAGGATGGCGAGTTTCGTCGCTGGAGCGGAGTCACGCGTAGGCTGATTCGCGAGATTGAGTCGGGAACGCAGCTCCGTCTTCGGACCATTGAGGTTGTGAAAGTTCCGAAGGACCACAGCATCCATTCGCTCGTAGCGACTGGCAGTTCCGATGGATGTGTCCAGGTGTGGGACGTGTATAGCGAGTCGGGCAATCTGCTGTGCGATGCGAAGTCGAGCGAGAGACTGACATGCTGTTCTTCATTGTTACTTTAGAACGGTTTTGTTGGATGAAACTCCTTTTTCATATTTGCGTCCATAGTCGTCTCATTTCCTTTGTGGTGCGTGTACTATGTATGACCAACCATACGGCTCGCATATTCCTATGACCATAGGAATGCAAGTCCTCCCCTACCATAACGTGATATCGGCATACGATGGGTCCTCCTCGATCCCGTTTCCGTTCATCTCGTGTGCTTGTGATCCAGACTATGAAGTGGTTTGGTGCGCGACGCAGAACGTGCGCGTTCTTGCATGCATTTTAATTTTCTAGGGATTTCTGAGGGGATATGAAGCGAAGACGCTGCACAACTTCTGTTCCGTCGAAGTTGTCCCAAATCGATGTATCTATAACATGCAATCGATCCCAAAGTATGTGCGTTTCATGGTGTATAATACTGTAGTTACGAAATGACCGTTACTGACTTTGGGATGAATCTCTACAGCTACGGCGGATTGCTTCGAGGAAAGTAGTGGATATAATGAACTCTGATACGCAGATTCGGATATGAGCTGCCGGAAAGCGGAAGCTATCGAAATGGTTATGCGCACGTTGACACTGGATCGATTTTTCTCTCCCTTGTCGGCGATTTCGAGGGCATGTACACCTTCGATTTGCTGTCGGGGAAGAAGAAGAAGCGCTCGTTCCAGGACAAGGGCTCCTGCTTGTACTCCTGCTCTGCGGGTTCCGTAATTGGAAGTTTGCGTTTGCGTGGCGGATTACAAATAGCATCGACGGGGTATGTACTGACGCTGGATCCGAGAATGAACAAGTGCTTCAATTCCTTCAACGCCTATCTCATTACGACGCAGCAGGTGATTCAGCTCGTACCCCTGATTCTTCCCGTTCATTCTAGAGCAACTACATCGTGACTCTCGGAATTGATCACATTTCCAAGAGTGCGCACCAAATCCCCACATCCGTGGTGAAGGTGTTCGATCTTCGCACCATGGAGATCCTCCCCTACTCGCACCGCTTCCTGAGCAACCCGAGTTGTCTGTGTGTGTCCGACGAGAGAAGTGATGAGTTTATGCTGACGGACACGATGGGCTACGCCTCGTTCTATCAGCTGACCAACGGGCTGGTGGAGACCCAGCAGCTGGCGGTAGGTGTTGTTGTTGTGTGTCACAGTGTGTTCATATGATCATCTCATCATCTCATCACATCATCACTTCACTTCACTTCATTACTTCACTTCACATCTCACATCATCGCATCACATCATTTCATACTCACATCACTTCACAACACATCACATCACTTCACTTCACAACACATCACATCACTTCACTTCACCACTCAACTCACATCACCTCACATACTCACCCCCTCCAGTTCAACAACGTGGAGAACGAGTTCATCACCTTCTCCTCCATCAGCTCCTCGCACGACGTCATCGTCGCCACCTCCATCACCGGAGGCATTCACATCAACGCGCGTCGTCCCGACTGGAAGGTACTCTTTCCCTCTCTCCCTCACTCTCAGCTCAACACCACCTCCAAGCCCTACCCGCGACCCGTCGTCCACCAATCTACCTCCATCCCACTCGAGGCTGGCGGCTTCGGCGGGTATCAACCCATCACCCTTCCCTCCATCTCCTCCGTCGACAAGGCCAACATGGATCTGCTTCGCCTTTCGTCACTCGACTCCTTCCCCGACTCCTCCATCGACACGCCACGAATGCGCTGCACGCTGAACCCCGCACTGCTGGAGCCCTCCACGCAGCCGCGCATCCGACACATCATCAAACTGAAGAAGCGAATCACGCCCAACTCGATTCTGTTCGGGCAGCAACAGGGAATGTTAGTTGACGTGGACCCACGCAAGCAGCACTTGAAGTGGAGCGAACGAAACGAACTGTCGAGCGAGGAGAAGGAGAACAGTATTCCGACGGAGTTACGCTTCAAGGAAATGAAACTGAACCATTATGGGTTTTATGATATTGATTATGCCAGCTACAACAAGTGGGCGTTTCGTTGGGTGTTTCATGGGTAGAACGTTCTTGGTGGGACTGGAGAACAATATTCCGAACAGTTTCCTGAACGGAATTGTGTTCCTGTTCTGGTGCATTTCGGGTCTGAAAGAGCGAATCATGTCCCATATTTGTGACGACCCTCTGTGCGTGGCCTGCGAGCTGCGATTCCTGTTTCGCATGTTCGATCAGGGGTTGGCGACCCAGAAGGAGGTAAGTACTGGTGCATCATCACATCATCACTTCACATCACATCATCACATCATCACTTCACACGACTCACCTACAACAGGGTATCGTCGTCCACGCCACCAACTTCTACCGCGTGCTCGCACACCGCACCGACACCATCGCCTTCGGCATTCTGGACGCCCCCGACGCGATTCCCTCTCTGTACCCCACACTCGTTCATCTCACTCACAGACGCGCCGAGCGCTTCATTCACTACGCGCTGAACCAGATGGTGAGCGAGGCGCCGTGCGTGTTGCCCGTCGTGGGCGTGTCCACGCTGCAAACCAACACGTGCTCTCTAGGTCACACCAACACCAAAACCAACACCACACTTCTTCTCAGCTTATCCTGGTACGGGCGTTTCACTCCCATAATTCATCAGGTCGTCCTCACAACAGCCCTTCGCTGCAGTCGTGGAGCAATCCATCGCCACGTCCTCGTCCTCCTCGCTGTGGTGCGAGTCGTGCCGAAAGGAGGTCGCGTGTCGTGTGTCGAAGCAGGTGCAGTCCCTTCCTTCGTATCTCATCCTGATGGTCGGTCGGCAGGACAGCGCGGTTGAGGAGGTGGCCCCCCATTCTTGAACTCACGTGTAGCAGTGGCGGAAGAACGCGGACTACTTCCCGCCAACTCTGTCTCTCTTCCAAACCACGTCCCAGTCCTGCAAATACGAACTTTCCTCCGTTCTCTCTCTGATCGAAGACAACAGCGTCAAATCCACTGCCAAACCGCTCCTTCGCTCCCACCTCGTTCTCCACGCCATCGTCAATCAGCCACCGTACGACCACCAGTGGTTCTCCTTCAACGACTACTGCATCGCGCCGTCGTCGGGAGAGCAGGCGGTGACGTTCACTTCCGCCTGGCGCTCGCCGATCTGTCTGGTGTACAAGAATACGATCACGCCCCTGATTCCGCCGCCCTCGCCCCTTCCCCGCCTGCCCTTCTACTCCTCCAAATCCTTGGGGGCCCCCAACATGTACCCACTCGCCTCGTACTCAACTCTAGTCCACTCTCGTATCGTCCTCTCTCTGCAGACAAGCTTCCCGGCAAGGGCGATCTGATCTCGATCGACTGCGAGTTCATCGCGCTGAACTGCGAGGAGGCGGAGATCATGCCGGACGGACATCGAATCATCCGCAAGGAGGCGGATTTGAGGCTCGGGCGCGTGACGGTGCTAACCCACGAATTGGACGTGTTCGTGGACGACTACATCTTGTGCGAGGACAGTGTGGCGGACTACCTGACGCGCTTCAGCGGTCTGACGCACGAGGACTTGGAGCTGAAGAAGAGCAAACACCATCTGGTGGAGCTGAAGGACGCGTACTCGCGACTGCGCACGCTGGTGGACCGCGGGTGTGTGTTTGTGGGACATGGACGTGGGAGTTTCGTTGGGGTGTGAAATGTAGTTTCAAAGGACTTCCATACGATTAACATATTCGTGCCGCCGAACCAGATCATCGACACAGTCGATATCTACTACTACCCGTGAAGAGGAATGGAGAGAAGTGACGATTAGGAGGAATCGGAGATTGTCGCTGAAGTACCTGGCGAAGGTCGTGTTGGACGAGAACATCCAGGAGGGCAATCACGACAGTAAGGAAGATGCGAGGACAGCGTTAGAGTTGTACTATAAGTATCTGGAGTTGAAGAAGGAAGGGAAGTGGGAGGAGATGCTGAAGCACGTGTACGAGGTGGGAAAGCAGTGTAACTACTACGGGTATTCGAGAGCGTCTTCGCCGCCTCCTGAGTGAGTTGTATTCCATTGTTTCTTCAAGACATCTCGTTGGCTCTCATGAGCGCAGCCACCATCTCCCTGCAACAGAGAGCAGAGACAGTACTGCACATTGTGAGAAAGGCCTCCCTTGTGGCGAAGGAGGCACAGGTATAACCATTGTTCTTGCCATCAATTGCAGAAAGAGTTGCTGAGGACAAATGTTGTTTCAAAGAGCGACGATTCTCCAGTCACGGTGATCGATTTCGCCGTGCAAGTGGCCATCTCCTATTACCTGTCCAAGACGTTCCATGACGTGCCCTTCCGGTGTTGATGATCACGGGTCATTACAGCGTAGAATGGTCGCAGAAGAGAGAATTGGAGTGCTGAACGAGCACAAATCACAGCCCTTTTATGACACGGTTATTCACTACGCAAATGCGATCCTCAGTCCGCTGTACACCCTAACACCCCAAGAAATGGTGTCCACGTTGGAACGTTGCCAGTATGAGGGAGATTATTCCGTGGATTACTGGGTAGGGATCATTCGGCACGTTGAGTATAGGTGCTAGACCCCATCGACGGAACGAAGGGATTCATATCGAATGGCCAGTTCGCCATCGGCTTGGCCTACATCCTTCATGGTCGTCCTGTTCTGGGCGTGATTGGGGCTCCGAACTTCCCGTACGACGAACTGTACCATACGCAGGAAGAATGGAACAAGTGTCATGATGACGCCGGTTGCGTAGTGGTTGGTGTCGATGATGAGGAGCGTGCTGCGGTCATGTACGACTTGCATTCAAACCGTTCAAAGAGACTGCAGTGCTCGTCTCTCCATCCCCTCTTTGGAGCCATTTGCTCGCGTCAGAAAGTGAATCACACGGCCACGTATGGTGAGATTATGAACAAATTGCACCTGCCCGATACCGTGTTGGAGATTGACAGCATGTGCAAGTATATCGCGGTGATCGTCGGCGTTGCTTCCATTTATGTGAGGGAGAATGCACATGGAGCCTATCGAGTGGTTGTGATCGGAGAGCGTCATGACTAGGAGAATGTGTGGGACCACGCTGCAGGCGTCGCCGTCTTGGAAGCGGCAGGCGGTTGTGTGGTGGACATGCACGGGAAGGAGCTCGTGTTTACACACGGCAGCAAGTTGGAGGAGAACTGGGGGATTGTTGCCGCTTCGTTGGAGATGCGTTCGAGTGTGGAAAGAGCGTTGCGGGAGTTGTTCAGTGTTTGTTCCCATGATTCTTCCCTACCTTTCTGAGTTGAATTCCAAGTACTTGTCGTATTTGAAGTTGAACGCAAAGGCAGATTGTTCTGGCTTCGCAGTCTCCGCGCCGTTTGCAGATCCTGAGCCAAATCGGTTTGAGGTTCACCGTGAACGTGTCGCGCTTCGAAGAAAACCTTGACAAGTCGTCGATGACTCCCGTATTCCTACGCCTTGTGGTTCATGGACTAGGAGGAGTATGTGAAGGCAAACGCGAGAGGAAAGGCCTTCGAGGTGTACGACCGACTGAAGGCAGAATCGAATGGCAGTGCTCCCGATCTTGTCATTGGTTCTTTCCCTCCGCAGTTCGTTATCCATAGGCTGTGACACTGTAGTTGAGTTGAACGGGCGAATCCTGGAGAAGCCGAAGTCGTATGAAGGGGCGTGTCAAATGCTGTCCGAACTGAGCGGAAAGTCGCACAACGTCTTCAGCGGTGTTGTACTCATATGTAAGCGTCTCCGCTGCGTTGTCATGTAGCCCATCTTCGCCAGGAGACCACTCCCACTGTTCTTGTCTTTGCCGAACGGACCGAGGTGAAGATGGATGAGTTGTCGGAGGAGTTGATCAAGGGTAGTGTTCGTTCGCCTCCTTGACTCGTAGCATACGTGGATACAAAGGAACCGCTGGACAAGGCGGGTGCATACGGCATTCAGGGCATTGGTGGTTGCCTGATCACGGGTATTGACGGTTGCTTCTACAACGTGCTGCAAGGATGTTTCGTGTCAGCTGTAGGTCATGGGCTTCCCGCTGCACCGCTTCTGCCACGAGCTGTTGAGTCTGCTTCCATACGTTTGTTTCCAACAAACACGCGATATAGGTTCTCTCCATCATAACCGCCATATCACTTAAGCGTTGATGACCTTAGTCTGGAGTCCGTGGAAGGAATCCACATCAACGACCTTGACGAGAGTGAAGAACTAGAAATGACTCCAGAGCAGCTCCACTACCTTCTTCTCCTCCTCGTCCTCGTTGTTCACCTGGCGATCGAGCTGGATTCTAATGCGAGTGGGCACGTTGTGAATACCCTTGCTCCAGACGTACTGGTTGACGGTGGGGTCAATTC
>ERZ780157.1427-NODE-1427-length-25954-cov-3.595737_pt1 | contig 25954 bp, 18 predicted proteins | sample MGYA00511169_ERZ780157 | MGnify/ENA primary metagenome ERZ780157 (study PRJEB29588, sample SAMEA1965149) | human gut metagenome | biome: human gut; feature: human-associated habitat; material: faeces | place: Denmark | collected 2008/2010 ... | reverse complement strand
GCTGGTATGACTCAGCTGTCTCTGGATCTGTGGCACGAGTCGCTCTCCAAGCAGAGACTGAACGAGGCTCCCATTGATACCTTCATCTACGGCGATGTGCTGCTGTCTCGTATGATTGACGCTTCGATGATTCCTCGTCTGATGGAGCTGACTCAGTACACGCGTCCTTCTCGTCTGCACTTCGTGTACGGAACCTTCAAGAGAGAGGGTTTCAAGCAGCTTCTGGACTGGATGATTGCGAATCGCAACAAGGGCTACTTCAAGAACCTGAGAGAGTTCAACGTGAACGAGCACAACATTCAGGCTTGTGTGAACCCCGATGACGCTGTTACGCTCCAGGAGGCTATTCTTAATGACCTGAAGGTTATTTGTGAGGATGAGGTGAACTTCCCTAATCTGGCTGAGATCAACCTGGATAACAACGGTTACAACGAGGGTGGTTCCGTGTACCAGCGTTCTCAGTTCGCTGATGCTTTGCTGGTTGCTTGTCAGGAGACGTCGAGAAGGGTCGAGATTTCGGCTTGGACGGATTTGAGTGTTCAGTACGACAAGATGTGTGGCGCACCTGAGAGAAGCTATGGTTACTATGATTTGAGAGATGAGGCTGAGATCGCTCAGTGCCGTTTCACGTGGCACTGGGAGTTGAAGGACGGCTCGAGACAGTACGGTGAGCAGGGTCCGTTCCCTAGCAAGGAGAACCCGAGAGATTGCACGACGAGTGCGCCTACTGAGGCTCCCGCGACTCTCCCTCCTCCCACTTCGTATGATGAGTGCTGGAGCGAAGAACCGGTCTCCAACTACATCACGGAGTTGGTGATTGGAAGCAACACATGTAACGCGAATACGGTTACGGCGTTGGATTTGACCAAGTATCCTCTGCTGAAGAGCGTGACGATTGGGGATGAATCGTTCATGTATGTGAATGAAGTGAGTATCATTGGATTGAGAGAGTTGGAGAGTGTGCAGATTGGAGAGAACTGCTTCACAACGCATAAGAACGGCTATGGAACTAACTCGAATGGTCGCTTCTATTTGAAGAACTGCCCCAAGTTCAAGTCGTTGAAGATTGGTCGCAACTCCTTCTCTGACTATTCTGTGTGCGAGATTGAGAATGTGAATGCATTGGAATCGATTGAGATGGGTGATTTGAATGATATGGACAAGTTTAGTTGGAACTTTTTGTATGCTTCCTTGGAGCTGAAGGGTTTTCTCATTCGTGAAGAGTGACGACTAGATATGCCTGCTCTCAACTCGCTCAAGCTCGGTAAGAGTGTGTTCTATTGGTGCAACCGCGTTGTGCTTGAGAGTGAGTGATTGTCATGGGAGTGATTGACTAGACTTGCCTGAACTGACTTCCCTTGATATGGGTTGGGAAGCACTCGCGTTTGTGAACAGTGATGCTTCAAGCACGCTGATCATGCGAAGTGATTCTCGTTAAGTGAATTAACTGACTAGACTTGCCGAAGCTCACTTCTCTCACCACTCTTAATGCTGGTAGCCGCACGTTCGAGGGTCCTCATCACATCATTCTTGAGAGTCATTCTCATCCCTTACGAATCATGCTTAGACATGCCCGCTCTCACTAAAGTGTATCTTCCTGGTGCATTCTTGATCAGGACTGACATCACGACGAACAGTACTCCCTTCATTCCTCTCTCACACATAGACATCGGAGCTCTTGCCAATCACCCGCGACTGAAGTAAAGACACCCGACTCCCCACACTCTTTGTTTCACACAACCCATTTCATTTCCTCCCCTCACCCCTTTCCCCGCCAATGAGCAACCTAACGGAAGAGGAGAATAAAGCACCAAAAGAGCCCGTTCTCTGCGAAGTGTGCAAGGAAAACCCCTACAAGTACACCTGTCCCGGCTGCAATAAGCGTACCTGCTCTCTAGCCTGTGTAAAGAAACACAAAGCAGACGTGAACCCATTTCGTTCCGATCATCGCCTAGGATCACTGTTCGGGCATCCGGAATCGCACCAAATTCATATCCATGTCCGAATACAACGACGATGTGTTGCGCGATGGTTTTCGCCACCTCCCATTCTCATGCCTAGATTACCACTTCCTTTCGGATGTCGCGTGGAAGGTGGATAGCTCCCTAAAAGAAATGAACGACTTTCCTTCTTGGGGCGCGTTCCATCCCGTGGAAGAGGCAAAGGAAACGAAACGGAGGCACGTTCCTGGCTATCTGAATACGCTGCTCCGAGAAGCCAAGTCGAGAAACGTGAACCTCGTCACATTGCCTCTGGGCATGACGAAACAGAAGGAGAATAAGACGCGCTACATCTACAGCAAGGGATATATTGTCTGGTATGCAAAGTGGATTCTTGCGAGCGTGAACCCTCCCCTCTCGCTCACGACCAAGTGTTCTGAATTGGACAAGATTGGCGAAACCTTTCTCGCTAGTCTAGCGAATGTGAGCGTAACTCTATGAACCCTTTCTGAGCCGTAGAAGCACCTGTATCCGCTGATTGCCAAGTACAGGGAAATGGACCTGGACTCCCTCATCATTCTCCTCGAGAAGTATCAGTGCTATGATCCTAACGATACACGTGTTGCTTCCTCGTCGCAATCACGATTAGGTCCTTCTTCTGGAAAGGAGTATTTCTTGGTTCCTCACGACCGTTCCTTTAGAGATGCCTTCTCTGGCATCGATATATTAGAGTTTTGTCTGCTTGCTGGTCTAATCCACAGGTATCCCGTCTTCCATGTGATCTTCCCCTCCGATTTGTCAAAGTATCGCGTCGTAAACCTTCCTCTCCTTCCGCTGGACCCCTGGTCGCCTCCCGAGAGAAAGCCGAAGAATGACGAGGAGAAGACGGAAGAAGAAGAAAAGAGGCAGAAAGTGGAGCCATCCGTTCCTTATCGATCTTTGTTCAAACGAAACAAGGAATCTATCAGCTTGCCAGCATTGCAATGTCCTCCTTCTCCAAGGGGATCTCCACCTCTTCTGCCGTATCGCCCATCGCTTCCAGCTGCTCGTGACTGTCGTTCTGGCTGTCCACTTCTTCCTCCACCTCGCACTCCTCGTAATGAATTGCCTTGTGGTACGAGTCGAACATTTCCTCTCCCAAATACATCTGGATGTTCGCTACCCATTACGCGCGTCACCCACACCCACTGTCCATCTTGCGCAGAATCCAGAAGATGTGGTCTGTGTACTGGTCGTACGGCACAAGCAACGAAAACTCCAGCGTCGTCAAACTACAGTGAACCCGCACAATCACCTCCAACACCTCCGTCTCCATCTCGAGAATCTTCTCCGGCTCGACGCCGAACAGCGTGTGCAGCTCGTCCAGCAGCGTCTTCAGCGCGTCCGTCTCTATGGCTAACGCCCCCACACAGCACGCACTCTCCTGACCCTCCACCTCCGAGAGCTGATTGAACTTGTACGCGATGAAGCAGCAGTCAGCGCACACCACCTTGCGGTTCTCCTTGTTCACATGCTATGCCTCACACCACACACACGCCGCGTACTCCGTACAGCACCAGACGCTCGAAGTAGCAGAATGCCAGCGCCAGCGTGCCAATGTCGTACGCGACCGTTTCGCTGTGTTTGAGGGACGTGTGGATCGAGGGGAAGGACATGGAGGGCGCACAGAGCATGAGCGCCAGGTGCTTGATCTTGCGCAGCTTCGATAAACTAAGCGGAATGGGAAGGATGCGCGATTACGTGAATGACTTGGGAATGTCGGGGTAGTTGTCCTGGAAGATCTTGTTCAACTCCTCCTTCAGCTGGGTTTCTTTGATGTACGGAATGACGGAGGAAATCCACCCGTTGAAGAAGAAAATGGAGGTTTGGGAGGACTACGCGTAATGCACGCGCTCTGCTTCCACTTGCTGGATGTACGCATTATCCAGGTAAATGTTTTCTGTGTTGTCTCTCGTGTACGATTTCAAGAAGGATCTGTAGCTCGCATTCAGAATCTTGTCCGGCTCCTTGTTTCTCCTCACGTTGTTCATTTCTATCGGTAACCATGCGCTTCTTGACGCACTTTCATACAGCAGCAACTCCTCATCGCTGTCGCTGGGAGAATTCACATAGGCGTCCTTGTCGTCCTCATTCTCCACACCAATGATACTGGTGAGTGCTGCCATTCAGCACATCACACTCAAATCCTACACAGAGGGAAATGCTTCTTCGGCGACAGCACATACAGTCCCGACTTCAGCTGTGTTGTCGACTTCCGGAGCACATCGATGCCCTTGAACTCGTAGTTCTGTTTTCCACTCACCGTGCTCTCGCCCTTCTTTTCGTCTTCCTGCTTATCTGTGCGATGACAGCAACTCCACACAAAGCATACCCTTCCCGTTCTGAATCTCTCCCTCTCCGCCCATTGCAATGTGCGACAGGAAGTACTCCGCCTGTCTTTGCTTCTCCGCTACTGCTTAGGCCAAATAATGCAGTACAAACGCTTCAGTCGACTAAGTCGTTTTCGGCGTTCTCCGCTTACAACACCCCTATCATCAATTCAATGCAGTAAACCCACTTTACACTAGTCGTAGGAATTATGGGGTCCATTACAGCGATTGGTGGCTTTGTCTCTCCAGAAATCTCGCCATTCTCGGGTATCCACACCTCCGAATGGGACAATGGATCGATCGGACTGCTGGACATACAAATCCCTGTTCTATCTGTTTGCTTCCTGATAATGAATGAGTCGGGGAGAGTCGAAGACTATGTTACGATGCACTCTCCCTTTCAAAAGAATAAGGAATTCCGGTGATCTAGCTACGATTCAGCGAATGACCAAAATCCAGCCATTTCTTATCAATCCAACCCCCAAAATTCCAGGAATTCCCCAAATCCAATCCTCCCTATTCTTTCCGTTTTCTCAATGAGCAGTAGGCTGTGGAGTAATGCTCGTCAGCTCATCCTGCTATGCGTATGTGTGTTCATGTAATGGACTCATTTCTTCGCTCAGCAATAGCGTATCTTACGTTCTTGTTACGAGGCAGCTCTTTTCAAGCGTAAATGTATGGAATAGATTCTCTTCATTGAGTTGCAGATTTCACACTTGAAAGGACCCGACTACTCGTCCTATCCTGTTGACGGTTACGATGTCACGGCTCTTAGTCACACATCGTTGCACTCTCCACTGCCTCTAATCCGTAGCATTCAGCGATTGTTCTATCTGCCCCACTTGTTGAAGAGGTGGAATGGACCCGTATCCCTCACTGTGTTTTTGAAATCGGACGAGGAAGAGGAGGCGTTGAACCAGTTTCTAGCGGAAACGCCCCTCTCATCCTCCCTCACAATCTGTCGCTTTATTGCATCGAATCCTGCAGAGTATCCGTACAACCGTCTTCGGAACATCGCGCTTCGTCATATCACCACATCCCATTTCTGGGTGATGGACATGGACATGTGGCCCTCTCGAAATGCACACGAAACGCTTCTCAGCTTGGACGCTCATTATCTGCAAGATGAATACCTCGCCGTGATTGTCCCTGCCTTTGAGTACAAGAAGGATATGACGGAATGCAACTCCTTTGAGAAGTGTGTACGCGAGTTTGTGCTATTCTCCATCCCTCACTCACAGGATTATCCCGTACATCCCTCAGACCCTTCTGGAATTGGAGAACTGCTTGTCTGTGAAGAAGTGCGACGAATTCCGGAAGAAGTACTTCGTTCATGTCCTTTCTCTCTCCGAATCGCTAATCCGTAGAACTACATCACGCCTGAATGGTATGTGCACAACAGTCGTCCCCTCTACTACATCTCCTGTTTCAAGAGCTACAAACAGGAGCCCTACGTGATGGTGAAGCGATCCACGCATCTTCCCGAATTCGATGAGCGTTTTGTGAACTATGGAAAGGACAAGATCAGCTGGATTGAGCACCTGCGTTATTCGGGCTACCGGTTCGCTGTGCTGAAGTATGCCTTTGCGGTGGACATTCCACATCCACGGTATTATCATTTGCTGCATTTGAGTTGTAGAAGCGATCATGCCAAGCGGTTCTTTGACGTCGTGCAGAAGGAAGGAGCGGAGAAGTGGGAAATGAACATTCTCTTCAACACCTTCAAGAAGGAATTAGCGAAGACGCCGGATCGTTCTGTAGTGTACATTTGTGACGAGTCGAACAACACACAATAGTTGATTCGCGTTTGTCTCAAACACGCTCAAACCCTTATTGATTTCCAATCATCTTCGTCACCTCTTCCTTGGTGTCGCGCAGCTTGCTCAAGAACAAGTAGCACGAGTCGCAGAAGCGCTGGCCCTCTCCAATCTGGTCCACGGAGAGATACTTGCCACAGCACACCGAACAGAACACTTCGCCGCACAAGCGACAATGACTATTCCTCACCAACGCATCACCGTGCCTACTGTCTTCTTCTGAACAGCGTGAACTTCACATCGCAGTTCATGCAGCGCGGAGCGTCCCGATCGGGGATGCGCGGTCTCGGCTGGATGTCTACTCTTCAGTCACTCTCAGTGCAGGTACGGTTGTTCAGAAGCGTCAGGTTGCGCTGAATCATCGTCAGCGCAGAAGCGCTCATCGCTCTCACGACGTTCGTGGAGTCCGAGGAATACCTGCTTCGTCACCTCTCCTCATATCACATACTTCTTGAGTTGATCGACGATGAGTTGCAGCGTGGCTTCCAGAGGCTCCGTCGCGACCTGCTCCGTGTTCAGCTCCACCACCTCTTCTGTCGGCTTCACCTCGGGGGCTGTCTGCTTGGGTTCTTCGGGTTGAATCGTTGTGGGTTGAGGGGCTATGACTTGAGAAGCGGCGGGTTGAGTCTCCTCCACCTTCGCCACTCTCTCTTCTTCGCTCTTCTCCAACGCAGCCAAGCGCTGGCTCTTCAACACGCCCTCCGTCAGCGCCTCCTCGTAACGAGTCTTCATATCCTCCAGGCTGCGACGCAGCGTCGTGTTCTCCGCCTTCGCCTTCTCCAGCACGCGAATCTCGCCCTTCAGTCCCATGATCTCCTCGTCCTTCTTCTTCAACTGCTCCGTCAGCTCCTGCTCGGCGGTGGTGTTGACTTCCACCTCCTTGTTCTTCATCTCACTCTTCACGCGCTCAAGCTCGCTCTCCTGCTCGCCCATCGACAGCGCCAATTCCTCATTCTCTCCCTCAGCTTCAGACAATTGCTTCTTCAATTCAGCAATCTTCTTCTCTGCCTCAAACACCTTCTCCTTCAATCCCTCCAATTCACTCTCCTTCTCTCCCATCGACATCGCCAACTCTTCGTTCTCGCCCTCAGCCTCCTCCAATTGCTTCTTCAATTCTTCAATCTTCTTGGATTCAGCTTCACCCAGCTGCTTCTTCACACGCTCCATCTCCTCCTTCGCTGCAAGAACTCTCTCTCTCATCGCTCTCACTTCTTCATTGTGGTGATACACCACGTGATTCAACGCCTCCAACTCCTTGTTCTTCAGGTCCTTCTTTCTCTTCTCCTCGTCCAACTCGCTCCTCATCTTCTCTATCACAGCATCCTTCTCTGCCTCCAACGCCTTCAACTCCTCTTCACTCACTGTGGCATTCTTCTTCTTCAATGCCTCCAACTCACTCTTCACTCCCTCCAATTCGTTATCCTTTGCTCCAATCGTCATCGCCAACTCCTCGTTCTCCGCCTCAGCTTCAGCCAATTGCTTCTTCAACTCAGCAATCGATTCATCCAACACCTTCTTTGCCTGCCCCATTTCACTCTTTACAGATTCCAACTCGTTATCCTTCTCACCCATCGTCAGTGCTAACTCCTCGTTCTCAGTTTCAGCCTCAGACAACTTCTTCGTCAATTCAGCGATCTCGCCCTCCTTCTCCTTATTCAACTTCTTCTCATCCAACACACGAACGGCGTATTCACGGCACTTCGTGTTGCTCTCGCTCAATTCCTTCTCCAAACGAGACAGTTCCTCATTCACAGAACTCGACGAACTCTTCAAAGAATCCTCGCTCTTCTTCAGGCCCTCGATCTCATTCGCCGTTTCAGACAGCTTCGTGGTCAGATCGTCAACGTTCTTCTTCATTATCTCCAACTCGTTCTCTTTCTCACCCATCGACATTGCCAATTCTTCATTCTCTCCCTCAGCTTCACTCAACTGTTTCTTCAACTCAGCAATCGAGTCATCCAATGCCTTCTTCGTCTGTTCAGCCTCCTCCAATTGCTTCTTCAGCTCCTCAGCCTCCTTCTCCTTCAACTCTTCCTTCTCCTTCAACTGCTTCTTCAGCTCCTCCACCTCCTTCTTCATCTCGTTCAGGGAATTCGTCAAACCCGCATTGTTGTTCTGAAGGTCCGTTATCTCCTTGTCCTGTTCCGTGGAGCGAGAAACCATGTCTGTGTTCTTGCTGTTCGCGTCCGACAGTTTCTTCTTCAAATCCTCCAATTCGTTCTCCTTCACTCCCATCGACATTGCAAGCTCTTCGTTCTCGGACTCAGCCTCAGACAATTGCTTCTTCATCTCCTCCAACTCCTTCTTCAAATCGTCTCTGTTCAACTCCAATTCACTCAACTGCTTCTTCAGTTCATTCAAAGCCTCCTCCTTCTCCTTGTTCAACTTCTTCTCCTCTAACACACGAACAGCGTATTCGCGACACTTTGAGTTGCTCTCGCTCAATTCCTTTTCAATACGAGACAATTCAGAGTTCATCGAAGACGACGTGCTCTCCAAATCGCTCTCGCTCTTCTTCAGTCCCTCAACCTCACTCTCCACCACGCTCAACTTCTTCTTCAACTCAACCACCTCACTCTCCTTCTCGCCTCTCAACATCGCCAGCTTCTCGTTCTCCTTCTTCAGATCCTCAACAGCCTGACCCAACTCGGTCGTCTTGGTCTCGGATGCAGCGACTTCCTTATTCAAACGATCAGTCTCTTCTTCAGCTTCGCTCAGCTGCTTCTTCAACGCCTCCAGCTGCTTCTTCAACTCGTTGTCGCTTCCTTCCAGGTCATTCAACTGCTTCTTCAGTCCCTCCAACTCGTTCTCCTTCTCACCCATCGTCAGTGCCAACTCCTCATTCTCGCTCTCCGCCTCGCTCAGCTTCGTGTTCAACTCAGCAATCGATTCATCCAGCGCCTTCTTCGCCTGTTCAGATTCAGACAATTGCTTCTTCAATCCCTCAATCTCACTCTCCTTCTCGCCCATCGTTGTCATCACTCTCTTTGAACCCTCGTCCAACTCACTCAGCTTCTTGTTCAGACCCTCCACTTCCTTCTTCAATCCATCTATCTCACTCTCCTTCTCCTTGTTCAACTTCTTCTCATCCAACACACGAACGGCGTATTCACGGCACTTCGCAATACTCTCGTTCAACTCCTTCTCCAAACGAGACAATTCCTCATTCACAGAACTCGACGAACTCTTCAGAGAATCCTCGCTCTTCTTCAAGCCCTCGATCACCACATTCAACTCGTCTCTCTCACTCTCCGCCTCAGACACCTTCTTCTTCAACTCCTCTAATTCACTCTCCTTCTGAGAGCACGCAGCCTTCAGCGCCTCCTCCTTCTCTGAAGCCTCCTCCACCTTCTTCTTCAACTCAGCAATCTCAGAAGACAGGCTCTTCTCGCTCTCGTCAACAGCCTTCTTGTTCTTGTTCAGCGCCTCCTCCAGCGCGTCTCTCTCCTTCGCAAGCGCGTCGCACTTCTCAGCCGCACTCTTCTTCAATTCTTCAATCTCGTCATCCTTGTCGAGCAAACGACTCTCCATCTCACTGCGACGATCACACTCGCCAGTGTACAGCTCGTAACATTCCTTGTACTTCTTCTCGCCAATCTCAACCTTCTTCTTCAGCTCCTCCAACTCACTCTCCTTCTCACCCATCGTCAGCGCAAGCTCTTCGCTTTCCGCTTCAGCTTCAGCCAATTGCTTCTTCAGACCCTCCAACTCACTCTTCACTCCCTCCAATTCACTTTCCTTCTCGCCCATCGTCATCGCTAACTCCTCGTTCTCAGACTCCGTATCACTCAATTGCTTCTTCAGATCCTCCACTTCCTTCTTCAATTCAACAATCTCATCCTCCTTCTCTTTGTTCAACTTCTTCTCTTCCAATACACGGACGGCGTATTCACGGCACTTCGCATTGCTCTCGCTCAACTCCTTCTCAACACGAGACAGTTCATCGCTCCCAGAACGCGACGAGTTCTTCAACTCCTCCAACTGTCTCTTCACCTCCTCCAACTCGCTCTCCTTCTCGCCCATCGACATCGCCAACTCCTCGTTCTCAGACTCCGCTTCAGATAGCTGCTTCTTCAATTCTTCAATCTTCTTCTCCGCCTCAGACACCTTCTTCTTCAGCTCCTCAATCTCACTCTCCTTCTCACCCATCGTCATCGCCAATTCCTCGTTCTCGCTCTCGTTCTCACTCAACTGCTTCTTCAACTCGCAAACGGAGTCGTTCCATTCCTTCTTTGCCTGCTCCAATTCACTCTCCTTCTTCTTCAACGCGGCTTCAGTCTCAGACACCTTCTTCTTCAACTCCTCCAATTCATTCTCCTTCTCGCCCATCGTCATCGCCAGCTCCTCGTTCTCGGACTCCGTATCACTTAATTGCTTCTTCAACGCCTCCACCTCACTCTCCACCTCCTTCTTTTCACTCGTGAGGTCCGTAATAATCTGCTGCAGCGTCTCCTCCTCCTTCTGCGCCTCCTTCAGCTTCTTCTGGTACGCCTCGTGAATCGGCGTGAACAGCGGCTCATTGCGCACCTCGCTCTTCTTCCACTCCGGCACCACCTTCTCCTTCTTCTCGCTGTGCGCGCTCTCCTCGTTCAGAATCGTCATGATGTTCTTGCGCAGAGACTGAAGGCGCTGGCTGAACTCCGTCGTCGAGAAGGGCTCTGTCGTGGCGAGTGACGGGTGAGTGCCCACAGGCGTTGCGGACTCGCTCAGCTTGCTCTTCAACGCCTCCACCTCTTCCTCCTTTCTTCCGTAGTCCATCGCCAATTCCTCGTTCTCGTTCTTCAGCTCCGTGATTTCCTTGTTCAAGCTCGCCAGTTCGGTCTGAAGCCCCTTGATCGCCTCCTCCTTCTTCTTCAACTCTTCCTCGTTCTCCTTCGCAATTCTCTCCAATCCCACGACTCTCTCCTGCACGTGCAGCAGGGAAGAAGTCGCTTCCTTCTCCTTCTCCACATTCTCCTTCTCCTTCTTCAGTTCCTCCGTCAGCTCGCCGATTCTTCTCTCCTTCGTGGCCACTTCGCCTCTTGCGTTCAACAACTCGTTCTTCGTAACCGCCAGCTCCTCGCTCTTCTTCAGCTCCTTCGCCAGCTCGTCCATCTTGTCCTGAAGCTGTCTCTGAAGCGTTCTGTTCTGTGTCTCCAACTCCGTCACCTCCTTCTCCACTGTCTTCAACTCCTCTTCCTTCGCAGCCAGTCTCTGCTTCACGCTCTTCATTTCTTCAGCCAGCGACTCGCCCATAGCCGAGCTGTGACTCATCGTTGCGTCCGCCTCAGCCAATCGCTTCTTCAAATCGTTCATCTTCTGTCTCTCCTCCTCCAATTCCTTCTTTGCCTGCTCCATTTCACTCTTTACAGATTCCAACTCGTTATCCTTCTCACCCATCGTCAGTGCTAACTCCTCGTTCTCAGTTTCAGCCTCAGACAACTTCTTCGTCAATTCAGCGATCTCGCCCTCCTTCTCCTTATTCAACTTCTTCTCATCCAACACACGAACGGCGTATTCACGGCACTTCGTGTTGCTCTCGCTCAATTCCTTCTCCAAACGAGACAGTTCCTCATTCACAGAACTCGACGAACTCTTCAAAGAATCCTCGCTCTTCTTCAGGCCCTCGATCTCATTCGCCGTTTCAGACAGCTTCGTGGTCAGATCGTCAACGTTCTTCTTCATTATCTCCAACTCGTTCTCTTTCTCACCCATCGACATTGCCAATTCTTCATTCTCTCCCTCAGCTTCACTCAACTGTTTCTTCAACTCAGCAATCGAGTCATCCAATGCCTTCTTCGTCTGTTCAGCCTCCTCCAATTGCTTCTTCAGCTCCTCAGCCTCCTTCTCCTTCAACTCTTCCTTCTCCTTCAACTGCTTCTTCAGCTCCTCCACCTCCTTCTTCATCTCGTTCAGGGAATTCGTCAAACCCGCATTGTTGTTCTGAAGGTCCGTTATCTCCTTGTCCTGTTCCGTGGAGCGAGAAACCATGTCTGTGTTCTTGCTGTTCGCGTCCGACAGTTTCTTCTTCAAATCCTCCAATTCGTTCTCCTTCACTCCCATCGACATTGCAAGCTCTTCGTTCTCGGACTCAGCCTCAGACAATTGCTTCTTCATCTCCTCCAACTCCTTCTTCAAATCGTCTCTGTTCAACTCCAATTCACTCAACTGCTTCTTCAGTTCATTCAAAGCCTCCTCCTTCTCCTTGTTCAACTTCTTCTCCTCTAACACACGAACAGCGTATTCGCGACACTTTGAGTTGCTCTCGCTCAATTCCTTTTCAATACGAGACAATTCAGAGTTCATCGAAGACGACGTGCTCTCCAAATCGCTCTCGCTCTTCTTCAGTCCCTCAACCTCACTCTCCACCACGCTCAACTTCTTCTTCAACTCAACCACCTCACTCTCCTTCTCGCCTCTCAACATCGCCAGCTTCTCGTTCTCCTTCTTCAGATCCTCAACAGCCTGACCCAACTCGGTCGTCTTGGTCTCGGATGCAGCGACTTCCTTATTCAAACGATCAGTCTCTTCTTCAGCTTCGCTCAGCTGCTTCTTCAACGCCTCCAGCTGCTTCTTCAACTCGTTGTCGCTTCCTTCCAGGTCATTCAACTGCTTCTTCAGTCCCTCCAACTCGTTCTCCTTCTCACCCATCGTCAGTGCCAACTCCTCATTCTCGCTCTCCGCCTCGCTCAGCTTCGTGTTCAACTCAGCAATCGATTCATCCAGCGCCTTCTTCGCCTGTTCAGATTCAGACAATTGCTTCTTCAATCCCTCAATCTCACTCTCCTTCTCGCCCATCGTTGTCATCACTCTCTTTGAACCCTCGTCCAACTCACTCAGCTTCTTGTTCAGACCCTCCACTTCCTTCTTCAATCCATCTATCTCACTCTCCTTCTCCTTGTTCAACTTCTTCTCATCCAACACACGAACGGCGTATTCACGGCACTTCGCAATACTCTCGTTCAACTCCTTCTCCAAACGAGACAATTCCTCATTCACAGAACTCGACGAACTCTTCAGAGAATCCTCGCTCTTCTTCAAGCCCTCGATCACCACATTCAACTCGTCTCTCTCACTCTCCGCCTCAGACACCTTCTTCTTCAACTCCTCTAATTCACTCTCCTTCTGAGAGCACGCAGCCTTCAGCGCCTCCTCCTTCTCTGAAGCCTCCTCCACCTTCTTCTTCAACTCAGCAATCTCAGAAGACAGGCTCTTCTCGCTCTCGTCAACAGCCTTCTTGTTCTTGTTCAGCGCCTCCTCCAGCGCGTCTCTCTCCTTCGCAAGCGCGTCGCACTTCTCAGCCGCACTCTTCTTCAATTCTTCAATCTCGTCATCCTTGTCGAGCAAACGACTCTCCATCTCACTGCGACGATCACACTCGCCAGTGTACAGCTCGTAACATTCCTTGTACTTCTTCTCGCCAATCTCAACCTTCTTCTTCAGCTCCTCCAACTCACTCTCCTTCTCACCCATCGTCAGCGCAAGCTCTTCGCTTTCCGCTTCAGCTTCAGCCAATTGCTTCTTCAGACCCTCCAACTCACTCTTCACTCCCTCCAATTCACTTTCCTTCTCGCCCATCGTCATCGCTAACTCCTCGTTCTCAGACTCCGTATCACTCAATTGCTTCTTCAGATCCTCCACTTCCTTCTTCAATTCAACAATCTCATCCTCCTTCTCTTTGTTCAACTTCTTCTCTTCCAATACACGGACGGCGTATTCACGGCACTTCGCATTGCTCTCGCTCAACTCCTTCTCAACACGAGACAGTTCATCGCTCCCAGAACGCGACGAGTTCTTCAACTCCTCCAACTGTCTCTTCACCTCCTCCAACTCGCTCTCCTTCTCGCCCATCGACATCGCCAACTCCTCGTTCTCAGACTCCGCTTCAGACAACTGTTTCTTCAACGCCTCCAACTCACCACTATCAGACGAAGCAGACTTCGCCTTCAGCGCAGCAATCTCGCTCTCCTTCTGCTCACTCTCCATCGCCATGTCCGCGATCGAAGCGTTCAACTCCTCAATCTCACTCTCCTTCTCCTCCACCGTCTTCTTCAACTCCTCGTTCTCCGTGCGGACTTCGGAGAGAGTGGACTACGCGTCAGATCCGGCAAACCAAACGCACCTTCATTCGAGACATCTCCTTCTCCAACTCCGAAATGATCTGTCCGCGATGGCTTCCTTCCGGGTCCTCACTGGTCTGAGACGACGTGGAAGAACTCCTCGGCAAAATGGAAGACAAGCCGCCCCTATAACTCACTGGACACTCCCAATCCCAACAAGGACGAAAGAACAGATGGAGACCCAAACAAACTGCTTGTCACGGAGGGAGAGGAACTGATCGCAGAAGGCAACGCGGGAGCCGTAGGAACCAGTCTCCAGGGATCCTGATTGTACCTACACTTCACGCCAATCACACGACAACCCACTTCTTCTTCAGGCGGTAGAAGAGCTCCTCCTCCTTCCCCTTGTACTTCTCGACCACACTCGGAACCTGAACGTTACGATGCGAAACGAATCATCACGTTGTCTACGTGCGAAGGGTTCACCTTCTGGTAGAACGCGGTCAATTCTTTGACCAAATCGGGGGGAACGTAGAATTTCGACCCTCTAATTCAATTAGATGACACTACGAATGCGCGCTTACCCGCTTGGTACATTGCTGTTGGTTGAAGACATTTCTAACGCCTAAACCGAGAATGAGCACGGATTTCCTCCCAGAAATGATTTCAACACGCTCCTACTTCGGTGGTAGATCAAAAATGCCCTTTTCCTTTGCGAAAAGAACCAATTCTGGCGGGAATCCCGAGCAAGAACAGTGTTCATCCCAACGCCCCCACTATTTGCATCCCTCGCAATCCAGAAACGGGCGCTATCTATCAATCAGTTAACTCATAATCCCTTTCACGCTTCCCACTATGAATGAGAATCTGATCTGTCATCATACGATTTGCGACTGGGATGATACGCTCTGCCCCAGCTCCTATCTCGAGTGCAAGCAAGCAGAAGGCAAGCCCCTCGACGACAAAGATCGAGACCAGCTGCAGAAATTCGAGGAGGTCGTGTGTCTCTTCCTCTTGAAGGCGCTCGAGAAGGACGGTGTGTTCATCATTACAAATGCCTCGTGCTCGTGGGTGGAGCACTGCTGCAAGTGCTATCTCCCATCGGTAGCCCCAATACTCAAAGACATACCGATCATTTCGGCTCGCGACGCCCATTGCGCAAGCTGTCCGAACTGTGACAACAAGTGGAAAATGAAGGTGTTCAACGCCGTGATTCAAGCCATTCAGCGCGATGAGAGGGAGAAGGAACTCTCCCTGCTCAGCATCGGCGATTCTGTATATGAAAGAGAGGCCTTCATGGAAGCCACCAAAAACGATAAACGGGTGATTGCAAAGTCAGTCAAGTTCCTCCCACACCCCTCGCTTCTCCAGCTCACACAAGAGCTGAGGATGATGACAGACTACTTTGATCAGTGCTCCGCAGATAGAAACAGAATGGATCTTCAGCTCGCTATTCGGTAGCAGTTCCTCTCTGGTTTCCAAAACACTCTCCTTTGCACACTGTTTCTTCCCAAACACACTTCTATTCTCAATCACACCCTCCTGGAATGTGGAGAGTATCGGTTGCATGTCGACGTGCTGTTGCACATGTTCATCCCTCTTTCCGCCGTCTGTTTGCATCATCTACCGCTCCTTGTAAGTCCCGCCAATGCATAGCTCCCGTTATAGCCATTCCGATTCTCTATGAGGCGGCTACAGTGGAACCGAAGTGGACGGAGTACTGGAGGAAAAACGTGAACATGCAACCGCATCCCGAATCGAAGGATGTCTTTTCGATGGTATGTCGTTTCAGTCTGATTCGACTATATAGATTCTCCCTCCTCCCAATGTTACCGGTCATTTGCACCTGGGACATGCACTGACCGTTTCGATTGAGGTATTGCATTATCGGAGATTGCTGATATCCAGGACGCCATGGTGCGCTTCCATCGCATGCAAGACCGAAATGTGAACTGGATTCCCGGAATGGACCATGCAGGAATTGCTACACAAGCACTGTTCGACAAGGAACTGCGCAGAAATGGAGAGAACCGTTTTGAGATTGGGAGAGAGCAGTACACCGATATGGTACTCTCGTTTCGTGTTGTCTCAATGCAAGCTAATCGAATGGAGCCAGAAGAACCAGCAACACATCCGCGAGCAACTCCAATCGATGGGAGGCCTCCTGAACTGGAAAGAAGAGGTAGTGTTGCATTTCACCTCTCAGCCTAGTACTACACCATCGATAAGAAGCGCCAAGTGGGAGTCACCAATGCATTCATCGAACTGTTCAAGCAGGGCGTGATCTACCGTGGCGAGAAGATGCTCCACTTCTGCCCAACGCTCCAGTCCGTCGTCAGCGACATCGAGGTGGACTGGCTCGTCCCTCTCTCATCTAGGATATCACGAAACGCCAGAAGATGAAACTCCCCTCGGGTTCGGAGATGGAGGCCGGCGTGATCTACGACATCAAATACCCCATCGTGGGCAGAGAGAAGAACGTGGACCAAGAGTACTTCCGCGTGTCCACCACTCGACCCGAGACGCTGTTTGGCGACACAGGCATCGCCATCAACTCAGCTGATTCATACCACATGGTGGAGGAGACGGAGTGGGGTCACGTGTAGCAATTCCAGTCATGCCAGGCACTCAACCCGCTCACGTACGAGCCGATCCCAGTGGTGGTGGACGACACGTTGGTGCAGCTGACCGAACACCCCAACGCTGTGAAGGTCACGCCCTGTCACGACTTCGACGACTACGCGTGCGGCAAGCGACACGGACTGAAGGAGAAGGTGATTCTGACGCCCGAGGGCAGGATGAACACCAACTGCGGGCGCTACGCGGGTCTGGACCGATTCGAGGCGAGGCGTCGTGTGGTCGAAGAACTCAAAGAGAAGGGATTGTACGTGTGACGCTCCGCACTCACTCGCAGACTCATTGCCGAGAGAGACCATCCCATGCGCATTCCCTGCTGCTCGCGCACCGGCGACGTGCTTGAACCCACCCTCCTCAGTCAGTGGTTCTTCAAGACCGACCAAGTCTCCTCCACTGTCCTCGACCACCTCACACGCCACCCACCTGTTCCCTCCTCCTCGCTCCAGACGCTCGCCACCTACCTCGAGCACCCCAAGGACTGGTGTCTTTCCCGCCAACTCTGGTGGGGGCACCGCATTCCCGCCTTCCGCGTCCAGTCCTCCATTCCCCTCCAAGCCAGCATTCCCGCACTCTCCGCACAGCACTGCGTCACCAAGGAAGGTGTCTGGGTCATCGCGCACTCCAAGGAAGAGGCGAGGGAGTACGCATCCAAAACCTTGGGGTTCCCCACCGGCACGTTCCAAGTGCTTCAGGACGACGACGTTCTCGACACCTGGTTCTCTTCCGGACTGCTCCCGCTCCTGGCGCCACCCTCAACCAATATCCCCCCGATTTCCGTCATGGAGACGGGTTCCGACATTCTGTTCTTCTGGGTGTGTCGCATGGCGTGGCTGTCCGAGGCGCTCGCGCACTCCTTCCCCTTTGAAGACATCTCCCTCCACTCCATGGTGCTGGACCCCAACGGCAAGAAGATGTCGAAGTCCCGCGGCAACGTGCTGGACCCCCTGGACATCATTCACGGACAGTCGCTGCAACACCTCGTGGAGACGGTGCAGAAGCGGAAGGAGCTGAGCAAGAAGGAGATCGAGGTGTCGGTGGCGAGTTTCAAGAAGCTGTATCCGAAGGGTATTCGCGCGTACGGCAACGACGTGATGCGTTTCACGCTGATCAAGTGAGTGCGGTGGCGAAGAGTGACGCTGTAGCGAGGCTAACAAAACCGCGGGAATCAAGATCAACCCGATCAAGCTGGAGTATGGGCGTTACGTCAGCAACAAACTGTGGAACGTGTTCCGCTTCTTCTCCAACTACGAGCACGATCTCTCACAGCCGATTCCCGCGGCAACTCCCTCCTCCTCTCTGTCCACCGTCGAGCAGTACATGGTTTCCAAGGCGGAGCTGGTGGCGCGAAGCGTGGAGAACGACATGAAGCGTCTGGACGTGGAGACGGCGTGTCAGGAGGCGGCGAACTTCCTGCTCAACTCGGTGTGTGATTTGTGAGTCAGAACGGAGAGAGTGAGGCGTAGTTATGTTGAGTACTGCAAACCGCAGCTGAAAGTGGATGCGTCCAACACGGCAGAAAAAGCTCATGTTTTGTCAGTACTCAAATTCGTCCTTTTATCCTCCATTTCGCAGCTTCACCCGTTCATGCCGTTTGAGACGGAAGAAATCAACTCCATTTTGTCGCCCTCGTTCGTTCCGCTCCTCCACCAAAACTACTTCACTCCCTCCAACCCCCTGCGCGTGCAGCGCGTGAACAAGTCCCTCATCTCGGAGGTGGAGGTAGTTCTTCTTCTCCTTCTTCATCGTAGAGTTACATCGATCTTGTCCACGATGTGCGATCGCTCCAGAAACTCATCGGCGATCTGCGGAAGGACAAGGACGAGGCGCGTCTCTGTTATCTGCTTCTCGGTGCCAACATGTCGGAGCCTTCTGTACCGATGGTCGATTTGGTTCACAGACTCACCAGACTCGATATCGCGCTGCTGAAGGAAACGCCTCGCTTCTCGCAGATTCACATGCCCTCGAGCATTCCCGGAGTGTCCGTGCTGTTCCCTGTGCCGGAGGAGCGCAAGAGTGGAGTGATGAAGCAGATTCAGGACAACATGCGAGGCATCGAGAAGAAGCTGAAGCAGTCGAAGAAGAAGCTGGAGAGCATCCGGAGGAACCTCGCCAACCCCATGTTCCTCAGTCGCGCGAGCAAGGAGGTCTGCGAACGCGAGAAGAACGACGAGGTGGTGGTGGCGTCGAGCATCGAGGTGATGAAGAAGAACCTGAAGGACTTGGAAGCGCTGTGCGAGTTCAATCACTCTTCTGTTTGTTGAGCAAGTGTCACAAAGAGAAGTCTGAAATCAACTCTCAAAAGAACTCTAAAAGAAACAAGCCACAATCAGACTTCATATTTCACATTCACAGGATTCTGAATGAGGAAATCGTGTGTTTCGGGAAGTCTCATCACTTCCTCCTTACTCATACAACCGTCCACAAACCCCAGCATCTGCGTCTCGCGCTCCTTCAACGCCTTCGAGTTCAAGTGCGAGCCCAGAATCTGCATCTTCTTCCCCGGGAACTTCACCGCCCTCAGCTCCTTCGACAGCTTCTTCTCAATCGACAGATAGTACTTTCTACCCATCACCACCCCCACGCTCTCTCACCGAATCTCGCTGTAGCGTCGGTACACGCGCCAGCTCGCCATCGCCGTGTCCTCCATGCCACCCACCACCTCCAGACAGAACTCCTGGTAGCTGTTCGCCTTCACGTCGTAGCTTCCCGCCAACTTCCGCTCGTACTGCACATCCACGGAGATCATGCACACCGACATGATCGTCAGCGACCTGAAGTCCACCGCCGGCTTCGTGTACGCCACGCTCACCGTCGCCTCCTCGCGATCTAATCATAACTCGTCGTCCGAACACTCACCGCGCTGACGCACAAAGCCGTAGAAACCCGAACAGCACTGCACGATCTCCTTGACGGACCACGAGGGAAGGTTCAGAAGAATGCCGTACAACCGAGAGCAAATGTCCTTGTCCGAAAACAGGACCAATTTGGACTCGTTGTTGGACAGAATGCGCATCTCCTCGTCGTCCACGTCGATCTGAAGGCCCGCCACCGGCAGGTACCACAGCAGATCCGCGTTCGGCGACAGCAACATGCAGTGATACTGCGTGAGGACGAAATAGTGGGTATTTTTGTCAACGCAGCAGTGGAAGACGTATTGCTCGTCCGGCTCGCTCTCCACACGATAGCGCGTGGTGGCGGTGAAGTACAACTCCTGCCCGAACGCCATCTTCTCGTCGAAGCCGCGCAGCACGTGGTCGCAGAGAATGCACCGCGGCAGACGCACGCGCGCCACCTTCTCCTGGTGGCTGATCGAGTCCTTCGCCGTCTCCATCAGCTTCGCCGCGTCGTCCAACAGTCCCGACACGGGCTTGGTGACAACGCCCACGAGGCCCGTTCCCACGCCCTCGAGCAGACCCTTCACGCCCTTCTTCGCGCCACGCACAGGATCCATAACCACTCCCGTCACGCCCGACGTCAGCCCGTGGATGAATCCTTTGCGTCCCAGAATGCGCTGCTCCTTGTAGTGCTTGTTGAAGGACAGTGCCGCCACGCCGTCGCTCAGAGTGCCCGTCACCTTCGCCACCGTGTTCAGCACGCCCTTCGTCGTGTTCTGAATCAGCACCTTGCCTCCTTCCTGCACGCGCTTGTCGAAACCCTCGCTGTATTCCTCCTCCGTCGTCGGATCCACCACGAACGCTTTGATGCCGGACCGCACGTCGTTGATCAGGCCCACCGGGTTGCCCAGCAGGTTTACGCTGCCCAGCACCTTCAGCACCTGCTTCGTGACCTGCGGCACGAAGAACTTCGTCACAGCACGCACCAACTCCGTCTGGTACCCGAAGAACCGATGCAGCGTGTACGCCTGCAACACGATCTCCGTGTCGTCGATGTTCGCCACCAGACCGCACAGCGTGTCCAGCACCGTCTGTACCGGCACGAAGAACGACGTCGGCGGCAGGAACACGCCCGTCACGGTGGTCGCGGGGTCGATTTTGTTGCTCACCGTCAGACACACGTCGCTGATCGCGAGGTGCTCGATGAACAGCTTCGTGGAGGACGCGCTGCGCAACACGATCGATGAATTCGGGCTGAATTCGGGAACGTCGAAATACTGGGCGTTTTTGGCACCGGCGAGAAGGTGGAAGGGAATGTCTCCGATGAACTGAATCAGCGCCACGAGCAGCCGGTTGTCCATCGCCAGGAACAGCGGGTTGAGCGTCAGCTCGCAGGAGTGGATGCAAGGAACGGAGGCGTGGGGAAGCAACACCGCCGAGGCGGCGATAGCGGGCTTCTTGGGGTTCACTGCGCCGAGAAGAACCGGGCTCAGTGCGTTGAGGAGTTGGTTGTCGATCTGGAGAGTGTTGAGCGTCAGACTCACGCTCTGCTTTCGCGAGGAGTCGCAGGTGAGTGTGAGTGAAAGGTCCTTCAGATACGCTGTGAGAACCTCCACCGGCTTTGCGTTCAGCAGACTCACCGCCACGCCGTTCAGCGCCACACTCACTTGCGTATCCACGACCACTGAACGCTCGTCTGACACCCACTCCGTCTTCAGGTGACAGCCCGTCAGAGCGTCCGGCTTGCCTTCGTATCCATTGTACTCGTTGAAACGGCGAACCTTCACCTCCTTCTCAAACACCACGCTGTCCTCCTCGTCCGAAATCACCAGGGAAACCGTCGGCTTGTTCAGCGTAACGCCTGATGGCAAAAGAACCCTCGATTTCCACACCGCGTTGACATAGCCCACATTCACTTGACGGAACGGCGGCAACAGCGACAGTTTCACCGGGCGTTTCATCATCTTCAGACGATCCTTCATATTCCCCGCCTCGCCGCTCACCAGTGCGTCGTTCACGCTCCACAGCACCATGCCCACGCACACGCCACTTCGGTCGGCTTCGGAGTCCTTCACCACCTTCGTTACGATGTACCTGCCGTCCTGTTGGAGGCTGAACGAGCACCCGGGCTTCATCGAACGGATCACGAACGTCACTGGCGTCGCCGAATAGGCGGCAGGAGTGCTGAGCTTCTTCGCCTCGCCAAAATCGAGCCTCTTTCCGTCAACACGGATCGACGCAAACAGTCTCGATTTCGACGTCATGATGTTGTCGACCTCGTCCAGCTCCACCGCGAATCGGCGCGTCTGCTCGAACTCCTCGTTCTCCTCCTTCTCGTGCTCCTCCGTTGCCTCTCCCGTCTCGTTCTTCAGCGCCTGCTGCAGATGCACGTTCAGTCCCATCGCCTCCGAAACCCGTTGCGCGCCCACGTGCAGAGTCTCGTACGCCACGGCTGCGCGTGCAGTGGTCAGCAGTTGCAGTTGGCTGTCATCACAGAACTGCTTGCAGAGCAGCGAGGGCAAGTACCCCTTCTGCGCGTTCGTCACGCGGTTGTTCTTGCAGTGGACGATGTAACAGAAGAAGGAGCCGCCGCCACACAGCGCGCGCGCTTCCTCGTCCTGCCCCGCGAGCGTCAAGGGAACGCGGATGAAGCGAAGCTGGTTGAACTCCGCGAAGTCCTCAAGGTGGATCTCCGAGCGTAGCTCCAGCCGCGCCCTCTCGAACTGCACGGTGACCATCACGAAGAGCGAGGTGCTGGCGTGCTCGAACACCATCTCCTTGTCGAACGTCACGTGGGAACCCTTCTTCGCCTCCGTCTCGATCATGGTCTCCTGGTTGGTCACGCGCAGTTGGATCGCGCACGGCTTGCGGCGCGGGTTGCTGATCGAGACGAGCTGCGACTTGATCCAGAAGTAGTGGTCGTTCAGCATCAGATCAATCTCGTCACTCGCTCCCTTGCCCACAATCACTGCCGGCTGCACGCCCGAAGACAGCGACGCCTGCGAGGTCGTGAGCGCGTGCTGCTCGAACTCGCTCAGGGCTTCCGTGAACGTCGTGATCTCCTTCGTGACGGACGCGTACTCGAAGCGCGCTCGGTTCAGCGCCTCCTCCAGCAGAATCTGCTTGTGCTCGAACTGTTTCTTCAACAGCCACTTCTCCTCCTTCTCCTCCGGACGCACCACCAGGATGAACGTGGCGTTCTCGTTCTCGACGCCCACGCGCAACGCCTCCGCCATGTCCTTGCGACGGATCACGCCCTTCTCGCCGCTCGCCTCCAGGTCCACGATCATGCACGGCGCGTAACGCTGCTCTGACTCGGCGAGCACGTTCTCAACGAAGAGCACGACCTGCTTGGTGCCGCACGGGTTCGGCAGCACGAACATGCGCGAGGAGAGCGGCGGCACCACGCCAAGTCGCAGCCCATCTGCGCCACGCGCAGCGAGCTCAGACACGAGCGGTTGCTGAGGCAGTACGCCACGCTCTGCGGCTCGATGGACGAAAAGGTGATCACGCGCTGGTTCGCCTCGATCGCCGAGTCCATGCGGAAGAAGGACGGGTTCGACTCTCCGTACTCCTCCTTCATCACGAAGTCGTACTGCCCCGTCTCGCTCACGCGCAGAAGCGGAGAGTGCAACTCTCTCCCCTCCTTCGTGAGAGTGAACGTGACGCCCGAGGACGACGCGGAGAAGGAGTTCAGCTCCTTCATCGAATTGCTCTCCAGGGCGAAGGACGAGTAGCCATCGCTCAGCGTCACGTCCAGCTCGCTCTGGTTCCGGAACACGAACAGAGGGTAAATGGTGATCAGACGCGTCTTCGCGAAGGGCTCGCTCAGCTGCTTCACCGTCACCGAGTAGTACGTCTGGTTCATGTCGAACGGCGGCGAGGGTGGCAGAATCACCTGCACGGGCTGGTCCTTCACCAGCGTCGTCACCGTGCTCCAGTTCGACGTCTTCTTTCTCAGCGCGATCACCGTCTTCTTCTCGCGCTCCACGCCGAAGATAGCGGGCTGTAGCTTCTCCTCCTTCTCTCCCTCCAGAGCGATCTGATTGCCCGCCAAGAACTGCGTCGTCTTCTTCTTCCCGTCGGTGATCAGTAACTCGTCCCCGCATCGATTCATCACCCAGTACTGACAGAACACCGACAGCACCAGCGCGCTCGACGCCGAGAAGCTATACTCGTAGCCCAGCACTGTGCCGCTGTTCTCCAGATCGCTCAGCTTGTAGTAGCCCGAGCAGTTTGGCTGGATGGGAATCACCTCGTTGTTCCATACAAACTGTTGGTTCAGTGGGCGGATCGCCACGAAGAACCGCTCCTTCTGCTCGCCGTTGACGCTCGCCACCTCCTTCTCCTCGCCAGGCCGCAGCGTGCCCGACTCCACGGGAATCACGCCTCCTTCTCGCTTCAGAATCCGGAACTCCACGTCGATGGGCAGCAGGTTCTTCAGCAGCAGCATCGGCGAGCACTCCACCTCGAACACGCTGCGCTGACTGCCGTACGCGCCGAACACGCCGTCCACCGTCTCGTTCTCGATCTGTCCCAGCACGTCCGCGCTCTTCTTCTTCTCCATCTCGTGCGGAATCGTCACCAGATGATCGCTCCTCACGATGTGGTGGCGCACACGAAGCAAACAGTACTGCGGACGGTCTGGCGAGCCGATGTTGACGCAGGTTCGACGCAGGTTCAGCGAAGTGATGTCGCTCTCGCTGAACGACGACACCAGACAGCCCGGGTGGGATCCCATGATTTCGAATCGACCCTTCATGCGTCTCTGGGCACTGTCAAAGACCGTCTCATCCTTCTTCATCTCCATGAAGGATTCCGCCGTGCTCCTGTAGCGACGAACGCCCACACTCGGCGTCTTGGTGTCGAACGCGGCGTTGTTGCTTCCAATGGGTGCTCCGAAGAAGTTGTCCGTGTCGTCCTCCAGGTTCTTCTGCTTCTTCTGACTCTGCTTCACCTCGACCTGGCAGCCCTGCACTTCTGTGTCCTCAACGAATCGACACAGCACGGGGGTGCTCAGATGATTCACCACCGAGAACAGCGAGGAGAGCGTGATGCTGCGAACGCCGTTCTGGTTCGTGATATGTACCAACACGTCATATAAGAACTCGCCACTCAGCGAGTGCACGCTGAAGGGCAGTTCGGCCTCCGTGTCGCAGCAGAACTCGATGCGCGCGCAGTTGGGAATGGAGACCGAGACGATGCGCTGGTTGTACGACTCGACGTTGCGGAGGAGAGGAAGCGACGGGTGCGCGGGAAGAGACGAACGACGACTCGAGTGCGCGGGAACGGAGAGGACGTCAGATGCCGCGGGAGGCGTGGCGAGCGTTACAGAACGAAGACGCGACCACTCCTCCTTCTGGGTGTTCTCGTTGGCGAAGAAGGACACGGTTCGGGTCTCGTTCTGGGTGAAGGAGCAATCGAACAGGACCTTCTCGTTCTCCTCTCTCCAACGGAAGGAGCCCTTGTCGCTCACCAACTCCTTCGCGCCCGACGTCACGCGAACGAACGGCTCGACGGAGTACAGCTCCACGTTCACCAGGTGCGTATCCATCGCATCCTGCATGAACAGCAAACCACTCTTCAGCAGCGTCCGCTCCTTCGCCTCGATTCGCTCCCACTCCTTCTGCAGCTTCTTCACCTCGTTCCCGAACCCGCCGTCGAACACCACTTCAAACTCGATGTCGTCCGAGAGCTGGTTGTTCACGTACACGTAGTAGCCGCTCTCCGTGTGGACGCTGTGGCTCCGCACCTCGTCGAAGTCGTGAAGGAGCTGCAGCGTCGACGCGCAGAACGCGTGCGACACGTTCACGTTCATCATCTTCTCCGCCTGCAGCGTGCAGCTGCTCTGACAAGGCATTTCGCCGCTCGACGCATCGTCCGTCAGTTGTCGCTGCGTCACCTGCGCCAGCAGAGGCCACGGCTCGATGAGCGGCTCCCAGGCGATCAGCGCGTGATTGTAGAAGTCCGCGGCAAGCTCAAACTGGAGGAGGACGAAGAGCTGCGCGTCTAGCGAGGCGGAGAGAGTCAGCTCGGACAGCACACACTGCACGAACGGCAGCTCTGCCACGCCAATGTCGTTGATCACCTCCAACTGCACGGAGGGCAAGTGGACGCTCACGCTGAGGTTAAGCGGCCCTCGCGACACGATCAGAGGAAGCGCGATCACGGGCAGCGACGTCGTTGCAGAAGGCTGCTCCTGAGCGGGCTTGGAGACACCCTTCAGCAGCTGAGTGAAGTCCTCCAGGCAATGCAGAACGATGGAGATGTCGCGATACCCAACGGAGAGCTGGACGGAAGACATGCTTTGAATGGAGG
>ERZ780157.1421-NODE-1421-length-26012-cov-3.632392_pt1 | contig 26012 bp, 36 predicted proteins | sample MGYA00511169_ERZ780157 | MGnify/ENA primary metagenome ERZ780157 (study PRJEB29588, sample SAMEA1965149) | human gut metagenome | biome: human gut; feature: human-associated habitat; material: faeces | place: Denmark | collected 2008/2010 ... | reverse complement strand
TATTTGTGGCATGCCATGAAACCAAAATCTTGACGTTAAACTCCATTTACCGGGGCAAATTCAGCGGACGACCCGAATCCAATCCGACTTCCATTGTGATATCTGCGTTGAATGTCAAAGCGAATCAAAGCTCTACTCGAACGCGTGAATTGTGATGATTGCGAAGGGGCGGTGCTGAGCATCCTCGCGGATGACATGAACCCTGCATCCGACTTCAGTTTGAAGGAAACGCTGCAGCCCATGACAAAGAAGGTAGGCTGAGCGGCATTCTCTGTTACCTAGCAATTGGAGCAGTTCTGGAGTTGCATCTTCAGGACGGTGGATAGCATCACTGAATTGAACGAATCGCTTGCAGAGGGAGTGATTCCGGCCAATGTGGACCGCTGTAGCGTTCCATTCTGTCGTTATGATTACATAGTCTCGTCGAAGAATCTGGAGTTTCTAGAAGCCGTTCAGCACATCTATTCCATCGTGTTGGAGGTACGCGTTTCTCGTGCTGTATTCTGTAGAACGACATCCTGTGGTGTCCCTCCATGGACAAGATTCTGGCGATTATCCACAAGTACTTCTTCTCTCTCACGGAAGAGATCCAGGACGGGTACTGCAAGGTGTTTGAGAAGTGCTGGACGAAGGAGATTCCACTGAGAGAGACGTATGCGCCGAACATGTGTATGTTCCTCATGACCATGGTTCTTCGCGAAAAGAAATCGTTCAGTGGATACATGAACAGACTGTTTCGACGCTGACCGATTTTCATGGGTAGAAACGCCATTCGCGACAGCTTCAAGCTAATCGACTTCTCCAGCAGCCAGTCCGACGAGCTGAAGGCTCTCATTCTCCACGCCATCACCGTGCCTCGGTTCTTCGCCCACACGCACGGCAAGAAGCTCCTCACTCAATTCTTCATCCTCAACGCCTCATTCCCGCGGGACTGCTTCCACGCCCTCCAGAAGTGTCTTCTGACGCTCCCTTCCTCCTCGCTGCGCAAGTGGGGCGACATCATCATCGCGGCAGACCTCGCCTGCGACGACGACGCGTATTCCCTCCACCTCGTCTCACCCGTAGGATCCGCACGAGCCTGGAGTGCGACGTGATCCAAGAACTCCTGAACATCTGCGTCCACGCCTCCGACAACCACACCTTCCTCGCGGTCAAGACACTGATCGGCACCTTCGTGCACTGTCGCAAGCACAAGGTGCTGTGGAGTCGCCTGACCGAGCTGTACGAGCCCATTCTCTTCCGCTCGCTCGCGGCAGTGAACAGTGTGGTGCGTCGTCACGCTGTCATCGTCTTCACCGACTGCTTCCCGCTGGGCACGAGCGATTCCCGCGAAACCTACTCCATCGAGGACCAGTTCAAGTCCATTCTCGTAGGCGCTGGCGAGGGCGTTTCACTGTAGTTGTTGTGTGATGACGAGTGTCCGAGCGTGCGCAGCATCAGCGTGGCGGGCGTGCTGCACCTCATCACGAACTACTTCGAGCTCCTCCCGCTGTCCGTCACCTCCATGTTGTTCGACCACTTCACACACCACCTCGTTTACGACCAACAGACCGAAGTGCGCGAGTACTGCTTCCGCGTCGGGCTGTTCGCTCACACTCACAGCTAGGGCTTCATCGAGCTGCTGGACAACAAGCTGACGTACTCGACACTCTTCCCTCGTCTCCAGACCTGCTGGAACTTCATCTTCGACAAGTCGATCCGCATCCGACGCGTCTTCCTGCAGATGCTGGTGAAACTCCAGAACATCAAGTCATTCAACATGAACTCCTTCTTCAACCTTTCCGACTTCCTCTCCATGTTCGTTTATGACCACCAGCACAATCCCGCCAACTCCATCAACAAACTATACGTGCGTTTTCTCTACCCGCTCTTCTGGAAGGAGGTGGGTGCGAGCGAGGGGTGTGAGGAGTAGAACGACAACTCCAAGGTGGTCACGCGCCTCCACAACTTCGTACTGACCGACCAGCAGGCGTGCTGCGTGTTCATGTCGGAGAGCATGAAGGTGGCGGGCGTGGACAACGCGCTGAAGCTAACGCGTCTCATGCTGATCAGTCTGTTCTTGTGCTATGAGGGCACTGTGGGTGAAGCGTGTTGAGATCACCATCAGATTTCTGGAGGGAAGACAGAGAAGGCGGAGAAGGCGGAGAAGGCGGAGAAGGCGTCAGAGAAGAGGAAGAAGGGGCGTGGCAAGAAGCGCGCTGCGGGGGAGATCTCGGAGGCCGAGACGCAGACAGAGACGGGCGGCAGCAGCTTCGAGGGCGACAAGGTGCCCACCGGGACGTCGGAGTTCCAGGAGAAACTGTTCCATCTCATTACGGTGATGGTGAAGGAGCTGCACCACCTGTGCAGCGAGAAGGAGGAGGTGGAGGCGGGACAGTACCTGCTGGCGGATGTGACGGTGGCTGTGTGGAGACGGCGTGATGGGTAGGCGTCGCGTCTGAACGCGCTGTACGCGCACACGGTGAACAGCGAGGTGGAGGAGGACTTCCTGAGCTTCCTTAGCTTCTTCCGCTACAAGGACCTCGAGAAGATCAACAACGTGGCGACTGTGACATCCACTCACTCTCAGACCTTCATCACGACGATTCTGTCCTCCAGCCAACAGTACCTCACCACGCACCTGTCGCTGTTCATGCAGCTGGTGTATCAGTGGAATGTGGGAGAGGTGTTGCTGGACGCCGCGCTGAACCAAATCAACGCCTTCTTGGAGCACCCCGACTCGCTGAACGAGGGCGAGACCGTCACCAGCGTGAAGCTGCAGCTGAAGAAGCAGAAGAAGGACAAGGGCGTGCAGCTCTCGCTTCTCCAGAGCGTCTCCCTTCTCCAAGCAGTCGTGGACGACTCCATCTCCCAGTCAGCTCCTCGCCACTGCGTTAGTCGTAGATCGTCCGTGTACTCTCACGAAACGCTTGATCGCGTGCACGCGCTGCTCCAACACGTCATTCCGTCGCTGAAGCAGTACGCGTTCAGGGACGCGGTGACGCTGCCGACAGAGCCCGAGCAGCCCCTCACGCTCTTCTTCCGCCTGCTGTCGCTGCTGCTGAAGGAGGAGACCTTCACGGCGCTGACGCAGTTCCTGGCGGAGAGCAAGAAGAGAGAGGAGGAGGACGCTGGCGAGGAGGCCAGTGCGATCACCACAGCGATCCCTCAGAGCTACAAGGATCTGCGCAAGCTGCTGTCCGAGTCGATGTTGTGCATGAACAAGTTGGGGCACTTTCACCTCTCTCTTCTCCACCTCCTCCTCTCCTACTCGCAGCGCATCACCACCATGGGATTCATCGAGAGCGAGGTGGGATTTCGTTCTTGGTGTGAGGGGTAGTACTCCGACGCGCTCCTTCTTCTGCTACGCAACACGACGAGCTGTCTGTTCTCGTCAGACCCTGCGGTGGTCCAGCGTCAGATCGAGAAGAAGCGCGACGGTCTGCTGATCGCCGACGAGAACGAGGTGGTGTTGGAAATGAAGGACTACGCCAGTCGAACCATTCTCCCTCTGGTGTGCAAGTGGCTCCACAGTCTGCGTGTGATCAGCGCGTCGCTGCCCGGAGGCGTTGGGGTCGCACACTCACTTCACCCATAGAACAACACGCACGTGTTCGACGTCGTGCGCAACATGCTGTATTTGTTCCCGCTGGAGTGCTTCATCGGCATGGAGGGCGAGCTGGTGACGCTGCTCCGAGCGTACCCGTCGCTGATCGAAGAGACCATGGAGAACGAGATCCGACGGCTGATGGGCTTCGTGGAGGAGCACGACGGAATCGTGTCCGTGGACAGTCTGAAGAGAGTGTATTTGAGACGCATGGACGCGACGCGCGACGGCATTCTGCTGAGTGTGTTCGCAAAGAACCCGACGGTGTTGAGTCAGGTGGGTGTGGAGCGTGTGCGTGAGGGGTAGGCGTGCTGCTATGGTGCGAAGCGGCTGACGAAGAACACGAAGCTGGGCGAGGTGTTGTGTGTGTGTTGTGTGGTGCTGGACTGCCTCGAGGCACGAGCGGTGGTTCATCTGAAGATCGCGGGAGCGAACTACGCCCCGTTCGTTCGCTTCATGAAGGAATGTGAGTGATGGATTGCGAGTTGATGCTCAGACGACGAGAAGTACCGGGAGACGCTGACGAACGCGGAGGACACGGAGATGAAGAAGGGTCTGCAGTACCTGGGCGAGGTGGTGGAGGAGATTAAGCGTTGTGGCATGACAGCGGGAGAGAAGGTGGCGAAGAAGAAGGTGGAGAAGAAGAAGGCGGCGAAGAAGGGGACGAAGAGCGCGAAGAAGTTGGAGGTGATCGAGAGCGAAGAGGAAAGTGGGTCTTCCCCGGAGATGGAGGAGGAGGAAACAGTGAAGGGAGAGGAGAAAACGGAGGAGGAAGAGAAGACACTAACAAACGAGAACACAACGAAGGAGAACGAGAAAGCGAAGGAAGACAGCTCAGCCAGCATCTTGATACCGGAGGAGAACGAGGTCGAGGAAGTTGCCACATCCATCTCGGAGGGTCCCGAGGAATTGCCGACGGAGGTGAAGGCCGCTTCGCCGAGGGAATCCCAATCCACAGACAAACCCGCTTTACACAAAGAAGACTCACCGAAGAAGGATGCGGACACGCGATTATCGAATACGGCTGAAAAGGACGCCGAATCGGACTCCTACTTCGATGAACCCGAATACTAAATCCTTTTTGAGATTTCATGTTTCATTTTTAAACACGGCATGGAGTCGGAGAACAACGGAGACAAGGATGACACGCAGTGGGAAGACATGACGATGACCATCACAAGTGAGCCATCTTGATTTCACTCATGATTTTTAGAGTATGCTATTTGAATTTCGCACGCCAAATCGCTAACCCCGTGTAGATGGAGGACAGTCGGCTATTGGGTCTGGAACACTGCCAACGAAGACTGCCCAATTTGCCAGATGCCGCTCGATAGTTGTTGCGAGGATTGCTCTATTCCAGGAGACAGTTGCCCTCCAGGTAGGATTTCTCCCATCCACTCGCATGCATAGTTACGGGGAAGTGCTACCATAGTTGCCATGCGCATTGCATGCAGAAGTGGCTCCAATCCCACGACACTTGTCCGGAGTGCAGAGCCAAGTGGGAGGAAAAGACTTGTCGTGTTTCTTCAACAAACACCCCGCGTAGTCTGTAAACAAATTACAAACGACGACCACGACGACCCTGGGGCTTGCGGGTGGAGTCGGTGGGAATGGGAGTCACATCCTCAATTCTACCGATCTTGAGACCAGCACGAGCAAGAGCACGAAGGGCAGCCTGGGCACCGGGACCAGGGTTCGTGGTTCCGTTACCACCAGTAGCTCTCAGCTTGATGTGGATGGCGGTGATGCCCAGCTCCTTGCAGCGGGCAGCAACGTCCTGAGCGGCAAGCATGGCAGCGTAGGGAGAAGACTCATCACGATCAGCCTTCACCTTCATACCACCGGTCACGCGCACCAGGGTTTCACGGCCGGAGAGATCGGTCACGTGAATGAAGGTATCGTTGAACGAGGCGTAGATGTGAGCAACCGCAAACACCTCCTCTCCCTCACGGACGTTCTGGGGTCCGAGTTTAATCACTTCCTTTTCAGCTCTTTCCTTCTTGGGGGCCTACACGCCATTAGTCCTCCACTCGCATCAACCACCACTCCCGCCACTCACAACGCAACGTACCATTGTAATTCGTTTAGCTTGGGGAGTAAAACACTGCCGTAAACTACTTTCTGACGACAACCAGAGGCGACAATCGATGGGCGGTCGCTCTGTATTTCGTCCCATAATGATTGGGGAGGGAGCCTTCAAACCATTCCTCGTCGATTTCAATCGCTTTGCAGGGAATTCGCATGAAATTGAGGTGTATATCCCTCCGAAAACTCAGGGAAGCGGGAACAAGACAATGCCCTGTCACGACACACTCCATGCTCCATCCTCCCTGTGACAATAATTCAAACACATATACGCAGTTCTGAAGGAGACACACATCATTTCCACCGTTTCCAGAAATAGTCCCAAATTGCAACTCAATCAAAAGCGGGCAAAGATCCTTGGTTACCGATCTATTTCGTCTTTTACTCGTCATTTATTGCTCCACGGATCAAGATATGAGTAACCAAGACTACAGTCCCCGCCCAACGGCGCCCCAAGTGATCAGCCGAACGAACCACTGATTCTGTAGACGTATCCCAACACACCGTCGAGAGTCCCCGGCTCGTTGCCAAAAGAAGATTGCGAGCAATTGAAGGTTTGTGGTTGGCGTTTTCCGTGAGGGCGTAGGAACTGATTCGCCCTCACATCGATTCCTACAACTTCATGCTGGAGAAGGGTCTCTCTCTCGCCGTGAAGGATCTCCCGCCGATGGAGGTAGTCCTCTCGTCGTTCTGTTGATCGTAGGTGAGCAACGGGACGGAGGGCCCCTTGCTTCGCTTCTGGATCCAGGACGTGAAGGTGGGCTACCCCATAAAGGAGGACGACTCGATGGAGACGCGTCTGCTTCCCCACGAGTGCAGAGAGCGCGGCATTTCGTAATGCCATTTATTTGATATCATCCTAGGTACACCGCGCCTCTGACCGCCTATGTCGCTCATCAGGTGAACGACGGCGAGGTCGTTGTGACGGAGCGTCGCCTGGGCCAGCTGCCCATCATGGTGGGCTCGAGCCACTGCCACCTGAGTCGCATGTCCATCGAGGAGCGCGTTCGCTGCGGCGAGGAGGTGTACGAGCTCGGCGGATACTTTATCTGCAACGGCCTCGAGCGTCTGATCCGTCTGCTGCAGGTGCCGCGTCGCCACGTGATCATGGCGATCGACCGCTCCTCCTTCACGAAGCGCGGCCCGCAGTACACCTCTCTCGGCTGCCAGATCAAGTGCGTGCGCGAGGACATGTCGTCGGTGACGCTGACGCTGCACTACCTGCGCGACGGGCGATGCAACCTGCGGTGGTCGATCAAGAAGCAGGAGTTCTTGGTGCCGGTGGTGCTGGTGCTGAAGGCGCTGAAGGAGACCTCGGACCGCGAGCTGTACGAGCAGCTGATCCGCGGCGACAGCAACAACACCTTCCTGAGCGACCGTCTGGAGCTGCTGCTGCGCGAGAGCAAGAACATGCACATGTGGGCGAGGCGATGGGCGATGACGTGTAGCACCACAAAGAACGAGTGCCTGGCGTACCTGGGCGCGCGCTTCCGCATCCTGCTGGACCTGGCGGACCACGTGAGCGACGTGGAGGCGGGTCAGATCCTGCTGGACCGATACATCCTGGTGCACCTCCACAACAACGAGGAGAAGTTCCTGCTCCTCCTGGAGATGATCGTGAAGCTGTACCGTCTCGCCAACGACGAGATCGCGCCCGACAACCCCGATAGTCTCAACAACCACGTCCATCTCGTCCAGTCCTCTCACGCGTAGGAGCTGCTGCTGGGCGGTCACCTGATGACGGTGTTCCTGAAGGAGAAGCTGCTGGAGTACCTGCTGGGCATCCGCGGGTCCCTCCTGAAGGACATCCGCACCGACCCCGCGAAGGTGGACCTATACGACACCAACTGGCTGAAGAAGGCGATGGACCGCCAGGCGGACATCGGCAAGAAGGTGTACTACTTCCTCGCGACGGGCAATGTGCTGAGCAGCACGGGTCTGGATCTCATGCAGGTGGCTGGCTACACCATCGTCGCCGAGAAGCTGAACCACTGGCGTTACCTCAGCCACTTCCGCTCCGTGCACAGAGGCCAGTTCTTCACCGAGATGAAGACCACGGCGCCGCGCAAGCTGCTCCCCGAGTCCTGGGGCTTCCTGTGCTGCGTGGGCGATGACGTGAGGCGTGACGACTAGGTGCACACGCCCGATGGCGCGCCCTGCGGTCTGCTGAACCACCTCACGGCGGGGTGCAAGATCACCACCGACACGGTGAGCGCGCCCGAGCTGGTGCCCGCGTGCGTGGACCTGGGCATGGTGCCCGTGATGAGCGGCGATCACATCCTCCCCGTGGTGTACGGCGTGCAGTACATCGCCGTGTTCTTCAACGGCAGACTGATCGGTCGTATCCTGCTGGGTCGGCGTGGCTGCGCGGGCTCACGCGTAGAGAAGGCGCAGCACTTCGTGGACCAGCTCCGTCTGCTGAAGCTGGAGGGCGCCGCGATCCCCGCCGCGACGGAGATCGTGTTCATCAAGCCCGAAGAGCAGAGCGGCGGTCCGTGCCCCGTGATCTACCTGAGCACCGACGCGGCGCGCATGCTGCGTGAGGTGAAGCACATCGGTACGGGGAAGAAGGAGTTGATCGGCGCGATGGAGCAGGTGTACCTGGAGATCGCGTGCGTGGAGGAGGACGTGCGCAAGGGCGAGACGACGCACATCGAGACCTCTCCCGCGAACATGCTCAGTCTGATCGCGTCGCTGACGCCGTTCAGCGACTTCAACCAGTCGCCGCGTAACATGTACCAGTGCCAGGTGCGCGTGGTGCTGGCGTCTCACCCGTAGATGGGCAAGCAAACCATGGGCACGCCGGGTCTGTCGTGGGTGCACCGCGCGGACAACAAGATGTACCGCATCCAGACGCCGCAGGCGCCCATCGTGCACTGCGAGAAGTACCGCGACTACCAGTTCGACACGTACCCGCAGGGCATGAACAGCGTGGTGGCGGTGATCAGCTACACGGGGTGCGTGCGTCGGCCTCCTCTCACGGGTAGATACGATCTCGAAGACGCCATGATTCTGAACAAGAGCTCGTTCGAGCGCGGCTTCGCGCACGCCTCCGTGTACAAGACGGTGTGCGTGGACCTGGTGGACGAGCGCAACAAGGCGACGAGCACCCGCATCTTCAAGCGACCGAAGAAGGAGGACATTTCGCCCAAGGTATGTCGTCTCGCCCTCGCGTCCCCTCTAGGATGCCTCCGCACTGCGTCTGGACGAGGACGGCTTGCCGCCCATCGGGCTGTACGTGGAGCAGGGCGACATCGTGTACTCGGTGATGGACAGCGAGACGGGCAAGGTGAGTTACCACAAGCACGAGTCCTCCGAGCCCGCGTACATCGACGAGATCCGCATTCTGGACGGCGCGAAGGACCGCGGCGTGCAGAAGGTCTCGATCAAATACCGCTACAACCGAAACCCCGTGGTGGGCGACAAGTTCTCCTCGCGCCACGGGCAGAAGGGCGTGCTGTCGGTGCTGTGGCCGCAGATCGACATGCCCTTCACGGGGTCGGGCATCACGCCGGACTGCATCATCAACCCCAACGCGTTCCCCTCGCGTATGACCATCGGCATGCTGATCGAGAGCATGGCGGGCAAGTCGGGGGCGCTGCACGGCGAATACATGGTACGTGTGTGCTGAGTGGGGGCTTCGCTGACTGTGTGTAGGACGCGACGCCGTTCAAGTTCAGTGAGAAACAGCGCGCGGTGGACTACTTCGGCGAGCAGCTGAAGGCGGCGGGCTTCAACTACTACGGGAGCGAGCCGCTGTATAGCGGGATCTGGGGCGACAAGCTGGAGGCGGACATCTACATCGGCGTGGTGTACTACCAACGTCTGCGTCACATGGTGCGAGTGGTGGTTGGCTGTGAGTTGTAGGTCTCCGACAAGTCGCAGGTGCGTGCCACGGGTCCCATCAACCAGCTGACGCGCCAGCCGCTGAAGGGGCGTAAGAAGCACGGCGGCATTCGCTTCGGCGAGATGGAGCGCGATTCGATCATCGCGCACGGCGCCGCCTTCCTGCTGCACGAGCGTCTGATGAACTCCTCCGATCGCCACCCCGCCGTGGTGTGCGACCGCTGCGGCAGCATCCTGTCGGCGACCGCGAAGCAGCTGACCCAGCAGGAGGCGGCGACGCTGAAGGACCGCACGCCGAAGAGTGGGAGTGGGAGTGAGTGGTGAGGTGTAGTGATGTGTCACGTGTGTAAGACGAGCACGACGTGCCACGTCATCCCCATGCCCTACGTGACGAGGTACCTGGTGAACGAGCTGGCGGCGATGAACATCAAAGTGACGTTCGATGTGGAGAAGATCAGTTGTTGAGGCTATTGTTCGTTTTCTTTGGCGCGTTTTTTGGGAATCACACTCATTCGTCCTGAACAATGAGATTGGTGGCGTACATCGCGTTCTGTGTGTTGATTGGAGTGAACATATACCTCCCTCTTGTATTCTCGATGTTCACGCTGCTCTGATATGCTAGATGAATGTGCATCCCGGTGATAATCGTTGGAGTATTCAACGGATTGTGGGTGGAGCATTTGAGAATACGGGGGTGCGAGAAGCTAAAAGCATAACGATTCCTTTTGTTGGAGAAGGAGAACAACAGATATTCCACTCGAGGGAAGAACAGGCTTCATTCCCGTCGTACAACGTGAGCTGTTTGATCAACCCAGCGAACCAGACGGTGGTCAACTTCGATGATCGGGATATTGTGTATTCGGTGGTTTTTGCCATAACGGTCGATTCTTCCGTAGTTCTTGTTGCCGGTTGTTACAGCTAGGGGGATATTATACAGGAAGTGAACAACACATTGTACATGATGTCGGTGTACGCGGCGGAGTATTCGTGCAAGACCGTTGTGTTTACCTCCACACCGTCCATCATCGACTACGCAACGCACTTGGGCCACACCGTTGTCACGCACACAAGGTAGGCTTTCCGTTATCTGTCCATGGTAGAGTGAATCGGTTTGGATTGCCGTTCATCGAGGACATTCTTATGGTAACGAAGTGCCTGTACAAGTCGAGTCACATCGGCTACATAAACAGCGACATCTTGTTTGCCGCCAATCTCTTTGATGTCATTCTAGCCATTCCGAAGGCGCGCCCCGCCTTGTTCCCTATCGTAGGATTGGTGTTGCTGTGTGAGTGTAGTATGAGCTGGCGCTGACGGTGAAGGACGTGGAGATCACGCCCATCCAGAATCTGAAGAGCGCAGCGAGCATTACGATGTACATTCGTAACGCGGCTACGAACAAGCCGAGAAGACACAACGATAGTGCTGTTCGTTCTGTTGCTTCTCTTAAGGATAGGACCTGTTTGTCTTTTCGGGATCAACCACATTCAGCCATCTCCGAGGCATTGTGGTGGGTCGTGTTCTGTTTGACAACTGCATGATGCGCAACATGTACTGTCTTGGCGGGGAGCTGGTGAGTTTGAATGGCGCTGGTAGGGACTTATTTCATTCATAACCCGTAGTGGAGGGAGTCCACCAGGGTCACGATGGTTTTAAGCAGCATATCAAGCGTGATAAGGCGACGTGGTCGAACATCTCCTGGAATCAGAACGTGACCCGATTCCGCTATATCAATCACCAGGGCTCGTTGATATTCCCAAATCGGATAGCGAGTTGCTGCTATTCCTCCGTGTAATCTGTAGAGTGGCAGCAGAACAGCTACACGTTCCTATTTCGAAGGCCGCGACACATTGTCAAAACGTAAGCGTTGGGTACTCTCGGATGAGTTATCCCCTTTGCCCGCTTTCGATGAAACGCCCCCTCTTCAACTCCTTCTATCTTCAGCATTCTTTATTCTTTTCATTGTTTTTTCACTGCAAATGAGAAGAGTGCTATTTCTGCTGTTTTGTACTGGTTTTAGCGCCGAGTCATGAATAGTGAGTCTTCTGGCCATTGCCTTTGGTTCGATTGATGTTTTTGGCAACAGCAATGTAAGTTGCATTGTGTAGTTGCTCATCCGTAGGACAGATCGGTGTCTGTTGTAAACGAACGCATTCGTAAGTGGTTTTGTGAGATATTGTCATCATCGTAGTGAAGGATTCTGATAGTGGTTCCTTCGTGTCGTCTAAGAAGAAACGCCGCCTGAGGAAGAAGTATAGCAAGAAGGCGAAGAAGGAGGAATCCGAATTGGTGGACGAAGAGAAGCCGAAGAAGGAGAGTGTTCTTGATAGTGAGGAAGAGGAAAAGCCGAGAAAGAAGAGATACGTGGCTCGTTCTGAGGAAGATGAAGAGGAGGAGCAGCCCAAGAGAAGAGTGGTGTACAAGAAAAGAAAGAGTTCTGAGGAAGAAGGAAGGAAGAAGTATTACGTGAAGAAGGAAGAGGAGGAGGAAGAGAAGCCGAGAAAGAAGAAGTACTATGTGAAGAATGAGGAGGAAGAAGAGGAAGAGCCGAAGAAGAGAGATGAGGAAGAAGAAGAGGAGAAGCCGAGAAAGAAGCGTTATGACGTGAAGAATGAGGAGGAGGAAGAGGAAGAGTCGAAGAAGGTTGTTGAGGAAGTCGAAGAAGAGAAGCCGAGAAAGAAGTATTACGTGAAGAATGAAGAGGAGGAAGAGGAAGAGAAGCCAAGAAAGAAGAAAGTGAGAGAAGAAAAGGAGGAAGAGGAAGAGTCAAAGGAGGAGGAAGAAGAGAAGACAACTGAGAAGGAAGAGGAAGAGGAAGCCGAAGAAGAGAAGCCGAGGAAGAAGAGAACGGAAGCCGAGGAAGAAGAGACTGAGAAGGAAGAGGAACCGACTGAGAAGGAGGAGGAGCCAAAGAAGGAAGAGGAAGAGGAAACCGAAGAAGAAAAGCCGAGAAAGAAGGTTGACGAGGAAGAGGAGGAGCCTGAAGAGAAGTCCGCGAAGACTGTCGCGAAGGAGGAGCCTGAAGAAGAAGAGAAGTCCGAGAAGGGTGCGGTGATCGAGGAGGAGGAAGAGGCGGAGGAGCAGCCTGCGGAGAAGAGAGAAGAAGAGTCTGAGAAGAAGCCTGCTGAGAAGGAGTCTGAAGAAGAGGAAGAAGAGAAGCCAAAGAAGAAGGTTGAGGAGGAGGAAGAGAAGGAGGAAGAGGAAGAGAAGCCTGCAGAGAAGGAGTCTGAAGAAGAGGAAGAAGAGGAGCCGAAGAAGAAGGTTGAGGAGGAGGAAGAGGAAGAGGAAAAGCCGAGAAAGAAGAGAGTGAGAGAAGAGAAGGAGGAAGAGGAAGAGGAAGAGAGATCGGCTGAAGACGACGAGAAGTCGAAAACTGTTGAAGAGGAGCCGCAGGAGGAGGAGTCTGAAGAGAAGGAAGAGGAAGAGAAGCCGAGAAAGAAGAGAGAAGAGAAGGAAGAAGAGGAGTCTGAAGAGAAGGAAGAGGAGAAGAAGGAGGAATCCGAAGAAGAAGAGAAACCTGCTGAGAAAGAGGAGGAGGAAGAGGAAGAAGAACAGCCAAGAAAGAAGAGAGTGAAGGAAGAGAAGGAGGAGGAAGAAGAAGAGACCGAGAAGGAAGAAGAGAAGCCGGGTGAGAAGGAGGAAGAGGAGGAGTCAAAGAAGGAGGAAGAAGAGAAACCAGCTGAGAAGGAAGAGGAAGAAGAGGAAGAGAATCCAAGAAAGAAGGCAGTGAAGGAGGAGGAAGACGAAGACAGTGAAGAGTCAAAGAAGTCCGTTGAAGAGCAAGAGCCTGAAGAGAAGACAGAGAAGGAGGAGAAGTCTGCCGAAGCGTCGGAAGAAGAATCAGAAAAGCCCAAGGAGGAAGACGAGGAGAAGCCCACTGAGGAGGAAGAAGAGAAGCCGAAGAAGGAGAACACCAAGCAAACCCTGATCGAGGAGGACGAGGAGAAGCCGAAGAAAGACGAGAAGCCTAAAGAAGAGGAAGAGACGCCTAAGAAAGACGAAGACGACGCGGACGATGAGGACGCAAGCAAGACAACCACAGCACCGCCTCGCGACTTCGTGGAGGACCAGTACTACAACAACATGCTGAAGGGCAAGGGCATCAAGCCAGCCGTGAAGGACGATGACGACGACGACGAGCCGTCGCCTCTGCCCTTCTCGAAGAAGACCAAGAAGGGCAAGTCGGAGCCCACGCCGAAGGTTCGCTTCTTCTCGATCAACGTTCTGACGATGATCGCGGGTATCATCATCGTGATCGTGATCGTGCTGTCTGTGATGTGTCGCGGCGCGAAGAAGACGGAGAAGTGGGATTGGGAAGAGGGAGTGAGGAATAGGAAAGGAGAAGAATCCACGCTGTTGTCCAAGAGTTCGGGCATGTCTGCGGAGAAGCCACTCACGCAATCCGTTTTAGTCTCGGGTGATGATTCCACTCCTATTGCTGTTTCTATTCCTCCTGTGAATCCACCTGAGGAGAAGAGTGAGTCCATTTTTGATGATGATGGTACACCTTCCCATGTTGTTAAGACGCATCGTCGCTCTCACGTAAAGAGAGTGAAGCGTTCTAAGAAGTAATGCGTTTTCGTGTGTTTGTTCTGCTCTTCCGTCGTAAGCACGGTCTTGTGACTCTCCATTGTTGACTGGAATGGAAGGAGAACGCTACCCCCTTCCACGAAGAGAAGACAACACAATTCTGTTCTTCCACACCATGTTGCCACTGAAGCAGAGATCAGAGCAAGAGCAACGTAGCCGTGAAGCAGCGAACTGACCTGCAGAGACACTTCTCTCCCTCGATCTCAACCCCATGTCAGAATTGCAGATGCAATACATCAACGAGGTGCGAAGCAGAGTTCAGCCCGTTCTGTCGTCGTACGCGTTTCCTGAGTACATCACTTGTGATGTGAACATTCTGCGATTCTTACGAGGAAATTATGTTAGCAATGATGAATGTGTGTCATTCGCAGTTTGATATCGATGTTACGTCGGAGGCGTATCGAAAGATGCTTCTCTGGAGGAAGGAGAAGAACATTGACGGTTACTTCAAACGGATACAGGAAGTGGACTTCGATACGCACAGAGTTCCGTATGCGGACTTGTTTGAGAGGTGACAGAGGAGGCGTTTTCTCATTTGTAGTTGCTATCCCATAAACTACCACCATGGCGAAGATAAGGAGGGGCATTTCCTGGACATCCGCTTACTGGGTTCTGTGGATGTGTCCTCGCTCCTGTCCCACTCTCTGGAAGAGTGGGTGGACTACAACATCTACACGCTCGAGTGGCGAATCTACTATTTGAACAGAATGAGTCAGGAGACGGGGTATCTTCATCGTCTGTGCTGCATCCAGGATCTGAAGGGGGTCGGGATGCACATGGTGTCTAAGTTCGAGTGGCCTCTTTTCTTAACGATAGACAGTTGATCACCTTCTTCAAGGCGATGACGGATTTGACGGTGCACTACTACCCGGAAACGATGCACATTTCATTTATCACAAACGCTCCATCGATCTTTTCCACGCTGTGGTCGATGGCGAAGCCCATGATGCATCCGAGAACGGTGAAGAAGTACATCATCTGCAACGCAGACTACCAGGAAACGCTGTACAAATACATTCCCGTGCAAAACCTTCCCGTCTAGTTTGAGGAAGGGCATCACTCCTAGGTCTTCTTGGGCGGTACGTGTCGCTGCAAAGAGGGGTGTGTTTGTGGCTTGAAGAACGAGGACTTCTTCTCTGTCGGAGTGATTTGGCGGGATTACGGATAGATTCCGATTTCCACGTCCTTTACGATGCCGATTGATGTGAAGAAGGGCATTGTCGTCCGATGGGATTGGCACATCCAACATGGAGACATCAACTTCGCTGTTCGTTTTACCGACTCCGAAAAGAGTCGATCAGCAGAGGTGGTGAAGGAGGACCACATTGCAAGTCACAAAAGTGAGTATTCCGTTCCCGCGGATGGAGTCCTCTCTCTTGCATACGACAACTCGTTTTCGTGGCTGCACGGGAAGGTTCTGGAGGGCAATGTGTATGTGAGTGAGAACTGGTCTGTTTGTTTCCGGGAAAAGAAAAAGCCTTAAGGGAGGATCGAACTCCCGACCTTTCGCTTACTAAGCGAGTGCTCTACCGACTGAGCTATTAAGGCATTCACCTCCCTCTCCCTGCTGTATCTAACAAGCGCACCGTTACATCCTAAACAAACCAAAACGAGTCTCGTCGATCGACTTCTTCTGCAGACACGCCGCAAGACTGAGACCGAGCACCTTGCGGGTGTCCTTGTAGGGAATAATGCCATCGTCCCACAAGCGCGCTGTGCTGTACAAGTACCGTCCCTCTCGCTCGTACTTCTCCAGTATAGGCTTCTTGAACGCCTCTTCCTCCTCCTTGCTCCAGGTACCTCCTCGCTTCTCAATGCCATCTCGCTTCACCGTGCTCAGCACCGTCGCCGCCTGCATTCCGCCCATCACAGAAATCCTGCTGTTGGGGTACATGTACAGGAATCGAGGGGAGAAGGCTCTTCCCGCCATTCCATAATTCCCCGCTCCATAGCTCCCTCCAATAATCAGTGTGATTTTGGGCGACTGTGTGGTTGAAACCGCCGACACCAGCTTCGCTCCTACAGCTCATCTCCCGCCAAGCAGAGCCAACCGTGCTTCGCGATGCCCTGTCGTTCGTACTCGCTGCCGATCATGAACCCCGTGATGTTCTGAAGGAAGAGAAGAGGCAGTTTGCGCTGCGAACACAGCTCGATGAAGTGAACCGCCTTCAGCGTGGACTCGGAAAACAGGATTCCGTTATTCGCCACGATTCCGAGCGGCATGTTGAACAAGGAGGCGAAGCCCGTGACCATGGTGGTTCCGTAGTCCTTCTTGAACTCCATGAACCGACTGCCGTCCACAATGCGCGCGATCACCTCGCGGACGTCGAACGACTTCTTGGGGTCTTCGGGAATGATGCCCGCAATCTCGCTGCTGTCGTACAACGGCTCCTCCACCGCCGTCGCGAGGGGGTGTGTCGGCTGGAGCTCGCTGTTGAGGTTGGAGTACTCGATGATGTTTCGACACATTTCGCACGCCTCCACCTCGTCCTCCGCCATGTAATCCGTCACGCCACTCACGCGACAGTGCACGTCCGCGCCGCCCAGCGCCTGTGCGGAGATCACCTCGCCCGTAGCCGCCTTCACCAGCGGCGGACCGCCCAGGAAGATGGTGCCGTTGCCTTTCACGATGATGGTTTGGTCGGACATGCAGGGAACGTACGCACCTCCGGCGGTGCAGCTGCCGAACACCTAGGAGTGAGACGAGGGGGTGGGAGGGACGATGGAAATCTGGGGGATCCCCTTGGAGGACATGATGGCTTGGTTGTAGAAGATGCGTCCGAAATGATCTCGATCGGGGAAGACGTCGGCCTGGAGCGGCAGGTTTGCGCCACCCGAATCCACTGCGAATGAGGTGGAACGAAATGGAAGGGACCCATGTAAACACAAGGCAAATGGTTCTGTTCGGCGATCTCCTGCGCCCGCAGATGCTTCTTCACCGTGATGGGATAGTACGTGCCGCCCTTCACAGTGGCGTCATTCGCAACGATCATACAGTCATGACTATGGAGTGAAACGCATCAATCACTAGAACCCATGGATTTGTCCAATTCCAGTAACGATACCCCCGCTTGCAACCTCTTCCGGATACAGTCCCTCTCCAGCCAAAGCGGAGAGCTCAAGAAAAGGAGATCCGACGTCTAGCAAACAACCGATACGTTCGCGAGGCAGCATCTTTCCTCTCTTTCTGTGTTTCGCTATTGCCTTTGCGTCTCCGCCCTGGGTGACCTTTCGGAGAATAGACAAGTACTCGTTTTCCAAATTCGTGTTGTACTTTCTGTTCGCCTATTCGTTGTTGCAAAGATCGCAGAACTACTTCGAACTCCTCGGAGACCACATTCACATCACTCCTCAACACCGTGGAAATGGAGCGAATGAACCGTAAGGATGTGTAGCGTGCAACCCGGATGGAGGAGAGCATGAAAACTTCGGAAATGAGGAGATGAAGACGGATGACAGAAATCGGAGGCATTTCGGAAAAGGAAAAGGATTCAGTTTCTCTTTTTCAAGATGCTGGACTACGATCGTCGAGCGTGATCTGGGTTGGTTATGAGTAGGCGAGGAAATACTGAAGACAGTAATGCAGGAGGGATACGTTTCTGATGAGAGTGTGAGAAAGAGTGTGGATATGGGAGAATTTGAGATCACTACATTTCAAGGAGAGCATCGTGGCGAGTATGTAGTGAAAGAGGTGAATAGTGGTGAGTGTCGTTTGTTTCGCAAGGGAATTCTCAAGTTGAGTTGGAAAGAGAAGAATGGGAAGAGAGTGGGTGAATTCACGGTGTATGAGAAGGGAAGGGCATTGCGAAAGGAAAGCTGGGACAGTCTACTGAATCATGAAGAGCACCGTTATGTGGAGAATACCGTGCACGGGATGAAGATGGTGATTCGGAGGGGTGAGCAGAATCGAGTCGTGTATCGAGGAGACTACGACTATGAAGAGTCGATGAAGAGAGAGGGAGAGGGATATGCATACGATGAAGAGAGTGGTCGTGTGTTGGTTCACGGCGTGTGGAAGAACGACGAGTTGTTCCAGATCCTTCAGGAGTTCGAGAATGAGAGCGAGATGGTTGAGTACGAGGTGATAGAGGGTGAAGAGAACGTGAGTTTATTGAACCGTCATCCCATCTACACAGGCGGTTACATGTTTGATGAATCTGTGGGGAAGTATGTGCGCTATGGGATGGGAAACGTGATAAGTGTTACGAGTGGAATGGCGATAAGTGAATGTGAGTGGTTGAATGGTCAGTCACGGGACAGTGTGGAGTTGTACGATGGTTGGTATGTGAGAGGAAGAAAAGAGGATTCGCTGAGGGATTTAATACTTGGGGTATATGAAAAGAAGGCTGAGATTCACAATAAAGTGGAGTGGAATTTGCTGGATAAGTATGTGAGCGAGATTGTGGTGTCGTCGAACTGTTGTAACGAATCGACCATAAATGTGCTCGATCTGAGTGCCTTCAAGTACTTGAAGCGAATTGAGATTGGAGACAACTGCTTTGAGCATGTGAACACTGTGAACATGTCGGGATGGAATGTGGTGGAGAGTGTGGTAATTGGAGAGAACAGCTTCACAAGGAAGAAGAATGTCGTTGATGATGTTCCAAATCGCCAATTCTATCTGAAGAACTGTCCTTCACTGAAAGAGCTGAGGATGGGTCGTTACTCCTTCTCTGATTACAGTGTGATCGAGATTAAGAATGTGGATGCATTGGAAGTGATTGAAATGGGTGACTTGAATGATTGGAGTTACTGTTTCTATAACGCTTCGCTGGAGTTGAAGAGTGCTCTCCTTCATTAAGAGTGATGACTAGACATGCCTTCCCTCAAATCCCTCATCTTTGGTAAATGCGCATTCTGCAATTGTTCTCGCGTTGTGTTTGAGAGTGATTTCTTATCGTGAAAGTGATTGACTAGACCTGCCCGAGTTAGAGTCCATTCAGATGGGCTATCATGCATTCAAGTTCAAGAATGATGACGAATCAACCACACTGATCATGCGAAGTGATTTTCATTAAGTGATTTGATTGACTAGATCTGCCCAGACTCACCACACTCACCACTATCAGTGATGGTAGTTGGACATTCCACTATCCTCGTCAAATCACTCTTGAAAGTGGCTCCCACCTGCTCTGAAATGAGACGTAGACATGCCCAGTCTCACCCGTGTGTATCTTCCAGGAGCACCCAACTTCAAATATGACACCAAAACCAATGGAAGTATCCATTCCGTCCCTCTTTCAAACACAGAAGAAGAGAATGATCCAACACTGATTAAAGTGATCCTGTAGTTGCTCACACGAGTCCACAGTGTTTTGTTGTCGCATAATCCCCATCATAGCACGAAGCCACTGCCCAGTTCAAGAGATGATCCCATCCCTTCTCTTCCAATACCTCGACCCTATCACCCTCCTCTCCACACGCGCACTTCCACCCCTATCCAGCAACAAAACAAAGGGCTATTCAGTCATCCCATGCGCATCATAGATGACCGAACGCGCAGAGTTGAATTCTTCAATCTCCAAAAGAGCCATTCTACTCGGTATTGAAAGAAGTAGGCGCTTGCAGCTCGTGATTTGCCATCAAAGCACATGCTTACCCTTCCGCTAGATGTCAAAGGCTGTGAATGTTGTTGGCAAGGTGTTGAAGTGGACCGTTGGCTGCGGTCTCGTCGGCTGGCTCGGTTACGAGTCCCTTTATAACAGTAGGTGCTGTCTGTGTGGTGATTCCCCTTCTCACGGTTCTCAGTCGATTCGGGTCACCGTGGTGTCATTTACAACCGTATTGGTGGTATCAAGAACAAGGTCATTCCCGAAGGTACCCACTTCCTCATTCCCTGGTTTGAGCGCGTGAACAAGTACGATATCCGTACCCAGCCCAGAACGATGACGTCCCTCACCGGAACGAGAGGTTTGGGATCGGTAGTGGACGTGAGTCGCTAGATCTGCAGATGGTCAATATTTCTCTCCGAGTCCTGTGCCACCCTGATGTGGAGATCCTTCCCAACACATACAAGGAGCTTGGATTGAGTGGGTGTTCTCGCTGCCCTTGATCCGTAGACTGGAACGAGCGCGTGATGCCTTCCATCGTGAACGAAGTGCTGAAGCAGGTGGTCGCTCAGTTCAACGCCTCCGCCCTTCTTACACAGCGAGAGCAGGTGAGCCGTCTGATCCAGCGCAACCTGATCGAGCGCGGTCGCGAGTTCGGCATCGTGATCGACGATGTCGCCATCATCGACCTGGCCTTCGGTCGCGAGTTCACCAACGCCGTCGAAGCCAAGCAGGTGGGTAGGTGTCGATGCGAGGCGGTGAGGCGTAGCCCAGCAGGAGGCGGAGCGCGCCAAGTACGTGGTGGAGCAGGCGAAGCAGGACAAGAAGTCGACGATCATTCGCGCTGAAGGAGAAGCCACGTCGGCGCGTCTGATCGGTGAGGCTATGGAGAACAACCCGGGCTTCATCGAGCTGCGTCGCATCAACGTTCGCGCGTGGGTGCGGAGTGAGGCGTAGACCGCCAAGGACATCGCCGCGACGATCGCTCGCTCGAACAACCGCGTGTACCTGACTTCGGACTCGCTGCTGCTGAACATCATGAGCGATAGCGGTGCTACGGAGTAGGGGCGGAGACGGGGAGTGAGGCGTAGGCGTATGTCGCAGGAGAAGAAGGACGCGGTGAAGAGCCCTGAGGAGAAGAGCATGTGGTGATTTATGTGGGTTTCGCTTGTTTGTTTCAGTTACTTTGTTTTGGCGATTTGGATGCAGAAGAGAGAGGCGTATGTGGGGATCGACTTAGGAACGACAAACTGTGTAGTATCCTACTATACCTCGGACAAGCGAATGGATACGATTCACATCGCCAACAGCGTCCTGGTCCGTTCGGCAATCGACTTCCTAGAGAATGGAAAGATGATCGTTGGGGATATGGCGCTAAGGAACGCGAAAGACCTGGTTTCCGGGAATGTGGTGTTAAATGCGAAGCGAGTTATCGGAAAGAAGATAAACAGCGTGGTTGTGAACAGAGTGAAGGAGAGTTGCCGAGCAGAAGTGGTTGCGGATGATATGGGTTACGCGGCGTTCGCGATCCCGCATCTCCACCGGGTCGTGAAACCAGAAGAGGTGAGTGCCCACCTGTTGAACTACCTGTACACGAATGCCACAAGGCAGTTGCAGGACTACGTAATCAAGGGAGTGGTTATCACGGTGCCTGCTTCGTTCGATTCAGATCAACGGTTCGCAACCATGAGGGCGATCCGGATGTCGGAGCTGCCAAAGAACACCTCACTCCTCTCCGAGCCCACTGCGGCAGCCATTTCCCACGGCGTGTTGGAGCTCAACTATGACATGAACATCCTCGTGTACGATCTCGGAGGCGGCACGTTCGATGTCTCCGTCATGAGCATCAGGAATGGAAGGGTGTTCAGGGTGATCGCTACGGACGGTATTTGCGGAATCGGTGGCGAGGACTTCGACGTGAGCATTCTGAACGCCCTAATGAACCAATACACCTCGAAGAACCCCGATGAGTCTCTTCTCCCAGAGAGCGTCCACGAGAAGACAGACGAAGTGTTTCAGAAGTGCAAATCCAAGTTGTTGGAGCAGTGTCGAATCGCCAAGGAAGAACTCTCCTATGGCAGCAACGACTCCGTGGACATCGATTTGTCGGAGTATTTCGACGGTGGGTGGAACGATGAGAGTGATGATCCTGACGATTACTCTGGACTCGTTGAGTCCTTCACGTTTTCGCTCACCCGAGAGGTGTTCGAGGCGTTAATCGAGCGAAGCATCGACAGGACAATCCGCAATGTGCAGAAGTGTCTGGACATGGCGAATCTCACCCCCAACTCCATTCATCGGGTGATTCTTGTGGGCGGCTCCAGTCGCATTCCCCTCATCCGAAAGAAGTTGGCTGCTCTGTTCCCGTTAGACCGAATCATTCTCTCAGACCCCGACACGTGTGTGTCGAAAGGCGCTGCGTACTACGGCGCGGCACGGGACAAGGTAGTCGACATCTCTGTGGAAGACTGCATCGCGCGGTATAGCTACTACACGATGGTGAAGGAGCACAAGCAGATTGTGTTCGATCCCATCATTACCAAAGGAACTGTATTGCCGTCCACGAACACGAAGAGGTATGTACTCAGGAATGCGTACTGCATGGAGGACACCGTGTTTTGTGGAGAGGAACCCAAGCAGGAATCGTGTGAAGTGCTCGCAACCATCTCGTGTTCACGGATTCCACTTACAAACGGAAAAGCAGTCCTCTCGTATTCGTTTAAACTGGCAAAGGATGGCGTTTTGTACTATTCAATTGTCGAGGAGCAGAGCAAGCAGGTGCTAGTGAGTGATCACGTTGTGTCAAATATGGAAATGAAGAAGTCGTGTGTTTGTTGAAGCAGGTGCGACATACAATTGCTCTTCCTCGAGTTATGTTCAAAGAAGTCGTCGTCTCTGCTTCTCTGAAAGAGAATACGATCAATATTTGGGACTTGAACTCCTGTTCCAACATCTTTGAATTCAAGGACAATTATGGCATTCGAAACGGTACTCGATTATATGGAGCATGATGAAATAGGTACTGCGCTTGTTACCATCGCCAATCACAATGACGACTACGGACTCTATCCTCACAGCATCTATTCCATCCAAGTCACTTGTCGCAGCATGCTATAAAGGATAGTCAACAAAGTCACTCATAAACACATGGAAGTACGGAAAACCCTCACCGCTGTTCCGCAACTCCACAGGAGAGAGAGTATGCAGTTCTCTTGATTCGGTATGACGCGTAGATGACATGTCTCTGCGCTTCCTCAGATGGAGTGTTCCTATTCGGAGGCAGCTTCACTGGAAAGCTGTACACTCTCTTCTACCCGCTGAGCTGTAGCTATGTATGGTGCATAAGCAGTGGCGATCTCCTCAACGTGATTGACGCGCATTACAAGGCTTTCTTCACTCCCCGCTTGTGACACATAGGGAATCACAGTCATTCGCTGTCTTCCGGACATGAGCTCGATTCTTACGGGAGGAGATGTTCGCGTGTTCTCTTGGGCTCACTCCTAGGACGGTTTGATTCGTCAGTGGAGCATGGCCGAATTGATCGGTGGGTTGGACGACGTGAACCGTCTGATCCGCCCTCTTTGGACGGCGAGCGATCATGCGCTGGGTGTCACCGATCTGGTTCTGAGCACTGGCAGTATTGCTTCGATTTCAGATTACCCGCAGTGTACCTGGTTTCGTCCAGTCTGGACAAGACCATCCGCGTGTGGAACCTCATCAGTCATCAGCTCATCAGCACCATCACCGCTCCCTCCATCCCCCGTTGTGTCCGTGCACATTCATCAACTCACTCCTAGTTGTGTCTCACCCACACGGAGAGCCGCTGCTTTGTCGGCAACTCCGATGGCTCGATTTCCATAATCGACCTCACACATCCTCTCGACGCGAATGTGATTGCAGGCAGTGGTGAGGAAGACCACGTTACGATGAAGAGCGGCCACACGGACTCCATTACTTGGTCGATGTGCATTCTCGCGATGATGTCTAGTTTATCGATTACGGGTGATGACGGTTATCTCATCAGCGGAGGAAAGGATGGCTGCGTGTTCGTCTGGGACGCGAATAGCCTGCAAACCGTAAAGGAGTACAAAGGTGGAAACGCGTCATCAAAGGGAAAGGAAACGGGGTCGAAGGAGAAGGAGGTCCAGGATGCGAGTATTGTGTTTTTGGAAGTTATTCCGTATCCCACATTGCTATTTGAGAGTAAGACATGGAAGGGAACGTAATGACGGGCAGATGAGAATCTTCTCTATCCGCTCAAGCCTTTGAAGAAGTTCAAGATCACTAACATGAAGGCATTCGAGCCCACGATAAGTCTGCCATCGCTGATGATGGAGACGGATGGAAAGCAGTATGTTGGATGCGAAAAGGTGCAAGCAGAGCTGGGAGCCGCAATGCCTTCGACGGAACAAAAGCCGTAGTGTTCTTCAGTGATGTCCATGTCTAGGAAAGAAGAGAAGAAGACGGACTTGGAAGCAGAGAATGCAGAACTGAGAGAAATGGCGGGTTTGGACGGCGAAGGGGAGTGAAGTGTAGAGAAGTGGAAGGGCATAGCGGAACGCATGTACCAGCAGATGGTGACGATGCAAGATCAGTAGTGACTCTCATTTCCCTTTTCCGGGTTTGTTACAGAATCGGTTTTCGTTCTTCCCGCCTCCCCACTCTTTTCGATACTCGTCTCAATGCGATTCCACTCGACAAGTGTGAGGGTTAGACACCAACTCGTTGTCGATGAAACTCCGAAGAGTCCTTCAGTAAAACACAAACCGGTATGGACAAAACATTTGAGACTATTATATCGGAGCGTCGTAGCATTCGTTCGTAGGATTAGTATGCGCGCCTGATGTTCAGCTTCAATTCGACCCCTGTTCCCGACGAAGTACTATATAGAATATCACAAGACATAAATCTGTGCCCAACGGCCGGAAACATTCAAGTAAAGCGTGCTTTCTCTTTTCTGACCGCTCCAGTCATATCACGTGTATATCGTGAGAAACCCGAAGCTCATCGAAAGACTCACAAAAGCCGCAGGACAGGGATGGATACAACAGGTGGGTTGTGACGTATTCCGTTGACGATAGGCGCCCTGTGTCTTTGTGTTCTGCTGCGACTTCAAAGACCACTACTACGGAAAGCGCGGAGTGGAACTGTACAGTATTCAAGATGCGACGATCGCCCAGACTTTCGCCATCATTTCTTGCCAGAAGGAAGGACTGAGTGGGACGAGGTTGGTGCGCGGTCAATCGTAGAGTCATGTTGGGTGGGCAGTTTTGATGAGTCCGAAGTGAGCAGCATTTTGAACATCCCCAGCCACCTCCGCCCCATCGGAATGCTTCCGTGCGGTTACAGCGAAGCGCCTCCTCGTCATGAGCGCTCGCGTCGCGATCTGGACGAGACCTTCACCTACTGCTAAGCGCACGTCTGTTTCTTCAACAAACACCTCCACTCGGAGTACGCGTTGCTGCGATGCTTGGGCGCAAACGAAAAGCCCTCACTCACCTTCCCTAAGAACATTTCGGAAATCCGAATCCAATCGGACGGCTATTCGTTCATTTCTCTCCACACATCCCACTTGTCGGCTTCCTAACAGGGTCTCCAACTCGCTTCTTCCATAATACGCGCAGGGCCGTTGGTTGATGAGTTGCGGTCTTTCCAGAATCCCGAAGGGCACGTAGCGGCACAGGAAAGACAGCCACTCCAGCAGGAACGACCGGGTGCGCTCCACCCCCACGCGATCGCTGCCCCAGTGTTCCAGCCCGTACTCGCAGAAGGCACGAATCATGTCCAGTCGCTCGCTCGCCGAGATGTCCCAGTTGCCTTCGGGTGAAGAGTCACTCAACGCACTACGATGCTCCTTGATCTCCGTGCACAGCCAGGGCTTGATGAGGGCGCCGCGTCCGATCATCACTCCGTCAACCGCGTGGTCGTGGAGGTGGCTCCAGTATTCCTTCTCGTCATCTGTTTGTCTCACACGTACACTCGGGTTGAACACGTCGCCGTTGCCGACGATCGTCATGCGAGGGAGGTCGCCGCGCTGGGCGAGACTGCACGTGCGAATGTAACTACGACTCACGCCACTCGCCACCACACACTCCCAGTCCGCCTTCTTCGTGTACCGGCCCTGCTTGGTGCGACCGTGAACCACCACAGCGTCGACGCGTCTCCCGTCTCGTCCCCGAAGCGCCTGCAACTGAGGAATCAGGCGGTGACTCGTGTTCTCGTGGTCCCCTGTTCGTATCTTCACCACAAGGGGTATGTTCTCCAGACTGTTCAGCATCCCACGCACCACACGCTTCAAACGACCCACCTTCGTCAACAGACCCGCGCCAGCACCCGACCTCTCCACCGCATCCATGGGA
>ERZ780157.1399-NODE-1399-length-26420-cov-3.680182_pt1 | contig 26420 bp, 43 predicted proteins | sample MGYA00511169_ERZ780157 | MGnify/ENA primary metagenome ERZ780157 (study PRJEB29588, sample SAMEA1965149) | human gut metagenome | biome: human gut; feature: human-associated habitat; material: faeces | place: Denmark | collected 2008/2010 ... | reverse complement strand
CATAGTTTATACCAATAGACTCAGGAACAATGATCGAGAACCAGAATAGAGAGAGAGGCGTTTCAGCGACCGCGGTTGTCCAGTATTAGAATGCTGGTTGGAGGGAGGGATGGATTTCTTCGCGGTTTGGGTTGTTTTCCTATTCATTGGATGTGAACGACTTGATTTTGGTTGAAACGGATATTAGAACAGAGCTTGGAGAGATGGAAGTCATTTGGAGCGAAGATGGCTTCATCATCCCGAGAAGTGCCCATACACATTCCAATGGTGACACAATAGCGGTTACAGCACACTCAGTACACCACAACCGACCCAAGAGACACAATTGAAGCCTCTCCCTTCTGATATAGGGATTCAATAGACCATGTATTACTGCAAACCCTATTTGAAAATGAGCTTGAACGGGAGAGAATCCGCGAGAGGAGAACAAACGAGTCATTATCTCTCTTCCCATTCGGAGCATGCCTTCCTCAAGAGGCGCAGTTCGTAGAAGATTGTAGCAGAAAGTGCGTGGTTGTCATGGAATAGTCCCTCTCCAAAGCCTTCGAGAACGCGAGCCAAGGAGGCGGATACACGAAACCAAAGCGCAATCACATCCTTCTTCACCGCGAAGAGCAGTTCTGCAACAAAGAGACGCGTTGTTCTGAGGGAGGAAACATGCGGCATGACCGTTGGACATTTGCGACAGCTGGCACGACTCGGGGGAACGGTCCCTTTCGGCGAACTCGCCTTTTGCAAAACGATGTGCGAGGTTTGTCACAAGGGCGATGATGAGGAGAATATCATCCTTTGCGACAAGTGCAATCGCGGCTACCACCTGTACTGTTTGAAGCCGATCCTCCCGTCTGTTCCTTCTGGGGAGTGGTACTGCGATAAGTGCCGCGAGCGAGACATCAAGAAGTACTACTCAAATCGGAAGAAGCTGGAGGAGAGCCAGTCGCTGATCGTGGACTTCTTCAAACTGGAGCGACCCATTCCCGTCGTGACGAAGTACAACTTCAGGAGGTCCACTGTGCTCTCCCAAACGACGATAATGAGCTCGATGCCGTCGAAGCCGCCCAAGGGACACGGCTACTTGTGCTGCTATACCCCCTCTACCGATCCTTCCAAGATCAAGAACCAGCATGTTGCGCTCGCGTCGGCCATGTACCAGCAGAACATCCAGTACAGCTACAATCTGATCTACCGCAAGGGGTGTTCGGAGAAGATGAACAATGTGAAGCTGGATGAACAGCGCCATTTGCTGAAGGTGGCATTCGGAGGAGGCGGTGATTGTGTAGGAGATTTGCTCGAGTGACCGCGCGGTGTACGAGAAGACCATCCAGCTGTCGAAGGAGGGCTTCATGGCGCCGGTGATCGTGCAGCACGACGACATCCAAGGGTTTGGAAAGGCGGGAGCGATTGAGGGCTAGGTTTGTCGTGATTGCCGACGAGCCGATAAAGAAGTTCACTCTGATCACGGAGTACATCGGAGAAGTGGATACGCTGGCGAACAACGAGCACAACAGCAACGACAGCATCATGGACCTGCTTCGTACCGGGTGAGGAACGGAGATGTTTGTGAGGACTAGGGACCCAGCCACTTCGTTGGTGATCATTCCCGAGAAGTTCGGAAACGTCGCTCGCTATCTGAGCGGCATCAACAATTCCAAGAAGGAGTCAAAGAAGAAGCAGGTGGGAACAGATGGAATCTGTGACGTTTAGAATGTTCAAAGTCTGCGTTATGTGATCGACGGCGCGATTCATGTCTTTTTAGTGGCACTGAGGGACATTAAGGAGGGAGAATTACTGATGTACGATTACAATGGTCTGGAAAAGAATTACCCGACGGACCATTTTGTATAGTAGTTCCATTTCATCGCCTTGTTTGTTCTGACAGAATAATCCCACCGTTGGTAGCCACAGAGTTGTTACTGAAAGGATGGAACGCTATAAGGTACGCTGCTCCGATTCCTGTGTGATATTGCAGATAATCCACAGAGTGGGTGATGGGTCGTTTGGGATGGTGATGAAGGCGGTGAACATCTACACAGGCGAAATCGTATGCGCACGTAGCACGCTTCATTCTCCATAGGTCGCCATTAAGAGAATAAAGAAGGAGTACATGTCGTGGGAGGAGAGCGTGCGGTTGAAGGAGGTGGAGGTATGGGAATGCGTGTGAGGTGCACTCATCGCGTAGGTGATGATGCTCATCAAGCACCCGAATATCGTGGCGATTAAGGAGGTCATCCGTGTGAAGAACACGCTGTTCTTCGTGATGGAGTATATGAACGCCAACTTGTACGAGTGCATGAAGAGCCAAACACGGTACTTCTCCGAGGAGCAGGTGCGCAGCATCATGTGAGGTGTGCGGAGCCCAAATCACCTTCTAGGTTTCAAGTGCTACAGGGTATTGCGTATTTGCACAGCCACAACCTATTTCACCGAGACATCAAACCTGAGAACATTTTGGTAAAGGGTGACTGCGTGAAACTGGCCGACTTCGGACTGGTGAAGGAGATGGACAGTCGCCCGCCCTACACAGAGTACATTTCAACGAGATGGTTTGAGGTGGTTGTCGTGTCTCACTCGAAGGTATCGCGCGCCGGAAATCCTGTTGCGCTCAAAGCATTACAACGCCGCCGTGGACATGTGGGCCGTTGGATGCATCATGGCAGAACTGATGACGCTGTCTCCCCTGTTTCCAGGAACGAACGAGGGAGACGAGGTCTACAAGATTTGCTGCGTTCTGGGCTCCCCCACGGAAGGGACGTGGAGAGAAGGAATGGAGCTTGCAGATAGGATGCACTTTGTCTTTCCTGAGGTGGAGGTGGGTGTTGATCATGACGCATAGTTTGCAGTGTCAAATTTGACCTCTTACTTCCCCCGGGCAAGCGAATCGGCGTTAGATTTGCTGTCCCGCCTTCTTCAGTGGAATCCCGATAGAAGACCAACGGCGATTGAGGCGTTGCATCACCCGTTTTTTGTGCGTTCATTCACACCCTTTTAAGTCTGTGCTCTTTAGTCTTACACTCTGTTTGTTGGCAAAGTCATCGTGTCGGCTTGATTTGCATGGGTCTGGTCCACACTGCACGCTCTCATGCGCTGTGTTTCTCCAAATACAGAAGATCTCTAATCCAAAAGGACGGGAATGTCAGCTGAGAAAACGATTGAGTTGAACGGAAAAGCATATCCCATGCTTGCCGACGGAGAGTACGATTGCATCATCCTTGGCACCGGCTTGAAGGAGTGCATGCTCGCCGGACTGCTGTCGAAGAAGGGAATGAAGGTGTGCTGTTCACTGTGCGTTTCATGTTCAAGGTGATGGTTCTCGACAGAAACAACTACTACGGCGGCGATTGCGCGTCTCTGAACTTGGACGTTTGGATTCCCGTCGTGCCGGTGACTGATAGGAGCTGTACAAGAAGTTCAACAAGGAGGAGAGCGAGAAGGCGAAGAAGAAGCTGGGCAGCAGCCGCGACTACTGCGTGGATCTCATCCCCAAGTTCATCATGTCCTGCGGCAAGCTCTCCGACATTCTGTACATTACGGGAGTCACCAACTACCTGGAGTTCCAGTGCGTGGACGGCAGCTTCGTGTACAGCGGCAAGAACAAGCAGACGTCCAAGATGCCCTCCACTCCCGAAGAGGCCATGAAGTCTCCTCTTCTCTCGCTGATGCAGAAGCTGAAGTTCAAGAGCTTCCTCACCGCTCTCGCCGGCTACGAAATCCCCGGAGAGGACGGCGTCGATTCCGACGAGGATGTGCCTCTGAACCGCATGACGATGCGCGAACTGTACAAGAAGTACGGTCTGGACGAGAACTCGCAGACGTTCACCGGCCACGCGATGGCGCTTCAATTGAATGATGATTACCTCGACGAGCCTGCCACCGAAATCGTGAGAGCCATCAAGCTGTACGGCTACTCCGTGAACGCGTACGGCAAGTCGCCCTTCATCTACCCGCTGTACGGTCTGGGCGGTCTGCCCGAAGGCTTCTCGCGTCTGTGCGGTCTGAACGGCGGCGTGTTCATTCTGAACCAGTAGCGACGCAGGAGGCGTGTGAGGTGTAGCGACATCGACTCGATCGAGTACGAGAACGAGAAGGTGGTGGGCGTGGTGTCGCAGGGCGAGGCGGCGAGAACGAAGATGATTATCGGTGACCCGTCGTACTTCAACGAGGACCTGATGAAGAAGACGGGCAAGGTGGTGCGTTCTATCTGTCTTCTCGATCACCCGATCGAGGGCGTGGACGGCGCGAAGAGCTGTCAGATCATCATTCCCGCGTCGCAGGTGGAGAAGGCGGGATACAAGAAGCGTGACTCTGACATCTACGTGTCGTGTGTGAGCTACAAGCACAAGGTGTGCGCCAAGGGCATCTATATCGCTATTGTGAGCACCACGGTGGAGACGAAGAAGCCCGAGAAGGAGCTGGAGCCTGGCATCGAGTTGCTGGGCAAGATCATTGATCGGTGAGAGAGGTGTGGGTGTGTGAGGAGTAGCTTCGACAGCGTGGTGACGACGTACCGTCCGCGCAGCAACACCAAGAAGTCCAATGTGTTCATCACCACGAGCTATGATGCCACGAGGTAGGGGGAGGAGAGTGTTGTGAGGGGTAGTCATTTCGAGACCGTTGCGGATGATGTGCTCGCCGTGTACAAGCAGGTGACTGGAGAGCCGCTGGACCTTCACGTGAACAGAGACGAGGATGAGGAAGAGGACGAGTAAGAGGTGGGTTTGCTTCGTATCATATGCTTGGTGTTTGTTTCATTCTTCCTCCGTTTTCTTTCAGCTGGATTTGATCTTTGGAAAGGAGCAAGAGCACCGTCTGCGAGGAATATGTCAAAGCCGAAAGCGCCCATCTTTGCGGCGAACACGCAGGATGCTCGATTGAAGGAGCAGGTAGTGATTAGTCGCCTTCTCTGATTTGTCACAGGATTTTAAAAACGAGTATGACTATTTCTGCAAGCACAAGGGTGAAAACGGGATTGCGGAGATGGAACAGGTATATGGATGAGTATTCATGTGAGCTACAGGAGAAGGGAGGGATGAATCCGGTAAGAACGACGATTTACAAAGCAACCATGTACTTCCACCAATCGAGAGTAACGAACAGATATATTATGCTCACCGGGTGCGAAAGCATCGATACGATAATCGCTCGGAGCATGGCGTCTCAACTGTCTTCCGTGGTGTACGATGCGATAAACAAGTGCATCGGCTACTACCGCGAGTTGGGCTCCGAGTCGCGCATTGCCGTACGCTCTTCTCGTACTGCCTTATGGAAAGATGCTCCAGTCCTTCAACTCCGTGTACAAAACCCATTTTCCGTATATAGGGCGCATCACCACTCTTCTTCTTTCGCTCGTGAGCATGGATCGTCCCCCTCACGGTTTAGTCGCAATGCAGCTACATCAGCAACTCGAACATGTGGCTGACGCAGCGCATTCTCGAGTGTCTGCAAGAGAACATAGCGAGCATCATCACATCGACGAAGGAGCAGAATGAGCAAACGGTGCTTCCGATCATCATTTTCGTTGCTGCGATTGCCTCATGTCACGCATAGTGGTGTCTGCGGAAGTGCTGTGACCACATCGGAATCGCCCCCGATTTCGTCGTGTTGGACGTTAAGATCCTCGAGAAGCTGTTCACCCTGTCCAGTGATTCATTTGCTCTGTGCGGAGTCGATGGGATATCCTTTCGTGTGCATCAGTAATCGCCTTCACCGCACTTCCTTTTTCTCTCCATCACCAAACACGCCATTCCATTCTTGCGAACGATTTATTCTTCCCTCCTCCAGGGTACCTCATCGGGTCATCCCTCACCAATAGACCCCACCCACCTGACCCAAATTCTCTCCACCACCCCCTCTAACGATCTCTATTGTTTCTCTCAAGACAGCGAAATCCTTCTCAACGTCAAGCGATTCTACTCCCTCCTCCAGAGCCAGCGCAACCTCTCTGCACCACAGCTCCAGCAGGCGCTCGTCTCGCTGCTGTCCTTTCGCTCCTCCAATATGCTGTGGAGTTCCGCCGTGGTGACGGTGCTGCGATGTTGCTATCTACTTCACCCCAACGACGCGGTGAACGACATGGTGGCAGACTACTGTTTCCAGTACGTGCGTCTGCTCAACGGACCGCCCAACGACCCGAACTTCCTCGCGAAGAAGAAGGAGGGTGTGCGTTGGTGTGAGGGTTCATAGGTAGTGTTGGATTCGTTGTGCCTGACCCTCCTGCTTCTCGTTCCCTCACTACCCGCTGCTGTGAGTCGATACATCCACCAGGTGTGTGATCGTGTTCCGCGTTATTCGTAGACCTCCAACATCACGTCGGAACATGGAGTTAACGTCCTGGAGGTCATTCGCGCGGGGTTGCGACTCGTCGTGTCCGACGCGTCTGGGTGCGAATGTGTGGTGAGGGTTAGACAGAATCCAGTGTCGCAGGCGATTCATTCGTTCTTCATCACCGCATTCACACAACCGCCCACTCAGAAATGGTGGGAAAACTGGAATGCCCAGTTTCCGACGGATATCCAGAATTTGATCCACCAGGTCAAATCGACGGCGCCGGCGACGCGCGAGAGCAAACGCGTGAAGGTGGAGAAGCCGGCAGAGAACAAGAGTTTGAACACGAGCGAGCGAATTGTGGGCATGCTCAAACAGTTCAGCGAGACGGAGATCGGGCTGTATCTGAAGTCGTTGGAGGACAAGGAGGAGTGTAGTGAATGCGAAGTGGAGTGAGGTGTAGTGAATGATGTGTATGCCGCGATTAGCGAGTTGTTGGACCAGAGTCCTGTGCTGAACGAGGACATCGTGGTGGTGAAGGGCGTGTTGAGTATTGTGGAAAAGGACCCGAGTTTTGGCAAGAAGCTGTTGCGAGGGATTCACGAGAAATGTCCAGTGATCAGCAGCATCTTGATCATCAAGATCATCCGCGACTACTGTACGCATGAGTACGGAACGCTTCCCGTGCTTCTTCACCAACACACTTCGCTTCCTCTCTACCGAAAGATCTATTCCTCCTTCGTCACGCAAAGCAACACGCCCTCGGAAACCACCGCGGCGACCACATCGCGATTGCTCGAGCTCTTCTCTGACGGAAACAAGGGGTTTGGCGACGTGATTGACAGCGTACTATCCACGGTGGTGGTAATGGACATGACGAAGAAGGAGGGTAATTCTGGCAATGATGCTTGAGGTGTAGAGGAGGAGTCTCCCCTGATGTTCGTGCTGGTGCTGCTGATTCCCTTCTTGTTCATGTTTATGCGAAAGCATGTTCATGTGATCTCCGTGATTCAATTCCTCTGCTGCCATCTGGAAATATCCTTGTTGTTGTGGAATTGGCACTCCTTCACGTCCACTCTTCCCTTCTCCCACTGTACGTGCCATTGCTCGACAATTCCGTGATGACGCTAATGCTCTTCGACGAGATCAAATCCTTCACGTTTATTACCTCCATGTCCCTGCAGGAGCTGTACCTGTTTGCATAGCTGCATTATGTATAGGAAGTGGTTCTGGGAACTCTATTCTCATGGGCGTTTCATTTACGACAAGATCAACAAAACGACCAAGGTGTTGTTTTCGATTTGCAGCAAGCTGGATGATGCAAAACGGTGCGTCGTGTACAAGGCGATTTGTGACTTGTGCAAGGAGTGTCAGCCCGATTCCCAACTGATCGAAGTGGACGCTCGGTGCTCCCTTGACGCGTAGATCCTTCTGTCGCAGGGACTCGTTTTTTCTACGTTCAACGAGATGATCTTCATCGCTTGGGAGTACGATTACGCCGAAGACCTCTTCCGCTACTTCAACCAGGCGATCAAGTCGTTGCGACTGTTGGACAACGAAAAGCAAGTGCGAGTCATCGAGTCCCTGATGGTGTACCTGAACAACACAATCATGCGGAAGAACCTGGACGAAACGATTGAGGACGGGTGCAAAGAAACTGCCAGCCTGATCAAGGAGACGATGGAGAGCAGTTCGCTGAAGTCGTCCATCGAGATGAATCCCCTGCTAATACGGAAGGGGAGGGCGGGTCAGGGCGCCAAAAAGAAAAAGAATCGATTAGCTTTGTAGTCGGGCTTGTTCCAACACACATGCGTTCACACGTCAATATCCATTTCTATATTCGAGCTCATGCTCATCGCCTTCAGCAGCCATCTCCGCCTGTACGTCGCGCTCGGTGTGGGGGTCGTGCACTCCAGCGTGGAATTGGACTCGCTGAACTCTCCCGTGTTCAGGTTGCTAATGAGCTCCTCGATGGACCGCTCCTCGCCTTTGGGCGCGGATTCGCGATGGGACTGTGTCGAACTCTACCTCTTAGGCTTCACAGCGAATTGCCCTACGAAGTGCATTTGGTTCACAGAGGAATGACGTCGGGGTTTCTTCTCCGCAGACTCGATGTCCTTCCAGCAGTTGGGAACGGGGCACCGGTCGTCTTCCAGACAGTTCTGGTGGACCGCGTGGCCGCAGCCGAAGAGGACCACATTCTCCTTCTTTCCGTTTTCCAGCTTCCGCATCAAGCTCTTCCCGCACGCACTGCAATTTGTACTTCCGCTGAGTCGCAGACCCATGGATCGATTGATCTTGAACTGTTTCAAAAGATGCTCGTATTCTTCGATTGTGATCGTGTCGACAATCCCGTATTGCTCTTTCTCGTATTCGTATGCATGCAGAAGGACGTCCAAGCACGGCTTCATCTCACTCAGCGTGTAGTCCTTGTACTCCTCAAGGAACTCGTTCACAGTAGTATTCTACACATAGTAATGCCAGTGCTCTGCAATCCTACCGGATCCATTAGTGAGATTATGAGTCAACAAACAGAGAAAGAAAAGGCAATCTTCTTCATACTCGTTCTCGCAAACTCTCTTCTGTACGTCTCCAACTCCTCGTCGGTTATATCAAAACGCAGAGCGGTGGAGATGATCACGTCCGCTGAGGGCAGCTTCGGCTTCGAATGAATTCACTTCATCACACTTACGCTGCGGTTGATGCCGCTGATAACGGCATACGCGTCCTCGAAGTCCTTTCCAATAATCTCCTCTACTCCTAACGCTCTGGCCCAACACGTACCCTTAAACAAATCTAACAGCGCCAACGCCACCTGGTACACGATCACCCAGCCTTCGCTCAGGAAGATGTCCCAAATCCGCACGACCACGTCGTACGGGAAGGAGCGCGTGTAGACGCACATAAACCACTCCGTACAGTACATGGCGGGAGAGATATTCAAGTCAGTCAAGCACGCGTCCAAATCAGGGAGGTACTTGTGCAGCAGTTTGCTCATCTACGAGATTAGTTTAATAACGATCAATAAACTTGAAAATGGCTCGTGTGAACCATGGTCAGCCCTTGATTGAACCACTTGCTCATCAGGTAAGGCGTGTTCTCCATCAGCTGGCACAGAGCCCAGTACGACTCCTCCTCCGTCATGTAGTTCAGCAGCACGCCCACAATGTAGTTCATTCCCTGCGTGTACTTCACCTACTCCTCACTCATCCCCACAACTCGCACTTCCTTGTCGTGGTCCGCAAAGGCTATCAAAACGCGTTTTAGCGTTTCTTGTCCCATTCCATTGCTGTCCTCGTAATCTTCGTGGTTTGGGTATGTCCGGTTAATGTCGCGATCAATCACGCCCCCCTTTCGCGTGAAGTCGTTGTCCTCTTGGAACTGGTGAGAGTACACGATATCTGTATACCGATCTACTCATCACAAGCGTCAAACAGCGTGACGTTGATAAACATCTGAACACACATCAGCCGACAGGAAGATACTCCACACCCTCCCTCTTACGGCGTCCGGAATCCCCTTGCGCACTCTTCTCTTTATGACCTCCGGTTTTTCTTGGCAGAATCTACGCCGTAAAGGAAACTCCACGCACACCACGTTTCCCAGTTCTTTAACATATCGAGCCACTTGTGCAAGCGCTGGTTCTCCAGTTTCACATCGAACACAGGTTCTATCCTAAACAACCGCCGAATCAGCCTACTGCGTCCCGTATCCTCCTCGAAGAATCCAAAACGGTCGACTTTCTTGATTTCGTTTGGTGGTTGAATCACTTCCGATTCCATCCCTAACGTTTATGTGGTCCCGTAGCGCCTAGACGAGCTGTGAAGACCCATAAAGAGCGAAAGTGGGTTCTATGTGTGGATACAGAGTTGCTGTGCGGGTCACAGCGCGACTCCGCAGAAAGATCGATGTGTATGGAGAGGGAGTTCTTTCTTCGCGACGAAGACTCGTCACTCACTCGTGCAAATCCATGCATGTTCACCGGAATCACGAGAACTGCTGGAAAGACACTGTTTCACCCAATGAAACTCCCCCACCACTCCACTCCAGTTCCGAGTAGGATGCGGTCCGTCCTCTCCCTCTTCGTTCTACTCCTTGTCGTTCTTTGTAACTGCGGGTGTGGACCGCTGATTCGTAGATGGTTCATCAGAAGTGCTAAACTGTGGAGAGCAGTACATATATGTCCCCTACGGACAGAATCTGACTCATATAGCGTGCTATAACATATCCGGATCTCCTCTCGTCACTCCTCCCTTGCCGAAGGGACTATCATTCGCCGATGGTTTCATTGTCGGTGTATCCTTAGTTCGTTCTCCGCTCACACAGTACTCGTTTTCCTATGACTCGAAGATGGGCTCCTTTTGGCTCAGCGGTAGCTTTATTGAACGCCGATCATTCTCTAGTGTCGTACTCGTTGACAAGCGTATCGCTTGGATTCACAGAGAGGACACTCTTCATTGGAGCCCCCTTTCTCCCGATCCAAATTCTTGTGGACGGCTACGTTTCAAATTTCGTGATAAGTCCAAATCTTCCAAGCGGTTTGGTCCTGGATTCGCAGCATCGTCTGATTTCGGGAGTGTATAGTGGCGAAGAAATGACCCAAACGTATGAACTCACCGCAGTGAATAACGAGGATTCGGTTTCTGCAGTGTTCACGCTGTCATTTGAGCGTACGCCTCCTCTTCAAGGATTACCTGTAGACTTCAACTCTTCTCTGCACGTAATCGATGTGTGCTATTACGATATCGACTCTTCGGACGCAGTGATCCCGAATGAGTGGTATTACCAGAATGCGGCGAATCAATGCGCGAAAATGGATAAGCTGGTGGTGGACTCTATCGCACACAATTTCCACGAGCCGACTCCATTCACGCTCTCCATGTTCGGGTACATCTTCCTCCCAGAATCGGGGCTCTTTTCCTTCTACACCAATTGCACCACAGGCATGAAGTTCTTTCTCAACAACGACCCGACGCCCGTCCTCTCCGTCTTCAACACCTCCCTCCCCTACACCGAGCAGCAATCCGCCTCCGTTCCTCTCCCCGCGGGACTCCACTTCATCCGCGTGTTTTACGTCAGCACGAAATCCCCCATGTTCGCTCTGTACTACCGCGACGACACACGTGTGTCGGACTGGCAACTCCTCGACGCACCGCTGCTTCGACAGGGTGGTGTGAGCCCACAGCACCTGACGGAGGTGGAAGTGCTTGGCAGCGTTCACACCGCGATCGCGAGCAAGCCGCCTGCAATGAACGGCGCTGGCTGTGTGTGGTTCTTCGTCACGTCGTCGTTGCCGTTCGGACTGGTGCTGGATAAAGAGAGAGGTGTGATTGAGGGCCAGCCCACTGTGAGGAATCGGGACATGTTATGATATATAGTACGCAACCTCCCGGACATACACCTTGTGTTGCGAGTCATCCTTCGGTCACGTGTTCGCCGCACTTCATCTCATGATCGAAGTGCAGCCATTGCCTGGCGTGATCGTGGACTACTTCGCGGTGCGTCCGGAGGTGGACTTGTGTCGTGTGGAGGAGGAGGAGATCGAAAAGACGCACGTGGTGAGCACTGTTGAGAACGACATCAACCACTCCTACCAACCCCCGTTCACCTTCCTTGCCTCTCTCACTGCATAGATACTCCGTATGGAGCTCGCTGCCGTTCTTCCTCTTCTCTCACTTCGTCGTCCACTACACCTCCTTCATTCACATCACCACACCCGGGCGCTACAACTTCGTCGTCTCTTATCGCGACGGCATCACCCTCTCCATCAACAACACAGTCGTCGTGCAGGACTGGCGCTGCCAGGACCACTTCAACTCGCAGTACTTCTTCCTCACCTTCAACGACACCGGCTTCGTCCCGTTCGTTCTCCACTACTTCTCCAGCGGCGACGCGTTCGGCATCCAACTGTCCATACAACTGCCCTGCGCCGACCGCTACGTCGATGTGTCCTCGTGTCTCTTTTATCTCCCTCCGTCGCGCTTCTTCTACTCCACCTCGCTCACTCACTACTTCGTCAGCACCTCCATCGAGCGCAACTCGCCCGTCTTCTTCGGGACCTCTGGCACGCCGTCGTCGTACCAAATCACGCCTCAACTGCCCTCAGGCTTGCAACTCATCAACGGAGTTCTTCAAGGCACGCCGCTGGAGGCGGCGCCACTGACTCACTACACGGTGACTGCATACCAGAGCGACGCACAGCTCGCAACCGTGCTCTCCTTCCGTGTGGAGAAGGTGACTGCGCCCTCCGCCATCATATTCTTCGACGAACACGGAAAGCCTGTGACTGCCATCACCGTGACGCTGTATGGGCTGGTGAATGTGACGATGGCAGCCGACGTGCCCGTGTTCGTGTGGTCGGTCGCCAACACTCTCCCTGACGGACTGGCGTTCGTGCCGAAGGAGCAGCGCATTGTGGGCCACATCACGAAGAAGTTCGTTTCGTCCGTGGTGTGGGTATCATGCAGTAACAACGGTGGATCGACGACAAGCCACTTCGCGGTCCGCGTGGTGGGCTGCGACTACGGGTACGTGGTGTACAGCAAGATGAATGACGGAGCGTTGATGGAGGTGCAGGTGGCTGACGATAAAGGCAAGGTGGTTGTGAGCAAAGAGATGGAGGAGGCGATGTACGAGTTGGTGTTGTGCGTCCCGCCTTCTGTCTACACGCTCCACCTCCTCTGCAAGCAAGCCGGCAGTGACTGCAACTTCCACCTGGTTCGCGAAGACGATCTCGTCATCAACAACCTGTATCTCTTCCCCGGACAGAAGACCGAAGTCGCCGTCCCGTTTAACTGCTCCCTGCCACCTGTCATCTCCACACAGTCCTCCGTCATCTACACACAGTCCAACGCCCCCGTCACCGTGTGGTTCGCTGTGACCAACCCGTACTACCGCGTGGTGGTTCAGCCCACTCTCCCGCCGACCGTGACGTTCGATCAGGACGCTCTCCACCTCACCGGCTCCTTCTCCTCGCCCGGCGTCTTCACGTACCAGTTCCGTGTCGCTAATCCGATCGGCGAGGCACAGTTGCTGTTCACAGTGTACGTCGATCACTGTCCGCAGAACACGTCGCTCATCCTTCTCCAGCGAAAGAGCACTCTGTTGGGCGAGAAGCTCTTCATTTACCGCGGGACTGTCCCCGTGTACCAATACAGCTTTCAGGTCGGGCCCTATTGCGATATGTTGTGCGTCCCATACGACGACTACACCATCCAAATGATCAGCTCCAATCAGGGCTGGGCCTGCGGCAGCGATCTCGTTGTCACCGATGAAACAGGTCATACCTGGGGGAGTTTCATTCTCGATGCGTCAGAAAGCAGTCAGTCCGACACCCTTCATTACTCGTTTCTGGTCGACAACTCCACCTCCTTTCTCTTCCTTGTGAACGCCCTCGCGCCGGCTTCGTCGTGGTTTCTCCCGCGGTTCGACGATTCGGCGTGGTCGTCGGGGTACAGTGGGCGGTGGCGCGAGATCCCCGCGGGACTCGCCACCGTGTACTTCCGCGCGAAGATCGAGGTGTCGCCTGAGGTGACATACCTTCAGGTGTCCCTGTTTCTGAAAGAAGGCGTGATTCTCTACATCGACGGCGTGGAGCGAGGACGAGAAAACCTGCCGCGAGGCGCGATCTACCACTCCACGACCGCCTCCGACAGTTTCGAGGAGTATCGGTGGGTTGATTACACCATCCCCGCTGAGCCGTCGTTTCTCCCGTTTACAGTGCTGGCGGTGGAGTTACATCGACAACACGTGATCGCCACCTCGCGTGTGACCTTCGCGCTGAACGTGTGTCCGTTCTTCACCTCCTCGCTCCTTCGCTCCTTCTCCGGAAACATCACCTCCAACGACCCTGTGAACGCCACCCATCCCGTCGCTGACGCCTTCGACGGCTCGCCCTTCACCTTCTGGGAGGCCACGACGCTGCCTGCGTGGGGCCAGCTGACGTTCAGTGATCAGCGCTGGGTAGTGGATCGTGTGGACATCCAGATTTACGACAGTCGGCGCCACGGCGTGCCCAATGTCATCCAGATCTATGGAATGACGGAAAACGAGGGTGTTTTGTTGAGCGAAGTGCGAAGTGATGTTCTGTTCCCCAGCCCGTTCAGTCGCGCGTCGTTGTTCTTCGACAACAAGAAGCCCTTCTCCGCGTACCGGCTGTGTTTCAACAGTTCTCTCCAAGACGACTCGATCGTCATCGCCTCCATCGCTCTGTACCAATCCACGCCCATTTCCTGTTCCGCAGATGGCGTGTGGGGGCCCACACTTTCGGGTACGACGCTAACTCTTCCGTGCGACGGCGCTACGGAAGGCTTCATGTCGCGCAGGTGCAGTCGCAGTGGCGCTGTGGGCGTGTGGACCCCGGTGAACCGCGGGTGTGTGAGAAGATCGCCATCCATCGGAATGGTGTTTTTCGACGCGATTTTGGTGGTGACGGATTGCAGCGAGGTGGAGTGGACGGAACAGGTGCGCGACGTTGTGAAGGGCGCGCTGGCGGGCGTGTTGGGCGTGAAGGGCACGAGTGTGAAACTCCCGGGCAGTGCTGGCGAAGTGCGCAAGAACGTGTTTTGTGTTCGGGGTTTCGTGCGCGTGGAGGTGCCGAGTGGCGAGAAGAATGTGCTGATGGAGCGTTACCACCGTATTTGGCCCGACTTCACGAAGTGGGTGCAGGAGCAGTCGCCCGTGACGAAAGGGATGAGTTTTGTGTTTGAGGGAGAGCTGAAGGTGCAGCAGTGTTACACGGTTCTCTGGATTGTCCTGGGGTGTGCGGCTTTGTTCTGCGTGTGTGTTGGTGGTGGCATTTTCCTTTATCGGCGGTGGAGGCGTTCGCGAATTGTCCAGTTTTCAAAGAAGAGGACATTGTAGTTGCAGTATTTGTTTAAGATGGTAGAGATACTGTTATCACCTCTGTTGTAAATCCACACTCAAACACTGTTATGAACTCACACTCAAACACCTCTGGTAAGAAACACGACTAAGATAGAACACCAAAAGAGGACGGATTCTTCTTCTCAAAAGCAATCTCTCTGTTGTGAAGGGGATGCGGTTCACCTGGCTGCGCGGGAGGCGAAGCGTTCCGGAAAAAGGTGCAAAGAGAAAGAGGGATTTGCTGTGGCGACGAGATCTCGGTGGACTGCTCGATCTGAGACGAGCTGACTTCGTCAAAGGACGGCGGGTGCACAATGGACTGTCTTCGGATTGAACTGTCCGCCGCAGGCGTTTCGTCGCCGCTTCCAAACAGAGGTGCGCGAGGACTCCTTCCTCTGATGATGTGCTGAAAGAGTGATGGAGGAGGCGTGCGGTAATCGTCGTCCGTCAGCACCTTCGGAGGCAAGGAGAGAAGGAGATCCGATTCTTTGCTGGCAGAATGCGACGTCAGCACCAACGGAGCCACGGGATACTGTCTGGCGGTGAGTTGATCCTTCGCCATCACCGGCGTGCCATTCATCGACAGCGTAGGAGTGCTGTTCACACCCGTCGGACTCTTCACCATCGACGGCGACAACACACAACTCATGGGAGTCGAATCGATTCGCTTGTGTTTGTGGCGACGCGACGAAACGCCCGTCGATTCCGACAACGAACCACTGAGCAGTCGCTCATCCACCGACAGCGTCTTCCGATGCCCCTTCGGCTGAGACTCCTCTGCGATGGTGATGGTCCCGTGAAGAGGCGGAGTCAGCGGGTTCTTCGACAACCCTTCAATCGGAGATCGCAGAATCGGCTTGGCGGGAAGGTTGTTCAGTTGCAGACACGAGGACAGCGACTCGCACGATCGATCGACCTGCACAACAGGATGGCTTGGGTTCTGCAACAACGACACCTCCATGCGTTTGGTGCTGTGAGGAACGAAACCGCCAACCTTGAAAAAGTCGCACTTCAAACACTCCTCGGCAGATGGGCGTTGGCTCCCATCCCAGCATAGCAACCGCCAGAGCAGCTTCTTCAGCTCGTAGTACAGCTCATACACCTACAGTTCATCCAGTCCACTGGAACCCACTTCGCTGGATTTGTTCCCCAGGGACTCCAGGTTGTCCGGGTTCTGGTACATCGACTCCGTAATGACGTTATGATTCCGCTATTCCTCACACAGCGTCACGACTCCAACCCTCAAGAAGAACCGACTATTGCCGTCGCCACGAACTCGGGTTCGTAGGTAAAAGTCGTCCACCTTCTTTCCCTTCTACAAATCATCCGTTCCACCTTCTCCCACGATCAGCAACGAAATCGGCGGGTCGCCGAGCAACCAACTGATCAGGTACAACTGGTCCAACTCATTCCTCCCCCGAAACAACGGAACGCCAGTGCAAATCTCGTACTATGTTCAACGCACACACCCACGCCTACAAGAACACACGCCACACTCCACATGTCGATGGAGGACGTGTACGGAAGACCGAGGATCACTTCGGGGGCGCGATAATACCGGCTCTGGATGTAGGAGAAGATGCAGCTGCCCGAATAGCTGGAGCTCCCAAAGTCGATCAGCTTGATGTCGCAGCCGTTGTATTCCGTGAGAAGAATGTTCTCCGGTTTGACGTCACAGTGAATGATGCGGTTATTCTCGTTGTGAATAAACCTCAACGCGCAAAAGAGCTATGTGTGAAAGGGCGTGATAGAACGAACTTCGTAGGCGATGTGTTGAACTTGGTAGATGTTTAAGCCGGAGAAGTTGTTGTAGCGAAGGATGTCGAAGAGATTGTAGTGCAATTGCTCGAACACGAGGCAGCGATGGCCGTTGTACATAAACGAGTGCGGTCAAGGAACGAGAAGATGGGACACAAAGGGATATATCCAGCAGTTGTACGATGTACTGACGATCGGGGTCTTCTCGGCTCTGCAGCAACTGATACAGCTGAATTTCAATCTTCGACTACGAGTCACCGCTTGTGAAGGACACCACTTGTTGAAGAAAAAGGTCTCCGCTGCGAATGATCTTCACTGCAACCTGCTTCTTGGATTCGCTGTCCCACGCCAATACCACTTCACCGAACGACCCCTAGCACTAAGGACAGCGACAAAACTCCACCTTTCCGATACTGGACTTGATATAGTACTTCCCGTTCAGGCATTCGTTCATGTGATAGTTGTAGTATGCGGTGTTTGACTTCTGGTTCTGCCTACACTTCAAGGAGAGAGAATGCACCGTACACTTGTTTCCTCTTCACATTGGACTGTATTCGATTGTGGTAGTAGTACTCCTACAAAGTGAGCACGAAATGCAGCACCCACCTGATTAATGTGAATGAACGTATTCATCAACCCCGTTGTGAGTTGATTTAATATGGACGAGCGCTTCGGCATTTCTCAAGGACTGGGATACTTGCCTGATCAATGTTTGAACACAAAACACTCTCTTCACTCCCAAATGATTGTAGTCAGATGCCTATCACGAGTACAACAAATGGGCGAGGTATCAACGAATGCAATGCCACTTCTGAGAATCAAATTCAAACTCTCCTTTCAAAACGGCGCTTTGGCTCCATCAGAACCTTCGCGTTGTTCTCAACAAACACCGCAACTATCAATTTGCTCTCTTAAAGATACGCCACAACGAAGAATTCTTCTTTGTAGCCACGATCGTGTCGTCGTCTTCGGTCACATCGGGAGGAGGAGGGGGAATCCTACGCCGTCACGCACACACCCAGCACCTACATCGCAGCCTGACTCACCTTCCAGCGGAGACAGTGCTCTGTGGGCAGGATGGGCCAGTAGTAGAACACCACCTCCTTCACCTTCTTCTCGATCGGCTTCATCACCTCCTCCACCGCGCTCTCGCTTATCTCGATCTTCCCCGGCTCCTTCCTTGTCTGCGGGGCTGTCTCTTCAGGTTTGCTCTCCTCTTCAGGTTTGCTCTCCTCTTCAGGTTTGTTTTCCACCTCCTCAGACCTCTCTTCGGGCTTCTTCTCCACAACCACTTCGGGCTTCTTCTCCACCTCTTCTGGCTCTCCACACACCTCCTCTTCAGGTTTGCTCTCCATCTTCTCCTCCTCGCCCTCCACCTTCTCCACCTCTTTCGGAAGCTCCTCTCCCTCCACTTCTCCCTCCGCTCGACGCTGCTCCTCCGCCATCCGCTCCTTCATCTGCTTCCTGTTCTCCAGGTCCTCGCGGATCTCGCGCTCCACCACCTCTACCCCTCACACATCACACTCGCACCCACGCATGATGTCGAAGTCCTCCTCCTCCAGCACGCACTCGCCCATGTCGTCCTCCACCTCGATCGTCGTCTACGCCTCACATCGCGCCACTCCCCACACCGACTGCAACGCCCTCGCCTCCAGCTCCATGCAGCTCCGCTCGCTCGCGCTGCACTGGCACTGGTCGCGCGGCTGGAAGCAGTTCATGCAGTAGCACTTCTGCAACGCCTCCAGCGCGATGCGACGACTGCCCTCCTCCTGACTCTTCTTCTCTACCCCTCACACACGCCTCACACACCCACCTGACCGGTTCACTGCGCTGATCGCCGTCTTGTCGCACTTGCACTCCTCGGAGGACCGATAACAACACGGACACAGCCCGCCCAACAGCTCCTTCACCTCCGCGTCCTCGCCGATGTTCCTACGCCTCACGCCCTCGCCACGCCCTCACATGTCCTCGTACTTCCTCGACTCGTCCACCGCCTCCACCGTGTGCTTTCTCTACCCCTCACACACGCCCCTCACACCCACATATATGTTCTTCGCCACCACTATGTCCATGTGGGACGACGTGCGCACCTTGTCCTCCGGCTTCAGCAGCCGGACGATCACGTGGAACTTCTGACCGTCCACGGTCAACACGATTCTCGAGTTGTTCGTCAGGGTCGTGTACGAGCGCAGGGCATTGCGGATCACCTACGCGTCATTGATAGCGTCGAATACGCACATCCAGCTCCACCAGGAACGAGTAGGAGGCAAAGATCTCGTCCGTCGGCTGGATCACCAGGGATTCCGCCTACTCCATCACAGATACGCACCATAAACACACCTTCTTTATCGAAAACTTCCCATACGAGAACTTCGCCCCACACTTGTCCGGAATGTGCAGGTAATTCATCATCCACTACAACCGTCACCCCTCTCCGCCGGAACCCCACCGTCGGCAAGTAACAGTCATGCTCGCCCGCACTCCACTCTATCACGCGACAGTACGTCCAGTGGTCCGACATGTCCGACGTCACCTTGAACACGTAGTACCCGAACACGTTCGGCTTTGACGGACGCAAATGGGCAGGAAGGATCGCGTAGTCGGAGCTCTCGTTCTTCATCGATTTCCGACTGATGCGATTACAGGTCAGCGGGTAATCCGTGATTTCCATCCTCTCTTTTTGAGTTTCGATCATTGACCAAATCGCCCCGATTTCGGGATTCTGTCACTCTCTCACTTTTCATTCCCCTCCGCGCATACACGATGCAGGCACTCGAGGTAGTGGAGACGCGACGAGAGTGAGGGATAGGAGCTGATCGACGGACTTCGACAGGACGGGAAGTGGGAGGAGGTGAAGAAACAGTACAAGCAGTACGTGAAGATCCTGAAGCAGCACAAGGCGTTCAAATCGAGATACCGAACCGAGGAGGAGCGCGTGGCGTACTCCGAAGTGGTCAGCGGTGTGTGGAGCGAGCTGAGAGAGTAGGTGAAGGCGGATCTGTCGATTCGGAAGCGAGGACGAGACCGAAGTGCGTGGAAACACCTCCAATTCGCGCTGAACGCATGCCCCGACTTTCCCGTTTGGATGCGGAGTGGTGTGTGAGGATAAGGAGGCGTTGGCGCTGGCCACTCTGATTCAGCTGGATCGCGAGCATTTCCCGAAGAACGTGAACCTGTTGCGCGAGATGACGTGGAGACGAGGAAGAGGATTTAGGAGTAGCGACAACTTCACGAGCAACATGAAGAAGAATCTGAACAAGATCAAGGCGCAGGCGCAGGCAATGATATCGACAGAGGAGTCCCAGGAGAACGTGTAGGTGTGGGAGTGGGTTGTGATGGAGAGAGGCGAGGGCGAGGAGGACGAGAACTCGGAGGAAGAAGGAGAGGAGGAGGAGGAGTATCCAGTTCAGAAGGAGGGGTGGAGAATCGTGTTCCGTCTCCACGAGGAGTGTGTGTTGAGTGGGATTGGAGCGTTGTCGCTGTGGGTGAGAGTGAGGGCAGTGAGGCGTAGATACGAGGTGAACGTGATTTGCGCCGGCGTGGCGCTGGGCTGGATGCAGTGCGAGGAGGGTGAGGGAGATGGACTGCTCTCGCTGTTGTGGGCGCTGTTGGAGCGTGCCAACGAGGTGTTCCACGAGGTGGACGTGGTGGGCGTGCTTGACCGTAGTCCTCTCCCGTGTGTCTTCTCTCCCACCCGCTGTACAAGGAGCGGATTCTGCACGTGTTGGCACGCCTTCCCCAGCGTCGTCTTCGCCAGCTCGCCGTGTCGGAGGCACTGGGTCTGTACCGCGCGTTTCTGTACTCGGCGGGACGCTACCCGCAGAGTCCCTTCCCCTCTTCGGACTACGTGGAGTTGAGTGTGGAGTTCGCGGACCTGTTGGTGCACGTGCTGTGGGACAGTGTTCTGTACGAAGAGCTGCCCGAGTCGGAGAGCGGGGTTCAGGTGCCGCAGAGCGCGTTGGAAGAGGCGATGGTGGTGGAGCACGTGTTGTGCGAGGAGATGGCGTCGATGGAGAGCGTGGAGCGTGTGTTGTTCGTCGCCCAGCTGGTGTACGACACGTATTCGCGTGCGGGACTGTACGGGGAGTGTGTTGGGGTATGTGTGTCGCGTGTGTGAGACGTAGTGTTTGGAGAGGACGGTGCAGCACCTGGGACACAGCAGTCTGGTGTGGTACCTGATCGCGATGTGCTACTACATGTCGACGAACTACGTGCTGTGTCTACAGTCCCTCCAGAAGTGCCTGAGCGATTTGGAGGGTAGGGGATGGCGTGGCGTGTGAGGGGCAGAGTATGGGAAGGACTCGCGCAACACGGAGCGTATCGATGGCGCGACGATCCGCCTGTTCTCTGCCCGCGTGTGTCTGGGTCACTTGAACCGCGTGGACGACGCGATCCAGTGGAGATGGTGTGTGGAGTTGATGTGTAGCTTCTCGGCGGAGGTGTTGAAGGAGAGCGTGAAGTCCGAGCAGATCGCCCAGGCGCTCCAGTTGACGGGCGTGTCGCACGTGTTGCAGGCGCGCGCGTCTCCCTTCTACTCGAAGCGTGAGCCGTTCTTGGTGGGAGAGTGGTGGGTGTGTGAGTGGTAGAAGAGCGCGATTCGGTACTTGGAGGAGGCGGAGGCGTACGACTCGTCGTCGAGTCCGTTCATCGAATACAACCTGTCGCTGGCTTACGCGGAGGCGAACGAGTCGTGGAGGGCGTACGAGAAGCTGAACGCGTTGGCGAGAAGGAATCCGTTCTTCGGTCCGTTGTGGTTGTTGCGCGTGCTGTTGTGTTACGAGGTGGAGGGACACGACGCGTGTGTCCGCATGTTGGAGGAGGCGGAGAGGACGATGGGACGCAGCGAGGAGTTGAGGTGAGAGAGGAGAAGAGGTGTAATGGACAGAATGGCGCGTTGTCGAATGGAGAGGTGTGAGCATGCGTTCAAGGAGGCGAAGAGCTATGTGATATCCTGTGTGAGGTGCGTGTGCGTTCTTGACGGAAGGATGAGGTGGTGAGCGAGATTCGTGGGGGCATGAGCGACGCGTCGACAGTGAGTGAGAGCGATGTGATGGCGATTTCGAGGGAGACGAGTGTGTGGTGGAGGCGTGTGTGATGCGTAGACGGATCGCAGAGAGTGGAGGACTTGCTGTTCGCGTGTGCGTTCTACACGGAGAACGGGTTGAGCAACGAGTCGGAGAAGATTCTGAGCGAGATCGAGGAGTCGATGGAGTACCCGTTGAGCACGGAGGTGGCGATTTGGAACGAGGTGGTGTATGGCGTTGTGGCGTGAGGCGTAGAAGGCGCGCGTGCTGTTTCTGGAGAAGAGGAAGGAGGAGGCGTGGGTGGCACTTCGTCGGGCGAAGCTGTACGGTCCTGAGTGCATCGAGACGCGTTTGTTGGAAGCGGGAGCGTTGATGGACGAGGCGAGTGGGACGGTGTGTGAGGGAGAGTTGTGTGAGGTGTAGTTGGAGGAGCTGAAGCGGCTGAGGGAGGACAGGGAGACGACGCTGGACTGTCTGTTGAGTCGCGAGCACGAGTGTACGAAGCAGTTGTTGTCGGCGGAGCAGATCCTGCACAGAGTAATCGAGGAGGACCAGCGGATAGCGACGGCGTGGAGTATGTGGAGCGAGGTGTTGGAGTTGTTGGGGAACACGGAGAAGGCGAGCGAGGCGTTGTTGACGGGTCTGGAGTGGAGCGAGGCGAACAGTTTTGACAGTGTGAGTCGCTATCCTGTGGTGATTTGGGGTGTTTGTTGCTCAGATTAGGGGTCTTCATGCCTATGTGTTTGATATACAGTAGTCTGTGTGCTCCTATTCGTCATGGAGTTGTCATTTGGATTGGTGTATATCGTTAGCGAAGCCATTCCTCACAGGGATCATTCTGTATAGGCAGTAACACGTGTGCAACAAGCAGGAGCATTGCTATCCATTCACATCAAACTTGGATATGATCCTGACCACATTCTCCAGGGTCATGATCAAGTACTTCTTCCCCGACTGGTGTACATACAACAGGGGGACGTTGGTAACAAAAAGAACGGTGGATACTTCGAGAACCCTCTGGTACTTCTTGATGAGATCACTACACATTATGTCCGAATAGTAGCGCCTTCTTGTTAAGCGTGCCGTAGATATGACCAGTGGGATCTGAGAACTCACAATAGTAGCCCGCTTCCGTTTTGCGGACACTCTCGATTTGAAGCAGCATTCTGTCTGTTTTCCTGATTTGACTCTCCATCACGTTGTTGATTGTTGTGTAATTCGTCGGTGGCGCTATTGTTGATACAAGCGAAGAACCGATTACTTGACAGGATTCCTTCTTTCATGAGAAGTGCATGAGCGAACTCCCAGCGCGTTTCGTAGTAATCGACACATATCTGAGAATCAGGGGAATAGCTAAGTTTTCACTTCTTTGTTGAGTATATCAGAGTTTGTAGTATTGGCTTGTTGTGCAGGCGCTGATACTGCTGTTTGAGAGGGAAGCGGTTCTGTATGGATTTTTGTATTCTGATTAGAAGGATTAGGACGTTTTTCATCATAGGACTGCAGTATGTTTCCTAGATCTCGTTTTCCTTTCCTTTGAGGAATACTCACGAACCATTACGAGATGGGTCTTTGTCATCAGTCAGAAACTCTTCCACGTATAGGGAAGCATACAAATCATCCGACATTCTTCATTACTGAGAAACAAACAGAGAGTATAATACACTAGTAAAACTCATCTTGCAGTGTAAGGCCCTTCAGGTCGTAAGCCTCGACTGTGCTCTTGGAACTACACTTATCGGCGACGGTACATGGGGCTCTTCCCTTAAAGAAGTCCATGTACCATGAGAACGGCTTGCACTTCAACTGTTCCTTCAGTGCCAACCGACTAGAGATGTCTCCATAGTCCATGACAGGGAGTCCGTCCTTGGTTTTGATCTTCTTCTGCTCGAGGAAACGCTGACGGGAGTCGCTGTCCATCCACACCATCGCCACACGCACCAGGTTGCGCGTGATGTCGTTGTTGTTCACCTTGTACGGGAACTTCGCTCGGAACGCGTGAGCCACGAAGCTGTCCTTCGCAACGCGGATCTGTCCTCCACACAGCCACGTGCGCAGCGAGATTTCGATGTTCTCGCCTCCCCAGCGTCCCATGCCGTTATCCATCTGTCCCGCATTCCACCATTCCTTGCTCGTGGAGAACATGCCCATGGTGATAGGCGAGAAGTCGTCGTCTCTGGAGCCGCCTCCCCAGATAATGCCCAGTGACCACGTGAAGGTCGCCGAACTACGGGTTACGGGACAGAGTGCACTTCAACCTTCCAATACCATAGTTGTGAGACATGGGAATAAAGGTGTCAGGGTTGAGCTTAAAGTTGACGAAGTTGACGATTGTCTTGGGGTTCTGGAAATGACATACGATACAGGGTCCTCACTTCCGAAAGGTACTTATACGGAGTGTCCAGCCATCGCGGACTGACGAAAACGTGACCATCGATAAAAGCGAGGAATCGTCCGTAGGCCTCATTTCCGCCTCTGATACGGGCATTAATTAGTCCGGTATTACTCTCTATCCATGACAGGAGAGACAAAGAACAACCGGTGCGAATAATGCGCACACGCGTATCGTTCTCCCAGCCCTTCACGGGAACATCAGAATAGTCATCTATGATAAGAACTTCCGTCAGATAGTTAGGATTCGAGTTCTGAAGGACGTTGTTGACTCTAGAGTTCATGGAAATCACAATCCACTACGTCTTTTCAAGCAGCGGCTCATTGAACGATACAATAATCACGCTAAATCCATTGTTGTTTTGCTCCTTCTCAATGTCTACACCCCTAACAGAACGAGTTGAATCCATACATGAAATCGTTTTTTCCGGCACGGAGGAGCTAATCCGCCTCAGATTTCGTTCCGTTGGCGTCACCAAGGAGGGAATGAGGACAAAGTAGTTGACCACGAATATGGACGCAATGACAATACACGATAATGTGAAAAAGGAGCAAATCTTCATCGTAAGAGTCAAATGAAAGGTTGCTTGACTAAACGATGTCCATTCTTTTTCTGTTTCTGGGGTTATCGTGTGCGTGATGCAATGAATTGTCATGAAATAGACATGGAATCTGCTGCTGTGCTGGAGAGTCCAGATGTAGTGAACTTGGATTCTGATTCGAGTTGGGGCATAAGGGGTGACTCAGGGGATGATGCCCCGGCTTGTGAAACTGAAAGCGAGGAAAGTGATTTGTAACCCTTGTCAAATCATGCTCAGCGCTAGGGATAATATATCATACGGAAATGATAGGAATGGGGATGACGGGTTGAATGACAACAACGGGGATGTGTATTCTTCCGGCTATTCTGAATCGGAAGCGGAGAGAAGCGTAGAGAAGGATTCCATGTCGCAACACAACAGATGTCTGACTGCATAGAGAAATCATCGATATTCTCGAGGTGACAACTACATCGCGCATCACTCTCTTTGTTATTTCGTCTCTGAAGTGTTATGAAGTGCACTGTCACGAATCAACGCTCCTCTCAACGATTGCTGACCGTATTGAGGTTTTTCGTGTGCGATGCGTTTCACATAGGCGTTGTGGGGAATCAGCAAGCAGTACTTCGTGTTCTTCGGCACCGAGAAGTACATGCCCGAGGTGTATTCCCGTCCCGTCGTTGAGCTGGGCCTGAGAGATCAGTTCTCGCTGACCCTGGATCTGGGATTCACGATTGTCGTGGACGGAATTCCTCGTTTTATCGAATTGCGCGTATGCAACAACATGAACGATTTCTACTTTTGCGTGGTAGCGAGTCTGCGTCTCCTCTGACCCGCAGAAGAAGTTGGTGGGGCCGCACTACCCGTTTCACATGTTCATCAACAAAAGAGAGTGGCTGAGCCTCAAGCTCCCTCCACTCCCGCTCTCCGCGGTGTTTTCTTCTCCAGACGTGCTTGTCGTCGTCCGAACGGTAGCTGCCGCGAGCTGCGATGACTCGTAGGGATGTGGCATTTCGATTTGGTATCACGGCATGGAGTGGAAGTGTGACGTGACGGAGTACAAGGACTGTCTGACCAGAGAGAACGACATGGACTTCGTGCGGCTGTACGAGGTGCTGATGCGCGTGCTGGGGGTGCGGTGGCCCATCCTCGTCCACCACCACAAGCGACTGCTGAACCCCACGACACATGTGAATCTTCTGCTGCTGAAGAAGGTCCGTCGAGTCGATGTCTATGACGTGGGGGCTGAGGCGCGGCTTGAGGCGTAGCTGTTCGTGCTGCTCCTGCCCACCATGAAGGTCGAGAACTACGTCGTCGTTCCCCACTCCACCTACGGAGAAGACATCCTTCTCCGGCTGAACGGTGCGTTTGGCGCGGGCGTTTCATCTATAGTGCCGATTGCGGCGAATCTGAACGACAAGGGCATTCTCGCCTTCTTCACCCAGTTCACGGAGGTGAAACTCCAGAGCGATCCCTCGTACACCATCGAGATCCACGGCGAGGAACTGACGCTCTTCGTGAACAGTGGGGGGTGGAGTGTTCGGTGATGGCTAGACACGATGATGCAGCGCTGGAACCGGCT
>ERZ780157.1397-NODE-1397-length-26438-cov-3.955653_pt1 | contig 26438 bp, 23 predicted proteins | sample MGYA00511169_ERZ780157 | MGnify/ENA primary metagenome ERZ780157 (study PRJEB29588, sample SAMEA1965149) | human gut metagenome | biome: human gut; feature: human-associated habitat; material: faeces | place: Denmark | collected 2008/2010 ... | reverse complement strand
CCATTTCAATCACTTCCAACGCATCCACATTCTCGATCTGGCATACCGAGTAATCAGAGAACGAATAACGACCCATCTTCAATGACTTCAACTTGTAACAATTCTTTAGACAGAAGGATCCCCCCTTACTATTGTCGTCTCTTCCAAAAGCCTTGCTCCCAATACACACACTCTCCAATTCCTTCAATCCACAAATGTTCACTCTCTTCACATTCTTGAAACAGTCATTACCCACTTTGATCTTCCTCAACTTCACAAATCCACTCAAATCCAACTCAGTCCATTCCATTCCATTGTATTGGTTGTCACTCACACTCATCACCTCAAGTGTCCGATCCATCCTGTCCCAATCATTCTTGCTCGTCAGAATCACTGACTGTGACGGCATCACTTGCGGTTTCACTTCTCTTTCCACCTTTATCTCGTTTACAACTCTCTCACTGACTTCAGGAAAGAAGCGTTGAAGAGCCCCAATATCTGTGGGTGAGAAGGGAAATGAAGCAAGTACTCCCTGTGATTGTGATGTCATTCTTGTACTGAAATGCATACTCAGTGAGAACCACATCGGTGAGATTGGGCATGTCTACACCTTATTTCATAATGGTTGGGATTCACTCTCAATAACAATGTGATTAGGACAACGGAATGTGCTGCTACTGCTTCCAGTGGTTCTGAGTGTGTTGAGTTTGGGCAAGTCTAGTCAATCAATTCACAGTCAGTCCAGCACTTCGCATTATCAGTGTGCTTGAAGCATCATCTCTGATTATGAATGCATAACTACCCATTTGAATGGAAGTCAATTGAGGCAAGTCTATTCAGTCATTCACATCACAATCAATCACTCTCAAACACAACACGAGAACAACAACAAAACGCATACCAACCAAAGACAAGTGATTTGAGAGAAGGCATGTCTAGTCATCACTCATTGAGAATGAGAATACTCTTCAACTCCAACGATGACCAGTAGAAACAGTTACTCCAGTAGTCCAAGTCACCCATTTCAATCACTTCCAACGCATCCACATTCTCGATCTGGCATACCGAGTAATCGGAGAACGAATAACGACCCATCTTCAATGACTTCAACTTGTAACAATTCTTCAGATAGAAATGACGATTTGGATCATTACCCCATTGACCCTTCTCCTTCGTGAAACTGTTCATTCCAATCTCCACACTCTCCAATTTACTCGTTCCAATCAACTTCACTTCATTCACATACATGAAACACTCATTCCCCACCTTCAACTCTCTCAGATTCACAAATCCACTCAAATCCAACTCAGTCAACTTCTCTTCATTGTAACTGTTGTCACTCACATTCATCACTTCAATTGTCTTATCCATTCTGTCCCAATCATTCTCGCTCGTCAGAATCATTGGTTGATCCATCATTGGCTCTGGTATCTCAAATGAAACCAATGGCTTAGGTTCAGGTGGTTCAGGCAGCTCCCATTCTTCCTCCTCCTCTTCTTCCTCCTCCACCTCCTTCTTCGCATTCACCAACACCTTCATCTCCTCCAACCTCCCCGCATTCCTCATCTTCACACTCTCCACACACTTGAACGCCGTCAACAGCGTGCACTTCGTCAGTTTCGGCATCTCCTCCAATTCCACCTCCTTCACGTTCCGAAGAGCCCGTGTTCTCCCAACGAACTCACTCAGTGAAGACAAGTCTATTCTTCACACGGTCCCAGCTCGCCAACTCTTCATCACAAACACACTCTTCTTCTTCTCATCGCCGCAAAACACTTCCTTTCCTAACAATAGCGTCTTCAACGACTTCAAATCTACTTCTCACACTCCTCACCAATCACCCACTCTCCAACACTGTGTTCTCACAACTCACAAAACAACCGTCGCCAATACTCACCTCCTCCACTCCACAATCCCTCATCACAAACGAACTCCATTTCACACAACAACCACCCCCAATCACCACACACTTCAACTTCTCACACCCACTCACCTCTAAAAGACCACTCTCGCTCTTTGAATAGCAACCGGAACCCATCTCCACCTTCTCCAAACACCGGAACTCGTTCAACACCAATTCATTCACATACTGCAAACACTCACTCCCCAACACCAACTCTCTCAACCGCGAGCAATCATACAAGTCCCACGACTCAATATCAGGATCATTGCAACTCGCACTCGCAATCCGAATCACCTCCGTCTCCCCATTAAACAACACCAAATCCTCGTCATTGCAAACACTCAGCACACGTCGCTTCGACTCCACTCCACTCCCAATCACCGACATCGCCACCACGTTCTCAGATACGGGCTCATTCCCCTTCTTTCCGTCACTCACAACAGTGCCCACCTGCTTCGCCAACTCATACAACAAAGAGGAGTTGCCTTCTCTCACGATTCGCTCCACGGCGTCTCGCACAAAGGGAAGCTACATCTAAGCTCACAAACAAATCACCCACCTTCAACAACTCCTCCACCGAACTGCGTTCATTCACGTCCTTCACCAAACACTTCTTCACAAACTCCACCAAGTCACTCGACCACTCCGACGAAGAAAGAGAAGGCGGCTCGCCGTCGCACACCTTCTTCATCACCTGAAACGACGTGCAACTCGCCAACGGGTGTTTGCCCTCCGCCATCTCAATCACGCTCATGCCCAACGACCACACGTCGCTCTTCAAACACGCTCCTCCTTCGTACACTTCCGGTCCCATATACAGCGATGTGCCACATGTCGTGTTCCGCTTGGAACAGGAGTGCTCCAGTTGCACAGCCAGACCGAAATCGCCAACTTTCACCAACCCACTCTCCGAAAGGAACAGATTGTCCGGCTTGATGTCCTAATCCTCACAACCCCCACAAATCCACACTCTGTGAATCACATTCTTGTTGTGCAGATAGGACAACCCCAGCAAACAACAACTCACCACCTCTCGCAACTCATCTTCCTTCAATCGATTCCCACTCCTCAGATACATGCCGATCGAACCGCAGTGACAGTACTCCATCACAATCTGCACATCACGCACTCCAACTACACACACCCACACCTCACTCTCCCTCCTCACAACGTCGCAATACCTCACGATGAATTTCGACACGCAGTCCTTCAGCATCCGCGATTCGTTCTCCAGCGTATCCGAATCCGCCATCACCTTCACCTTCTTGATCGCCACCAGGTCGTTCGACATCCTGTCCTTCGCTACGTACACTTCGCCGAACCCGCTACGCCTCACATTCCGAACGCGCTCCATACCCCTCGCCAAGTCGGTTTTCGAATTCGTAGCAATTCTCCGCCGTAATGTTCATCCTGCGAAAAGAAATTGTGGTGCGTTCCACTCGCATTTCAGCCATTCATCTTTACTTATTTGCGTTTTCATTCCCAACCACTATTACCTATCCCTATAAACACTGCTCAATACACCCCTCCAAACACAACTCCTCACAAAACAAACACCCCAATTAAACGCATCATCCCTCTCCTGCACATTGTCCACGCTCTCCGCATCCTCCAACGCGCAGAAGCTCGCGAAGTGCTCCGGCCGATGGATCTACGCCTCACACGCCCCACACTTCCCCCTACCGGATCGTAGTACTCCTTCGGCACGTCGGGCATCACGTCGTAGCTGTCGCTGGCACGGAACTGGATGCCCCGGAAGTTGTAATTCCACCCGTTCTCCGACGGCACCAGGAAGCACCCCACGTACTTGTCGCTGAACAGCACGGGACAGCCCGTGAACATCGTGTTCTCGTCGAAGCCCGTTTCCGACGCGCCGCCGTCCTTGCACTGTCTGCCCCACTCGTAACCCTCCTTCGTCACCGTGTACCCCGACACGCGCACCGACCCCGGGATGAACGAGCACACGATCACTGCCGTCTTCTTGCCGTCCCACTCCGGGTGCTTCTCCAGGAAGCCCGCGTGCAGCGCCACGTCGCGCGTGCTCAGGCGGTGCAGGTCGTTCGGCTGCGTGTGGATCCAGCCCAGCGGCTCCAGCCCCTCCAGCAGCTCGTGCTTCGGCAGCACGTCAGGCAGCTTCACGTACTGCGAGGACCCCATCTGCGGGGGCAACACGATCACGCGCACCTCCTTGATGTGCGGGTCGTCGGGCAGCGACACGCCGTACAGGAAGCCGCCCACCTCCACGCGCAGGTCCGCGATGCACACGAACTTCTTCAGCAGGTTGCTCGGCAGCACGTACGTGTTCTCGCCCTCCAGACACGGCTCCACGCTCAGCTGCTTCACGCGCATCGCCAGGTTGGCGGCGGATAGCGCACGTGTACGCCAGTCGGTCTTGGACGCGAAGGTCTGCTGCTCGTACTGCGACGTGGTCGTCACCGTCATCTCCTCGCCCAGGATGTTCGTGCTGCGCGTGGTCACCGACACCATCTGGCTCTGGTCGCGGTTGTTCGTCTCGATCTCCGCCATCTGCTGGCGCTGCTGCGACGGCGGCGTGATGGGCATGCCCAGCACGATGTCGCGGATCTCCGAGTCCGTCAGCGAACTCACCGACACGTTGTTCGCCTTGCAGTACTCGGCGAGAATCAGGTCCGTCAGGTGACCCTCCACCTCCTTCCACTCCTCGTCGGTGAACGAGGGCCAGATGTGGTGGGGCTGCGTGATCGTGTTCGCCGTCGGCTTCATGATGGCGGACGCCTGCACGGGACTCATGCGGAACGCGCGCAGGATCAGCACCAGACGCGAGAAGGCCGTGTAGGAGGAGATGGACTTCAGCCAGTCGTCGTACAGGTTGAAGAGATCGTTCGAGGGCCCCGTCGCCTTCAGCACGTGGTCGGCGATCTTCTCCACCTTCGCCAGCGCCATGAAGGGCAGGTCCAGCTCGCTGTTCTTCAGGATGGTGTTGGGGAAGTCCACCAGCTGGCTCTGCATCGCGTCCATCAGGTTCTTGCGCGTCACGATGATCTGCCGCGGCAGGTCCTCCACCGGCGTCGAGTGCATGATCGCGCTCACCTCCTCCGCCGTCTTGAACTTGGCGAGCTGCGTCAGACGCTTCTGCCCCGCCCACACGGAGGTGTGGATCACCTTCAGGAAGAGCTGGCCCGTGCGCGGGTTGATGATCGCCACGAAGCCGTTCATGGGCTTGGTGGTGGTGTTGCCCTCGAAGGTCTGGTGCATCGTCACGCGGTACACGTTGCTGTCGTCCACGAACCACGTGATCTGGTTGCTGAACAGCTCCTGGTAGTTCTGACTGCTCAGCATCGGCTCCGTCGGCTCGCTCGAGTACAACTGCAGGCCGCTGCGGATGCGGTCGCGCAGCACCGTCAGCGCGGGGTTCGCCTTCATGATACGCGCCATCGCGCGCTGCAGCACGTACTTGGCGCCGGGGATGTAGTAGCCGTAACCACTGTACATGTTGTACGCGAGGTCGATGCCCAGCAGCACGCCCGTCGGCGACGCGTACTGCGTCATCGAGTCCGAGATGTAGTCCAGGAACTTGCCGCGACAGTAGCGCTCGATGTCGTGCGAGTCGTAGTCGCCCCAGCGCAGCTGCACGTCGAACCAGTACTCCTGCGCCGGCTGGTCCGTGAACTCGTCCTTGTCGTCGTGGAGCAGCGACGGCTTGCACGTGTTCCAGCGATGCGCGGCGCGCAGCACGGCGTCGGAGGCGGAGCTGTTCATCTTGTAGGACTTGCGCGGGTGCACCGTCACCTTCTCCACGCTCTCGATCGCCAGGTTGTCCAGCTCCTGGTCGAACACCTGACACAGATCCGTCACCACGTTCTCGTGGATCTTCTGCCACAGGTGCGCGCGGAAGATCTGGATCAGACTGATCTTCAGCGTCGGGATCTTGCCGTGCATGAAGATGCCCGTCAGGTCCAGCTGCACCTGGAAGCCCACGTACACGTTCGCGCGGTTGATGGTCGGCGACCACCACAGCGTGAAGCGGCGGTTCGGAATCTGGTTCAGACCGCTGCGCTGCGCGTTCGTCAGCTTCTTGTACTTCATCTGCTCCTCGAAGCCCGACGCCTTCTCCCAGAACAGACCCTCCCACGTGGGGAACGCCGTCGCCTTGAACAGCGTGTGCTCCAGAATGCTCTCCACGCCGCCCAGGTGCTGGATCACGTCCGTGCGGTAGTTGTTCAGGTTCCACAGCCGCCCGTCGTGGCTCTGGTGCGTCCACCACATCTGGTTCCAGCGCATGATCGTGTACTGCTTGAACACCAGGCGCACGCGGTAGCCCTTGTCGTACGCCAGCGTGTGGCGGTCCTTCTGGAACAGCGTGTTGATGCGCGGCAGCCCCAGCTCCCACGAGTCGTTCAGGTCCTCGTACGTCAGCCGGCGGTTGCGCGCGTTCGCCTCCGCCTTCTTCAGCGCGTACTCCGCCCACACGGCCTGCGAGGACTGGATCTCGCTGAGCCAGGGCGTGATGTACCGGAACAGGTTGGGGATCAGCTGGTCCTCCTCGTGACTCATGCCGTTGCGGAAGTGCGTGATGCCCGTGCTGGTCTGCTTCGCCACATACAAGTCGGACTGCGGGATCAGAATGTGACCCATGCTCATCATGCCCAGACCGCCCAGCTCCTTCGGCGTGTAGAACACCACGGGCGGGAAGCGCGAGGGCATCTTGCTGTTGAGGCCCACCTTGATGCGCGTCTGGATCTTGTTCTCGCACTTCACCAGGATGTCCAGCATCTCCTCCGTGTTGATCACCGCCTCGCGGAAGTACGTCATCAGACCGATCAGCGCCGTGTTCCACTTGTTCGCCACCTTCGTGAACGTCGTGCCGCCGCTGCTCATCAGGATCTGGCGCACGTGGTTGTCGAATGCCTTCATCTCCTCCTCGCTCACGCGCAGGTACGCCAGCGCCGTCTGCTCCTTCGTGCTCTCGTTCTGCAGCGGCCACGTCCCGTCGCGCGCCTGCACCTGCTCCTCGCGCGGCATGCGCACCTTCGGCAGGATGCGCACCTCGAACCCGCACATGTCGAACAGCAGGTTCGGGTTGTCGCGCGAGTACACGCACACGAACGACCGCTCCCACTCGAACGTCGTCAGCGACCGCGGCAGACGACTCTTCATGTTCCAGAACACGGCGCGGCCCAGGTTCACGTCGTGCTTCATCAGCCGCATGCGCGCGTCGCGCGGCCAGCACTTCTTGTTGTTGTAGCCCACGATGTTCTCGTTGTTCGGGTCCGGGTGCTCCGTCAGGAACCGCTGGATCAGGTCCTTCGCCTCCTCCGCCGTGAAGCGGAACACGATGTACACTTTGTCCACGTTGCGCGTGTACAGGCGGATCGGGTGGTGCGTCTCCGTCTCCGTGTCGTGGAACGTCAGGTACTTGTTGGGTAGCGAGGGCGGTCCCGCTAGCTCCGACGCGCGATTCATGCCCAGCAACAGTAGGTCGAGAATGAGTCCGTAGTACTGGAAGATGAAGCCGGCGAACTGGAGACCGGGGATGAGCCCGTAGTGGTTCACGTGCTCCATGTCCTTGAAGGTGATCTTCACGTTGCTCTTCTTCGACATGTAGTCCGCCAGGTTGTGGTCCACGATCAGCCGCAGCAGGCGCGACAACAGCGTCGGGTCGATCTTCTCGAACACCTTGTCGAACGGCGCCTCCATCAGCACGTTGCACTCGCCGTTCTCGCACGACCAGAAGTCCGTCAGGTTGTTCACGCCCTGGCAGAACTTGTACACCAGGTACGGCTGCGGCTCCTCGTCGCTCGGCTTCACCCAGTTCGGGAACAGCTTGCGCTTGTCCGCCTCGTACCACAGGTACTGGTCCAGGTACGCGTCCGTGATCTTCTCCAGCGGGTCGATCTCGTACACGGGCACCAGGTGCGAGTACAGGTCCAGGAACTGCAGGCCCACGTCCTTGAACACGTGCTGCGACAGCAGGTACCGCTTGATCTGTTGCAGCGTGTCGTGCGGGTTGTCGAACCCGTGCTCGATCAGCGCCAACTCGTCGCGCTGCAGCTGGTTCATGCGGCTCGCGCTGTTGTAGTTCTCTCTCAGTCGCTCCAGCGCCAGCGTCAGCAGCTTCGTGTCGTGCTTGTACTGCGTGGGCGGGAAGGGGATGGGCGAGAAGTGTCGCGACTCCAGCCAGTTCACCGCCGTCTTGTAGATCGCCACGCCCTCCTCCACCGACACGTACGGACCGTCCTTCAGGAAGTTCTGCTGCCGCTCCTGCTCCTTCTTCAGGAACAGCCGCGTCAGCCGACCCACGTTCTTCTTGCACACCGTCTTGTCCACCGTCGCGCCGCGGCGGATGCGCTCGCGCACGTAGTGCGTCACGTTCGTCCACCAGTCCGCCTTCGCCTTCACGTAGCGCTGGATCAGCGACTCGATGGCGGGCGGCAGTCCCGGCACCTTCCACGGGATGTTCGCCTTCCAGCAGCGCCACGCCTCGGACAGGTGCTGGAGGATCACGCGCGACTTGTTCGCTCGGATGCCTTCCGGCATCATGTCCGTGATGTCTTGCAGCACCGACGCGCGCAGCTCCAGGTCGTAGTGGCTCTCCACGCGCTGCTTTGTTACCGTGTGCGGCGTCGCGTCGCTGTGGCGGCCCTCGAACTGGCGCGCCAGCAGGTTCTGCAGCCAGCGCTCCAGCAGCGGCACGATGCCGCGCAGGAAGAACAGCCACACGCGCCAGCCCGGGAACCAGAAGCCGCAGCCCGGCCCCTTGCCCACGGGGCCCGTGTTGAATCGGTAGTAGATCAGGTGCTTCAGGTCCTTGCACATGCGCACCTGGCGCATCAGGCGGTACTTGTACCGGTACATGCCCGTCAGCTGCCCGATGTGCGCGAAGCAGTACTGCAGGCCGTCCGCCAGCTGGTACGCGTCGATGTTGCCCAGTCGGAACTGGATGTTGCAGTCCACGATGATCTTCGTCAGGCGCAGGATCTCGCGCGTCAGGTGGAACGCGTTGCCGAAGCGGCTCTTCTTGCGCTCCTTCGTCGTCAGCGTCTTCACCGGCTTCAGGTTGAAGTTGTAGTCCAGGTGCAGGTAGTTCAGACCGCGGCGGTGGATCATCAGGTTCAGCGTGTTGAAGCCCTGACGCACCACCTGGATGCCCGCCTCCACCCAGTCCTCCTCCGTCGTCTGGAAGAACTTGGTGCTGCGCAGCGAGCGAATCAGGTCGCGCCGCTTCTGCGCCTGCGCGTTATGCGAATCCCCCTCACTCACCTTTGGCGGCTTGCGGTGCAGCTGGTTCATCACCCAACACTTCAGCAGCTTCTGGTACGACACCTTCACCTTGGTCGGCAGCTCGTACGACACGTGCTCGCGGTACCACGTGTTCACCAGCGGCACGTCGAAGCACCGACGCGTGCGGCCCGACCGCAGGTTGAACGGGCGCGGCGCGTTGTACAGCGCGATGCCGTCCGCTGTTGTTTCTATGTCTTATCATCGTGAGTCATGCTTACCCGTGAACAGCGGCGCGCCGGAGAGGATGGGGAACACGCCCTCGCTCAGCTCGAAGTCGTCGTCCAGCTCCACCTCCTACGCCTCACATCGCCACACCACCACTACTACCACACTGTGACTCTTCTCGCTGATGAACGCCGGGATGGGGTTGATGATCGGGTCGTAGAAGAACGCGGGCTGGTCGGGGTCGTCGCTCTTGATGTACGCCGACGCGGGCAGGTGGTAGGTCGGGATGGCGCAGTGCTTCGTGCGGTCGTTGTAGACGTACGGGTACGCAATGCGGTACTCCGTGCGGATCGGGTTGCGCTGAATGATCTTGTTCACGTCGTTGAACTCGTTCCAGTCCTCGTCCACCTCCACGTCGCGGTCCAGCGGCTCGTACTTGGGACCGCCGGGGATCGCCACGTTCAGCGCCTTCGCCGTGAAGAACGACTTCTTGTCGAAGAGGTAGAAGTAGTTCTGGTCCGTGATGTCCGTCAGCAGCTGGTTCGACAGGCGGTACAGGTTCGCCATGATCGCGATCGACAGGTGCCAGTTGCGGTACGACGGACCGTTCGTGAACTCCGTGTTGTCCGACAGCGGGCGGTGCTCGTACAGCCAGTCGATCACCGCCGCGTCATCCTCGGGAGACAGGTCCGTCATCTGAATCGCGTCCAGCGGCTCCACGTCCAGGATGTTGTCGCCGTAGTCCAGCGGCGGCTCCTCGTCGTCGAAGGGCGGGAAGCGCATGCGCTTGAAGTTGCGGCGATCGCGCTTCTCCTTGCGCATCATCACCCACATCGTCGACCACTGCGCGATGAACACCGGCTCGATCACCATCGGCACTTCGTTCACCAGCGTGATGGCGCCCGTTATGTGATACAGCACCTTCACCATGCGCACCTGCTCCCAGGGCATGGGCATGTTTTCCAGCAGTTTGAGAATCGCGTGGGGCATAAATCTACGCGTGAAGTCGCCTCCCTTCCCTCACTTCAAGGCGCCCAGGTATACGCGCTTGTCGTTTCGGAATTTGCGCGACGAGAGGTCGCCGTGGTCCTTCACGATCTTTCGCAGGTGCTCCACGGGCATCTCGATGGTCTGCATGTTCACGATGCTGCTCTTCACCTCCTGGTTGAACTTTTTCATCCGCTTCTGCTGCCACTTGCGGGAGCGGATCACCAACGCCTCATCGAGCTTCTCCCTCTCCTCCCGCTCGATTTGCATTTGAATCTCGTCGTCTTGTTCCTTTTCAAAATCGTTTGCAGTCATTCTAAAGGAACAGTGCGTTGTTTGGAAGATCACGTCGGAATGTGGGTGGTGTGGAGTGGTGGGAGGAGAGGTGGATTTGGGGGGTGGAGAGTCTGCTGTGGTGTGTCTTTCCTAGTATTCGTGTGGGAGAATGGGGAGGGTGAGGGAAGTGTGTAGGTTGAATTTGGGAGGGAGGGGTGGGAATTGAGTCAGTTTGGTGTTTTGAATGGATGTGTTGGTAGTATTCGCTTCTATAAGATGAATTGCACTCCATTCTAGTTTTATTCACACATTCACGAAGACACCCCTCTCCCACTCAAATCACAACCTACTCCCCTCCACAAACCCCATCCTCACCGAATTCACACAAATCGCCCCTCACTCGAATCCTTATCAACGAAGAACTCCCATGTTTCCGTACTCTGATAAGATTATAGTGTGCGATAACGGCACGGGAGTACGCATCCAACGCTCGTTTCTCACGATGTAGATTGTGAAAGCGGGATACGCCGGCGACAATGTGCCACGCGTCCAGTTCCCTTCTCTCATCGGAAGACCCATGCTGCGAGCCGAAGAAGACTACGTTGGCAACATCACGCTGAAGGTACGCGCTACGCTGGATCCGTGAATTCCATAGGATTTGCTAGTGGGTGACGAGTGCAATGAGTCGATGCGCGCCCTGAACATAACGTACCCCATCGAAAACGGCGTGATCACGCGATGGGACGACATGGAGGCGCTGTGGAAGTACACATTCAGGACGAAGCTGGGCGAGGACACATACGAGGACAAGCGAATCATGTTGACAGAAGCGCCGCTGAACCCGAGGGAGAATCGTCGCAAGATGGCAGAGATCATGTTCGAGAAGTTCCATTTCGGCGGTCTGCAGTGCAAGCCGCAAGCCATGCTGACGCTGTATTCCCGCGGCGCTTCGACGGGCGTGGTGGTGGACAGCGGAGACGGCGTCACTCACGTGATGTGCGTGTACGACGGGTACGTGCTGAACCACCTGACGCGTCGTCTGAACATCGCGGGTCGTCACGTGACGCGCCACCTGCTGAGTCTGTTGCAGCAGCGCGGCTACGCGCTCAACGCCACGGCGGACTTCGAGGTGGTACGCGAGATGAAGGAGCGGCTGTGCTACGTGGCGTACAACTACGAGAAGGAGATGAAGCTGGCGGACGCGACGACGGTGCTGATGAGCGAGTACCGTCTGCCCGACGGGCGCGTGGTGAAGCTGGGCAGCGAGCGCTTCGAGGCGACGGAGGCGCTGTTCAAGCCGGAGCTGATGGGGCTGGAGTGCATGGGGCTGTCGGAGATGGTGTTCGACGCCATCCAGAAGGCGGAGATCGACCTGCGTCCCATCGTGGGGGCTGCGAGGAGGCGTGAGGTGTAGTTCTACAAGAGCATCCTGCTCTCCGGAGGCACCAGCATGTTCCCGGGACTGTCCTCGCGGCTGGAGAAGGACATTCGCGAGCAGTACGTGGCCACTGTGTCCAAGGGCGAGGTGAACCACGTCGCGAAGTCGATTAACGTGATCGCGCAGCCCAATCGCAAGCATGCCGTGTTTACGGGAGCGGCGGTGTTCGCGAAGTACATCGCGAATCATCCGAATGAGTGGATCAGTAGAAGTGAGTGGGAGGAAGGAGGTGCGCGTGTGTTGGATAAGATGTAATCTGTGGGGTGGTTTGTTGGAGATGGCATTGATTCCTTCTTGAGTGAGAGGAGATTGGAGAGGAGATTAGGGGGTAAGGGGGATGAATAGAAAAGCAGTGTATTGAACGGGTGTTGGACTGATTGCTAGGGACACTCTGTGCGACCGTTTCCGTTCTCCAGGTTGTTGCGCTCTCTTTGTAGCAAACGCGAATTGGGAGAACAGGAGTTGTCAGGGAGGCGTGGCTGCAAAGAGTCATTCACCGTTTCTGTTGCCTCTACAAAGAATAGAGTGTGGTAGTGAGGATTACAGTGTGGGTTGCGTCGCTATTACGTAATGGATGCAGATCGTTGTTGAAGATCGTTTATTCTTGTCCATTTCGTCCTATCTGCAGTATGGAGGGGTGCTTTCAGAAACGGAACTCTGTGATGTCGTGTGCTGTTGTTTGCTTGGGTTGCGCGTTCTTCATTCCCAGGGTATTCAACACGGAGTGATTTGTATGGGAGTACGTGATCGTATAGAATGTGAATTTGGATCGTATTTGTCTCGTTTCAGATGGAGTTGCGGCTCTGTCAATATTGGGACAAGGAAACAGTTTGCCATCTGTCGACGGTGATGATGCTTCTGTATTGAAGGCTGATGTATGGTCACTGGGACTGTGCATTGTCAAAGTATGTGAGGGCAGAATTATGCACGCTGAAAAGAAAGAGAATCGTGTATGCAAGTGAACTGTAGAATCAGGAGTAGATTGCAATGGATGCTGGTTGTGATTGTCCTCCAACACTCCCTTCGGGTTGGTCGACTGATTTGATCGATTTTGTGAAGCAGTGTTTGGTACACGATGTGAACAAGCGACCGTGCGTGGAGGAATTGATGAATGCGAGTGTATGCTTGTAGCATAACGAATAGCACTCCTTCGTGAGAGATGCTTTGAACAGAATCACGAGAGAGAATTGTTCTCGTGTGCTAACCAACCTGTATCGGAGAGTAGGGTTGAGCGCTCTGACCAGGCGAGCTCTCATCGACAGCACACTCTTCTTGTCTTCCTCGCAACATGTGCTACGACTGCAAAATGATTCCTTGATTGCGGGAGCAGGCATTGTGCGAATTGGCGAGGATGTAGTTCTTCAGTGGGACAATAGTGATTACTCGGTGGTGGTTGTGAATTGGAGGAAGAAGGAGTTGTTAAGGATCAATGATGTCGATTTGAGTGAAGTGAAACACAACGTGATTGTGGATCTGAGCGTGGAGGGCGATCGTTGGGAAGGCGACGTGCTGCACAGCAAACCGTGTGGCTGGGGCGTGCTGTACGACAAGGACAATCACAAGGTTTATGAGGGATTCCGAATCGGCGCAGTGAATGTGTGCTATGGCAGCACGTTCTACGCTGACATGGAGAGTCCAGACTATGAAGGCGTTATCTGTGAAGGACAGCGCTGCGGACATGGCACCCAATTCGACCGCAACGCGGGCAAGCTGCGTGAGGGCGAGTGGGTCTGTGACATCCACGCCAACAAGGAAATGGTTCTTCAGAACGGGAACGAACTGTTTCACAACCACGTCGAGGAGTTGGTCGTGAGCGACAACTGCCAGTGTGGTTATCACCAGGTAGTTCTTGATCTCCGCCTGATGCCGTGGCTGAGGAGGCTGCGCGTGGGTCAGGACTGTTTCTTCTCCGTGGGTGTGGTGAAGCTGATTGGAATGAAGTGTTTGGAGAGCGTGACCATCGGAGAGCACAGCTTCACGACGGAGCGCGGCTGGCTGGTCAATCGGGTGGAGCACGGCAACCGTTTCTACCTGAAGAACTGCCCGAAACTGAAGGAGTTGAGGATTGGGAGCGAGTCGTTCTCGGAGTATTCGGTGTGCAGCATTGAGGACGTGGACGCTCTGGAGACGATAGAGATGGGCGAGTTGATGCACTCACATTTGCGTTTTTCGTTTTCATATGCTATGATGGAGTTGAAGAGTAGTCTCATTCACAGTGAGTGATTGAATAGACATGCCTTCGCTCAAATCGGTCGTGCTCGGTCGCGGCGCGTTCCGCGACTCGTCTTGCGCCGTGTTTGAGAGTGACTCCTTCTCGCAAGCGATGACAGAGTAGACCTGCCCGCATTGGAGTCTATTCAACTGGGATACAACGCGCTTTCCTTCAAGAGCAGCGATGCCTGCTCTATGCTCGTAATGCGAAGTGTGTTCGTGTTCTTCTTTTGATGCCGCAGATTTGCCTAAGCTCGTCACACTCACCACGACCAACGGCCCCGACGGGAACAACACAACCTTCAAAAGAGTCCACAGCATCATTCTGGAAGGTTTCGCTGTCCGTGTGAGGTGATTTGCTAGACATGCCCAGTCTCACCAATACCTATCTCAATGAAGCGTTCGTCGAACTGAAGGAGTGGCGTATTTCAAGTGGGTACGAGCGTTCTCGATGACTCAAAGATGTGGGGTCCCTCGCGTCCTTCCCCTATCTGCCAGCGGTTGCATCCAACGCGAACATCCTGTCGGAAGCAGACTGGGCGTCTGCTAGCGACTCGCTAACCCAGCTAGTGGTTGGTAGCGGGTGCTGCAACGAGGAGCAACTGACGCAGCTGGACTTTGGCCGCTTTGCGGAGTTGAGAAGTGTGCGAATTGGGTGTTACTGCTGTATCCACGTGAATGAGGTGAAGTTGATTGGGTTGCAACACTTGGAGAGTGTGGTGGTAGGCGTGAAGAGCTTCTTCATGGGGGAGAATCGAAAGGGGGACATTCCGTTGCAGTGCTTTTATCTGAAGGACTGTCCCAAAGTGAGGGAATTGAGAATTGGGGACCGATCGTTCAGGGATTATGGTGTGTGCGTGATTGAGAATGTGGATGCGTTGGAAGTGATCGAAACGAATGCCGCACCGTTTTATTATGCTTCGTTGGAGTTGAAGAGTACTCTCATTCATTCAAGGCGATGATTAGATTTGCCTTCTCTCAAATCACTTGATTTCGGTGGGAGTGCCTTTCGTGAGTGTTCATATGTCATCTTAGAAAGTAATTATCGTGATTTAGGCTGAAGTCGTAGATTTACCCGAATTGGAGTCCATCGATACCAAGTACAGTGCTTTCATGTTTAAATCCAGCAGCAATGCTGAATTGATTATGCGGAGTAGTGAAATGAGTGTGGTTTGAGTGAATAGACTTACCCAAGCTCAAATCCATTATTGACGGTGTTGGGTCCGATAATGATAGTGCAACGTTTATGTATGTGAAGAAGGTGACTGTGGAAGGCAGTGGCAGGAGGGGATTGTGATGAGTAGATTTGCCATCTCTCACCACAGTAAAGGTTTCATCGTATGCATTTGCAAATAGGAGCAGTGTTGTGTGTGCCAGTATCCTATTCGTTCTGTTGGTGATGAGTAGATGCGGGCGCATTTGGTGATCTCTTTGGTTGGTGTGTTTGTTGGTTGCATGACAAGTGGCTCATGGAGACTATGCAAATACTATCCCCAACAAACACCCCAAACCCTAAATCCACTAATCATCGTCCTCGTCGTCATCCGCCGCCACCTCCTGATTCTCCAACTCCATCTTCTTCATCAATCCCTCCAGATCCGCGTCCTCCTGCTTGTGCGCCACACGCGGCTACGCCTCACTCACACTCTCCTCACTCACCTCATTCTTCACCGACATCGCGCCGCCATTCTCCTTCAGCACACGCTCCAGCTCGCCAATCGCCTTGTTCAGCAGCTCCACGCCCTCTCTCTCCTGCAGCGCCATCGTCGTCATCACGTACAGTGGCGGCGCGATCAGACTGATCTACCCCTCACACCCACTCACCTTCCCCACCGAAATCGGCATGTCCTTCGTGCCCACCGCCTCCGCCGCCTTCTACACCGTCACGCCTCTCTCGCTCGCCCACCATTGCCGCGCGCAGTCCGTCCACGCCCTGGATGCTGAAGCACGTCGCCTCGATGTCCGCGCGTACCTTCTGCGCCTGAGGCGCCATGCGCGTCGCGATGAGCTCCTGCAGCTGCTTGCGCACGGACTCGTCCACGTCGCACTCCTGGAGGATCTCGGGCTTGCTAGCGATGAGGAGATGACGATGACCCTACCTCACGGAGAACATGAAGGCGTTGTACGCGCTCTGGTACTTCTCAGCTAACGGCCAAATGATGCGCGTGTACACGTCGTCGATGGTCAGCTCGCAGCGATTCGAGAGAACGCTGGCAATATTATGCACCTTCTTTGCTTCCTGGTATTTGCGCTCCGCCTTCATGACGTCGTCCTCCGCCACACGACGCTTGGACAGATCCACGTACCCTGCGAGTCACGCCGCACCATCCCGTCCACCTACCCTTCTCCTCGTCCACACGCGTCACCACGCTCGGCTCCACCTTTCCAATCTGAACGAGCTTGGGAATGGAGCGAATGCGACGACGCGACAACTCCGACGCGGGAATAAAGCCCTGGATGCGGTTGTACTCCAGAAGCGTGACGTAGACGCCGCTGTCCGTGATTCTAGGAGCCATGAGCGATGCAAGGAAACGGGCTACTTCAGCACCTTCACCATCACGACGTCGTCCACCTTCGGGAATTCGTTCGCGTAGAAACGGTGACTGCTCACTTCAAAGGTTTCTGCACGGCGTTAGTCCCAACCCCTCCAACGACTCGACCTACCGTCTTTAGGCATGCTGGATAACTCGATGAGCGATTCTATGCCCTTCTCCCCCGAACCGCGGTTATTGCCCAGATCTTCATTCTCTGTCTACAATCCGCATGCAAGACGCTGTGATTGAGAATCGAGATTACTATGCCATTCTGGGGATTCCCAGAACAGTAGAGGGAGAAACCGTTGTCTGAGGGCGTAGGCGAGTGCGGACGAGATCAAGCAGCAGTACCGCGTTCTGTCGCGCCAGTTCCACCCGGACAAGCAGTCGCCCGAGTTGCAGGACTATGCGAATGAGTTCTTCTACCGAATTGACCGCGCCTACCAGGTGCTGAGTGACGAGAAGAAGCGTAAGTTGTACGACGCGTATGGAGAAAGGGTAGGAATGCGTCCTGCGCATTATCGCTAGGCTGTGCTTCTCCTCGAGAACAACGAAGAGATTGTGAAACGAGATGGTGTAAATACTAATCATAGAATATAATCGTAGAGCGTGGACCCGATTGAAGACCTGATTCACACCATTTACCAGCGCGAACTGGAGGTGAAGGCGGGTCAGAGCGGCTCCTTCACCATGACCGTGGATGCTTCCTCCCTGCTGCACCCGGCCAAGAGCCAGCCCATTCCCGCCTTCATGCTGGCGCCGCCTCCGAGCAAGGTGCACATCGCCTCGATCCAAATCGTGCAGACCATCCAGACGCGCCTCAACGCCTCCAACGTGCTCTCGCTCACGGGCACGGCGACGGCGCAGGGTCCGCAGGGCTACGGCGTGGGCGTGATCGCGTGGCAGCACGCGCTGTCGCCCGACCAGATGGTGACGCTGACGACGCTGTGCGGCGCGCGCAACAAGGTGGTGGTGGAGGTGGCGCAGGCGCTGACGAAGACGCTGCAGGGCGTGGTGTCGATCGGGTACGGCGGCGAGGGCGTGGAGACGGGCGTGAAGGTGGTGAAGCAATTCAGCGAGGAGCTGGTGGGCATGGCGGACGTGTCGCTGGAGCAGGCGGTGGAGTGCAACCTGCGTGCCGAGTACACCACCGAGAACTCGAAGACGTGTGGCGAGGTGTTCGTGGGGCAGGACGTGGGAGGTCGCGTGAGCCACCTCCACACGCTCAACAAGGACCGTGGATACAAAATCAAGGGGGAGGTTGTGGCGAGCGCGAGCGACCTGAGCGTGGTGACGGTGCTGGGCAAGACGCTCACCTCCTTCAGCAAGCTCAATCTCAACGTGGAGTGGGGTCTGAAGGGCGTGACGCTGAAGACCAAGTACCAACGCGGGAGCGCCACCTTCGTGCTGCCCGTGCTGCTGAGTCACAACCCCTTCGACCTCCCCGCGGTTCTGCTGGGGTATGGCGCGATGGCGGTGGCGTGTGTGGTTGAGTGGTGTTGGACGCGCACGACGGCGGGTCAGGCGTACCAGAAGAAGAAGGAGGAGGAGGCGAAGCGTCGCGCGTTCGTGAACGAGCACGAGAAGCTGGCGGCGGTGTCGCAGCAGGCGATGATGAAGGGCTACGCGGACCGCATCCGCAAGCAGGAGGAGGCGAAGAAGGGTCTGGTGATCCTGCGTGGTGTGTACGGCAGTGCAGCGAGTGTGGGCGTGCCGGAGAAGGTGGCGAAGCTGGAGGGCGCGATGGAGGTGACGACGGCGCTGCAGTTCATGGTGAAGGAGTCGAAGCTGCGACTGTACGCGGGCAGCAAGAAGGAGTACATGGGCTTCTGGAAGCCGGAGGGCGAGGAGCGTGTGCGATTGTGGGTGCGGTACCAGTATGGCGAGAAGGTGTACGAGGTGGAGGTGGAGGACGGAGAGCCGTTGTATCTGCCCGCGTTCAGAGCAACGGAGGTGGGGGAGGCGAAGAGTGTGAATTGAGTGCTTTGAGTTCTTTTAGAGTGGGGTTTGTTTGAAGTGCGTTGTAGTGTTGCTTGAAATGGGGTGTTTGGAGGTGAATGAGCGATGTCTGTGTCAAACGGTTTCAGTGTCCTTCAAAGGATGATGAACACTATAAGTACTCTTCAAAGAACCATTTCAAATACCTTACAGGTAACTTGAAGAACGCAAACGCTCAATTCACTCACAACAAACAAACGACTCCATACAATTACAATTCTCATCCAAAATCTCCACAATCCCCTTCGTGCCGTCCACGCGAATCCTCATTCCCGTCTTCACCTTCTCCACCAATCCATGCACGCACACCACGCACGGAATCCCCATCTCCTTTGCCACAACGCTCCCATGCGTCAACCGACCGCCAATCTCGATCGCCACGCCCGCTGCCGGAGCGAACAACGGCGTCCAGCCCGGGTCGGTCGATTTCGCCACCAGGATCTCGCCCTTGCGAATCACCGTCGTGTGCGGACTCTCGCCCACCACTGCTCGACCCTCCACGCCCCCAGCCGACGTGGGCAGACCCTTCAGCACGTTGGGCGGCAACTGGCTGATCGCCTGTCTGGAGGCTTGCGAGATGGTGACCACGTCGCATTCCGGCGTGAAGATCAGACGCGCCGGCTCCATCGCAAACCCGCTCTGCCACACCTCGCGCGCCGCACGCACCTTCTCCTTGAAATCCTCGCCGCTCACCTTTCCGTCCTCCCAGTACAGCAAGTCCTCCGCCGTCAGGAAGAAGATGTCGTCCTTCTTCTCCAACAGACCCCGCGCCACCAGCTTCTCGCCCAGCTTCAGCAGAATCACGCGGTAACTCTGCAACAGCGAAATCAGCCCATATTTCGGGTGTTCTCGGTACTCCATGATCAGACGCGCCATCGCCAGGTGCTTCTGCACCTTCTTCCAATCGCGCTTGCGCAGTCGCGACCTGATTTCCGCCTCAGCCGCCTCTCGGTTGCGCGCGTTTTCCTCCTCCGTCACGATGGGCGTGTCCTCCACGTGCAGCGCCATTGCGAGAACGCGATAGGGTTCGTCGATGTACCTACAGGTTAGTGTGACAAGGAGTCAAAACCGGGGGGTCCCAACGTCGAGTTCGCAGTGACAGCGACAGCCGAAGAAGGCCATGAACGCCTCCCACTCCTTCACGAACGCCGCGGCAAGAGGCGATACGTCGTGTCGCAGAGAATCGACCCATGCGTTCACCGCCTCCGCGTTCTCCTTGTCCACCAGCTCCTACGCTCTCAACGTCACACACCACTTCTACCGCCACCTTGTCCTCAGCGTGCATTTCGCGGAGAAGGTGACCCAGCGTCGTTACAGCGTCGTTCATTCTCTTCGCCAGATTTCTTGAGGAAATCGACCACAGACGATCCTCCTCGCCCTTCATGCCATTCTTCGCGCAGATTTTGGCGATCGTCGAAACGGACACGAACGCGTAATACGTGACGGACTTTATTCGCGCGTTCTGCGTTATGAATGAGAAGGGGACGGTCGCCATCTCGTGGAATGTGATGTCCTCGCTCTTCTCTGCCAGCATGTGATCCAGCGCGTCCCTCGACTCCTTCATCGTGTCCAACGTGGCGTTCAGCTCCTTCTCCACCTCCTCCACCGTCGCGTGGCGCTTCCACAACGCCCAGAAGCCCTTGACCAGCGGTTTGAAGAACTCGCGCGTGAGTCCCTTCGAGGCGATCTTGGCTTGCTGGTGGCTGTACTGAGGATAGTCGCGCTTGTACGCCTCGCGCAGAATTGCCGCCACCTCCATGTCCACCAGAGTCGTGAAACGCCCTATGTGTTACGATTGTGTGACGAACCCACGCAACACAAATGCGCGCACGAGTTTGTTGTGCATGAAGCCGGCAACGTTGATAAACACGAAGCCGTTCACGTAAACCACGTACTTCTCGGAGACGTGGGAGAGATACCGGAACAGCGAGTAGCCCATCGGGGTCACAGGGTCCGTGAGCATCTGCAGATAGCCCATGTTCAGGTACGCGCCCCACTCCATGGCGTACGGGTGGATCAGCGGGTTGATCACTACAGTGGAGAGAGGGCGAGAAGCGTACGGTTCGGGATGGAGAGCAGGTGGGTGATGGGACGGGCTTGAAGGATGTACAGCACGTCGTTGAAGAAGGCGAACTCGATGTCCATCGGCATCTGGTAGTACTTCTCGATCTCGATTGCCTCGTGGCAGATCGTGTCGATCTATCGTTTAGGCGAACGGGAGAGCGTACCTGAGCGGGGGAGAAGCAGGAATGCGATGTCTCTTCGGGAGACAGTTCCACCTTGGATGTTCCTTCCTTGGGATAGTTAGATACGAGCTTGTATGATTGGTGGCCGAGAGTCTCGCTCTCTATCGAGAGCTGGCGATTTCCGTAGGGCTTGCGTATCGACCAATGATCCGTATTCACCTGACCGCTCACGAGCGCCTCGCCCATTCCGTGCACTCCATCCAACGAAATGTGAGCGCGCGAACCGGTCTGGGGATCGGCAGTAAACGCAACGCCCGCACAGTCTGCGGGGATCATCAGCTGAACCACGACAGCGATCGACGTGTTGAAGGCGGGATAGCCGTTCTTCACGCGGTATTGAACGGACCGATAGGCGTACAGTGACTTCCAGCACTGCTTGATCGCTTTGCACACCGAATCCACGTCACAGTGGACATTTAGGATCGTATCATTCATTCCGGCAAAACTCGCATTCTCCAAGTCTTCCGTTACGCCACTCGAACGCACCGCAAGGAGGGGATCACAGATGCATGAATTGTTCACCAGATCATGCAGCTGGTTCTGAATCTCGGATACCAGCTCTTCCCTCAGCTCGTATGCATCAAACTGTTTTTGTATTGACTCAGTCTGCTCTTCTGTCAGACTCGATTCGTCGTCCACGTCGGGGGGACAATTCAAACACGAGCGGTATTCCCGAAACGCTTCTTCGCTTATGATGAACGCGTTGGGCACTCTGAATCCGCCCTGCGCAAGCACAATGAGATTGAATCCCTTTCCTCCTATCGTCTTCACTGCGACGCAATCGCCCCTTGAAGAAAGCTAAGCACTCAACGGACAGTCAAACCAGTACACTAATTGTATACGTCATGGGGGATGAAGATCATAATGAGTCTTCTCGTACCTGTTGATATCCGTATTGACGTGAGATTTCACCGAATAGACTCGCTGCGTTCGACAGGAACATCAGTGTCAAGATGCCGATAGCGAAATGGGTGTGATGAATCGATTTTCTTTCAGTAGTGTCATCGCTATATTGAGAGGAAACGGAAAACGAGTGATCATGAACAGAGGAGCTTGGTGCTCCTGTTGACTCCACTATGAAGACACACTTCACTCTACGACCACGCCTATGCAGCCATCACGCCACAAATCGTCCAGTTTTCTTCACAGCGTTCAGTGTCATGAGCGACAGAGTAATCTATGGAGACCCCAGGGGCCTCGCTCGAAAACTACGCGTCCTTTCTCGGCGAAGCGACAGTGGAGAGGATTCAGGGGAATGATGATTCCTTCTTCCTTGTATTCAAGTACAAGCACATCCCGTTAACGCTTATGAGTCAACCGCTCTCACTATTGCATCTGTTTACCGGAACCGTGACTCTTGCCAACAATGCGATGAATGTCTTCCTAAAGATACAGTTCGATAACGGAATAGTCGGTGACAAATGCACTGGCGTTGTGTATGATGTGAATTCGTTTACAGCCGATGACAAGGGCCTCCTATCGTGCGTATCGTTTAAGAAGGAGTTGCTGAACAAGTTCCGCAAGCAGAACGACTGCTTCTCGATCCAGTTCTATTCTCCGCTGAAGAACACCGTCATAACCAAAAACTACAGGAGCGGTGTTCTCTACTACTGTAAACGCAAGCAAGCGGGCCAGATGCACTTTTCCTACGAGTACGATGCATATGGTCTCCGGAAGAGTATTACTCTTGAAAACGGTGTCGCTCCCACTCCTGTCGTGAAGTTCAACGATCAGGGCCTTCCATCCTCGGTCGATGTGTATCTGAGCGGGTGCCTGCAATACGTGTCGAAGCGCTTTTTCGATAACCACATGGAGATACTGGACGAAAAGGGGAACGTGCTCTATGTTGGAGGGTACATCTTCTGCAAGCCCTTCTTCTTCGTGGCCCACGGAAAGGGAGTCCAGTTTCGCGACGGAAAGCCTCTCTACAAGGGCGAGTTCGCCTACGGTCTGCGCTCTGGAAAGGGGTATCTGTACTACAAGAATGGCAACGTGAAGTACCACGGCGCGTGGTTGAACGACTACCCGCACGGAAACGGCGTGATCTTCAACCACAAGGGAGAACGTTACGCCTCGATCTCCTCGACGTTCGGCACGTTCACGCACTACCTGCACTCCGAAACAGTGTACTCGTTCTGTCCTCGCGAGGGCTTCTTCTCCTTCTTCACAGGCCCCGACCACGCGACGTACGACGCGATCAATCAGACTCCCTATTCCTCCAGGCAGATCGATACGCAGTTCACGCTGAGTCTGTCAGGACTGTTGATCAGCGAGAACGACCTGGCGCGGTGGAAAGGGGAAGTGCTGACGGAGAAGCGCAAGAAGAAGATCGAGGCGGCGAATCGAATGATGCAGTTCGTGCAGCGGCAAGGCGGCGATGGGAGCTGCCCTCAGGCGGTTCGCACCATCAACGTGACGGCGGACAGCATGCAAGATATGTCGACGTTGTTCGACGTGTCGTGTCTGGGCAATCTGGAAAGCATGACGATCCACGACGACGCTCTGAACAACGTATTCACCGTCAGAGCGCAATTCCTGCTGCGTCTGCACTCCGTTGTGATCGGGAAGAACGCCTGCGTGTACGCGTCGCTGCGTCTCGCGTTCCTCCCAGCCCTGCGCTCCCTCGTGGTGGGAGAAAACGCCTTCATGAACGCCACCGCTCTCGCGATCGAGAACTGCGTGGCGCTGGAGACGATCCACTTCGCGAAGAAGAGCTTCGCGAGCCTGAGCGCGTTCGAGCTGTCGTACCTTCCGTGTCTGAAAACCGTCTTCTTCGGCGCGGATTCGTTCGGCGGCGCGTATTCCCTGTCGCTCTCGTACTGCGCCCTCCTGCACTCGATCCAGTTCGAGCCCAGCGCGTTCGCCTCCGTGAAGAGTATTCGGCTGGAATCACTCCCTGCCTTTGCTCTGCTTGAGAGCACGAGTGCCACCGCCGCGTCCTTCACTCACCTCACCTCGCTCTCCGTCAAAAGTGACCACAACGTTCTCTTTTCACTGTAGACGTTCCCCAGCTGAAGGGCGACGGCTTCGCCTTCAACGTCGCCGCCTCGTTCGGGCGTCTGTCGTCGCTTCGCTTTGACTCCACCTCGCCGCTCTTCTTGTTCTTTATCACGACGCTGGACAGAGATCTCTTCCCGCTCACAGACAACGGACTCGACGATCCGATTCCCGTCGAATACCGCACCTCCGTGTCGCTCTCGAAGAACTGTCGATTCCTCTTCAGCGCCTTCAAGTGGTCGTCCCTCGTGCTCGTGAAATCCATCACACTCGGAGACTCCTTCGACACGGGAACTGCCGACTTCTGCCTGTCGGGCTTGGAGCGGCTGGAGTCGCTGGATATCGGAACGAACGCGTTTTACAGGGAGGGAAAGTCGCGCAAGTTCGTTCTCGCGCAGCTGCCGTCGTTGCGCAGCGTGGTGATCGGCAGGAGCAGCTTCCTTCACTTCAGCGTGTGTCGTTTGAACGGTACTGTTGGAATCGTCCCCTCACGAGTAGAACTGCCGTCGCTGGAGATGCTGTGCATCGGCAGTTACTGTTTCAGCAAGAGCGAGGCGGACGCGTGTCTCCTGGAGCTGAACTCGCTGCCGCGGCTTCAGAAACTCGACTTCATCGCTCACTCCTTCCATCACTTCAACGACTTCTGCCTCCAGTTCCTGCCCCAACTCAAGACACTGTCCTTTGCCACCAACTGCTTCAACGGAAAGTGGGACACGGCGAGAACGCTCGATCTGACGCTGTTCCCTCGGCTGGAGACGTTCTCCTGCGTGTCGCCCTCCTTGTTCTACTACACGGGCGTGTCCTTCTCGAACCACCCCACACTGCGCGAGGTGACGATCGACTCAAACTGCTTCAACAAAGCGATCGACTGGGACTTCGCGGCAGTCAATGTACCTCAACTCACAGCCCTCCAAGTCAACGGAGACAGCTTCTACGCCTGTCGCTCCTTCACCATCAAAAGTGCCCGTGTGTTCTTGCCTCCAATTCTAGACGCGCCTGCCCTGTCTTCCGTGACGCTGGGCACGAACACGTCTCCCAACTATGCCGCGTCCTTCACCAGCGCGACGTCGCTCGTGGTCGACAACGCACCCGCACTCACCACGCTGCGCGTCGCGTCAAACAGCTTCCCGAACGGGAAGGAGTTCGTTCTGCAGAGTGGGTGTCGAGGCGTGGAGTGAGGGGTAGAAGTGCCTGCGCTGACGACGATCGAGATCGGCAACGGCGTGTTCAACTCCGGTGAGTGTGACGGCAACCTGGTTCTCTCCAGTGTGCTCGCTGGTGGAGCGTAAGATATAGATTTGCCCGTGTTAGCCGTGTTCGAGATCGGGAAGGGCAAGTCCTCCTCCTTCAACAACTTCGACAGCGTGATAGTGGATTGTGAGTGTGTGGCGACGGAGTGAGGCGTAGCCATTCGTGCCGCCAGCGAGCTGGTCTGGACATCCAAGTGCTTCCAGCACGTGTCAACGGTGACGGGACAAGGCAACAAGATCCTAACCGAGATCAAACAGCGATCCAGAGTGTACAAGGAAGCGTTGCAGGTCGCGCCAAACACAAACACGCTCCCGACACTTCCCTGTTATCTCACAGAACTCGTGATCGGGAAGTGCTGCGCTGCGTACGCGCAAACGGTTGTCGTGTTTCCCGTGTTCCCGAAGCTGAGGAGAATCGAGATCGGCGACGGCTCCTTCGCGAACAGCTACGCGCTGCGCGTGGAGAAGAACCCTGTCCTGCGAAGCGTCGTTATCGGCAGCAACTGCTTCACGCGCAAGACGGAGGGCGACGACGGACTCGAAGTTCTCGCGTGTCCTCAGTTGGTGTCTCTGACCATTGGCGCAGGCTCCTTCACCTCCACGAAGCGCCTCACGCTCAACGACTTGGACCAACTGAGCGAGTTCGACTATCACCCCAGTTCGCTCCAGAGCTGCACCACGCTCTTCTTCTTTCACTGCGACATGCTGAACACCGTCTCCTTCCCGCCCGCGTCCTTCAAACAGGTGCGGAGTCTGCGTCTCGACACTATGGCGGAGCTGCAAACCGTCGTGTTCGGCGAGAACAGTTGTGTGGGCGTGGAGGACGAGGAGCCGTCGTTCTCGTGCATGGGTGGGAACTGTTGGGGAGTTTCATCGTTAGATTGTCCCTCACTGAAACTGATCGATTTCGGCGACAACATCCACAGTACGTCCCTCAGTGCCTATTCCCTGTTCTCTTTGAAGAGTTGGGGTGGTTTGGGGACATAAGGAATAGACTGTCCCCAATTGGAGCCGGGTCGGTTCGACCTCCTCCGGCAGAGTCCCTTCCACGTCACTCCCTATTTGATGGAGGGCGACTGCGGGCAGTACAGGTTCTTGTTCACGCGTCCCGAGGCGATCGAGCTCCCGCAGGAGATTTGCGGCTCCGTGCTCGACCCGATCGGCAACAAGGTGGAGATGGTGCAGATCGCGGAC
>ERZ780157.1374-NODE-1374-length-26728-cov-6.377685_pt1 | contig 26728 bp, 32 predicted proteins | sample MGYA00511169_ERZ780157 | MGnify/ENA primary metagenome ERZ780157 (study PRJEB29588, sample SAMEA1965149) | human gut metagenome | biome: human gut; feature: human-associated habitat; material: faeces | place: Denmark | collected 2008/2010 ... | reverse complement strand
AATAAAGTTGAAAGGAGATAAAAATGGAAAAGGTATTAGAAGTTAAAAATATAGAAAAATATTATGGAAATAAATCAAATTTAACAAAAGCAATAGACAATATAAGTTTTAATATTAATAAAGGGGAATTTGTAGGAATAATGGGAGCATCAGGTTCTGGAAAAACGACTTTATTAAATTGTATTTCTACAATAGATAGGGTAACAGCAGGAAAAATAATTATTAATAATAAAGATATAACTAAACTAAAAGGAAATAGTCTAAATAAATTTAGAAGAGAGGAACTAGGCTTTATATTTCAAGACTTTAATTTATTAGACACTTTAACAGCATACGAAAATATAGCATTAGCATTAACTATACAAAAAGTAAAAGCAAAAGAAATTGATACAAGAGTAAAAGAAATAGCAGGCAAACTTGGAATTTCAGATATTTTAAATAAATATCCATATCAAATATCAGGTGGACAAAAACAAAGAGTTGCTTCAGCTAGAGCTATAATAACAAATCCTAAGATTATATTAGCAGATGAACCAACAGGTGCACTAGATTCTAAATCAGCAAGACAACTTTTGGAAAGTTTCGAGAATTTAAATCAAAAGCTTGGAGCAACAATTTTAATGGTTACACATGATGCGTTTACAGCTAGCTATGCAGAAAGAATTATATTTATAAAAGACGGAAAGATTTTTAATGAACTTGTAAAAGGTGAAGATACAAGAAAACAATTTTTCGAAAAAATAATAGAGGTGCAAACACTTCTTGGAGGTGATTTGAACGATGTTATTTAAATTATCAATAAGAAATATGAAAAAGAGTTTTAAAGATTATGCAATATATTTTTTAACTTTAGTATTAGGTGTAGCGATTTTTTATATGTTTAATTCTTTAGATAGCCAACAGGCAATGCTTGAAGTATCAAAATCAACGAGGGATATGGTTGAATTAATGATAGATTTGCTCGAAATGGTATCTGTATTTGTTGCAATAGTATTAGGTTTCTTGATTGTATATGCTAATAACTTTTTGATAAATAGAAGAAAAAGAGAATTTGGTATATATATGACTTTAGGAATGGGAAAGAGACAAATATCTAGAATTATTTTATTAGAAACAATTTTAGTAGGAATTTTATCATTAGCTGTTGGTATATTTTTAGGAATATTTGCTTCACAATTTATGTCAGTATTAGTTGCAAAATTATTTGAAGCAGATATGAGTGAATTTACATTTGTATTTTCAAAAGATGCTTGTATAAAAACTTGTATATATTTCGCAGTTATGTATATAGCTGTAATGATATTTAATACATTTACTATATCAAGATATAAATTAATTAATTTACTTACAGCAGTTAAGAAAAATCAGAAAGTAAAAATAAAAAATCCAGTAATATCAATTATTGTTTTTATACCTTCAGCAGTTATATTAGGATATGCATATTGGAAGGTTACAGGAGGAATACAGACCTTATCAACAATAAATAAAATATTTCCAGTAATAATAATGGGAATAGTCGGAACAATAGGTGTATTTTGGTCTTTATCAGGATTTTTACTACGTATAATACAATCTAGTAAAAAGATATATTTAAATGGAACAAATATGTTTGTTTTAAGACAATTAAACAACAAAATAAATACGACAGTTATAAGTATGACTGTAATTTCTTTGATGTTGTTTATGACTATAAGTGTTTTATCTAGTAGTTTGTCATTACAAAAAACTTTAACAGACGAACTAAATGAAATGACTCCTGTTGATATAAATTTATTTAAGACAGCAAATTTACCTGAAAGCTATCCAGAGAAATATACAGGAAAAATAATATATCCAACAGAAGAACAAAGAGAAGATTCCAGAGAACCTGTAAGCTATACATTAAAAAATAATGGTTTTGATATGAACAAATTTAAAGATATTGTAGAAATACCAGTATATTTAATACCAGAGTGGACGATGAAAACAAGTTTTGGAGATTATTATGAAGAGGTAAAACAAATATATCCAATGTTGCTTTATGATTCACCAGAACCTATCCTAAAAGTATCTGATTATAATAAAATTGCAGATTTATATGGCATAGAAAAATATAGCTTGAATGATGATGAATATATTGTACTTTGTGATTATGATAATATGAAAGAACTACGAGATAATGGTTTAAAAGGAAATTCTACTATAAAGATAAACGGAAAAGAATATCATTCAAAGTATAAAGAATGTCAGGATGGATATATATATATGTCAACAAGTCATACTAATGCAGGAATAATTCTAGTACCAGATAGCTTTGAATTTAAAGAGGAATGGAAAGAACAACAATTTTTAGCTGCGAACTATAATGTTGATACAGAGGAAGAAAAAGAAAAAATAGACTTAGAATTTACCGATGAAAATAATCAATTTATTAAAAGTATTGACAGATTGGGAATTAGTCTTGATGGAATGACTAGAATGTATGTTATTGATTCAAGTAGAGGATTATCTACAACAATTGTATTTGTATCTATTTATTTAGGAATTGTATTTTTAATTGCAAGTTCAGCAATATTAGCATTAAAACAGTTAACTGAAAGTTCAGATAATAAGCAAAGGTATACTATTTTAAGAAAAATAGGTTGTGATGAAAAAATGATAAATAAAGCGTTATTCAGACAAATAGGAATATTTTTCATATTACCATTGATAGTTGCAATTATACATTCAATATTTGGAATACAATTTGTATTAACAATGATGGAAGGACTAGCAGGACCTGAAGAATTATTACCATCAGTTATTGCAACTGTAATTATTATGGGAATAGTATATGGACTTTACTTTTTAGCAACATATTTTGAAAGTAGAAATATTATTAAAGAAGAGGAATAGAAAAAGTTAAACTTAATAATTTTACTGGAATTGTTGAAATAATATCTGAATAAAAGATATAGGAATAAATTTAGAAAGAAATGGGGTGGTAATATGAAGAAATTTTTAAAGTTGTTGTTGTTTCTAATATTAATTGGAATAAGTATAGCATTATTATTTATAGGAAAAGGATATAGCATGTATAAAGACGCAATTAAGGAAATACCATTAGAAGAAAAAGTAGCAGAGATAAAAGCAAAAGAAAATTATACGAAAATTTCAGAATTACCACCGACATATTTAAATGCTGTAATTTCTGTGGAAGATCATAGATTTTATAAACATTGTGGGATAGATATTATTGCAATAGCTAGAGCTTTAATAAATGATATTAAAGCAATGGACTTTGTAGAAGGAGGAAGTACGATAACGCAACAATTTGCTAAAAACGAATACTTCACTCAGGAAAAGAAAATTACTAGAAAGATTGCAGAAATGTTTATGTCTTTTGAAATAGAGAAAGAATATTCAAAAGATGAAATTTTAGAATTATATATAAATACGATTTATTTTGGAAACGGATATTATAATATAAAAGATGCAAGTGAAGGATATTTTGGAAAAACAGTTGATGAGTTAACAGATGGAGAATGTATAATGCTTGCAGGAATACCAAATGCTCCATCTGTATATAATCCAAAAGAAAATCCAAAATTAGCTAGAGAAAGGCAAAGGCAAGTTGCAGATAAGATGGTAGAGTATGGATATTTAACAGAAGAAGAGGAAAAGGACATATTAGAATAGGAATATTGAGGAACGTTCATAAATTCATATAATTTAAAAAAGCAGTTCATTTCATTATGAGTTGCTTTTTTTCTTGTTGTTATGCTATAAATAGGAGGGGGAGAAAAAGTTATGGATAAACCAATAAGAAAAGCAGTTAGATGTTATTTAATCGATAATAATAAAATAGTTGTTACAAAATATAATGAACCGAATAAAAAAGCAGGATATTATGAAATACCAGGTGGAAAAATAGAAGAAGGTGAAACACCAGAACAAACAGCAATAAGAGAAATGTATGAAGAAACCGGTATGGATGTTAAAAATTTGAAAAATAAAGGAAATTTAACGATAGAATATCCAGACAGAAAATTTGAATTTATTGTTTTTTTGGTTAATAAGTACGTAGGAGAACCACTACAATTTGAAGAAAATACATCAGAATGGATAGATATACAAGAACTGTTACAGAAAGAAAAAATCTTATCTTCAATACAGCTTTTAAAGAAGAAATATATAAAAGGCTTAATAAATGAGAATTATATATTTAATATGTATATAAAAGTTGATGATGAAGAACATATTTTAGAAATTAATTACGAGGAAGAAGAAAGATTTAAACCAAGTAAAAGTGAAGAGCATGGAATTAATTTGGTAACAGAAAAAGATCTGAATATTTTATCTATAGGTATTAGTACAGCAGGTTCTGCAGAAATAAAGATGGCAGAGAAAAATCATAATAGCCATATTATAGCAACAACAATTGATGAGGCTGGATTAAATTATACTAAAAATATAATAAAACAATATGGGCTATCAGATCAAATAGAAACAAAACTAGAAGATATTTCTAAAAAAATGCCATATAATGAGGAATTTTTCGATTTTGTGTATGCAAGATTAGTATTACATTATTTGGATAATGAGAGTTTGAAAAATGCATTAAAAGAAATAAAAAGAGTAATGAAAAAACATGGAAAATTATATATAGTAGTACGAAGCAGGGATGAGTGGGAGGCAAAATTGGATGGTGCTAAATACTATGAAAAGACTGGAATTACTAAATACCCTAAATATGATACTCTTGGAACTGACAACGTAGAATACTTATACAGAAGATTGCATACAGTAGATTCTTTAAGTTCATTCTTAGTTGCAGAAGGTTTTGATATAAAATATATAAAAGAATATAAAGAACAAAGCTACAAAGATTATAAAAGAACTGAAAAGGTAAAATATCCTAATAGTTTAATTGAATGTTTATGCGAAAAGCCCTAGTACCAACTATTTCCATACAAATAATTTAAATTATATGTTAATATAATTTAAAGGGTGATAAGTATGAGAATGGTAAAATTATACGGGAAAGACTTATTATTAAAAGAGTTAGAATATAGTTTGAAATATTTTTTAAAAGAATCAAATGATAATGGACTAATAAGAGATAAAACAGTATATTCAAAAAATATAGCGAGTATTGCTGCTGTTGGATATGGACTTGCTGCAATAGTGATTGCTGTAGAAAGAAAATTAATAAAATATGAAGAAGGATACAAAAAAGCTAATCGAACTTTAGATACATTTATAAATGATGTGGAAGGGAAGAATGGCTTTTTTTATCATTTTGTAAATATGGATACAGGAAAGAGAGAATGGAATTGCGAAATATCCATAATAGATACAGCAATTTTTATTTGTGGTGCATTATTTGCAGGAGAATACTTTAGTGGAATTATCAAAACAAAAGCTAACAAATTATATAATAAAATTAATTGGAATTGGTATGTAAATTCAAAAGACAATTATTTTTATATGGGGTATAAGCCAGAGACAGGTTTTTGGGGTAACTGGGATATGTATGCAGAACAATTGATGTTATACATTTTAGGTGTGGCTTCAGAAAATTATCCAATTAATAAGAATATGTATTATGACTTCAAAAGGCCTAAAAAAGATTATAAAGATATAAAAGATATCATATTTTCATATGGAGGAAGTCTATTTACATATCAATATTCACATGCGTGGATAGATTTTAGAGGTAAAAAAGATTTAAATGGTGTAGATTGGTTTGAAAATTCAAAAAAAGCAACATTAGCAAATAGAGAATATTGTAAGAAAAATAAAAATAAATTTAAAACTTTTAACGAAAATTCATGGGGATTAACTGCTTGTGTTGGTCCAAAAGGATATTCTGGTGGATATGGTGCAGAACCTAGTTTTTCTAATTTAGATATAGAAAATGATGGAACTGTGGCTTCTTGTGGCGCAATAGGTTCAATAGTATTCACTCCAAAAGAAAGTATTAAAGCGTTAGAATACTTTTATAATAATTGCCCATACTTGTGGGGAAAATATGGGTTAAAAGATAGTTACAATTTAGCAAAAAGAAAGAGATGGGTTTCAAAGGAATATTTAGGTATAGACAAAGGAATAGAAATACTAATGATAGAAAACTATTTGACTGGTTTAATTTGGAAATATATGATGAAAAATAAATATATACGAAATGGATTAAAAATATTAGAAATACAAAGGAAGTAATTGATAATTACTTCCTTTAATGTTATTATATAAAAGTATTAAATATATAAGTAGGCAGGAACAAAATGGAAGAAAACTTTTTTGATAAATTAGAGAATGAAGAAGAACTAAAGAACGAAATAGTGCAAAATATTTCACAAAAAAATTTAAATGTATATAAAAAAGATATAGATAACTCTAAATTTATACATACAGAAATAATAGATAGTTCATTAGAAAAAGTATATTTTAAAGATATAGTATTTGACAATTGTAACTTTTCAAATACTACTTTTGAAACTTGTAGTTTTATTAATTGTAAAATTAAGAATTGTAAAATGGCAGGATGTAGTTTTATAGAAAATACATTTATGTCAGTACAAATACAGGATTCTAATTTGAATTATTCAAATATGTCTAATACAACTTTTAATAATTTAAAATTAAAAGATACCACATTAATAAATTCATATATGCAAGATTCAATTCTAAAAAATACAAAATTTGATAATATAGATTTTACAAAAGCACAAATTTTTAATACAAAGTTAAAAGATATAGATTTATCTACATGTATTATACAAGGCTTATCAACAACACTTGCAGATATAAAAGGTGCAATAATAAATGAACTTCAAATTATGGATTTAGCATATTTATTAAATATAAAAATAAAAGATTAGGAGGAAATAAAATGATTAAACATATAGTTATGTGGAAATTTAAAGAAAATACAGAAAAAGAAATGAATAAATTTTTAGACGGGTTAAAAGCTCTAGAAAATCAAATTGATGTAATAAAAAGTATGCAGGTTGGTAAAAACATTGATAACGATGAATATGATGCAATTCTAATTTCCGAATTTGAAAGTTTAGAAGATCTACAAAAATACAAAACAGACCCAAGACATGTAAAAGTTTCAAACATGTGCAAAGAAATTAGAACAAAAAGAACTGCATTTGATTTTGAGGAATAGGCTTTTTGTCTATTCTTTTTTTAATAGGAATTTAGAAATTTCGGGATTTTAGGGACGGTGGTTAAATCCCGATTATGAAAATAAAAAATCCAATTAGGAGGATAATCATGACAGAAGAAGAATTTATAAATAACCAATTACAAGCTTTAAGTAAATCAAAATTTAGGTCAGGTTTTAAGTTAAAAGAAAAAGAGAAAGAGTATTTAAAAGAAAAAGGAATAGATACAATAGAAAGGCACGCATATGATTTCATAACAAAAAGATTAGCTCCGAAGGAAATAATAAATGACGGAAAACAAACTCCTATGAAAGGACACCCAGTATTTATTGCACAACATGCAACTGCTACTTGTTGCAGAGGATGTTTATATAAATGGCATAAAATAAGAAAAGGAAAGGAACTAACTCAAAGAGAAATTAAATATGTGGTAGATTTAATAATGGAATGGATTAAAAGACAATTATAATTAATAATGGGATAGAGTCGAGAAATTAAAAAAATGAGTAGGGAAAAAAGGACCGTCCCCAAATCCCGATGAATCCAGAAGGAGGTTAAAATGGCACTAATTCAAATAAAAAATTTAAGTTTTAGATATTGTTTTGCGAGAAAGTAAGCAATAAACCAGCTATAATTTTAGAAAACTAGATAATTATTTTGGTTTTCCTTGAATTAAATTGCTAAAAAGAGTATAATGAAATCGAAAAAATTAGATAGGAGCAGATAAATGCCAAAATTTTTCATAAAAACAGAAAATCTAAAAGAAAATGAAGAAATATGGATTACTGGTAGAGATGTAAATCATATAAAAAATGTACTAAGAAAAAAAATCGATGATAAGATTAATATTTGTAATTCAGATACTCAGAAAAATTATGAATGTGTAATAAAAAATATAGAAGAAAACAAAATAGTATGTAAAATTTTATACGAAGTAAAAAGCTTAGCAGAATCTAATATAAATATAACTATTTTTCAGGGATTGCCAAAGGCAGATAAGATGGAATTAATAATCCAAAAGGCAACTGAACTAGGCGTAAAAACAATAGTTCCGGTAATTACAAAAAGGACAGTAATAAAATTAAAAGACAAAGATAAACAAAATAAAGTAGATAGGTGGCAAAAAATTGCAGAAGTAGCTGCAAAACAATCTGGACGAGATATAATTCCTACAATAGAAAATATAATAAATATAGCTAATATAAAATTTGATGAGTTTGATAAAATTTTTGTTCTATATGAAAATGAAGAAAAGATAAGTATAAAAGACGAAATAGAACAACTAAAGAATGATAATAAAGAAGAATTAAATATTGGCATTGTAATTGGTCCAGAAGGTGGATTTGCAGAAAATGAAATAGAACAATTAAGATTAAATCAGAATGTATCTGTAGTTACATTAGGAAAAAGAATTCTAAGAACAGAAACAGTAGCATTAGTAGTGAGTGGAATATTAATGTATGAATTAGGAGATTTGAATTAAGGAGTGTTAAATATGTCTAAAAAGAATAAAGAATCAAATAAAAATCAACCAAAAACTAAGAAAACAACTAATACTACAAAAGAAGTAATGCAAGAAAATAAAGAAGAAATGATAGAAAATATAGCAAATACAGCAGAACAAAAAGAAGAAAAAAATGTAGAAGCTAAAAAAGGAGAAAAGAATAAAAAAGATGATACTAAAGAAACAGATAAAATCGAAAAAGTAGAAGAAAAAAAGGAAGAAAACAAAAAGAAAGAAAAAAAAGCAGAAAAAATAATTGCTGAAATAGAGAATGAAAAGAAACAACAAAAGAAAATGTCAAAAGAATATGAGAAAAAGGTAAATAAAAAAATTTTTAGAAATATAATAATTGCAATAGTAATATTAGCATTTTGTATATTAAAAATATTGGGATATATGAATATAAGAGAAGAAACTTTTGTTGTAGATTTAAAAGTGTTTAGTATTTCTATATTAATATTTTCAATAATTTTATTTGAGAGAAGCTACAAAAAGATGGATTTAATATTGTTTACACATGGACTAGAAGCTTTATTTGTTGCTATAGTTACCTTGTGCGAGGTATATATTTATCAATTATTTGTAGATAAATTTGTTATGGTTATTGCAATTGAATCATTGTTAATATCTGTATATTATATTATTAAATGTGTAAGGATATATAATAAAACTAAAAAAGAATATCTAAGAAGTTTAAACGATATCAGCGAGATTGTTAAAGAAGAAAAAATTATAAAAATAGAAACACATAGAAGAAAAAACAAAAAAATGGAAGAGAAAACTAATACTAAACAAGAAAAAAACAAGCAAAATAAAAAAGAAGCAGAGGTGGAAGACAAAACTAAAGAACAAAAAGAAAATGAAGAAAAAAATACAGTTCAATCCAAAGCAAAAACACAAACTAAATCAAATAAGAGTTCAAATAAAAAATCAAAAAAGAAATAGGAGAGTAAAATAATGATAAGAAGTATGACAGGTTTTGGTAGAGGTTCTTATACTAATGCAGAAAGAGAATATATTGTAGAAATTAAAGCAGTAAATCATAGATATGCTGATATCAATATAAGACTTCCATATGTGCTAAGCTTTTTAGAAGATAAAATAAAAAAGAAAATACTAGAAAAAATAGAAAGAGGAAAAATAGATGTCAGTATAACTTTTGTAAACAATAGCAATTTAGGAAAGAATATTACTATAAATCAGAGTTTAGCAAAGGCATATATTGAAGAATTAAAAAAATTAGAAACAGAAAACGACATAATTAATGATATCACAGTTATGAAAATAGCAAGATTACCAGATGTTTTAAACATAAGTCAAGATGATAATTCAGATGTTTTATGGGAAGAATTAAGTAATGCTTTAGAAGAAGCTATAGCTAATTTGGTAGAAACAAGAGAAACAGAAGGTAGAAAATTATCGGAAGATATGTTAAAAAGACTAGATTTAATTAATGAGAATATTTTTAATATTTCACAATATTCTACTGGACTTATTGATCAATATGTAGTAAAATTAAAAGACAGAATAAAGGAAATGCTACAAACAGATATAGTAGATGAAGCAAGGATTTCACAAGAAGTAGTTCTATATGCAGACAAAACATCAATAGAAGAAGAAATCACAAGATTAAAAAGTCATATTGTACAATTTAAAGAACTATTACAATCTGAAAGTATTAAAAAAGCAGGAAAAAGATTAGATTTTATAATACAAGAGATGAATAGAGAAGTAAATACAATAGGTTCCAAATCAAATTGCTTAGAAATAACAAATTTGGTAATAGAACTAAAAACTGAACTAGAAGATGTTAGAGAACAAGTTCAAAATATAGAATAGGAAGTGATTTTATAATGCAATTAGTAAATATTGGTTTTGGAAATATAGTTTCTGCAAATAGAATTATAGCAATAGTAAGTCCAGAATCTGCACCTATAAAAAGAATGGTGCAAGAGGCAAAGGATAAAGGAACAGCAATAGATGCTACATATGGAAGAAGAACAAGAGCTGTAGTTATTACAGATTCAGATCATCTAATACTCTCTGCGCTTCAACCAGAAACAGTAGCATCAAGATTAGATAAAAACATAGAAACTAATTAAGGGAGGAATTTTAAATGTTAGTTAAACCATCTGTAACAGATTTATTAACAAAAGTAGATAACAGATATATATTAGTAATTATGGTCTCTAAAAGAGCAAGGCAAATAGCTTCTGGAAAACCAGCAATAACAAAAGTAAAATCTCATTCAGCTGTAACACTAGCAACTAATGAAGTAGCTGAAGGAAAGGTGGTTTTATGCTAGTTATATTGTCTGGTGTTGCTGGAGCTGGAAAAAATACTATTCAAAAAGAACTAATTAAAAGAATGGAAAATGTAATAGCAATACCTTCTTATACAGATAGAGAAGTAAGACCAGGAGATGTACCAGGAGAAACATATAATTTTGTTTCAACAGAAGAATTTGAAAGAATGATAAAAGATGGGGAATTATATGAATATGACGTACATCATAATCATTATTATGGGACATCAAGAAAAATTCTAAATGAAAGAATAAAAGAAGGAAAAATTATTGTAAAAGATATAGATGTAAATGGAACTCAACATTTAATCGAGCTATTAAAACAAGACACAAAAGTAGTAACAATATTTTTAAGAGTTCCAAAAGCTGAGCTACAAAAAAGATTAGAGAGTAGAATAGATAAACCAAGCCCAAAAGAGATTCAATTAAGATTAAATAGATTCGATTTTGAAGAATCAAAAATTGGGATATATGATTATGTAATAAAAAATAACGATTTAGAAAAAACGGTATCTATAATACAAAAAATAATCGAAGAAGAAGCAAAAGTAGAAAATACAGAGTTTTAAAATTAAGATATTGTTGTTCTTATATAAAAAAGAATAATAATATCTTTTTCTATATATCTAGAATAAGGAGACAAAATGATAGCAGAAGTAATTATAGAATCTAATGTAAAAACTTTAAATAGGCACTTTGACTATAATATACCAAAAGAAATGGAAAATAATATATCGATAGGAAGTAGAGTATTAATTCCCTTTGGTAGAAGTAAAAAATTAGAGGAAGGCTTTGTAATAAATATTAAAGAAAGCACAGAATATGAAGTAAAAGATATTGCAAAAATAGAAGAACAATCATTAACTACTGAAAAAATAATTTTATCTAAGTGGATGGCAAAAAGATATTTTTCAAATATATCTGAATGCATGAAATTAATGTTAAAGCCAGGAACAACTGCAAAAAATTTTGCTAACAGAGCAAAAGATAAAACAGCAATATTTGTTTCTTTAAATATGAATAATGAGCAAATACTAGATTATATTAACAATAAGAAGATAAAATCAGAAAAACAAAAAAGAATTTTGGAGTATTTAATAAAAAATGGACAAACCTTGCAATCAAAATTAATAGAAAAAACAGATACTTCGAGAGCAATTATAAAAACTCTAGAAAAAAATGGACTTTTAAAACTACAGGAACAAAAGGTAGTAAGAGATCCATTATTAAACAAAGATATTACAAGAACAAAAAATTTACAATTTACAACTGAACAGCATGTAGCGTATTCTAAAATTGAAGATTCAATAGAAAAAAAAGAATTTAAGAAATATTTATTATATGGTGTAACTGGTTCAGGAAAAACAGAAATATATTTACAATTAATAGAAAAGATAGTAGAACAAGGTAAAAGTGCTATAATGCTAGTTCCAGAAATTTCACTTACTCCACAGATGATTAATAGATTTATAGAAAGATTCGGAAAAGAACTTATTTCGGTATTGCACAGTAAATTATCTGTTGGTGAAAGACATGACAGTTGGGAACGAATAGAAAATGGCGAGGCAAGAATTGTTATAGGTGCTAGGTCAGCAATTTTTGCTCCAGTTAAAAATCTTGGTATAATAATAATTGACGAAGAACATGATTCTTCTTATAAATCAGAAATGCCACCTAGATATAATGCTAAAGAAGTAGCAACAGAGCTTGCTAAATATAATAAAATCCCAGTATTATTAGGAAGTGCAACACCCGATATAACGACATTTTATGATGCACAAAAAGGGAATATAGAACTTTTAAAATTAACTAAAAGAGCCAATAATTCTAATTTACCAAGTGTACAAGTCGTAGATTTAAAACAGGAACTTGCCAATGGTAATAGAACAATGATTAGTGTTAAATTATATAAATTAATAGAAGAAAATTTAAAAAATAAAAAACAAACAATACTTTTTTTAAATAGAAGGGGATTTTCTACATTTGTAATGTGCAGAGATTGCGGTTATGTAGCTAAATGCAAAAACTGCAATATAAGTCTGACTTATCATAAAAAAGAAGAAAAATTAAAATGTCATTATTGTGGATATGAAGAACCATTAGTTAATATATGCCCTAATTGTGGAAGTAAAAAAATAAGACACTTTGGAACAGGAACACAAAAATTAGAGCTTGAGATAAATAAAATATTTCCAAATGCTTCTACAATTAGAATGGACATAGATACAGTAACAAAGAAAAATTCACATGAAGAAATACTTAAAAAATTCAATGATGAAAAAATAGATATATTAATTGGAACTCAAATGATAGTAAAAGGACATCATTTCCCAGATGTTACTTTAGTAGGAGTTGTTTCAGCAGATGGAAGTTTAAACATAGATGACTATAGAGCTAGTGAAAGAACCTTTGATTTATTAGTACAAGTAGCGGGAAGAGCAGGAAGAGAGAATTTACAAGGAAGAGTAATTATACAAACTTATAATCCAGACAATTATAGTATCCAATATTCTAAAAAGCAAAACTATGAAGAGTTTTATAATGTAGAAATAAAGTTAAGAAAGCAATTGAGATATCCACCTTTTTGTGATATAATTATGTTTGGAATAAGCGGTGAAATAGAAGAAATTGTATCTAAAACTGCTAATCAACTATATGCTAATTTACATAAAAAAATACAACAGGAAGATATATCTGCAAATATTTTAAAACCATTACCTGCACCAATAGACAAAATAAAAAATAGGTATAGATGGAGAATAATAATAAAAGCAGAAGTAAACGACAAATTAATAGAGATTATAAATGAATGCTTATATGACAAAGAATTATTAAAAAATAATGCAAGAATTATTGCAGATATAAATCCGACAAATATGATGTGATTTTTATAAAAAGGAGGAAAAAATGGCAATTAGATTAATTAGACAAAACGGAGATGAAATATTAAGAAAAAGAGCAAGGAAAGTAGAAAGGTTTGATGATAAATTAAAAGAACTTGTAGATGATATGATAGAAACCATGCATAAAAATAACGGAGTAGGATTAGCTGCACAACAAGTTGGAATATTAAAAAGAGTTATTGTAATAGATATATATGATGGAAAGGGACCTATTGTACTAATAAATCCTGTAATTATAAAAGCAAAAGGAGAACATGAGGTAGAAGAAGGTTGTCTAAGTTTTCCTAATCAATTTGCTGTACTTTTAAGACCAAAAGAAGTAGAAGCAGAATATTATGATTTAGAAGGTAAAAAACAAAAAATTAAAGCAAAGGACTTATTAGCACAAGCAATTTGTCACGAGACAGATCATTTGGACGGAATTTTATTTGTAGATAATATGTTACCTGGAACATTAGAAACTATTAAGCCAGAATAATGGATATAGATTATTTGTAATTTAAAAAGGAGATTGTTTATGTTAAGAATATTATTTATGGGAACTCCAGATTTTGCACAAGAATCATTAAAAAGTATATATGATGCAGGGTTCGAAATAATTGGAGTAGTAACAAATCCGGATAAACCAAAAGGAAGAGGAATGAAACTAGCATATTCACCAGTAAAAGAATATGCTTTAGAAAAAAATCTAAAAATTTATCAACCAATTAAAATAAAAAATAATACAGAATTTTTAGATGAAATTAAAACTTTGGCTCCAGATGTAATTTGTGTTGTAGCGTATGGAAAAATTTTACCAAAAGAAATATTAGAACTTCCTAAATTAGGTTGTATAAATGTTCATGGCTCATTACTTCCTAAATATAGAGGGGCTGCACCAATTCAATGGGCAGTTTTAAATGGGGACAAAACCACTGGAATAACAACAATGTATATGAACGAAGGTATGGATACAGGAGATATGATTCTTAAAGAAAAAGTTGAAATTGGCCCAGAGGAAACAACAGGCGAACTATGGCAAAAACTTTCTAAGATTGGCGGAGAAATCTTAGTAAAGACTTTAAAATTAATAGAAGAAGGTAAAGCACCAAGGGAGAAACAAACAGAAGAAGCCACTTTAGCTCCAATGCTTAATAAAGAAATGGCATTAATAGATTGGGAAAACTCTGATGTAAATAAGATTCATAATTTAATTAGGGGTCTTAATCCAGTAATGGGAGCATATTCATATATAGATGGTAAGAAAATAAAATTTTGGGAATCAAAAGTATTAACAAAGGAAGAATTCTTTTCGTATAAAACCGAATTTGAAGAATATGAAACCAAATTTAATAATCTAGTACCAGGAACAATTTTAATTGTAGATGATAAAGATGGATTATATATAAAAGCTAATGGTGGAGTATTAAAAATATTAGAAATTCAAGGTGAAAATGCAAAAAGAATGCCTACAGCAGATTTCTTAAGAGGAAATCATTTAATTGCAGGTATGATTTTTTCTAAAGACTTTTAATTTTTAGAGCATTAAATATTTTTTTGAAAATAGTTGTAAAAATATATAGAAATTGATATACTTGATACAGATTTTAAGTATATCAATTTTTTGTTATGTAATACTCTTGAACAATGCTAGAGTAAATATAGGAGGGTTAACTATGGAAGAAAATAATGAAAATGTAAATTTAGTAGAAAATATTTTAAATGAGGAAGAAGATAACATAAATATATCAGAAGAAGTTATAACAACAATAGCAGGAATTGCTGTTTCGGAGATTTCTGGAGTTGCTGAAATGGCTGGTGGGATTGCTGGTGGAATAACAGAAGTATTAAGTGGAAAGAAAAACTTAAGTAAAGGTATTAAAGCTGAAACTGACGGAAATAATGTAAAGATAGACGTAAATATAATCGTAAATTATGGAGTACGTATACCAGATGTAGCTTTTGACATTCAAAACAAAGTAAAACAATCTGTAGAAGCAATGACAGGATTAAAAGTAAATGAAGTAAATGTACATGTTCAAGGTGTAAATATAGAAAAAACAGAAGAAAACTAAGGAGGAAAATATGAAATTTTTAGATAGATTTATATTAGTTATATTTTCAATAATAATGTTTGTATTGTCAGTAATTACAGCGAGTATAATATTTGGCTGGATAGAATTAGGCAATTTAACCCCATATTTAGAAACAGGTTTATCAACAGAACCAGTTTCTAATATAATATTAGGTGTTTCAATCGTGTTTATACTACTAGCATTAAAAGCTATTTTCTTTGGTGGCAAAGATGAAAGAGCTACTAAAGATGGTATTTTAATGGAAAATGATAATGGAAGATTATTAATTTCTAAAGATACTTTAGAAAATTTAGTTGTAAACATAGTTAAAGGTTTTGATGGGACAGAAAATGTTGTAGCAAAAGTTGGATTAGATAAAGAGAATAACTTAAGAGTATACGTTACATTATATGTACATCCAAATATTATAATAAAAGATTTAACTACAAGTATTCAAAATAGAGTTAAAGAAGCTATAAAGAAAACTTCAGATTTAGAAACTAAAGCAGTAAATGTAAGAATTAGAAATATTACTCCAACAGTAGAAAACAAAATAGAAGGTTAGAAAGGGAGATAAATATGAATGGTTTTAAAGATTTTGTTTCTGAATATAGTGGAGCTATAATTGGAGCTATAATTGCAATATTAATTTTGCTAACAGGATTATATAAATTAATTATTGGAATTATTTTAATATGTATGGGAATTTTTATAGGTAACTATATTCAAAGAAATAAATATGCAGTAAAAGAAAAATTAAAAAATTTTATAGACAAAATGTAAGAGGGGAATTAAATGGAAAAATCAGCAAAAAGAGAATTAACATTTATAATATTATATAGTGGTCAAATAAATAAAGAAATGAATAAAGAAGAATTAGAAATTTTTTTAGAAGAAAATAATCTAAAAGAAAGAGATAGAGAAGATATACAAAATGCTATAAATGCAATAAATAATAATATAGGAGACATTACAGAAAAAATTTCAAAGAATCTTAAAGATAATTGGACAATAGATAGAATATCTAAGATTGATAAAGCTTTATTAATATTAGCAATTTATGAAATTCAGTATAAAGAAATTCCTTTTAAAGTAGTAATAAATGAAGTTGTAGAACTTGCTAAAAAATATGGTGAAGATACATCTGCATCATTTATTAATGGGGTACTTGCAAATGTAGTTAAGGAGTTAAATATAGAATAATGGAATACAAAGCAATATCTGTAACAGAATTAAATAGTTATATAAAAAATAAAATAGCGGATGATGAATACTTAAATAATATATTAATTAAAGGAGAAATCTCAAATTTTAAGCATCATTACACTGGTCATATGTATTTTACATTAAAAGATGACAACGCTTTAATTAAATGTATTATGTTTAAATCATATACAGCTAATCTAAAATTTGTACCGAAAGATGGAATGAGTGTGTTAGCTTTTGGTACAGTTTCAGTTTTTGAAAGAGATGGCGTGTATCAATTATATTGTAAAGCTATGCAAGAAGATGGAATGGGAAGTCTTTATGCTGCCTACGAAGAGTTAAAAGCTAAATTAGAAAAAGAAGGATTATTTAGGCAAGAACATAAAAAACAATTACCGGTTATGCCAAAAGTTATAGGTGTATTAACTTCTAATACAGGTTCAGTAATTAAAGATATTATAAATGTTTCTACAAGAAGAAATCCAAATGTATATATAAGACTATATCCAGTTCCTGTTCAAGGAGAAGGTGCGGGAGAAAAGATTGCAGAAGCTATTAAAATAATGAATAAAAATAAATTAGCTGATGTCTTGATATTGGCAAGAGGAGGTGGATCGTTAGAGGATTTATGGCCTTTTAACGAAGAAGTCGTAGCAAAAGCTATTTACGAGTCAGAACTTCCAATTGTTTCTGCAGTAGGACATGAGACGGACTTTTCTATTTCAGATTTTGTCGCAGATTTGCGTGCTCCAACGCCTTCAGCTGCAGCAGAAATAGTGGTGCCTAATATAGCAGACATAAAGCAAAATTTAAGTACATATAATATTAGATTAAAAAATGCATTAAAGAAAAAAGTAGAATTAATGCAGATGAGATATGAAAAATGTATGAGAAGTAGAGTTTATACTGATCCATTAAAAATTGTAAATGACAACTATTTAAAATTAGATATATTTGTAAAATCTATAACAAATAGTGTAACAAATAAACTGCAAGTAAGTAAAACACAAGCTATAAAGAATTTTTCTAAATTAGATGCATTAAGCCCTTTAAAAACATTAAGTAGAGGGTATTCAATAGTAGAAAAAAATGAAAGTATTATAAAAAGTGTAGAAGATTTACAAAAGGATGATATAGTAAATATTCGTTTGCAAGATGGCGAAAAACAAGCTAAAGTTCTTTAAGATATGGGGGAAATATGGAAGAAATTAATTTTGAAGAAGCAATGAAAAAATTAGAGCAAATTACAGCCGAATTAGAAAAAGGAGATTTATCATTAGATGAATCTGTCAAAAAATTTGAAGAAGGCATAAAGCTTTCAAAGGAATGTAACAAAATATTAGAGGATTCTGAGAAGAGAATTAATATTTTAATAAATAATGATGGAAATATAACAGAAGAGAATTTTTTACCAAAGGAAGGATAGGAGATAAAGGGCGATGAATTTTTTTACAGAATTTATAACAAATAAATTTATTTATGTACCGTTATTAACATGGTTTGGAATACAATTATTTAAAGTTATTTGGGACCTAGTAACAACAAAGAAATTTAACTTTAAAAGAATATTAGGAGCAGGAGGAATGCCAAGTTCACATTCAGCAGTAGTTGTGTCCTTGGCAACACTAATAGGAAGGGAATGTGGAGTTAATAGTCCTACATTTGCTCTTTCAGTAATATTTGCCTTTGTTGTTATGTATGATGCTGCAGGAGTAAGAAGAGCAGCAGGCAAACAAGCAAAATTACTAAATAAAATAGTAGAGACACCAGGTTTGTCTGGAGTACAAGTTTCAGAAAAATTAGTGGAAGTTCTAGGACATACACCACTTCAAGTAATAGTAGGAGCTATAATTGGTATAATTGTTGGATGTATTTTCTAGAAAATTAAGATTAGGAGATAGTATTATGCAAGATATCGAGATTGCAAGAAATGCAAAATTAAAAAATATAAATGAAATTGCTCGAAATTTAGGAATAACTGAAGATTATTTAGAGCAATATGGTAAATATAAGGCAAAAATATCTTTAGACTTTTATAATAAAATAAAAGATAATAAAGACGGAAAACTTATATTGGTTACTGCAATAAATCCTACACCACTAGGTGAAGGTAAAACAACTACCTCTATAGGATTAGCAGATGCTTTTTATAAGATAAATAAAAAAGCAGTATTAGCATTACGTGAGCCTTCTTTAGGTCCAGTGTTTGGAATTAAAGGAGGAGCTACAGGTGGGGGATATTCACAAGTAGCACCTATGGAAGATATAAATTTGCATTTTACAGGAGATATTCATGCAATAACAACAGCCAACAATCTTTTAAGTGCAATTATAGACAATCACATTTGGCAAGGAAATGAACTAGAAATAGAAAAAGTAACGTGGAAAAGATGTTTAGATTTAAATGATAGAGCATTAAGAAAAGTGGAAGTATCTCTTTCTGGCGAAAAAAATATGAAGCCAAGAGAAGATGGTTTTGATATAACAGTTGCTTCCGAAATAATGGCAATTTTATGTTTATCTAAAGATATGAAAGATTTAAAAAGAAGATTAGGAAACATAGTTATTGGCTACAATAAACAAAATAAACCTGTAACATGTAGAGATTTAAAAGCTGATGGAAGTTTAGCAGTAATTCTTAAAGACGCAATAAAACCTAATCTAGTTCAAACATTAGAAAATAATCCAGTATTAATTCATGGAGGACCATTTGCTAATATTGCACATGGCTGTAATAGTATAATTGCAACAAATATGGCATTAAAAATGGGAGATTATGTAGTTACAGAAGCTGGATTTGGGGCAGATTTAGGAGCAGAAAAATTCTTAGATATAAAATGTAGATTACTAGAAAAAACACCTGATGCAGTTGTAATAGTTGCAACTTTAAGAGCATTAAAATATCATGGTGGAGTAAGTAAAGAAGATTGCTCACAAGAAAATATAGAGGCACTAAGAATAGGAATTCATAATTTATTAAGACATATTGACAATATAAAAAAATATGGAATAACACCAATTGTTGCAATAAATAAATTTACTACAGATACTGATAAAGAAATAGAAATATTAAAAGAAGAATTAAATGGAGTTGTAGAAGTAAGCTTATTAGAAAACTGGGCAAAAGGTGGAGAAGGAGCTATTGATTTAGCACAAAAGCTTACAAAAATATGTGAAACAAAGAATGAGTTTAAAAATATATATGATATTAATGATACTGTTGAAACAAAAATAAAAGCTGTAGCACAAAAGATTTATGGTGCAACTGATGTAGAATATTCGGATATTGCAAAAGAACAGCTAAAAGAATTAAAAGATTCAAAATTTCCAGTGTGCATTGCAAAAACGCAATATTCTTTCTCAGATGATCCAAAAGATTTATTAGGAGATAAACAATTTAATCTTCATGTAACAGAATTAAAATTAAAAGAAGGTGCAGAATTTATTGTTGTTTTAACAGGAAAGATAATGACAATGCCAGGACTTCCTAAAAAACCTGCAGCAGAGAATATAAATATTGATGAAAATGGAGTAATAGAAGGAATATTTTAATATATTGTATAAAAACACCATATATGGATAAAATAATTTTAAATTGTTTTATAAGTGTGGTGTTTTTTATGTTTAAAAAGATAAAAAATAAATCGTTAAAAATTTTGGCAATTTTGTCAGTAATTATATTACTAGCAACTACATTTCTTATTATATTATCTAAAATTCCCGAAGAAAGCGAAGTAGAAGCACTTTCTAAATATGGATCTAGAGGCAGTGAGGTTACACAAATACAAACCAAATTAAAAAGATGGGGATATTATAATGGAAATATAGATGGAATATATGGTAGTCAAACTGTAGAAGCAGTTAAATATTTTCAAAGAAAGAACAATTTAGCTGTAGATGGAATTGCTGGTAAAAATACATTAGAAGCAATGGGGATTTTTAATTCATCATCATCTAGTTCATCAAGTTCAAATTCATCAAACTTAAACTTATTAGCAAGAGTTATATATGGCGAAGCTAGAGGGGAACCATATACTGGGCAAGTAGCTGTTGGTGCAGTTGTATTAAACAGAGTAAGAAGCAGTTCATTTCCTAATACTATTTCTGGAGTAGTATACCAAAGTGGTGCTTTTGATGCTGTTCGTGATGGTCAAATAAACTTAACACCGAATTCAACAGCAAAAAAAGCTGCTCAAGATGCTTTAAATGGGTGGGATCCTTCATATGGAGCAATATATTATTTTAATCCAGCAACAGCAACAAACAAATGGATATGGTCAAGACCAATGACAGTAACAATAGGAAATCATAGATTTTGTAAATAGGGGTTTAGGGACGTTCTTGTTTTTCCCTTCTCGGGATTATAGGAACGTCTCCAAATCCCTAATTTATTATGTAGAAAATTGAAAGCTTAATTTTCTTGACAAACAATGGACATATTGATAAGATATGGAAAGAAAAATAGGAGGGATAAATTAATGATATTATATCCTGATTTTTATTGTAAAAATATAAAAGATGTAGGAATAGAAAAATTAAGAGAAAATAATATAAAAGGAATACTTTTAGATGTAGATAATACATTAATAGATTTAGATCATAATTTATTAGAAGGTGCAGAAGAATGGTGCAATAATTTAAAGGAGCAAAATATAAAATTCTGCATTTTATCTAACTCAAATAAAAAAGAAAAGGTAAAAAAAGTAGCTAAAACCTTAGATATTCCATATATATTTTTTGGAACAAAACCGCTAAAAAGAGGATTTAAAAAAGCAAGTAAAGAATTAAATTTACCTTATAATGAGTTAGCAATAATAGGAGATCAAATTTTTACAGATATTATAGGTGGTAATAGATGTAAAATGTATACAATATTAGTTGAGCCAATTAGTACAAGGGAAATGTATATTACTGCTCTAAAAAGAGGATTCGAAAATAAAATAATCAAACAATATATGAAAAAGCACAAAAACAAGAAAGAAGGATAAAAGATGTTTTTTAATGATGTACATATAATGGTATATGTAGCATTTGGAATTTTAGGTCTGATTGTTGGGAACATATTACCACATATAAATAAAAGATTAATAGAACATAAAAGAATATTTGATAAGTCGTTTTTTACAGAATACCCAAAGAATTTTGAGCCACATTATATACATATGATATTAATAGCAGTAATTTATGTATTATTACTATATAAGTTTGGATTACAACCAGAATTTATACAAAATTTAGATTTAATAAAATATATGATATTAACACCAATGTTATTTTCGGTTGCTGTTATAGATTTTAAAGAGAATATAATACCAAATAGGTTATTACTAACAATGGCAGAAATAGGGTTATTGCTAACATTTATTTATGGAATATCAGATATTAATTTGGCGATGGATATGTTATTAGGAATGCTAGTAGGAACTGTAATTTTTGGTATATTAACATTACTAGGACGACTAGTTTCTGGAAAAGATGCCATGGGAATGGGCGATGTAAAATTAATGGCTGCATTAGGTCTTTTCTTTGGCTCTTCTAATATTTTAGCAATATCAATAATATCATTTTTATTAGGAGCAATAATTAGTATAATACTAATAGTAAGTAAGAAAAGAAAGATTGATGATTACATACCTTTTGGACCTTTTATAGTAATTGCAGCATATATATCAATATTTGTACCTTTTAGTGCAATCTTATTTGTATTACTTAAAGTTTTTACATTAGGACTATATAAAGTATAGTAGTTTTATTGGGGGTTGATACTAATGAATGAAAAAATTAAATGGTTAAGAGAAAAATTAAGCACACTAGATTTAGATGGGATGATTGTATCTAATCCTGTAAATATTAAGTACTTAACAGGAATTGATGCAGAAGGAGTTTTACTAATTACAAGAAAAGAAAATATTTATATAACAGATGCAAGATACACAGAACATATTAATAGTATACTTACCATTGATGACGAGATTAGTTTATATGATTATAAAGATATTGACCCTATAGATTATGAAAACTTATTTTTGTTTTGTAGCAATGTAGGATTTGAAGAAAATTATGTAACATATGCAAAATATAAAGAATATAAGCAAGTATATAAGATAAATAATTTGGTTGAAACAGATAATTTTATAGAAACACAAAGAATGATTAAAGCTCCAGATGAAATTAATAATATTCAAAAAGCATGTAAGATTACAGATGCATGTTTTAACCACATTTGTAATTTTATAAAAGTGGGAATGACAGAAAAAGAAATTGCATTCGAAATAGAACATTATTTTAGAACACATGGGGCTGATGGTATAGCCTTTGATACAATTGTAGCATCTGGAAGTAATTCGTCAATGCCACATGCAATTCCAACAGATAGGAAAATAGAAGCTGGTGATCCAATTACTATAGATTTTGGATGCAAATATAAAGGATATTGTTCAGATATGACTAGGACAATCTTTGTAGAATATGTACCAGAAGGAATAAAACCAATATATAATTTAGTTTTAAAGAATCAACAATTAACATTAGATGCTATACAGGAAAATGCAAATGCTAGAATATTAACAATGATGGTAGAAAGTGATTTTAAAGTAAATGGATATATGTTAGAACATAGTTTAGGACATGGTGTTGGTTTGGATATTCACGAAAAACCATTTATAGGTAAAAAAGACTTTTTGCTTAAAGAAAATATGATTGTAACAGATGAACCAGGAATTTATTTACCAGGTAAGTTTGGTGTAAGAATAGAAGATACAGTGCTAGTTACAAAAAATGGTTGTATAAGATTAACAGAATCTGATAAAAATTATATTATAGTAAATAATTAAAATTAGTACTAAAAATGCTATATACTTGATTTTTATGTATATATGTAGTAAAATAAACAAAGTGCAAAAAAGAGAAATAAAGAAAATATTAGGAGGTAATAATTATGGCAGAAGTTTATTCAGCAGGAGATTTTAGAAATGGAACAACATTTGAAATGGATGGAAATGTATTTAAGGTTGTAGAATTCCAACACGTTAAACCAGGAAAGGGATCAGCTTTCGTAAGAACAAAATTAAAAAATGTTATTACAGGAGCAGTTATAGAAAAAACATTTAACCCATCAGAAAAATATCCAGGAGCAGAGATAGAAAAAAGAGATATGCAATATCTATATCAAGATGGTGATTTATATTATTTTATGGATAACAATACATATGAGCAAATACCATTAAATGAAGAACAAATTGGTGACGCTTTAAAATATATGAAAGAAAATATGGATATGAAAATTTTATCATATAAAGGTAAAGTATTTGCTGTTGAACCACCAATGTTCGTAGAATTAGAAGTTACATATACAGAACCAGGTTTTAGTGGAAATACAACTACAACATCTGGTAAACCAGCTAAACTAGAAAATGGATTAGAAATAAGTGTACCATTATTCGTAGAAATAGGAGATAAAATAAGAATAGATACTAGAACTGGTGAATATATGGAAAGAGTCTAAAAGAAAGAGGATTTGTTATGGGAATAAAAGAACAATTACAAAAACTAATGTTAGATATGAAAGCAAACATTAAAGATGAAAAAGACTTAAAATATGTTCAAGAAAATGTTATTACAACATTAGCAGATATGCTACAAAAAATGGATGATTTAAACAATAATAACCAAATAAAAATTGCTAAGCTAGAAGAAAAAATAGATAGAATGGCAAAAGAACTATATCTTAACGATGTATATGATATAGAAATTGTTTGTCCATATTGTAATTATCAATTCGAAACAGAGTTTGATGAAAATCAAAAAGAAGTAAAATGTCCAGAATGTAATAATGTAATAGAATTAGATTGGTCTTGCGATGATGATTGCGAAGATCACTGTGGTGATGGTTGCGATTCATGTAGTGGTTGTGGACATCATAATGATACAGACCAAGATATAGAAGATGATATGTAAAGACTAAAAGCGCATAGAATATATGCGCTTTTTTGTTATTCATTAAATAATAAGTATTTAAGGAGGAAACAGATGAGAAATGCTACGAGAGATTATTCGCTTGCACTAGCTTCTATATTAGTTGATGAAGATTTTAGATTAATATATTGCTTATGGTGTAGATTTAAAAGAAACTAATCAAATTCTAAGAACTATAAAACTTGATCCGGTATTCAGATCATTTTTATGCAGAAATAAAGGAATATATATTTTTAAACAAACTTAAAAATATTCAAGAGGATTTACATATTTATCATTAATTCGCATTCCTAGGTGAAGATGAGTACCAGTTGTAGCACCATTAGTAGGCTTTCCGGTGGAGTCTGTATATTTGTTTCCTGGCACGCCATAAACATACTTTGGACCTACATTAGCTATGATTTGACCTTGCAAGACAAAGTCTCCTTCTTTAACTAAATAGTTAGGCGAAATATGGCAATAGGTAATTTTAAAATCTCCGAATGACAATGTTAAAGTATAACCACCAGCACCAAGAAAACCCAGAAATGTAATTTTACCATCTGTAATAGCAATTAGATTAGTACCTTCTGGAGCACCTATATCTGTTCCATAATGATATGAAGAAGCCCCTGCAGTTGGAGAATTTCTTTTTCCAAAGGGGGAAGTTACTTTAGTATAACCTGGTATTGGCCAAGCAAATCCTGAAGAAGAAATAGTAATGTAATTACTATATATTAAATTTTGATTAGAAGCAGTCATATTTAAAGATACAAAGAATGTTGTAAATATAAACAGAATTATAAAAAACATAATAAAGAATTTATAAAACAATGAAACCTCCATATTATGTGCCAACTAGAATACTTAGCACATAATTATTCTTTTAAAAATAAAAAGTCTACTATGTTAGTAGTAGACTTTGTGGCAGGGGTAGAAGGATTCGAACCCTCACAGGCGGTTTTGGAGACCGATGTGCTACCATTAACACTATACCCCTAAAAAATAAGCAATAATATAGTATCATAATGAAAAAATATATGCAAGAGTTTTTTGAAAAATTATTGTGATAAATTTTAAAATATGATAAAATAATATATGTACTTGGGGATGTAATGGTTTCGACATTAATCTAGAAGTATAAAAAGCGAGTAGTGGATGGTTGCTTTGGCCACTTAAAAAAAGCAAAATTAAATATAAACGCTAATAACGAAGAATTAGCTTACGCTGCTTAGTTGCAACGTCGCTTAAATTATAAAGCCTACTGTTATAATTTAGGTGTCAAATTAAAGTAGGAAACAAAGCTATTAGTTCTCTGGAATAGTGGGTAATTAAGAGATACTATATAAATTGTTTTGTTTATTAATCAATTTATATGGGAAATTTAAATAATAAACTGCACTCGGAGAAATTTATATGGAAGGGCTAGTGGACAGGAGTTCGATTCTCCTCATCTCCACCAACTAGGGCACAAAATTAACCATTTTGTGTCTTTTTTTATTTTTGTGTGAATTTATATTTTATGAAAAATTTATTGATTTATGGCTTGTTTTAAGACTTATTTTATTTTGTGTCACTTTGTAAATATTATAAAATTTTTGTGTATTTTGGTATCACTTGTCACATAAAGTGTCACAAGGTTAATTATTATCTTAAGTATAATCATTATT
>ERZ780157.1369-NODE-1369-length-26776-cov-448.955241_pt1 | contig 26776 bp, 29 predicted proteins | sample MGYA00511169_ERZ780157 | MGnify/ENA primary metagenome ERZ780157 (study PRJEB29588, sample SAMEA1965149) | human gut metagenome | biome: human gut; feature: human-associated habitat; material: faeces | place: Denmark | collected 2008/2010 ... | reverse complement strand
CTTATTTTTAGCAATAGTATCTACTGTAGAAGTAATTTCTTCATTAGCTTTAGCTACATTACTAGCAATTTCTTGTTTACTTTCTGAAAGCTTACTCATATACTGGTCATAAGCCTTAGTTAAATACTGGTCAGTATCACCAAGCATTGACTCTTTATATCCTGTACCAAGATTGCTTGACAAGATGTTTGAGCGTTGAGCCATTGCAGATTTATATGCTTGACCTATTTGTTCACCATACTGTTGCTCAACTTGTTGTTCTGCCCGCAGACCTGCAAGTTCATTTGCAGCATACATTGAACCAAAAGTACGACTACCGGAAATATTCCGGTAATCGTTTAATATAGCTTGTTTAGCTTGTTTTTCAGTCATTATTGAACCTACTGCCATTATCTCACCTGCCCTGTTACAAGATACTTAAGGCTTATCGCCGTAAGACTGAGAGGTACTGGTATTTTATCCTCAGCATCCTCATCTCTACTACTTTCAAGTATATATTGTACTTGATTCACTTTATAATAATTTATACGAGTTACAAATGTTCGAGTAAGTTGAATCTTATAGTCTACTGCCGAGAATGATTTAGTTTCATTTGTGTCAGTCTGTTTACGATAATTTATAACTCGTAGATTAAATCTAACATTTACATCTTTATCACCATAATTGTAACCGAAGAAAGTTAGATTTACAATGTGCTTATAATAGTTTATTGCATCTAAGTGAAGTTTTTGACTTGACAAGTGCCAATCAATACGACCGTCTTTTAATGAGTTTCCGTCAAAATAATTGTCGTTTGAAGTATCAAGTTTATATAAGTATAAACCAGATAATAATAACGGTTTTCTATCAATTTCAATGAACTTCTTTACATTACTATTATATTCAATTGGCCACCAACTATTACCACGCATATCAAAGATAAATGCTTTTCCGGTGTTAGTTCTGTACAATATTATCCAAAAATTATACTGAAACAATTTGATTGCGCCTTTGTTCCATTCATTGAACATATCGTATATAGTATCTGACAAGAACGTCAACGCTTGTTCATCGGAGGCAATAAAATCTTGGTAGCTCATTGCTACAAAACCGCGTTTAGTTACAAACATGGTATACTTGTTATCATAGGATGTTATTACGTCGCTGCCTTCTTCACAACCGAGAGGTATGCGTGACTTATAGTAACTATATGCAATAGTTTCAATTCCATTGATGGTAGTTGTTACCGGTTTAACATAGTAAATACTATCTTGCAAGAATACAGCAATTTCAGTTGTAGATATAGGATGCAAGTTAGTTATTTCATAGTCAAACTCTTGTACGTTACGCTCAGGGAAATACCACTTGAAGTCGTCTACACTTACGTTAGAACCTTGTGCATTTATATACAAGTTTTTACCTTTACTCACAAAGAACTGCGATAACTCTGTTTCGTGGTCGAATACGTCAAAGGTTAATTCGCCATTTGTCAATACATCTACTTGTATAATGTCTTTGAAGTTAGATGTATACAAATATTCATTGTTCAATACAAAGAACGAATCAATAGTCATTGATATAGGTCTTGCTTCAAAAAGTAACTGATTTTCAACATTTCCTTGTATATAACTCGTATTTGTTATTATGTTAGTGTAATATGCAGAAACCTCAAAACCTGATATTTCCGTAATAAATTCAACACCTGCAAGTACACTTATCGTTGCCTCACAAGTTCCGGCTATCGATTTTGTAGTAGATGTATAATATACACTTAAATTAGTATTTTCATTTACAGCTCCTTCAGTATATGAAAGTTGTTCAATTTTTAACTTTCTGGTGTAAGTATTTTCTGATACATTTACGTCAGGTAATATTCTACATACTTGTAAATAATTGTTAGCTGCAAATACTGAAATGCTGTCAAGTTTATAACTAGTCGTTTCTGACTCAAAAACACCAGTTATACTTGCTCCATCACTTATTCTGTACAATGAAGGTGTATAATAACCGTTACTTATTATGCAAACAATGTCAGTGTTGCAAAAACATTTACCCAATCCACTGCTTAAACGTATATCAGTAAGTTTGTCATTATACATTGTTAATGACCTATTAGATTCTACAAACGATGATAATTGTTTAGCCGCAGTTTGAGACTTTTCCTTCATTTGAAACGAATACAAAGTTTCGTCAAAATAATACTCTCTAACGTCATCAAAACTTATGCCATTATAATAGTAATAAATATTATAAGAACTCACCATCCATTGTGACTTACTTTTAACGTATCTGTAAGTATATGAGGAATAACTAGCACCTGATATAGCACTATTTGTAACTTTAACATACTTTACAGTATCACCTTCACTAGGATTAGTCACAACCGCATTAAGTTCTTCTTGTGACAAATATGAAGTATTTGGTGTGCTATTGCCAATCAAAGTTTCTGTAATTGGAGTACCTGAGTCTTTCAACTGACCATTTGAATAATCCCATTGTGTAGCAATATCATTTATGTTATACGCTTTCCAATAATAATTTGTCGTGCTTGAATCTACAATGTGTACTAATACACAGACGAATTTGTATCTTGTAGAATTATTTTTAGACAATGTAGCATCTTGTACATCATAGTATATAGTATCACCAAGTACCGGTTTACGTCCTGATGATGTATAACTTGTTACAAAATTATCATTATCTGTTGACTGAACAGGATATACTGCTGATGGGGATATAGGCAAAGTAGTAGCAAAACTGTAAGTGCCTTTGTGGTTTGTAACTGTTCCTAATAAATTAGTCCAATCAGTAAACCTTTTCTTATCTCCTCCGATTATAGTATATGCATAAGGTCCGTCATCTTTGTGAAGTACTGCATAAGTGTGACTAGCGCTTTGACTTATACAAGGCATAATGTCCACTTGTCCATCAAGATACGGCAACTCATTATATACTATTCCATTTGTACTAAAACTCAGTCTATATTTTGATACATCATCATAACTAGCTAACAGTATAACATTTGTGTTACTATTTACAAAAACAAGAGGTATGTCATTTTTATAGTTGTTCTGTTGAAGTTTCACGCACTTCTTGACAAGTGTCAACATAGTACTACTTGTAAAAGTTACTGTGTAAGTATCATCGCCTATTTTTATTGTAGCAGTTCTACCTTCTATTTCAAATGCACTTTCACCTTTCTCATACAAGTATCTTGTTATATAGGATGTAGTAAGCACGTTAGGACTTTCGTTTTCAGTATATACCCCTTTCGCCACATTTTGTGTAACAGGCACATAAATCTTATCGTTACCATCAATCTTACTTATAGTTTCTGCCGTTAAGTCTACATACCAAAGATTATTAGGTTCAAAAACAAAAATCTTCTCGTCTGCAAGAATGAGTCTAAAATCCTGGTTTACAGGTATCGGTGAGTTACTAAATACATCGCCTTTACGAAATATAAGTGCAGGTGCATTATTGGAGCGTACTTCATATACAGTCCATTGGCCGAACGTCCACAAGTCGTAAATTTCTTGCAAACCACTTTGTGTCATTATATACTGCTTGACCGACGGTCTACTTTTAAGTAAACCTTCACTATCAACGTATACGTTCTTACTGTCAGCAAAAGTTTCCTGGTCTACACCGAGATAGTTCTTGTCATCACAGACGCCTTTCCAGTTACTATGATTAAAAAACTTATATTTAACGTCGCCATAATCTAATTGTTTAACCGTGTAAGGTTGTCTGTTTATAGTTCTCACCATCCGCCTCCTATAACAATAGTCTTATTTTCTTTGTAGTGAGTGTTGTCAATTCTTGCAAGGAACATCTCGTATTCGTTTCTAAATATCGACGCCTTGACCTCGTCGTCAATCTTGTAGCATTGATGTGCAATGTACGAAGGTATACAGTCAAGAATGTCATTAGGTACAGGAATTTGCGTTTCATCTCGCAAGTTAGATTCAAAGGTGTACCATCTTGCATTGTATGAAATGCTGTACGTGCCTTCTTTATAAAATACAAGTTGATTATATCCTTTGTAAGTAAAGTCGTAGTCTGTTGCCTCTTCCTGCAAAGTTACACCAAAAGTATTAGTTTCTGTGTTGTAGATATTTTTGTCAACATAAGTACGTGTATTCACGTCATCACCAAATGCTACAAAATCATCTGGCATAGTTTGCAACACTCCTACTTTATCAGGTGTTATTACAAATTCAGCAAATGTATATTTAGGCTTTATAGAGGAACACACTTGAGTTATAACCTCGTTTGCATAAATATAAAATCTACCTGTTAAGTTTTGTGCAGTTGCTTCGTCCTCAGTTAAGTCAAGTTTAGCAAATGCAGCGGCTTTAAGATAAGCCCAAGTGTACATATTGTACCTCCTTATATCATTAATTTTAATATATAATATATGAATCTCGATTAATCATATTAGATAATTATCAATCATCATCTATTATATATTAAAATTAATCAAATAATGATTATATGATAAGAGCCCCATCTTTCGACAGGGCTCCTATAAAATCACTTAATTATTAATTAAGCTTGAGTTTTAACTGTGTTAACCACAGAGACAGGTTTGACACCCATTTCAACAGAAGGCGTAATCTTCGTGAAGTTTGCAAGTGCATCCCAGCCATTAACGCCTGCACCAGCAGGAGTGCCAACGTAAACGTAAGCAATGCCTCTCCAAGTTGCCACGTTGATGTCAAATCTTTGACGACCAGAGTATTTAATACCCATCGGTTCATCGCATTCTTTGACGTTCAAGGTGAATGCAACACGCTCAGTAAATTCAGGACCGTGGTTTGCCGCATTGTAAGACTTGTCGACAATGAAGAAGCCCTTACCATTGACACAAGCATCAATATCAAGCAAGTACGGAGTAGACTCAACAGTTGCTCTTTGATATGCATCGTTGGGTTTGCCACCAAATGCATCCATAGAAACTGCTGCATTGAGGTACGCTTTGAGATGCGGGTCATTGCCGCAAACAATCATCTTTGCACCATCAACGCTTGCACGTTTGCCATTGTCATCGCGATAGTTTTCCATAATCGTGATAACTTGGTTGATAACGTCTGCGAGTTTTGCAACAATCGTGCCGTCCTCTTTCGTGGTATCAATGCCAGCATAGAAAATGTTAGACTGCGAAATCGGTGTTGCATCAGCAGAACGTTTAACCGTCTTGTGCGCATTGTAGAACAAAGGTGCTTTGTCAGGGTCATAGATGTCACCGGACTTGCTATCTGCCGTTGTGAGCAAGAGTCTGGAGTCTTGGAACATAACTTCCTTACCGAAACCTGCTTGAATAGCTGCCATAGCATAGTCAACGATGTCACCTTGCCAACGTTTCACGAAACGAGAAGCGTCATCTTTGACTCTACCGAGTTCTCTATCTTCAAGAGTTTGCTGAGTGATGATAAATGCACCTTGGAACGTTCTGGTACGGTACGTTGCCGAGAAACCTTCAGCGGTATTAAAGATAGGACCGATATTGTAGTCACTCGTTTCCTTAAACGCTCTATCAAAGCCAATGCTCGAAGTAAACGTTTGTTGGAATCTATCGATGGAGTTTCTTACAAAAAGAAGGTCAATAGGATTCTTCTTTTCCCAAGCTTCTTGCTGAGCCTTTAACATATCGTTAAGAGGTTCTCTCAACACGTTGTAATCAGTACGGAGTTCTAAGGCCTTATCAATGTTAATAATCATTCCCATAATAATTTAGTCCTCCTATTATTCGTTGACCGAGAAGGTCGTTTTTGTAACAATGACGTCTTGCGGGTTGATAATGCGGAACAGAGCGACTTTCTTAGCAGTTGCTTTGTCTGCAACTTTGTTGTCGTATCTGTAGTCTCTCATTTCAACAGGTACATGACCGTATTCCATCGTTTGGTCGCTTTGTGCTACAATGTACATATCAGTCGTAAGTGCAGGGAAAGATACCGCGCCTGCTGAAGCCGCACTAGCAGAAAGTACAAGACCTAAAACGCCGTTCGTAATCTTAACAATGTCGCCGACGTGAAGCACTTGGTTTTTGCCAGCAGTAACTTTCACATCTTCAACAACTTCGTGTTGCAAATAAGCCGTCTTAAAGGAACCAGCTTGTTTGCCATAATAATTTGTTGCCATAGTGGTAGTTCCTCCTTAGGAAATTGGTTTAGTCTTTTTATTTAATTCTTCGTCAGTAACACCAGGATTGAAGTACCTGTATATTGACTTTTCATCGTCTGTCAAGGGTCGAGTATTTGACTGAGGAGTAGGTCCGCCACTAGGATTGATAAGATGCTGAGTTGAGCCTTTACTCTGTTCCGAGCGAGCCTTAATTATAAGTTCTTCGCCTTTCAGCTGCAAAAACGCTGATTTAAGGGAACCTTCCTTAGCCCACAACTCCAACACATCTTTCGGCAATTGACTGAACGAAGTTATCTCACCATTAGTTAACTTCGTGATTTCAGCTAATTCCTTCTTTCCGAATTCAAGTTGCTTCATTTTCCGGAGTTCATCAAGCTCTTGAAACGCTGGGTCGTTTTTACGCCTTTCCTCGTAAATTTCATCCACAAGAGTACCGATTTGTTCACGGTCAACACCGTGATTTTCATAGATTTTGTCCTCGCGAGTTTTCATCATAGCCTCGTAAGATTCAAAACCCATTTGCTTAGCAATTGCTTCACGTTCTTCGTTACGAGCCTTGTCGGTGCTTTCTCTCAAACGTTTTGCAAAAGCCTTTGTTTGGTCAATCTTTTCGTCACCTTTGTCTTGGTTACCGGCAGATTCGTCCGAATGCGCTGTTTCATCTTTTGCAGGCGGCGTTTCCTGCTGCTCTTCACTTCCGAACAGTGCATCAATTTCTTCGGGAGTCAAGTCATTATCGCCAAAAATTCCTGACATATTGTGTCTCCTTGATGTTTGTAGGCGAGTTTCGGTCATCACCCGTTTTGCAGCCTTAATATCATTATTATTCTATCTAATAAAAAGAAAAATATTACCATTAGGTAATATTTTCTGTAAGCAAGCTATCGATAGTTTGTTCAGCTACTTCAGGCTTTTTAGTTGGTGCAACTAACAATGCTGGTTGCAATGAATACCAATACTCAAACTCTTTAAGTATGTCAGTCTTTCTTGCAATGTGGTTCGAGAGTCGTATTGTGATGTCATTGTAACCTTTGATATATTGCAAGTACGATTTACACAATATCCATACCATACGGAATAGGACGAATACAGCTTGTACCCAGCCCCAGTCCATAATGTCTTTGACACCAATCATACAAAGTATGAACATTGATACTGCTTGTCCTATGGTCGATACAACTGTACGGGCTTTAGTTATATCACCTTCACCGTGACCGATATTAGTTTTATCACGAGCAGAGGTGTTGCCGAGCAACTGGTTATGTCTTATACCTTGCACTGATGTATGTTTTGCTCGTATGATTATCTTAATCTCTTCTTTACTATATCCTAACTTCCTTAAGTCTTTTATAGATAAAATTTTCAACGGCTTAAGTTCTTTACCATCTTTATCTTTTGTAACTTTATCAAATCGTTCAAAAGGTATAGATGCAAGAACAAGTACTGAAGTCTGTAACTCTTCGAGTGCTTGCTGATTGTAGTATTTACAAAATTCAGGAAGCTTACTCATTTGAGCGCCTGTGATAGAGCCTACTTGTTTAGAGTAGGCTGCTATCGTATTCTTGAATGAATCTGCGTCTTTTCCTTTTGATTTGCCTTTACTATAATAGTTATAGTTAAGGAATGAAGCAGTTAAGAAGAATGGTACCCAACTAACAATAACGTCTTTAAGGCTATCCCAGGTAAGTTCCTTGGGACTCATAACACCAAGAGCTACGACAAACATTATAACTACTATTGCCGCGGCCAAGATATCATACATATTAGCCTTTATACGTCTTTTTGTTTCAGTTTTTACATCCTCTATAACATTAGGATTCAGGTCTTTCTTCATTCTTGTTTACCTCTTTTTGAACTTCGTCGAATATATCTTGTGTCTTTGCAAAGATGAATCCGAAGTGTTCATATGCTTGCCAGCATTGCGGCATCTTACATTCTAAGGCTTTATACATTCTCTTGAAAGTAAGTTCATCAACCCCTGATGCAATCATTGTAGCTATACAAACATACTTCATAGGAAGCAATATATTTTCTACTACTACAATAATTACAAGAACTGCCGCAGATATAATAAACGCGGAAGGTGTTTTAATTTTCTCTGCCAGCTTATCTTTGGCAAAGAGTAATGCAATAAGTATTGCAAATACTCCTGCCGCAGATATTGCCGTCGCCGGTCGCTCTACAAAGAAATCGCCGCAGCAAGCAAGTGTAATAATAGGTGTACCCATTGTTAACAATGTTGATATTCCTTTGAATGTATTATACTTGCCTACTTGTTTCATATTAATACCTCGTCACTACTTGTTCTTCAGCAGGTTTGTCCTCAACCTTTACGATCGACTGTGCTTTGTTGACTGCATGTTCCACAAGTTGCTTTTGTGCCTCAGCTTGCGTCTTAATTTGCTGTCTTAATGACTCAAGTTCATCGATGAGTTTCTTGCGTTGTTCAGTCACTGCATATTTAGCATTTGTTAACAGATTGTTGACAGTTGCTCTCGTCTTGTCATCTTTGATAGTTGTATAAACAACCGATTGTACTTCAATCATTGCGTCAACTTTTGTAAGCAAGATGTCCATTGAGTTTTGCAAGTCATTCATTTGATTTTCAAGATATTCACACTTCTCAATGAGTGTCTTGTTAACATCTTTCATTTCAGCGACTTCGCCGTTCAGGCCATCAACGCAAGTGATTGATTTGTTAAGCGTTTCAGTAGTCTTTGTATTAAGTTTGACTTGCTTTGTTGACTTAACTGCCCAAGCAATAAAGCCTATAAGTCCTGAAGACTGAATCGCTGTCAATACTGCAAGTATTGTTTCTTTGTTTTCTACAAACCATTTGCCAATGTTTTCTAACCAAGTCATAAGAGTTCCTCCGGTTCAATTTTATTAAGTTTATTATCAACCCAAGCGGGTGTATCAGGGATTATGTGCGTCTCAGTGACGTCGAGCCATGCTTCGTACCAGTCATTAAGTTCAGTGTGTTGTGCAAGAGTAAGATGGTCATACCAAAGTTTACCTCTGTTTATAATCGGATAGCACATCTTTTCTCTCATATGTCTGTAATAATTAAGTATGAAGTCATCATCACAAACAAGATACTTAAAGAAGTCGGTATCTTTTACAATAAGGTTGTTACAAGAAAGAAGTGGTATAAAGCTACTATCAAATACTGCTCCGTTTGTTATCTTGTTCCATTTTTTATTTATGAAAGAATATACAATATTAGAACTAGTATTTATAGGTATATGCAATTTGCCCTTGAATATGATAATATCACCATACTCATTTGTAGCAAGTAGCTTATCACCACTTAGTTGTTCAGGTTTGCTACGAAATTGAAAGTTCATTGATTTACCTCCTTGCTTGCGCCTTTTCTTCGTCGGTCATCTCGACAAGTTGTTCGTTTTCAAATTTGAGCGTTTTACCGAGTTGTTCGTATTGTTCATCTGTTAAGACTATTGTGTTCGGTGTTCCTTCAAAGCTGTCACTCATGCAATAACTATTGTCATTATAAATGTGAATATATTTCATTGTTTTCGCTCCTTGTTAGGTTATTTCGGTGTCATTGTAATAAACTACTTTTGTTGGTTCCATTGCAGTTGTATCAGAATGACCATTTGATAATTTACCATCTGCAGATACTGTAATGTAACCAGTCCAAACAAGATTGCCATTCAGATTATATATGCGTTTTCTCAGAACATACTCTGATGTATAAAAGTCAGAATGCGAATAAAAAACACCCTTTTGATTACTGCTTGTGCCTACAGTAGAGGACATATCTACATCAACTTCTGTATTATTAGAAAAAACTCTAACTTTACCTTTTGAATTATTAAATATTCTTGATAATCGCATTGCTTTTGCACTGTCAAAGCCATTAGTAATAGTCCACTCGTACTTATTCAACGTCGTACCGCCACCGCTCTCACCGAGTTTGTGATATGCAGTATCGTACAAGTAAATAACACCTTGTGTGAATGTGTCAGTCGTTGCACCTGTATGTCTGTAATACGTGTTTGCAACTGGTGTAAATCCGCTTGCAGATAAGTCTTGATTTATAACAGGTATACTATCAAGTTGATTGTAATCTGCTAATGAAAGTTGTGATAATTTCATATTAGTCCTCCGTTAAAATATATAATGCGCCTTTTTTATAACCAGGGTCAGCATAGCCAGTGAGTCTTACAATTTTTCCTATATTGCTAGGTTTTATAAAGTCATTAAAGCTTACAGCATCATTCGGCGACACCCACTCATCAATTTCACCAGCATCAAGCATAAGTTCCAGGCTGTAAATCGTGAATTGTTCAGGTTCGCCTTTAGTAAACGTAGAACTCTTGCCAACCAATTGACCTATTACATCTGGATAATTTATTTTAGTAATTGTAGCATCTTGTGTAACAGTAAATTCTTCCGATAGTTTAAGTGAAGGTTTAAACATCAAGCTTGTTACTCGCCAGCCATTTTCTTTGGTTATTATATTGAGGTCATCACCATCAATAGACATACTTAACAGACTATTAAACATACCTGGCACTCTTTGTATTAATATTCCTAAGTATGCTTTATAAAATGTCGCATCTTCCTCATTAATATTAATGGGATTATCAATATTGAATACTGCTGATAAGCCTTGATTAAATTCACTATCAGGTATAGTAGAAATTAATGCCACTACATCGTCGTACGACAAATTGGTATTAAAATATACTGTAGCGCCTGCATAAGTATCACCTACTTGCAAAGGTTGAGCATTAGTCCATTTTGGTATAGATTCTATTTTTTTGTTTACTCTATATACACCAAGCTCTTTGTACTGTTGTCTTGATTCATCAGCTGTTCCATACTGTTGAAATATACTATATATAATTAATGCAGCATCACTATACAAATAAGTAACCGCGCCGTTGTTATCGTGTGCTGAAGTTATAGACCAGCTCATAGTTCTGTAGCCAGGTTTATCGCCATAGTCTGGCATAAGGTCATCATATGATGGAACACCGTCTTGATACCAGCCGTTAACTGAAATGGCATTATCAAGAACAGTACTAATGGTATCTGTTAATGTACTACCTGTATAGTCATCTGGATAGTTAGGAAATACTGTATCGTTTGCAATATAGCCATCTATATACAATAAAAATACACCATACTCTGGGTTAGTATAACCCTGTTGTAAAAAATGTACCGTACCTACTAAAGCTCTGCAATAACTTCCGTCGCTATTTTTGTATTTATATGCATAAATATTATGCCAAGCATCACGATAGGCACTTATACCTGACACAGTGAAATTTTGCCTACCATTAGATGAGAATATCTTTCTATTGTTATTACCAATAGTCCAATAGTCAATGTACTTATTCATTCTAGACTGGCCAAGATAATCATCAAATGCATTAAAATCTATGACGTTAGATAGTAAATGCGGCAATGTTATATTTCTGTACTTTGCATTTTCAAACCTTACAAACGACCCTACGTATTCCTCTGCAAGATAAGCTCGCATCTCTTCCTCAGTGGTTGCAATGTAAGGATTCTCTGCAGTTGAACCTGCAACGTCTACAATGAACTTGCTATAGCCTTGGGCATTGTCATCATTAGGATAATAAGTACCGTTAGCATTAGCAGTCTTCTCTACAAATTTCATTGTACCAGTTACTTTATTGCCGTAGCCGTCAATAGCTTCTACGCCTTCTCGCAATTGTGTAGGGGCTGCAATACCGTTAGTCAATGTCGGCAATACTGTTACTACCTTCCACGCATAGCCACTACCTTCAGGTTTACAAGTATATATGGTGTTAGTATTTGTAACCACATAAAACTTGTTCAGGTATGCTATGCCTGCTGTAGGCAGGTCGCTCTTGGTTGATACAAGAACGGCCTTACCTATTTCGCCTACTTGAATATATTTCATTGAGTTACCTCCTCGCTTGCTTTATAAATATAATTTGCATAGCTTGACCAAGCTACTATCCATTCGTCGTAAAGACTGTCGGGAACGATTATTTTTGCTAGCTTGTTTATGCCATTAAAAACGTTTACATTTGATAATGTTGGCACACTTGAACATTGCGAAAAATCGTATTTCATTATTGAATAGCATAAATTGAACGCCTTATCACGTATATTAGTAGCACCGTTAGAGATAACAATGCTTATTAGTGAATAGCAGGAATTAAACACCTCACTGCCTATACTAGTAACACTATTAGGGATAACCACACTTTCTAATGAATAGCAATAATAAAACGAAGAATCACCTATTCTAGTAACACTATTAGAGATAACTACACTTTTTAATGAATAGCAATAATAAAACGCATACTTACCTATACTAGTAACACTATTAGGGATAACTACACTTTCTAATGTATAACATGACATAAACACATAATCACCTATACTAGTAACACTATTAGAGATAACTACACTTTCTAATGTATAACATTGACTAAACGCATAATTACCTATACTAGTAACACTATTAGGGATAACAATACTTGTTAGTAAACGGCAATAATAAAACGCATTATTATCTATACTAGTAATACTATTAGGGATAACTACACTTTTTAATGAATAGCATTGATAAAACGCATAATTTCTTATACTAGTAATACTATTAGGGATAACTACACTTTTTAATGAATAGCATATATTGAACGCATAATCTCTTATACTAGTAATAGTTGAAAATCTTACCTCCGTACAATAATAATTATGTACACCACTTTTTTGCCCAAACAATCCAGCACTTGACGATGTGTTCATAGTCGTGCCATCACATTTGATGGTATAATCACCATACGAAGTATAGGTATGCGACGTTGTCGTGTCGCTTGTGCCATCACCCCACTCTTTTGTGCCGTTCATATTGAGTGTGACAGACAAGCCCGTGTCCTTTGTGAGTGTTATATCAAACTCGTTTTGTCCGCTTACCGTTGTATAAACTGCACCAACCATAATATCGCTATCAGCAATAGTGACTTTATTATCGGAAACAGCAACACTTGCGCTCCATTCTTGAAACACAAGTTTTTCATGTGTAGGTGCTGTTGGCAAATCAATCACGTCACCAGTGTTGCCTTTCTTCTCCATTAAGACTGTGCCGTCATAATCAATGACTTTAACAGAATAGTCACCAAATGAAAATTCAGCCTCACCTTCCACCACTTTCCCTTCACCATCAATCAACTGCTTGCCTTGTGCCAAATCTGCCGCTGTACCAGGGTTACTCAATGTAGGTAATATAACATACTGCAATATATCTCCATCCTCGACAGCTCTGTACACTTCACCGTGTATCAGCATCTGGCCAGTTGTGGCGTCAATCACAGTCTTACCAGGACCAAGCCACTTAATGAAACTGCCTACAGGAAATGACTGGAACTCTGCCACAGTATAAGCAAGATACGGGTTAATCTTTGAGCCTGTACCGGTTTGCAAGTTACCTGTAAAGTCAAATGCAGTCTTACCAGGTGCTATATAATCACTATTTGCAGTAGTACGCGTGTCACCTATATGATAAAACTCTTCGTAATAGTATTTACCGTCACCGTAGACTACCTTGTACAATTCATTAACTTTGTATGGTACAATAGTTATACCATGAGTAGAGTCATATGCAATACCATACTCAGTAGTAGCTTGCTCAATAGTAAATGTAACATCTTGGTCGTACGTCCATATAGTCAAATTGCCTTGGTCATTGACACACTCTTTGTTCCATCTCCAATAAGGTTCAGTGCTAAAATACTTTTGTATTTCAATAGGTATCTCAGTAGGTGCAGTAAGACTATCAGTAAGATACAAATTACCATTTGTAAAATCATTCTTATTAAAATGCCAAGCAAGGTTATAGAACCTACCCGGTGTAATATATAATGTCTTTGTCGAGCCATTAGTCTTTTGCTGTATCTTGATGCGCATATTGCCTTTAGCGAAAAAGTCCCAAAAGCCACCATCAACAAGACTGAATACTAAATTTTTTACATGTTCCGGTACAGTTTTATTCTGTTCAGTCAAATATCTGGATATAGGCTCGCCAGCGTACTTAACAATACAGCCTGTGTACGCAGAGTTTAAGAAGCTTTGCATATCTGCTTCGCTATAGGCAAGGAAGGGGTTGTTTGCTGACCCCTTCTTCATAGCATTAGTTGAACCAACACCACTCATTTATTTACCTCCTTAAGAAATTCTTACTGTCGGCACCGTGACCGATGTCGGATAATTTGTTTTTACTGTTGCAAAGATACTTACCTTGCCCGCTTCAACTTGCACGTAACTTGAGAATATTTCAAGAGGAATTTGTAAAGCTGAGAAGTATACATCAGCAACATTATTAATTGTAACACCTTCAATATTTGCAGTATACTTACAAGGAAATTTATCCATCGTAGTGTCTGTCGATGATACAAGTGTAAACTCAACGTTGTTGTACTTCTTAATAACATTATCAGCAGTATTCTGAGCATCATTTATTTTTGTAACAAGACTATCTAACAAAGTTTTAATACTCTTATAAGTTGTACCGTCTTTTACAAGAATGTCTGCAACCTTACCACTTACAATAGATACTTGAACGTTTCCTGTAGTATCACCTAACGTGCCTTGCAAGATGCCTTTGTCGGTATTCGTTGCACTCTCTACTGTAGGTATAACGTAGTTACTCCAGCCTGTAGCAGTGTACATAAACTTGTAGCTCTTATCAGTACCACCTGTTACAATTTGTGTAAACAATACAACGTCACCGAGCTTAGGTGCTCTACTTACTTCTTGCTGTACAAAAGCGGTTAACTGTTCTGATGTAGGCAATGTGGCCGAGGACGGATATGTGCCTATAGGAGTTTCACCACCATACGCAGACTGTTCAAGATTGTTTACTCTATTTGTAAGTCCTTCATCTGCTGCTGTCAATTTTCTAATGGATTCTGCATGAGCAGATGATTCACCGTCGAGTTCAGTTAAAGCACCTTCTACAGTTTTTGCCTCAATGCCAGGAATATTAATTGCTTTGTCCTGCTTATTATTACCTAAGCCTGTAACTTTGCCGTCGAGCGTAGTTATTGAATTACTATTGGCAGTTATACGCTTATCTAATGCTCCTATAGCACTATCAGTAGCATTCTTATTAGCAATTATAGCTACAGAATTATCATTAACCTGTTTTACTAAACCAGAAGTAGCATCACCTACAGTAGTTTTTAAGGTATTTATATTACCTTCTGCGGTGAACATTCTACCTTTCAAATCTGTAACATTACCTTCTGCAGTGTTCATTCTACCTGCCAAATTAGTTAAAGCGCCTTCAACAGTAGTTTCTCCTGCAATAGGTTTAGACAACTTTTTATTTTGTTTAATATTATTTAGATACTCTACTTCAGATTTTACAAAAGTATAAACAGCTCCGCCTCTTACAAACCCTATACCATTTTCAGTAACAGTATCATCTTGATTAATAGTAAGCACAGGCAACTTACTATTGTCAAAGTCTCTCGTATTTATCTTGAATATACCTGCAACAGCATCGTTGCCAACAGGCACAAATACGAACAGCTGTTCATCGCTTACACTCTTAGGCATGCGAGGTACAACTGTCTCGTTTATATAATTAAGTTCACTCATTTACTACCTCCTTTGCATCCTTCCATAGTTCAAGACTTCCTTGTACGTTAGTGTCTACATACAACTTATGAGCACCTATAAGAGGATAACTAAAGTCAATATTTATAGGTCTTGCACTTCCCTTTGAATTAACTGTACCAGCAACAACTTTTAGCGCATAATCATAACCACTTTGTGACCATTCGTTACTTTGTTCCTTAGTGAACTGTTGGAAAAAGTAGAACGAGTATGGCTCGAGTACTTCTGTGTCTACATTATTTTTCTTTACAAGTTTAAGCTGCTTGTAATCTTTCGTGCCATCGCTTTTTACAATGTAATATATAGCGTAGTTAGCAGGAGTAACGCCAGCTTGTATAGCATCTGCAGGTATCAAAGTTGCGACACGGTTCCAAACAGTTTCTGCATCAGGCCACTCACCGTTATTGTCTGCTAGCTTAATAGCCTGTGTACTGTAGAACTTCTTGTACTTGTCCGTAGGATTCCAGAAGTTAGCCAAGTAGCGGTTCTCGCTTGTAACGTTAGCTGATGAGGCAACCGTGAACAACAAGTAGCTTCTCTTCACGTACTTGTTACCGTTCTTAACGTCCATCGCGTCGCTGAGTACGAACGGTGAACCGTCTTGGTTAACTATCCTGAAGCCCACCGTGAAGCTTTCGCCTTGTTCACAATATATGTCTCCGGCTCGTGTTATCATAAGCCACCTCCTTGCTGTGACGGAACGACCGGCTGTTTATTAGCAGCTCTGTTCCTGTCGTTGGTTCTCTCGACGTTTGCTGCATGTGTAGCACCATTGCCAACAGGACCACTGTTAGCTCTTGCGCCTCCACGTTGCTCTGTGCCTTGCTCAATGACTGCCATAGCCGCTTGCATAGCCTCAGGGTTATTAAGCAGTGCTTGTTCAAGCTCTTGAGGCAAGTGTTGACTGTTTTCACGGATACCGGCAAGTACCACCTTAGCCAGCGGGTACTGGAAGCTGTCCATAATGTTCCAATAAAGCTCAAGTGTTCTTGCATCAGCCGGATTGCCAAGCGCGCCATTAATGAACTTATCTTGTGTCTCTTGCCACATCTGCACGCGGTTTTGAGTCAATGTAGCAGCCGGGTCAGTGCTGAACTCGAAGTCATCTTTGTAGTATATCTGACCATTCTTGTCTTTGTCAAGGAACATGTACTTATTCCACTCAAGCTCTTCTTGTGTGCCATCAGGCAATGTACGAACAAAGCTTACCGGCTCATCGCTGAATGCAAGTAAGTATTTAAGTAACAGCTCGTACAGCCCTGCAAAGGTAGCCGCCTTCATCACTCGCAATGACTCAATACGGCCAGCCGTTTGTACTGTCGCATACTCCTTAGCTTTGCCTGATGTAGCCGTTGTATCCTTCTTGCCCTGGAAACTGTCAGTGACACCAGACGATGAACGAGCACTGTCATATAGCAATGAAACCATTGTCATATCCTGTGTAGTGTCGCTTACCACCTGTTTGCACTGGACCATAGCTGCCTCTTCCTGTGTACGAACACCGAGGACTTTAAGCGTCTCGTCCTTGTCGTTAAGTTTAAGCTTCTCAGGTTTAGTTAGCACGGCGCCAGCTTTAAGCGTCTTGTCAGTAGCCTTAGTAAGTATCTTGTTGACTGCGTCCTGCATATCAAGCAAAGTAAACACCTCACTGATGCCGTATATACTGTTAATAGAGCTTACGGCCGGTCGAGGTACGAACGGTAGCTGTCTTACAATATACTGAGGTATCTCAGTGCCTCGGCTAAGGAACACCCTGCTTTGCATACGGTCGTTAGCCTTGTCGTCACTCTCGCCTGCCTCATAGGGGTTGTATACTTCCATCAAGTCACGGTCAAGTATCTCTGTACGAGCATCCTCAAAGCGCATGTGCTTGCTGCCACATACCGGACAAGTATCTGCAATAGGTACGACTGTGTGGCATTTAGTGCAAGTACGGAGCTTACGTATCTGCCAGCTGTCCTCGTGACAAATAACCTGTCTACTGTCTTTGGCCCACATAAATAAGCCTACCTCACGGTTAGCATTGAGATAGTAGCAAGATACGACAGGTATCACGTTTGTATTGTTGCTAGTAGGAGTCATCAACCTACCGTACAGGTCATATATACGGGTGATGCTGATGTCACGTACCTCAAAGATGTACTCAAGGTCCTCGTATCTAAGCACGCCCGGTTGAGGTATTATCTGGTCTGCCAGACAAATATCCACCTTAGGCGAACCTGAGCGAGTAGCAGTCCTATCAAGGCTGTCCCAGCTCACCTTGTACCAAGTAGTGCCATCAATGAGTGTCGAGCGTTCGCTCTTGTCGTTTTCCTGTTTGCTAAGGATAGTGTCCATCGAGTACTTCAAGTAGCTCTCTGTGACGTCTACAAGGTACTTGTCACTCTTATGACGGGGCATCATCTTAGGCATCGGTATGCTGTTGTCAACCTTGGACTCAATCATCTCTTGGCATATCTTTTTAAGCTGACGACTCTTCTTCTTGCTCTCTTCACCTGTTACAGTGTTGATAGCATTGAGCGTGCCGAGGTAGGCTCTACGCCACATGTCGAGGTTCTTGTCGTTCACTTCCCAGTGTTGCTGCTTGGCACCATCTGCCAGCGCATACAATGTAGTGAACTTATTAAGTAGCTCCTCTTCCTCAGGCGTGTTGTTATACGTCCCGTTCACGCTCTGCATTAAGTATAAGTCTATTCTGTCCACGGATTCCTCCTTATAGTATTATGTATAGTACTCACGCCACTCAAGCGGAGCACCATATGTGTCAATGAACCGTTGTTGTTCTAAGTCGCTCATGTTCTCGTAGTCTTCCCACATGTCTGGGTACCACTTAACAAACTTAACTATCTTACGCTGTGGCATAGGCTCTTCACCTGTTAGTAGCTTGATTATGCGAGCCAGAGCCTGTGAGCAGGCGTCAACCATGTCGTCGTTCTTGGCGTATGGGAAGTGTGCAAGTTGCTCTATGAACTCCTCGTGAGGTTGTCTAGGCAAGCGACCTGAAGGCTCCATGTCTTGCATCTCCAACGGTGTCCAGTCTGTGCGTATGTGGCATCTTCGAGCGGCCACAAACGGGCTGATAGCTTGTGCACGGCTGAACTTACCACCGAGCGGGTTAACGCCGACGATAGGCGGTACGCCCTCTGTATACTGCAATGTATCAATGATGGCTGAGCCGTTAGCTTTATCCTCGATGACTAGCTCGTCTATGCCAGGCCACTCTTTAAGTATCTGCTGTATCTTATGCACAGTATCTGTGAAGCCCATGCGCTTATTGACCAGTCTTACCAGCCACGCGTCGTTGTCACGTATGCCCCACAGCTCGATAGCCACCTTGTCGCTGGTCTCGGTCTGCTTGAACGTAGCGTCGACGGAGAGTTGCAAGTAGTCCCAAGGGTGGTCACCGAGGTCGCACAGACGGTAGTATTGCCAGGAGTCCTTAGCGAACAAGTTGCCGTTCTCTGCTGTCGGATGGCCCTGGTACAGTGCGTTCCAGGTGTATGTACCGTCAGCGGCTATGACGAGCTGCTTAGCGCCTTTAAGCCACGTGTTGTCCTTGCGTATCTTTTGCGGCAGGTCCAGGTCACCCATGTGTTCGCCCATAATGGCCTCACCAGGCTTACGTCCGAGCGGGTCAGTAGCAGCATCCTCGCACTCGCAAGGTATGTTGATGTCTGCCCAGATGTACTCATGCCAGTGCTCTTGTATCCAGCCTATGCAGTCGTTCTCGACCCAGCGGGTCTGTATTACAATGAGCTTGCCACCGGGGTGGATACGGGTTTGGACGGATGGTGCCATCTCGTCGTGTATCTTAGCGAGCATCGTGTCGCTCTGTGCTTGTTCCTTGTTCTTGATAGGGTCGTCGATGATGAACAGCTCTGCAGGGTAGCCAGTGATACCAGCTTTCAAGCCAGCCGCACGGCACTTACCACCGAGCTCTGTCTCCCACAGTGCTACGCCCTGGACGTTGAGGTTAGGCTTAACACCGAATATATCCTCAGCGTACTCGTTGAACTTGTCACGGTTGCGACGACTGAAGCTTTCTGCGAAGGTGCCCTCGTAGCCGGCTATGATGACTGCATCCTCAGGATGTTTACCAAGGAACCAGCTAGGTAGTGTCTCAGTGACCGTAGTACTATTGTGTGTAGGTATTAAGTCTTCTCCAACCAAATATGTGCCATCGCCACTCACGCTTATACAATTACATACAATGTCTTTGTTTGTTTGATATGCGCTAGTTATGTAATATCGGCGGGACCTATCAGACTGTTTACCCTTAGCAGACCAATTATCAAGTATTTCTTGTTTACGGGATAGCTTAAACAATTTATCGCCATCATTAGGTCTAAACTGTACGCGATATGCAACACCTACAAAATCTCTGTCTTGGTTATGTGTAGTTCTAACTGTAAATGTAGCTTTGTAACCAAGCGATCGTATTAAAGTATACACATCGCCAGCCAACTGTTTATTGGCTAGAGTTATCTCAATTATACAATTTTGTTTGCTTATATTGCCATCTGTATCTAACAACCCTTGCAATAATACCAATCGTGTATCAACGTCTGCAGTTAGGTATTCTGTAGGAATATGTTTGTTATTAATCAAGTCATATGCTCTAAGCTTATCTCGTGGTATAACAACATGAGTTTGCCCAAGCTTAGTGTTTATCGGTCGCTTATCTGCTTCGGGTAACTCTTGCTCAAGGTCGTCAAGCTGCCCGCAAACTATACCAATTGAGCTATAACCGTCGCCCAGCCATAAGCCGAGCTTATATGGGTCAATAATCAATCTTGAACGGTCAGTAGTACCAACGGTAGCCCCATTAACCTTTATATATGGTGAACGCTCTAACCAGTATCTGTTCTGATTAAATATAGCTTGTGTCTCTACAGTTAGCTCACGTGTAGTAGCTGTCTTCTTGCTGCGATCTGTGTAGCAAACATTCCATAAGTGCTGTGGCGACAGCTCATCAATACTCTCGCCATTGGCAAATTCGACTCGCCAGCCTTTACAATAACAGTCAGGGTGTACCTGTATGACGTGTTGTATGCTTCCATCAGCGCCGTAGACTCTATCGCCCACGCGCAGGTCGCCATGCTTACGCCATCCATCAGGTGTCCATACCGGTATATTTTTACCGACCGCTTTCCCGTGCTGTGGAGGGACGCTGAGTAGCAGGATGTCCATGACTCCGTTGGTGCAAGGTGTCTCAAGGAACTCCTGCACCTTGTCGCATAGCCACTTATGGAAGTGCGACATATAGAAGCCACGGTTGACGTACTCACAATAAGCCGAGTAGTCCTTGCGGAGCTTTCGGCGTAGTATCTCGCCTTCCAGTGTGTGCGGTATGCTCATAGCGTCACCTCTATAGCTACCAGAACTGTAAGCGTCAACCAACCACACAATATAGCAAGTAAGCTGTTACTCATTATGCTCACCGCCTTCTACAAGATGCAGTGTGGCATCGCTCGTCGGACTCGAAGTATCTGTCTGGTCGTCAAGCTGTTCTTGCTCTGCCTTCTGCGCGCGGTGTGCTGCAAGAAGCTCAAGCTCCTCGTCAGTGAGCTGCTCGTACTGGTTAGCCGACACGCTAGCGTCTATCTTGCTCTCGTCTATAGGTTTAGCACCCATGATGTCGCGAATAAATATAGCAGCCTGAGTGTCTGTGCGAGCTTTTACTGCCTGACAAGCAATAATCATCTCGAGCTCAGTCGGTTCTCTGTCCTTGTCTGCAAGAGTGTCGATGTCTTTTTTAAGCTTGTTATAGCTATATTGTTCAATAAGTGAGTTAAGGTCTGGCTCACCGTATTTGTCTACAGTTGCTGGACGCATTGTTGCAGGGTTTTGCAATATTGCTGCACCGACGTTACGCCAAGCTTCGCGGGCAGTCTTCGGGTTTGCAAAAAGAGTAAGCATTTCTTTGCGTTCACGCTCTGTTTTGTTAGGTGTATTTGCCATTTTACTGCCTCCTTTGCTAGTTTCATTATTATTATATTATTAATATTACAATATATTACTATGCGCGTGCGCGTTCAATATATAATACGCGCGTGCGCGAAAATTTTGCGAAAAATTTTTACAAGATTACAATAAACAGCGCGGGCCCGGGGTTGAAAGTTAATATGGTTCAAAGTAGTTTTGTAGTTTTGCGGTAGTTTTTTGGCGATGTAATGTAGGGATTTACTATATATCCGCATATGGAAAGAGGCGCCTACCCGTGTTTTTTAATATGCTTCAAAAATGTATAGATATGAACATTGACAACCGAATATCCCAAGTACTATTTGATAGTCGGGTTTGCCCGAGGTAGGTCCGGCTATCGATAGGGGTATTCTACATAGTAGCCTCACAAACTACAAACCTAGAATACTAGTAGGCGGGTTGGGCCTCGCTCAACTCAAGAACCCTCGTCGGCATCGTTCTAGCCCGATTGCTATGCAATCTATCGTACGAGATTAGTCTACTAGCCGACGTGCCTCTCAAGTAGGTCACTCATCCGGAACAGTCCCCGGCCGAGTCTAGTCAACTCGCGAGCGCAAAGCCTTCGAGGCTCCGGCAACGGATAAAGCCTATATTGCGCTAGTGGAAGGCAGGCGCGTAGTACGACCGCGCTGTCGGCAATAGTCGTACATATGCCACTAGTAGTATAGCCGTGCAACTCGGCAAGTGGTAAAATAATCATAGTGAGGTGTTATTATGAAGACTATCATCATCAAAAGCGAAGCAACAACCACAGGTTATCAACTTAAACTCGTAAGCGATAATGGCGACTTCCGCACATTTAATCTCGATAAAATGGACCCGAATTATCCTAATCTTATCGTGTTGCCGAAGAATCCGGCCAATCGCAAGTGGATTAGCAAAAACAAACTCGACACAATCGCAAACTTCCCGGCAGAAGGCCTTGTACTTGAGTACAAAGAAAGCAAGAAACTCGGGTCGTACACACGTGAAACTAAGCCGCTCGAGGACTATCTCGAAGAGGAAGACCGCAAGACATACCTTGCACTTATCGAGAAGGCGAAGGCTAACAAAGAGGCCGCGATAGCCGCAGCGAAGGCAGCCGCGAATGACCCGGTAGCAAAACTCAAAGCCCAAATCGAGAAGTTGCAAGCACAATACAACGCACTCGTAAACGCAAAATAAGCCGGAGGTGAACTATGGACAGAGCAATAGTCAAGGTTGATGGTATAACGTATAGCGAGATGGACTTCTGTCTCGCTTACTATAAGAAAACTTTAAGCAGTGATGAGGTGACATTCTGCCTCGGTGACTATATCATAGATATGCCGGCGGAAGTAGCATACGGTGCTATCGTAGACGCAGCAGGGTCAAGAGTCGAGAACATGCCTAAATGCCTTGGCTACAGGGAGGCTTAACTATGGACACAGCAAAGATACACGTAAGACGCGGCAATGATGCAATTGTGCTTACGGAGGCCGAGTTTATCGAGGTATACGGCACAATGATAAAGCAAGATGAGCGAGTTACGCTTATGATAGGCTACTACAATATATCTTTGTCAGCAAATTTAGCGTTGGATGTTATCGAAGACGGCGCAAATGCGAGGGCTTTGGACAAGTTCCCGGGAGATTGGGAGGTAGATTTGGAGGAGTTATGAGCATAGAAGCGATGCGCGAGGCGCTAAAGCAAGTGCCAAAGTACAATCGTACTATCAGTGCGAGTATCACGTGGCAAAATAAGGTGGACGCTATGTCCGATAAGCAAGTCTATGCAGTATATTGCAGGCTTGTACTCAATAAGTAAGGAGGTAAAACGCACTCTACAAGATGCAATGAGGTGCCGATGGCCCGGCAAAATGGCCAAAATAGGCTCAAAAGTCCCCAAAATAGTCTAAAAATCGCGGTAAATCTTATATCTTATAGAAATTTTCCATATCATATAAGATTTTTGATTGAAAATTTTTAGATTTTTTATAGGGGGGCCCCCATTTTGCAGTTTAATTTTATATCTACAAAATAAGTAAAATAAATAGTCAAAATCACAGTAAAACGGTTTTACAGCATACTATTTAGTAGATTTTTTAATAAAAAAATAATATATAATATATATGTATATATACTGTATATATGATATAAAAATAAACTGTAAAATGCCCCCCCCCCTTATATTTTTCTAAAAATTTATGATAAAAAATCTTATATGATATGGAAATTTTTCATAAGATGTATGATTAATCGCTCAAATGATAAACTTTTCGGTCGCTGACCCGCACCACATCTTGTAAAACGCAAACTAAAACCATGAAAAACTTCAGACCACACAACCCAACATCAGCAGAAGACGATAAAGCACTTACACTAGGCAGCCTGTACGACAGATTTTGCAACCGTAACCAATGTACATCTTGCAAATTCTTTAATAGTATGGCTGATTGCAAGATACTATTCGCCGTACAATATATGCAAAAAGAAATCGACCAACTTAAAGCCACAAACGCCGCTCTTTGTGACCGCGTCGCCGAACTACACGATGACCTGAACACGACGGCACACAATATGACTAAGGAGATAGAACAATGCAACAAATAATCTACTATGACACTTTGTATAATTGTTGGTGTATGACCTCTGAGGTTAACTACACTAACCACATTCGCAGTGAGCGCTGTGTTGTAAAAGGCACAGAGTTTGCATCCGCCGAACAACTTCGCGACTACTTGGTCAAGTACGGCTACGGCACGAAAGACCAATATATCATCATACCGAGGGAGGAAAAGCGATGAACGACCACGACTACCACATCGGTGACCTTGTCAGTTATTGTGGCCGCCCGGCGATGGTTACTTTTGTAAGCAGCACTGGCAAGACTGCAGACATTGTCTGCCTTGACGACTACATTGTCATTAACACAGACACTCAGCACTTGCACTACCTTGGCTCCGGCCAACAGTACCTGCGAGAGGCTTGTGCCTTCGCTAGAACACTTATGCTTGTCGAGAAACTAAGCGCTATGAAGGAGGAACACGATGGACAACATTGAGCTTATAACACTACTGAGCGACTATGCCATATTTTGTCTTGACCGACAAGAAACAATGCTTAAAATCTACCGTAAACGCCATCGCAGCTACTGGCAAGTGTCCATAGATGCCTTCATTGTAACTTTAGCAATCGCTGGTATTATTGCGGCTATATGGTGCGCCATCATTGACTACATTGACGGCTGGTTGGCTGTGCTACTCACTGTACTCTACGGCGTAGCTATCGTTATATTTGTAACTGACTGCAAATCGACATGCGACCTTGTAACTTCATATAATCGCTACCTTAAGCAAGCGTCAAGCATCCCTGCGGCGCTCGAGGACATAGCATATATTGTAGAACAGTTGAACACATCAAACGACGACGCAGAGGAGGACGAACAATGATATTCACACTACTTGTATTTGCAGGTTTCCTTGCAGCATTCATTGCATTCTTTGGAGGTGCATTATGGTAAGAACAATTAAACAAAGCAACAGAGCAACAATCATCGGGCACAGATACGTCACATTGCGTAGTTACAATGCATATGTCGCACAGATAGACAAGGACGAAGGTACACTGACTCTTGGTTATTTGTGGCACTACAGCCAGACAACCTGGAAACATGTGCGAAAGTTCATTGAAGACTACCTTGAGTCACTCGTTGAGTGGACCAATGATGACGAGTGCTTGTACAGTGCGGCTCACGGTTGGATGGTTAAGATGCTACAGGCTAAAAACGGGCGCGCGTACATGCAGACACTCATTAATAACGGCGTCATACCTGTCGAGAGTGACTGGACATTGTACGACCGGATGATTGACGATAACTGAGGAGGTAAGATATGAAACAAGACAGATGCAGAGAACTTCACGAGCGTGAGGTTGGAACACTCAAAGAACAACAAGCGTTGATGGGCCTTTCCCGGACACGTCTACAAAATGAACCTGCTACACATCCTTACTTCAAAGTATCAAAGAGCAAACAGATAAAAACAAAGATAAGAAACAAACGGAGGTAACTATGACACATCGCTACATTGCAACATTTGTATACACAGCTCGCGTGCCTATCTACGCTGAGGACGAGTACGAGGCAGAAGACCTGGCCGACGAGATACCTGAGGACAAATACATTGATAACCTTACATTCGACCACATAGACATAGAAGAGGAGTGAGTATGCTACTTGACGAAAACTTGGATAAATACTATATTGAGGACATTAAAACTCCTCGGTATAGAGGACTCACTACAGGCAGAGCCGCTCGTAACAAGGTGAAATCTCACTGGGTGTACGGCATACCTTGTGTATTGCCCGATGAAAAAGGCAAATATCCGAGCAAGGTAAATGGCATACGCACGGCTGACGGCTCTATATTCCCTGTGTATCCATCCACCGTGTCAGAGTATACTGGTTGCGATGATTGCAAGGGCACACCTATCTACGAGGGTGATATTGTATGCAAGAACAAGAACTATATTCGCTTGGTACGATACAACGAACAATATGGCGCATACATCACACTCCGTAAAGGCGGACGCGGCGACTATAATGCTGACTACCTTGCAAAAGGTGACAACCTCTGTAGACACGCTGAGGTGATAGGTAACCTGTGGCAAAATCCTGAGCTACTTAAGCAACGCTGCCATACTGACTACAGTTTAGAGGAGGTTTATAAAGACTGAGTATGAAGACACACGGACACTATGAAACATCATCAGCAATAAGACAGATGACAGAACTTGTAGGAAGTTTGGTTGGAGACACAGTACACAGCCATAAGGTGAGAATGGTTATGATTCGTGCCAAGAAAAGACTCTATCGTCAGTCAAGACCAAAGAAAACGAGGTGTATGTATGAAAACTGAACAAGAACAAATTAAAGCGATTAAGCAAATTATAGACGAACGAGTTGAAACAACTCTCGGTTACGTACAAGGACGTCACGGCAACGTAATAAAAACTGTTGATACCATCATAATTGCAAGAGATATTGTAGAGGCAGGATA
>ERZ780157.1367-NODE-1367-length-26824-cov-22.996563_pt1 | contig 26824 bp, 29 predicted proteins | sample MGYA00511169_ERZ780157 | MGnify/ENA primary metagenome ERZ780157 (study PRJEB29588, sample SAMEA1965149) | human gut metagenome | biome: human gut; feature: human-associated habitat; material: faeces | place: Denmark | collected 2008/2010 ... | reverse complement strand
AGATAGATGTCGGCGTTATAAGCAGCCTGCGCGGTCAATTTTTTCATAACAATGCCTCCAATCGTTTTGTTCGTCAGTCCCAACAACGATTGGAGTGCGAGTTTTGTCCGATTTCTATTATACAGCAGGGCACGGCCAGTGTCCAGGTGTTTTTTTCGGTTCCATTCGTGTCGGGGATTTACAGGGTACGGAGATAGCTTTCAAATTGTTCCTCCATTGTGGTTTCCTTGGCCGCCTCGGAGAAGCCGATTTTCACGACGATCTTTCCGTGGCGGAAGCAGTAGGGATTGCGGATCTGGCGGATGAAGTCCAGCACCCGTTCCTCTCTTGGAAGTTCTGTGTGGATGGATATGTCCCGAATATCGACAAGCTGCTCTGGATCAACCGTCTTAATGTCAACGGCGGAGAGCGTATCAAGCTCTGCAAGCGTGAGTGATTTCAAACAGGCTCCTCCTTTCTGCCTCTACAAATCTATTCAGAAGGGCGCCTGTCCTATACCAGAGAACGCAGTCCCACGCTGATTGCCAGAGCTGCGTCGATCTCCTTCATCTTTTTCTTGCTGATCTGGCCGATATAGCCTCGCAGCCGCCTGCGGTCAACCGTCCGTATCTGCTCCAACAGCAGCAAGGATGTCGGGGCAAGGCCCGGCACATTGTCCAGCAAAACATGGGTAGGAAGGTGGGTCTTATCCTTCCGGCTGGTGATGGCCGCCGCCACCACGGTAGGGCTGAAATAGTTTCCCACATCATTTTGGAGAATGAGGATGGGGCGCGTTCCGCCCTGCTCCGAACCAACCACCGGATTCAGGTCGGCATAGAACAGAGCGCCGCGCCGGATCGCCTTTCGCCGCATAAGAATGACCTCCTGAATATAAGTAAGCCGGAAACAGGGCAGGCCCCGAAAGGCCCGCCCCGCATCCGGCGAAATTTTTTCCAATCTGTTTTCTTTCATTGTGCTATTTGTCCTCGACACCCCGCACATGGGAAGTCATCGGCGGCCAGCAGCGAACCGGCCCACGGGAATCTCACCCCTCCGAGGATCTCTCCGAGCTGCCCCCATTGCGTGATCCTGCGGTCAGGCAGGGCTGTGGCTGGACAGGAGTACCATTGTACCCTTTGCCGGTCATGGCCGCGCCGGGAGCTGCCCGGTTTTTACAGACCGCCGTTTCTCGCTCATACAGGCAGGATGACAGCAAGACCAATGAAAGAAAGTAGGTGGGATCTGCTCATCCGTGCCGTACCTCATGGCGCGGCTTCTGAATCGGCTTTTGCTCATCGCACTGGCAAAGGGAAAGTTACCGATGAATGGGTATGCGGTTGTCAAGGAACAGGAGAAAGGGGTAGCTCAGAAAGAACACCTTTCACCCATCGTCCTGAAACCGTGGGGGTGTCAACCCTGCTCCGCAAAAAATTTTTTTAATTTTCCGATGGCAAGGTTCAGAGATTTGGCAACTGCCTGATGGCTTGTCCCCTCCAGCCTGCCAATCTGCCGGGTGGACAGGCCACGGAACACATGAAGCCGAAAACGCCGCTTCTGAACTTCTGTAAGTACGCCCGCAGCAAACAGCCGCTCCAGTGCAGTCCGGGCATAGCGGCGGTTTTGGATTTCTACCGCCAATTCTTCCAATTCATCCTCCAATGGGCGGGTAGAACAGCAGTCCATTTCCTCTAAACCGTGAATGGACACATCCTTACGGGTCTGGGCGCTTTCAGCCCGATCCTGCTCATAGTAAATCTCATCGGACAGGGCTTTCAGCTCCGCGAAGTCCTGTTCTGTTTTATCCGGGTTCTCCTTCAGGTAATCTTCCAGAGAAACCTCAATAATTTCATCATGGAAGCGATAAACAATATTGGGGCTGTATTTGTTTATCGCATAGTCGCTTTTGCGATAATCCCGCAATTTTTGTACCTCCGATCTGTTTTTTGCGAAAACAGACCGGAGGTGGCGGCGCCCTGCTCCAATAACCAGGCCGCCTATAAAACAAGCGGTTGATTTTGTAATTTGGTACAAAATCAACCGCTCGAAGGATAGGTGCATTGAGAAGCCCAATGGCGTATAGAGCATCCGCAGGCGGAGGCTTGTCCCCGGATGGGGCAAACTCTCTCCCGCAAAAGTGCCGGTGAACGCCGATTGAAAATTGTCCATTAAAAGCCGTGTGTCGTTTGAGAAGGACAAAAAGCAGCTTCTCAATGCTGTGGATTTTCTCATCCATAGCACGCTACTCCTTGCCCGCTTATGCGGACGGCACACAGGCGGCTGGCGTCATCCCCTTTCTTTTAAGCGTGGCAGCCCAAAGCTACCGCCCTTGCTGATATATGTTGTTGTAAGGTCGAACCGGGAGAAATCATAGGGATATTTCCCGGATTATGTCGATGAATAAAAGAAAAGCGGCCCTTATCCTCTCATGGGATAAAGACCGCTCGCCCTGATTTTCTTTTCTGCTCTGTCCATGCGCCTCACCTCACTTTGCGCTTCCAAAGGGATTTTGGTATAAACTGCCACATCTAAAGTCTATACGACAGAGTTCTCGTAGATTTCATCAGAAAATGTAAATTTCTCCATAAGTATTAGGGGGCGCTGAAAAGCAAACCCCCTAATGTCAAGATTTTTCAATTTTGTATCCCACACGAAAAACAGTTTTAATGTAAACTGGATGTTTTGGATCAGACTCCAGTTTATTTCGCAGCCGCCAGATTGTATTGTCTATGGTATTAGTACCCAATTCGTAATCTTCCCCCCAAGCTGCATTATAGAGTTGTTCCCGGCTAAATACTCGCCCAGGAGATTGGGCCATGCAATAGAAAATTGAGAACTCACCATAGTTTAGATGAACTTCTACGCCCTGCTTTATCACCCGCCGCTGTTCTGGGAATATCTCAATATCGCCTAAAGTCAAAACAGAGGATTCATGACTTACAGCATGAAGAATCTGGACATCTTTGTTTTGTAGAACTTCAATAATAGAACGAAAAATATTACCATCTGGGTCAGATGTCCGAATGACTATTACTTCTTTCATGCTGTTCACCTCCAAGCAGATAAAAACGATATATTACTATTTCAGATTAAATCCAATATGTTGCAGAATTGTCCTAACTCATCTTATTTCCTGTTGAAAACCCACCCGAATTGCTTCAATTTTGTAGCAATTTAAAATTTTATTGTATTTCAGGCCGAAGATTAACTCGTTTGAACAGGAACATCGTTGCGCAGAAATAGGTCAGGTATATAGCGCAGAACAGCAGGATTGTCACTAGTCCATAGAACAGCACAAGACCTTCCTGTAAAATTGCTTCCCCAAAAACGAACTGTGTTCCTACAATCAGCAGAATGGTAAGGACGATTGGGAAAAACAGCGGGATCAGGAACACAGTGGACAGTTCCCTGTGAATCAAAGAAACCTGCCTGTCCCCCGACACCCCCAGCCGATCAATCACCGTGTAATTCTTTCGGTTTTGGTCTATGGCGGAAAGCTGTTCAAAAGCCAGGACCGCACAGGAAAGAATGATAAAAATAATGCTCAGATACAGGCCACAAAAAGAGATTGTGGTGAATCCGGTCAGAGAATTTGCAACACCCCATGCTTTTACTGTGACCCCCATCGTCACCCGATCCGACAGTTCCTGTCCGGGCTGAATGTCCGGCTGCCACTCGCCGCTGTTCAGAAATTGCTTCAGCTCGTTTTTTAGTTCCGGGTATCCGCCATCCACCAATTTCATTGCCAGACGGATTTTCTCCCCGGATAGCTGGGAGGCCACTTCGTCCGGCAGAACCAGGACATATCCCTTGGTTCCAGCCATTTGATACTGCTCCATCGGTTCAGTCCAGATCGGCGTTTCCGCAGGAATCAAAGTCCGGCCATTCAGTGTAATTTCCGGCTGCTGTTCCAGTCCTTGACGGATGCCGTCCATGTAGTTCCATGTATCACAGTGAACCATGAACTCGTTTCCGTTCATAGAAACAGGCGAAAGCCCCAGAATCTCCCGTAGGTGGTTATAGTCGGACAAGGACAATGCTTCAATCGCTTCACGGGGAACCGCATACAGGTAATAGGTTACGCTGTCCTCTACCTCGCTGCGTTCCGCCACGAAGGAGCGGACGGAATCCATACTGTCCTTGGTCAGCGGCGCATCAATGGCTACACCGGCATCATAGGGGTAATACGCCTCCATGTTGGCCTTATAGCCCGCACCCATTGTCAATCCCACAAACATGGTTGCAAGGGAAACGGTCAGTAGGATTGCCACCACCGCCATTGTCCGCCCGGAAGATTGGATGCGCCTGCCGATCTGCCCCAGGAAAAACAGATTTTCTTCTCGGTACTTTCGGCGCGGGTTCCGCTTTGCTAGTTGGTAAAGTAAAACCGGGATTTTCCGGTGCATCTCATAAACACCCGCAAGGATCAGCAGGCAGCCCCCGCCCCAATATAGCATTGCTTCATTGGTTTGAATGTGGAGTCCTTTTCCCAGCAGGATCACGCCTGCAACCATCGCGGCAAGAGAGAGCAGACAGATCAGGACGCTTCGATACAAGGGCTGGAATCCAGCTTCTTCATTCTTGCGGCGGTCGTAAAGCAGATCAATCACTTTCCGGCGCCGGATGACCTTTGCCGCACGCAGCATCCCAAATCCATACATCAGGATGAAAAAGAAAAGGGTCATTCCCCATGCACGGAGAGAAAACAAAACCTGATAATGATGGGGAACTTCAAAAATATTCTGGACTACCTGATTCAGCAATCCAGACAGTCCGGTTCCCAGCAGGGAACCCAGCAAAAAGGCGGCGCCGCCAATGATATGTTTTCCGTCAGAAACAGATTGCGGACAGTTTTCACCTCCATACCCATCAGTTCATAGGCGGCAAACTCCTTTTTTCGCTGGCCCAGCATGAACCGGATAGCATACCCAACAACGAACGAGGACAGTAGCGCAACCAGCACCGACAGCATCAGGATACCAGAGGTGAGCATGGACATATTTTCGGTCATGGCGAGAATATCCGGGGAAAACCCCAACGCCAGGAAGGAGTACATCAACGCCGCCGTCAGGGTGAGTGTTACAAAGTAGATGATATAATCCCGCAGGCTCCTGCGAATATTTTTCACGGCTAATTTCCAGTACATCTTCCGCCCCCCTTCCATTCAGGTATTTTCCATGTTTCTTTGAAACAGGAAATAGGTTGATACAAAATAACATCCAAAGACAATGATGAAAGATGTATAGGCCAGGGCCAGGATGACCCCGATTTGAGAAAGCGAAACATAGGCTACAATTTCTTTGTAGTTTCTCCAAATCAAGTAAGCAAACGCCCCGATGCTCCCCACTGCCGCAGTCAGAACCGGAAGCCCAAACCAGAAATACATCTGCCGCCGGATGATTTTCTGTCGTTCCTGGCGCTCTACGCCCAATTTGCGTATCATGTCAAAACGGTGCTTTTGCTCAACAGCATCGGTAAGCTGCTGGATGGACAGCATGGTAAAGCTGCTCACCAGCAATACCAGAGCCGCATAAATACCGATCAGGGACAGCAACAGCATATTGGAAATCCCCTCATTGGACTGCAAGGTGTTCAAGCGGATAAAGGCAGATTCCGACGGGAAATTCCCAAGCCCCCGCTGATATGCCCCCATTTCCTGCTCAAACTGTTTGGCAAATTCAAAAGACAGGGGCTTGTCGGTGTTGGCAGAATAAAAGGTGGTCGCAAGCCTAAGATTAGAAACAGCGGTATCCGGCAGGATATAAACCGCTTCTGTCCTGCTGGTAAACAGGTTGATTCCCAACGAATCCTGAAAATCCGCGTCCTGAGCTTTATGGAAAAGACTTCCGTTTACCGAAATCTGCTGGATATTCTTGTCTGCCTCCTGTATTTCGGATTCCAGCGTTTCCCGGCTCCAGGCAATCCCAAATGTGCCGCCATGCAGCACAGCCGGTTCCAGACCAGACAGTTCCCGCAATTCGTTGTAGTCTGAAAGCGAAACTGCAAGGAACGGAATGTCCTTTTGCCTGCTGCCAATATCTTTTTCTGAAAGGAAATAGAGTTCTCCCTGCGCCTTGCCGGTTATAGAGTATCCACCTTCTTCCAAATATCCGGTGATCGCTTCATAGTCCAGCGTCCCTGTCGGCAGGGAAGATTCTTCCGCTCGGTACATCGTCCCCATCTGCACATCATAGACAGAAAGGGCAAGCTGATACGATTGAATCCGAATGGCCAGGACAGGAAGATAGGAAAAGATTACCAGGGCCACCGCCAGAACACAGGAAATGACGCCCATCATCTTGGCGCTGGTTCCCATCCTGCTCTTGATTTGCCCAAGCCAGAACAGATTTCGATAATAGCGGGCAGAGGGCTTGCGGAGTGCTTTTGAAAGAAACCAGGTAAGGTTGCTGAAAAATGCAATCAGGGAAAAAACCAGAAGCAGCAACGCGAAAACCGGCGGCATGGTTAAATAAGCCTGCGGCACAGTCCGGCCCCGTACCAGTATGTCAAAAAGCGGATAGAGGGCCAAAAGTGTAATGCCCTCGGCTGCACCAAATAGGGTGAGCGCCAGCAGTGGGCCGCTCCCGTCTTTTTTCTTTCTGCCGGAGCGACAGAAAAGCGCAGCCGACGCCACAAAACCAACCGCTAGGAACAGCAAAAACAAAACCCTGAAAAAAGCGGACGGATCAGACGATACCGCTGGAATCAATGCCGCCATCATTCCCAGCACCACCACAGAAACTGCGGCGCTGGCTGCCGCTAATTTTCCAACCTGTCTGGTCAGGGAAACATTTTCCACTCCCTTTTGGCTGTTTTGCAGCATCTCGATGATTTTCAGCTTTCGGATGGCGAACAGGTTTCGGATTCCCATAAGAAGGACAATCGCTCCAAAGAACAGAACCGTTCCCAGAAAAGTATCTGGAAACAGGGTAAAATGCAGACGGTAGGTTTCTCCAAAGGATTGGACAACGACGATGCTGATGATCTGGGAAAGCAGCATCCCCAGCAGCACGCCCAAAAGAATTGCGGCAATCCCCATGATGGAAGTTTCCAGAAAGAACAGGAACGCAACGGTCCTTTGCTCCATTCCGATGATGGTTTCCACTGCAAACTCCCGCTGTTTCCGCCGCAGCATATAGGAATTAACATAGGACATCAAAAATATAGCCAGCAGGCCCACCAAAGGGACTGCAATCTGCATCATTTTCTTCAGCACTTCCAGGTGGATGGGGACAGGAAGCGCCGCGCTGTAACAGGGACTTGCCAGGGAAAAGAACCCGTAAAACATTCCAACCGATAAAATCAGAGTCACCACATAAATCAGATAATCCCTGGCCGTGCGGCGCACATTGCGCAAGGCCAGTTTAGCGTACATCGCTCACACCCCCTCCCATCATGGTGAGGACATCCAGGATTTTTTCAAAGAAAGTTCTGCGGGAATCGCCGCCTTTGCGGATTTCCGTGAAGATCGCGCCGTCCCGCAGAAAGAGAATACGGTTTGCGTAGCTTGCGGAAAAGGCATCGTGCGTCACCATTAAAATGGTTGCTCCCAGGGTTTCGTTGATACTCTGTATCGTGGACAGAAGCATTTGAGACGAATGGCTGTCCAGCGCGCCGGTGGGTTCGTCCGCCAGAATCAGCTTGGGATTATTGATGATGGCTCTGGCGCAGGCACACCGCTGCTTCTGGCCGCCGGACACCTGATAGGGGTATTTATCTAAAATATCCGTGATGTTCAGCTTTCCGGCCATTTCTCGTACCCGGCCGTCAATCTCGCCTGCGGGGACCTTATTGATGGTCAGCGCCAGGGCGATATTTTCGGAGATGGTCAGGGTGTCCAGCAAATTAAAATCCTGAAACACAAAGCCCAGGTTTTCCCGGCGGAACCGTGCGATCTGCTTTTCGTTGATTTCGGTCACATCGGTTCCATCCAAATAGATATGCCCCGCACTGACGGTATCAATGGTGGAAATGCAGTTGAGCAGGGTGGTCTTGCCGGAGCCGGACGCACCCATGATCCCCACAAATTCTCCTTCCTGCACGGAAAAACTGATGTCCTGAATGGCTTTTGTGATATTCCCGCCATTCCCATAATATTTCTGGATGTGTTCCAGCTTCAATACTTCTTTCATCGTATCATCACCTCTGCTTCCTATTGTAAAATAGTGCGGACGCCGTTTGTATCAAGTTTTCTTACAAAGTTCTAACAAAAATGTAAGAAGTGCAGGACCGTTATCAGCCCTGCACTTCATGGATCAGACAGTTGATGTGAAACGCCAGGGAAATGGCGGTTCCTTGTCCCGACGATTCCACAGCAATGCCGATGCCCAGCTTGTCACAGAGCCGTTTGCACAGGTACAGTCCGATGCCCGTGGATTGCTGGACCATACGCCCGTTCTGCCCGGTAAAGCCCTTTTCAAAGATGCGCGGCAGATCAGCGGATGAAATTCCAATCCCATTGTCCTCTACTACAAGAAGCACCTGATCCTGCTGCCTGCGGGCAGAAAAGAGGAGAACCGGCTGCCCGGACCGATACTTGACTGCATTGGCAATCAGTTGGTTCAAGATAAACCGCACCCATTTTTCATCGGAATACACCGTATCCGACATTTCCGCTACTTCCAGCCGCACCCCGCTCTGGAGCAGCAGATATTTGTTGTCCGCAATCGCCTGATGCACCACCTGGGACAAGGACATTTCCCGGACGGAATAATCCTTCTCGGTATGTTCGCTGCGGGCGTAGTAGAGCGCCTGTTCAGTAAAGCGGTTCGTCTTTTCCAGCTCCAGCAGCAATTCCTTTGTCCAGTCTGTCCGGTGGTTTTCGCATAACAGTTTCATGGCGGTGATGGGCGTCTTGATCTCATGAATCCACTGTTCAATGTACTCCTTGTATTCCAGGCGCTCCCGCCGAACCTCTCCAATTTGCTCCAACATGGATTTTCCGGCCATTTTCAAAAGCTGGTAGTACACCTGATCCTCCGCCTGCTCCGGCAGCTCCATCACTTCGGAAATGAGATAGCGTTCCGAAAGCTGCCCCGCCATATCCAAAAGTTTCTGCATCTGCCGTTTCCGCTTCCAGTAGGTGAGGAACAGCCCTGCCAGCAGGACCAACGCCCATACCACCAAAATCAGCAGCACCGCCGAAATGGAATTGCCGCACACCAGCAGAAACACGGTGAGGGCCGCCATGCAGACCAGAGTGGTCAGTAGAAATGGGATTCGGTTTTTCCAATATCTCCTGCTGTTCATATCGTGTACCCCTGCCGGTGCTTGGTTTTGATAAAATCGGTCAGGCCGATGCCCGCCAGCTTCTCCCGGATACGGTTGATGTTGACACTTAGGGCATTATCGTCCACATAGAGCTGGTTATCCCACAAAAATTCCACCAAATCCCCACGGGCACAGATTTTCCCCGCATTTTTGAACAGATAATAGAGGATTTTTAGTTCATTTTTAGTCAGCTCCACGCTCTGCCCATGATAGTCCAGGCTGCTGGATTCCAGGCGCAGCACCGCACCCCCGCAGGACATTTGCTCGCTCTGCTGGACCGGGTACGCCCGCTTGAGCAGGGAGGCAATCTTCGCCAGCAGGATGGCCGTATGATATGGCTTCGTAATAAAGGCATCGCCGCCCAGCATGATACTGTTCAGTTCGTCCATATCGGTATTGCAGCTTGTCACAAAGATAATCGGCACCTGGGAGAAGGTGCGAATCTGGGTACAGAGGGAAAAACCGCTGGTTCCCGGCAGCTTGATGTCCAGCAAAATCAAGTGGGGCTGTTCGGCCTTGATTTGGCCGATCACATCGGAAAATCCCTCCGGCGCCGCCGTTTCATAGCCGTTGCTTTGCAGCAGGCTTTTTAGTTCATTTCTTATCAATGGTTCATCTTCGACTATCAATATTTTTTGCTTCATGTTATCCCTCAATCAAAGTAGTTTTAACTGTTCTTATTGGAATCGTCCTTTTTCTTTTTCTCCTCCCGATACTTTCGGATCAACTTGTTACGGACAGGGATACCAACGCCAATCAGAAGAACTACCGCTAAAATTGTGAAATCCATATTGCTCACCTCACATTTCTTTATTTTCCATAATCCGAATAGAGAACCAGATCGACACAGCATACATGATAACGATGAGTACAAGCACAAGGCCGATCAGCAGCACCGGGGAACTTACAACCGTAGTCACAACGGGATTATCTGTGGGCATCTTGGGCAGGAAAAACAAGGTCGCCAAAAATCCAGCCACGGGAATATACATGAACACTCGGCCTTTGATGGCTCCATATTTGTAATAGCCCGGAATTTGAAATACGGTATAAAGGGCGAACAGGAACAGGCCGCCGACGGCCGCGCTAATCATATTAAGTGTCCCAACACTTTCACCCATTGCCCGCAGCACAAGCGGCTGTGCGATAAGAGAAACCGCCAGGGCCAGTACGCCCAGCACAAGAACAAAGAGATACCGGCCTGTCACCATTTCGCTTTTCTTGATGGGTAAAATCCCATACAAACGATCCATGCTGTTTTTCTCCGTTACCGAGAAAGTGTAGCCTGTAGTCATGGCGATAAAGCACATGGCAAAGGAAACACCTGTTAAGAGCGAACGGTTAATGGCTGCAAAAGCGATAGGAAGAAGCATGGTAAACCCAATCACCTTGATATATGGCTTTACCAGCGAAAAGTCCAATTTTGTTGCTTTTAATGTGTTACTCATAATCGTCACCTTTCTTGCTCGTGAATACAACGATTTCATCAATGGTTGCCGGTTCAATGCTCAAAGAAGAAAAAGCACCTGTATCTTCGATCTTGACCAGGGCCTCAAAGCCCGTGGGGAATGTGCGAACGCCAACAGCTTTTTTCTTCAAATCAGGAGACAGTTCTTCCGTTCCTCCCTTGACAATGCGGAACATATCGACAAATTCATCCTTACTTCCGCTGAAAAACAATTCTCCATAGCTAATATAAGTGATATAGTCAGCAGCGCGTTCCAGATCGCCGGTAATATGAGTAGAAAATAAGACACTGTGTTCTCCATCCTCAATATATTCCGAGAGAATTTGCAGCAGTTCATCTCTGGAAACCGGATCGAGGCCGCTGGTAGGTTCGTCTAAAATCAGCAGCTTTGCGTCGTAAGAAAACGCACAGGCCAGCATCAACTTCATCTGCATCCCCTTTGAAAGTTCTTTCACTTTCTTGGTAGGCGCGATGTGGAACTTCCGCAGCATCTCCGCAAACCGTTCCGTTTTCCAGTTGGGATAGAAAACGGAGATGGATTTCTCTACCTGTGTTACCTGCCAATCATCACTGAAATAGTTGGTATCAAACACAACACCGAGTTCCGATTTTGCTTTCTGCTCGTCAACGATATTATCCAGCCCCATGATTTTGATTTCGCCGCCGTTGCGCTTGAGCATATTCAGGATGAGTTTGATGGTGGTTGTCTTGCCGGAGCCATTTGGCCCGATCAGCCCCATAATATATCCCTTTGGCAAAGTGAAGCTGATATTGTGAAGCTGGAAACTGTCAAAGGATTTCGAGAGGTTTTTAACCTCTAAATAGTTAGTCATCTGTATTCGCCTCCAATAAAATATCTAAAAGACGGTGTAGTTCTTCGCTGGGAAGATTTGCGATTCTTGCCGCCTTGATTGCATCGGTCAACCCATTTTCTACTTTGCAGATAAGCTGCTCTCTCATCAGTTCAGAGCCACGGCCCATGACAAAGCAACCGCGCCCCTGAACATTTTTGACAAATCCCTCTTGCTCTAATTCCGTGTAAGCCCTTGTAACTGTTAGCACGCTGATTTTCAAATCTTTGGCCAAGGTTCTGAGAGAAGGCAGAATTTCATCCTCTTTCAGTTCTCCAGATAAGATCGCCGCCTTGACCTGTTGTTTAATTTGCTCGTAGATGGGTATGCCTGATACATTTGAAATAATTAGTTTCAATCCGTCTCACCTTCTTGCTGTTTTTCCTGTTATAGTATTATATATAACACTATAACACAAGACGAGTGAAAAGACAATATAGTTCAAGAAAGTTTATAAATAGCAAAAATTGGCCAGGACAGTATTTTACTGTCCCGGCCAGCGAATATTATTCTATAATCCTCATTTGCTCAATGAGAGAATTTTGCTCCTGTTTACGGATCGTCCAGATGGAGAGCAACAGTTCCAATGCCACCAGAACGCCAATATAGAGCAGCATCTGTCCGATTGGGAACTGATAAGACAATACTTGCCCCATCATCGCTTCTCCCATCCAGCGGCAAATCCAGACTGCCACAGGGGTTCCTACCACCAGAGCGATGCAGGTGCTAAAAAGGACATAGAACATTCCTTCTGATGTCAACACCTGATAAAGCTGCCGCTTCGTCATGCCCACCGATCGCATCATACAGAGTTCCCGGCGTCGGGAAAGCTGGTTGGATAGGGTCATGTTTGCCAGATTGACCACACCAAAAAGGAAGATCATCCAGGACAGTCCTTGAAGTCCGCCGAAAATTGCGGTCTGCTGGAAGGTCAAAAAGTCCAGTTCCTCGGCGTAGGTATAAAGCCCCATGCCGGTAGGCGCATTGGCTGCGGCGGATTCCAATGCCGCTGTCACAGAATTTTCCTTTCTTGGGTCTGCGGAGATTACCCAGGTGTAATCGAAGTTTTCCACACTGGAAATCATTTCTCTGGCAAGCCCTTCCGTAATCATAACCGAAGCTGAATCCAGGGCGTATGTTCCGTTATCCGATCCAGTCGTACCAAAGGTTCCTACCATTGTAACCGTCATAGTTTTTTCTTCTGTTTCCAGTTCAATTTCTTCCCCTAATTGGATGAAATTTTGTGCATCAGGGTTGTTGGCAAAAACATCTGCAATCAGAATTTCCCTGTCGTTTTCCGGCATCCGCCCGGAGGTCAAATGCTGGGCCACAAAATCCCAATTGCCTTCCAATGACAGCCCTTCTTTGGTAAGAATGTCACATCTTCCACCACCTTCTGCGGTTGCTCCTTTGAAAGCACAGCCGCCCACCTCACGGCGCAGGGTCTGCACCTGCTCCACACCGTCTATGCTTAAAATTTCCTGCTTGAATTCTTCCGTAAAGGGAGAATCTTGCATTTGCTCATAGGAACTCAGTTCCGGGTCATCCAGATAAAGCCGGAAGTGCCCATAGGGAAATTCAATGTCCGCGTGCTGTTTGGGGGAGTAGGAGCCAAATACCGAAGCAGACACCACCAGGAGAAGCCCACCAAAAGTCAGGGACACCAGCACGCTGACGACTCGCTTTCGGTCACGCCCCATGTTGTGGATTGCCATCGCCAACGGGGTAAAACGGCGAGCCTTTCGGGATTTTTCTGCGGATTTCTGGCAATCGGTCAGCCGAAGGGCCTCCATCGGAGAAGTGTTGGCGGCGATTTTTACGGGCTTTCTGACGGAAATGCTCACCATGCCGTAGCTTACCAGCGCCGTTACCAGCGCAACGGCCAGATCTGTCTCCAGAGAAAAGCCGCTGGCAAACAGGTTGGTAGCCAGTAAGGTTCCTGTGGCGATTCCGGCCAGAATCCCAATGGGGATGCCTATCAGGGAAAGGAACCGGCTTTCCCTGCGTACCAGCCGTTTAATCTGCCGCTTGGTCGCCCCCAATGTCCGAAGCTGGCCGTAATTCTGAATTTTTTCCAGAATTGAAATACGGAAAATGCTGCGGATCACCATACTGCCGCCCAGCATCACTACCAGAACCACAGCCGTCAACTGGAGAACATTTTCCGGCTGAATTGTACGGCTGACAGAAAAGTAGATGGAACTGTACGACACAGAGCGCAGCCCCAACCGATCCCGGATTTCTGCGCCCAGATTTTTCAGATCATCGGCATTGTAGTCATCGGCTCCCTTAAAATGGACATAGGCGTTGTAGCCGCTGGGATTATAGCCGGGCTGTTCTTTCAGGAACGATTGAGACACCATCACGCTGTATGCCTCCACGCCGGTATCCGGCGTGGACAGAATGGCGCTGACAGTAAATGGATACTCTTTCCCCTCGAATGGAACGGTGATCTGATCGCCAACGCCGCTGCCGGGGAAAAACTTTTCCAAATAAGCGGAACTGACCGCCGCTTCATCGGATTTTTGCGGATAAACTCCCTCCACAATCTGTGATTGCTTCCGTCCTGCATAAAGGGCATCTTCGTCCCCGTAGGTCATAGAAAGAAGCCCGCCGGTTTCATTATTATCATCCGTTCCCAGAGAGTATTGTAATCCAGCACGGGCAATTTCAGGCTGTTCACGGAGATTTTGCAGAGCTTCCTCCGTGATGCCGGGATAGACAATTTCATAGGTATCCTCTGCCATCTTTCTCTGCATGGACCCGGTGGAAAAAATCGCCGTCCCCACGGTGGACATCAAAAACGCCGCCAGCGCAATGGTAATGACCAGCAGGACATTCCGCCGTTTTTCGCTGGACAGGCTGCGTTTTGCCAGCCGTTTTACAACTTGTGTTGTGTTATTTTCAAATGGTAGTGTCATGCTGATGCCCTCCTTACACCTTGATCTTTCCGTCCTCAATGCGCACAATCCGGTCGGCAAGCTGGGCGATCTCGTTGTTGTGGGTAATCATCACAAGCGTCTGGTTAAACTCTCGGCTGGTGCGCTGGAGCAGGCCCAGCACATCGGCGCTGGTCTTGCTGTCCAGGTTGCCGGTGGGTTCGTCGGCTAGGACAATAGCCGGTTTGGATACCAGGGCGCGGGCAATCGCCACACGCTGCTGCTGGCCGCCGGAAAGGTTGTTGGGCATATTCTGGAGTTTGTCCTGAAGGCCCAGCATCTTCACAACTTCGTCCATGAATTTCTGATCCACGGTGTCACCGTCCAGCTCCACGGGCAGGACGATGTTCTCATACACATTCAGGATCGGCACCAGATTGTAGTTCTGGAACACAAACCCGATGTTGCGGCGGCGGAAGATGGTAAGTTGCTCGTCGTTCATCTTCGCCAGTTCCTTGTCACGAACCACCACACTGCCGGAAGTGGGGGTGTCCAGGCCACCCATCATGTGCAGCAGGGTGGATTTGCCGGAGCCGGATGTGCCAACCACCGCCACAAACTCTCCTTCCTCCACGGAGAAGGTCACGCCGTCCAGGGCGCGGGTGATGTTCGGCTCGGCACCATAATATTTTTTCAGATCAGTTGTCTGCAAGATACTCATACGAATACCGCCTTTCTATTTTTTGATAAGAGTTAGTCTAAAGCTGAATTGTTGCAGAAATGTCCTAAAATCCAAATAGCATAAAAATTTTTTGAAAAAAGCGGCAGCCCGCACAGGCCGCCGCTTACTTATTTTTGTGGCAGGAATACCGAAAAGGTGGAACCTTTCCCACCCTCAGAGGTTACCAGAATATACCCGCCCTGCATGGTGATGATCTCACGGGCCAGATACAGGCCGATGCCGATACCATCTATCTCATGTACCGCTTCTTCTCGGTAAAATCGCTTGAAGATCGCGGCCTGCTCTCGTTCCGGGATGCCCCGCCCCGTGTCGGTCACATCAATTTTCAGATACATTTCCCAATTCTGAACAGACACATGGATGCTGCCGCCAGCAGGCGTGTACTTCACCGCATTGTCCAGCAGATTGAACAGGGCCTCGGAAGTCCAGCGGCTGTCATGGGAAATGGACAATCCCTCTGGACAATCTACGGTCAGTTCGATGCCTTTTTTCTCCATCGGGGCCAGAACCCCGTTGATGGCATTCACCAAAGTTTCCTCTATGGAGGCATCTTTTTTCTCCAGCGTAATCACACCGGCCTCCAGCCGGGAAGTTTTCACCATTGCCTGAATGAGAAAATCCAGCTTGTCAAGCTGGCTGCCGATTGCCTGCAAAAACTCCCGCCGCTGTTCTTCTGAGATCGGACGGGTCAGCATGGTTTCATTAAGCATCTTTAGATTAGCAATAGGGGTCTTGGTTTGGTGGGAAATGTCCGATAACAGAGATTGCAGATCGGCCTTTTCCTTTGCGACTGTGTTCCGGTCTTTCTGCATGATGTTGTAGAGCCGTTCCAGGCGGTGGCTGATCCTCGCCAGCAGCGTTTCCGCTTCATAGTCCATTTCCGGCCGTGCGGCGCTGTCCATCATGTCATCCAGCGTCCGGCACAGGCTGTCGGTGAACAAAGTTAGCTTCTTTTGAAAATAATGCAGGAAGATCCCGCCCCATGCCAGAAACACAGCGGTCAGCAGCCCACCGTACAAAACCACCCACAGGTTTTTCGTGACCAAAAACAGACAGAGCAGCACCAGAAAAGAGGTAGCCAGCAGGCCAATCGTAATGAGCCGCAGAAACACTTTGACGGATAGATTTTCCAGCTTCATGCCTGCTCACCGCCGATCCACTGATAACCCATGCCATAGGCCGTCTTGATATACTTATGCTCGTCCGTTTCGATCTTTTTTCGGATACGGCTGATGATGGTGGTCAGGGTATGCTCGTCTACAAAGTCCCCGTCGATGTCCCACAGCTTCTCTAAAATCTGCCGCCTGGTCAGAATAATCCGGGGATTCTTCACAAACAGGAATAGGGTTTGGTATTCCTTCGGGGTGAAATCCAGCGGTTCTCCGGCAAAGGACGCCCGCTGCTCGGAAAAGTCGATTTTCAGAAAGCCATCATCAAACAGATCGTGCCGTGGGGTGCGCAGTTCCAGATTGGCAAAGACCGCCGCCACCTTTTTGCACAGCACCGTCACCGAAAAGGGCTTTGTCACATAGTCTGCGCCGCCCGCCTCATAGCCTTTGAGCATATCGCTTTCCTTGTCGTTAGCGGTAATAAAAATGATGTAGGTGTGCTGACCGCGCCCCCGGATTTCTTCGCAAAGGTCAAGCCCGCTGCCATCCGGCAGATTGATGTCCAGGAGAGCGATATTATATTCCGCTTTTTTCAAATATTGAACAGCCTCCTTGTAATTGTAGGCCAATGTGACATTATAACCATCGGAGGTCAGATTATATCCCAGAGTACGATTTAAGAGGGTATCGTCCTCCACAATCAGTATTTTTCTCATGCACTCACTTCCTTCATTTCATTATACTATCTTTTAGTATAATGGAAAAAGTTACAGAAATGTCCTAAAATAGCGATAAGCTATAAATGATTTCCGAAAAAGCTCATATTGTTGTGACCGCCGTATCTGGATGAATTAAAATTATAATAATCTGTTTCTTCATTGCGTATTTGACACATTGCATTGTCCCAGACCGCAAATTCCGCTCATTGTCATAAACTGCTACCAGGTAATCGGCATGATCCACCATGTAGCAGTTCCGCTTGATGTAGCTTTCCCGGCAGTCCTCTTTGGCGACTACTATGCAGTCGGAACACATCCGCAGGAGAAAGTCCATCCGCCGTTTGCTCCGCTCATCCCATTTGGCGTCGTGGCCCTCAAAGGGCAGTACAACCACCAGTTCTATATCCCCATACCCCGGCTGTTCTTTCAGCCGCAGGATCAGCTCACCGGCCCACATATCCACGCCCAGGGCGCCGCCCACATAATACCGGCGCACACCCTGTTCATCGTACAGCCTCTTGAACTGCTCGAACATAGCCCGCTTTATCTTTTTGCACAGCGAATAGTCCTCGCTGTACTTGAACTTGAACCGGCTCGGCCGGTGCCCTGTTACGGCGCAGGCAGTCTGCCGCATAGAATCACCCTCTTACCTCTACATTTTTCTCTTTTCTACGCATACAAAACTAAAACGACGCAAATAATGTGTTATAAGCAGCGGTATATGGAGAATTATAACACAATCAATGTTCCTTATCCAGAAAACCTTTCTGCTATGCTAATGGGTAGTGAGGTGAAAGTATGGATGAGGCATTTATCCGCAGCCGGATCACAGAGCTGCGGCTGAAAAAGGGCGTGTCAGAATATCAAATGAGCTTGGATTTAGGGCAAAACCGCAGCTACATCCAGGCGATTTCTTCCGGCCGGGCGCTCCCATCCATGAAGCAGTTTCTCAATATCTGCGAATATTTCGAGATCACGCCGCTCCAATTCTTCGATTCCGAGGAAATCAACCCGCAGCTTATGAAAAAGGCATTGGACGGCATGAGAACGCTGAAGGACGAGGACCTAATCATGCTGATCGGCTTTATCAACCGGCTGCAATCCTGACAAGGCGGGGGCTGAGGCCCCTGCTTCTATTTTTCGTTTTTGAGGAAGGTCCATTACTTTTCTTTTCATCCGTAAGTATCTGTTCACCTGTACGGTTCAAGGGGGTACAAAAATGGACTGCCCCCCAGTCCACACAGCATCCGGGCGGCAAAGATGCCGCCCGGTCTTTCTTTCAAGCCCATTGGCAAAGGAATAAGCCGGAAAAAGAAAGAGGGCGGACTGCTCCCCAGGTGTAGAATCGGGCATAAGGGAAAGACCATCTTCGGTTTCATTCGCTTCTTCGTCCGGCATGGGCGGTTCCGGTTCGGTGGGCTGCTCCGGCGCGGGCCGCTGCGGTATCTCAGTACAAAGGGTATAGAGGTTGCTGGTCTGGCCGCCGTTCTTGCGCTCGTCAAACCGGGCCTGCTTGATGATATATCCCGCCTCCACCAGCTCGTCCAGCGCCCGCTTGACCGTGGAAATGCCATAGCCGCACTTGGCGGCTATGGTCTTGATGGAGGGAAAACACTCGCCCTCCTTGTTACAATGCAGAACAAGGACCTGAAGCACCAGTCGCGCCCTCGGCCGCAATTCAGAGGAAAATGCCCTCTCCATGTATTCAAACTTTGCCATTCTGTCATCCTCCCATGTCTGATCCTCTCTTTGTTACAATCGCCGTTCTCCCATGATGTAAGGCTCCACCAGGCGCTTATACAGCCTCCCATTGGCCCGGTTTGCAAACAGGTCATGGGATGCCTCCGCCATTTCCAGCTCGCCGCCGAACAGCTCCCGGCAGTATTCCCGGAACTCTCCCGGCACACTGATGGCCACCGGGCGCACCTCCAGCCCGCCGCAGACCTCCAGCGCCTTGTGAAAGGCCGGAATCTCATAGGGCAGGACGCTCCCGCACAAGAGCCGGTGATCCGCCTCCCGGAACACAGAGGTGGGGGCCTGCATCACGCCGCAGTCGTAGATGATAAACTGATAGTCCCGGTCCGGCTCATTGGTCAGGTAGCAGTCGATCCCATCAATGGCATAATGTTCGCTGGTGGGAACCGCCTCATAAACATTGAGCAGGAGCTGAAGGTGACGGTTGGTGTTGACCTCAATATAGGCCACCTCCGCACCTCTGGCCGCAAGCCACGCCGCCAGGTTAAACGCCGTCACCGTCACGCCGCTTCTGCGCTGTGCCCCTGCAACGGCAATACGGACATTTTTGGCGTTCCAGCGGTAGGGGGTAATCTCGTCCTCCGGTTCCGGCGCCGGTTCCTGTCGGGGTTCCGGCTGGCTTGACACCGGCGCGGGGGACACATACCGCTGCATCCCTTCATCGGACAGCGCCTCTCTCAGTTCGTCGGCGGCGTCCTCCAGCGTTTCCGCTGTAATTAGGTTCACCACCCCGATGGACAAAAGCCGCTGGATACAACCGCTCATATCCTCACAGCCGGACAGGATCACAATGATACGGGCAGAAAACATCATCTGGAAGGACCGTAGAGCGAGGGTAAAGTCCTCGCCGCTTTCCTCAATACAGGCCGCGTCAATCAGGAAGAACTTGGCCGTGGCATAATTGCGCATATCCTTTGTGACAAAACTTTTCAGGCTGAACTTCCCAACCAGCTTTTTGGACGGCATGAGCATTTCATGGGCCGCGCCGTCAATCAGCCCGCTTTTCTGGTTACTCGTCAAGTACAGCAGCATACGATGTGCCTCCCATATCCATGTTTTCTACCGCCCTTTCCGGCTCTCCTGTCAGCAGAAGGACAACGCCAACCACTACAATGGCGATGTAGATCAATAATTCAATCAGTTTATTTCGGTTGTTCATACCATACTCCTTTAATAGATTGCCCAGAAGGGACCGCCAGCGGCGGCGCCTTTTCTGGCTTCATCCAGAATAATGGAGAGGTCCCATTCCTGTTCGCTCCGCTTACGGCTGGCAGGATCGGCCACCAGGATTTTCCCCTCCGCAGTCACGCCCCGTAAGACAATGAAATGCCCTGAGTTGGTAAAATGCCCCTTTGCCATGATCGCCACAACCAGTTTCCCATCCGCCAGGGCGTCCACCATCGCCTGCGGGTCATCCGGGGGAACGCTCTCCCAGGACAGGCCGTAGGCTTCGGCGGCGGCTGGGATCAGGCTGTGATAAGAGCCATTCCCTTCACAGCGGTGCCCATTGGCTACGGACCATTCGCTGAGTTCTACCGGGTCGTGGGGCGTCCCGGTCAGGGTAGATGTGACAATCGCCATCGCCGTGGGGCCGCACCCGGCCTCGCCAATCGTGCCGGAGGTACCATACATGGTATCTGCCCACCGCTCATCCAGTTGATTGTAGTAAATGACCTCCCGGCCGCCATCAGTAAAGACCACGCCCTCATAGCTCTGACCGCTGCCCTCAATGTAGTCCTTTTCATAAATGCCGAGCTGCTGGTTGTAGCCATACTCTTTCTGAAAATCCTCCACCACACTCACTTCATCGCCCACCAGCCATTGGGACAGCACGGAGAACGGGCTGGTAATCAGGTACAGGATAAAGGCAATCAGGAGCAGTAGGCCCAGAATGGGGGCCAGAATAAGAAGGAGCGTCCTCCTGCGGCTTTCCTCATCGGTCGCCGCCCTTGCCGCCGCCTGTGCCAGCAGCTTTGCCGTCAACGGATCAATCGCCAAAACAACACCTCCAATCAGCCCATTTCCGCGCCTATGTCCGCCAGCATCCGGTCGAACTGCTGGCGGATTTTCTCCCGTTCCCGACCGGCGCTGTCATCCATGATAAACTCCTTTTTCCCGTCCTCGTTCTCACGCACAGACACCGCGTAATCCCCGTTTGCAATAAAGAAGGAAGTGTAGAGGGCTTGGATGGCTGGGGCGGGCATCCGGGAAATCTCAAAGGGCGTGGCAGCGCACTTGCTGTTCCAGGAAAAGAGGTTGCGGGCCGCGTCCGCCGTCAGCTTCATCCAGTCATAATCAAATTCTTCTTTCTTCATCAGGCCGCCAAAGTCAATCCCGTCCGGGGAAAAATACCGTTCCACCTTTTCGGCAAGAGCCGGATGGGAGGCCATCAGATAGAGGGCCGCCTGATAAGAGCAGTCCAGCTCTCCGCCCCGCCAGCGCATTGAGGACAGCTTGGTTGTCAAATATTCATACCGCTCCGCATGGTTCATCAGAAAACGCCTCCTATTCATGAATAAGTAAGGCGGCCGGGAAACATCCCGGCCGCCTTGGTGTGCTACCGGCCGCCCGCCTTGCCCATGTAGGCAAACTTGTAGGCCGGAATTTCAAAATTGACATGAAGCCGCTTGGAGCCGACCAGGAACAGGGCGTGTCCCCGTCGCTTGCTCTCCAACAATTCCTGCTCGGCGTCCGTCAGGTTGTAGAGGTCTGTGGTTTCCTGAAGGTTTTTACCGTCGCAGCCCATCAGGATTTTGTAGCATGGAATATCCAAAAGGGCCTGCCCGTACATCTTGATCTCCGGCGCCAGGAAATCCACCACCGAGTGGGAGATGATCGCCAGGGCGGACTCATATTTTCTGGACCGCTTCTCCACATTCCGCAGGAAGGCCAGGGATTGCGGCACCTGCGGGTCGATCATCAGGTACGCCTCGTCGCATACCAGAAGCACACGCTCCCCGCGATTGTTGCTCATCTGCTCCCAGCACCAGGTCAGCAGATTGAAATACTGCGTCCGCTTGATGTTGTCCGCAGCGTTTTGCAGGCTGTGGGTATCCAGGCAGACAAAATGGGAGTCGGCCTCCAGTGTGCTGTGTCCGTTCCAAAGGAAGCTGTCGCTGCCTTTGGCGGCGTCATACAGCAGCATGGCGAGGTCACGAAACACCGGATTGTCCGGGTTGGCCTCGGCTTTCTTTTCAATCAGGCCGTGCAGATCTTCCATGATGGGGAAATCCGCTGCTTTGAGCTGGCGAATGTCTGTGTCCCAGAAGATGCCGAACTGATGATACAGCTCAATGACCGTCTGCTTCAGAACGGCCTTCTGCATATCGGTCAGGCTCGGCAGATACAGGGAGAAGATGATCTCCAGCGTTTTGATATGGAGCGCCATATCGGACATTCCATTTCCTTCATCCGTATAGAGCTTGTCAGTTTCGTCCTCATCGTCACGGGGCGCCGGTCTGATCTGCAAAAGGTTGGAGCGGCCGTTCTTGCCGCCTCCCGCATTGAGCCAGCTTCCATTCAGGTTCCGGCACATATCCTTATATTCGGATTCCGGGTCGATACAGAGGATTTTGGTTCCCTTCATATACTCAGACAGCATGATATGCTTGACCACGGTGCTTTTGCCGATACCGGCCACGCCCATGACAACGAAGCTGCTGTTGGTACGGTCGTTCCCGCGTGTCCAGGGGTCCAGAATCACCAGCCCGCCGCTGCTGTCCTTGGCAAAATAATAGCCCCGGCCATCACTGTAACCGGAGCTTGCAAAGGGGAAACCGCCCACAAAGGTACTCATGGGGATGATGCGGGAAACAATGCTGTCCACCGTCCCATTGGCGGGGTAGGTAGGCGAAATGCTCTGAAACCCCTCCTTTTGCAGATTGGCAAGGGTACGGACCTTGCATTTCTGAACGCTGAACGCGCTCTCCACACGGCGGCAGATTTTGGAGAAGGCCGCCTCATCCTGCGCCACCGGCATCACCGTGAGCGACATCATGGCGACGGTTTCACCCTCCTGATCGATTTTCTGCATGATATGCTCCCCGTCCTCGGCGGCTTTTTCCGCCCGCTGGCGGGCCAGCGGGTCTTTGGCGCTGTCGGCGGCGCCCCGCTGCTGGACAATGCTCTTGGAGAGGGCGGAGATCAGGGTGCTGTTGTCAATCGGGGTGATCCCCACCGACACAATGGTGCTGGGGATGTTTGTAATTTTGGAGAGCCAGCCCATCTCCACCTTTTGCGGATAGCGGACCGCCCCGTAGACCTTTCCCATATTTTCACCGATCACAAGGCTGTTCCGCTTGATTTCCAGCCCCATCGGGGTAATGACATTCAGCAACGCTTCATTGACAGGGAGCGTTTCTTCTTTCTTCTTGGTTCCTAACAATGATACACCTCCAAATCAGTGACACGAATACGGCACGCCGATATAATCCAGCACGGCGCCCAGCCCCAGCTCATGGATGCAGTAGTGGTACTGCTGGGGATGGGTTTTCTCCATGAGCTGAAAACGGTTCGGCTCATGCTCCAGATGAACGCCGTACATACAATACATACACCCTGATCTGGAAACGCCGGTGGTTTTCAGTGTCGGGGCGCCGTTCCTCTTTTTGACCTCCACAATATCCCCATAGATGGGAGCATAGGGGATGCCGGTCATTTTCAGGTAGCGCAAAATATCTTCCTCCCGCCAGAAGGCAAGGGGCTGGCTGAGGGGGCGCCTGCGTTCATAGCCGTTGCAGCCAAATTTAAGGTAAGACTGCTCCCGCAGCTTGCTCTCACAGGCCAGCACTCCCGTAATGGGATGCCGCCCGGACTGCCGTTCAAACTTGTTCAGCGGGGCCTTTTTCATGTGGTAACAGCACCGGGCTGAAACCGCAAAAGGGGCGTCCAGAAGATACTTGTACTTCTCACAGTTGTAGATCGACTTCTTTCCGTTCTTGTCCAGCAATTCACCGTTCAGGCGGGCCAGACGGTAAGGCTGGCCCTTCCGTGCGCCGCTAATAGCATCGGACACTTCCTTGGAAATGACCGGATAGCCGTATTTCTCAATGATCTGCGTAAACGGATAGCGTGGGCGAAGCCAAATCACATTGTCTTTCGTTTTTACAAAATCGCGCAGTTCGGGGTATTCCAACCCTGTGTCAACATACACGGCGGGAATATCCGGGCAGACCTGCCGTGCCAAATCAAGGAGTACCGTGGAATCCTTACCGCCTGAAAAGCTGGTAAAGACCTGCCCGTTGTACGCCCTGTACCATTCCAATATTTTTATCTGCGATACTTTGATCTTTTTTTCGAGGCTCCAACCCTGCATGATGTTCAAATCCTGCCGGGTGTGCTTCATTCTTACACAACACCTACACTTTCTAAAATCGGGATCGCCGCTTCAAAACCGGCGTCCTCCAAATGGACATAAGCCGGGTTATTTACCAGATTGCACAGCCGTACAATGTCCTGCTGCTCCAAAATCTCGGTCTGGATGCCGCAGTCTGCAAAATAGCCCGACAGATATTTCAGCTTTTGAAGCAGCTCCCGTTCCACTCCATCAACCGCCCTGTCCCAGATTTTGATGTAAAACTGCCGTTCCACCACCTCGCCGGAGAGGGCAAACCCGCCCATCTCCACGATCTCATGCTTTAGCAATTCCTTCTGCTTTATATCCGATGAAGAGGTGAGGGTGGAGGACAACTCCGCCATCAGGGGAGAAATATCCACCGGGCGGGAAACCGCCAAAAGCTGAAACGGATATTGCCCGCTGGACAGGCTGGCCGTGAGCTGCTTGGCAATCAACCGCTTTTCATTCTTGCTGAACAGCTCCGTACTGATGGGAAATATTTTCAGGTACGCCAGCGCCATGCCGTCACGGGTGTAGAGGAAGCTCCCGCGAATATCCTTGACATTGACGAACTCATTGGCGGTCATCTGCGCCAGTTCTTCCTTATCCCTGCTCTTGGCCTTCTTGCGCTTTTCTGAGAATTTCAAAAAAAGAAGCGTACCGCCTCCCAGCAGTACGCATACCAAAATCATAATGATCGGCAGCAGCAACCTATCAACCTCCCTTTCTCTGCCGTAGCTTATAGTTCCAAATCATCCTCGTCCTCCAGTTCTGGTTCCGGCTCATCGGTATAGTCTGGCAGCACATCCTCAACCGCAAATCCAAAGCTGTGCCCGCCAATCCAGTCCACTTGCACAGAGGCATACAGTTCTTCAAAGTTCTTGCTGAAATAGGCCAGTTCTTCTTCGCTGGCCCGTTCTGTTTCACCTTCCCCGTAGAGGTAGGTGCCAACCTCCGCATAAACCCGGTCGCTTTTCGGCAGGCTCCTCAAATCATCCCGGATGATTTCATCCTCCAGAAGATCCTCCGCACAGTCGGGGCTTCCGGGAGCGTAGTATTCTTCCAGCAGGCCGGAGTCAGAGGCCAGGGTCACAACAGAAAACATCTTGCTCATTTTGAACCACCACCTTTCCGGCCTCCAAACATCAGCCGCAGAAATTCCTCTGTATCTTTTGCTGACCGCACCTCAAAGGTCACGACGGAAGGCCGTGGCTCTGTGAAGTAGTCCCGGAAACAGGCGATTTGTTCCTCGGTCAGCGATACGCCGCGCCCCTCCGGGGTGTCGCCGTAGAGAAAGAAAGTCCCGTGAATCGTGTCACTCCCGAACTGGCGGTTAGCGGGCAGGCCCATCCATTTGCCAGCGGCATTACAGCACAGGACGGTTTCATAGGGCAGGGAGATACATTCGATCTCGCTGCCGACAAGGGCCTGCCGGTGTTCCAGGGAATCCTCCAGCATAGCGGTATAAGGTTCCTTTCCCGGCTCAAATATCATTACCCTGATTTCTCTATTGCTGTTCATCGTCTTTTCCTTTCTCATCATGGATTACCCGGCGCGATATGCCAGTCATCGTAAAGGGAACCGCTGATCGTCACGGAATCGGTGAGATTGGCGCAGAGCATCCCGGCCGGGGTCCAAATATCCATCACATGGGTATTGACCGTGTAGCTCCCATCGGGGAACCACACCGGCGAAAAATGGACCCGCTGCTTGTAGGTGCTGTAAATATTTTCGGCAAACTGGAACCGGGCTGTTTTTCCGCTGGAGAGCCGGTCCAGCAGGCGCCAGTAGGTCGTATAGTTAAATTCGGGAAAATAGGAAACCGCCGTCTGGCCGTAGGTGTAGTGGGACATGGGCGCCGATGTACTGACCGTGGCGGTGACGGTGTTATTGATGCCATAGCCAGACTTCATTGTACTGCCAGAGGCGGTAGGGTTCTTCTCATCCGGTTCAATCCTTGTGGTGGCGGTCATGGAAGCGGAGTAGTTGTCCCGGAAGAAGTCATACCAGCCCTCATCCACCCAATATCCATCATCATCGCCGGTGCTGTGCCACACCCAATACGGGTGCCACTGTGCCCACCACACGCTCCATGCGGCGTAGGACTTTTCCTCCCGGCTGGGGACGCTGCTGGGCCGCCAGCTTCCTGCGGTGTCGGTGGCCTTCGGGTCCGGCGGGTCGTTGCCGGAAAGATCAACCACTTTTGCCTTGATGGTAGTCTGGCTCAGAGTCCCCCGATTTGTGCGCACCGTGATGGTAATATCTTGCGGTTCGGACGGGGTATGCCACTTCACCCACGCAAGCTGACTGTCCCCCTCCGGGATGACGATATTGCTCATGCGGTAGGTGCTGCCCTTGATGGTAAAGGTCACAGTGGCGGGGCCGTCCGGGTTGATTTCAGAACCGGCATAGAGCGTCACCGGCGTTATCACATCGGTGTCTACCCGGTATTCGTAGTCATAGTTGGTGGGTTCCGGCTGTTCCGGGGGCTGTTCCTCAAATCGGACGATGCCCATGCCCAGGTAGGCGATGATGGTATCATTGGAACAGGTCTTGTTCGTGGGGCCGGAGTAGGCCGCAAAGCCCAAATCCGAATATTCAAGGTACATCGCCAGCGGGAGATTTTTATGGGTCAGGCTCGTCATGGTCCTGCGCAGGGCGCCGCCCGTCTGGTTGTCGTAGAGCGCCGCTTCATGGGCGGTCATGGCGTACATGACCCC
>ERZ780157.1360-NODE-1360-length-26875-cov-3.188143_pt1 | contig 26875 bp, 27 predicted proteins | sample MGYA00511169_ERZ780157 | MGnify/ENA primary metagenome ERZ780157 (study PRJEB29588, sample SAMEA1965149) | human gut metagenome | biome: human gut; feature: human-associated habitat; material: faeces | place: Denmark | collected 2008/2010 ... | reverse complement strand
GTTTGAATCCTCCAAAAAACTTCTAACAAAAACATATTTTATAATAATTTTAATTTTTTTGCAACATTTTGCCGTTTTCAATCGTCTTATTTTATGAACACCAAAAAAGGAAAGGGTGGTTACTATGTGTATCAATCGAATTTATTACGGAGAAGAGGCAATCAGCCGCATTGAGCGTAATGAAGAAGGCAAAAGAAACTGGCTTTCGAAAAAAGAAAAAAAGAAAGTTAAAAAAGTTTCTTTGTGGAAGATTACAAAAGAGTCCTTTGATTTAAATGCACTCTGCGAATTTCCGAATCTTGAAGTGATAGAGATAGCAGGATTTGATGAGTTTAAGCCATTGGAGTTAAAACATATTGAGGTTTTATATCAATTTCGCAGATTAAAATGCCTGCGTTTGTCTTCTTGCCTGATTCCGGAGCCGTTTGAGAAGGGAAAATGGAAACATTTGCGGACATTGGAGATTGACTAATTTTTAACATTCCATTATAATAAGTACAGACAGCTTTTTTTATGGCTGATTTGTACTTTTTATTTTCGTTGGAGGATACTTTTGTGGCAGATAAAAAGATTTCAGCGGCAGTAATTAAGCGTTTGCCGCGGTATTATAGATATTTAAGTGAATTATTGGATAATGGAATTGAGCGTATTTCATCTGGGGAGTTAAGTAAGCAAATGAAAGTGACAGCATCTCAAATCCGACAGGATTTTAATAATTTTGGCGGTTTTGGTCAGCAGGGATATGGTTATAATGTTCCTTATTTGAAAAATGAAATAGGTAAAATTTTGGGACTTGACAGGGATTACCATGTCATTATTCTTGGTGCCGGTAACTTAGGGCATGCACTTGCCAATTATGCCGGTTTTGAAAAACGAGGATTTGTGGTATCGGCAGTTTTTGATGTCAGTCCGGATAAGATTGGCAAAAAGATTGGTCATACGATGGTTTATGACATGAAAGACTTAGAAGGATATGTAAAAGGACATACGGTAGATATTGCAGCACTTACGCTGCCGAAATCAATTGCACCGGCAGTGGCGAAACAGCTTGTACAGTATGGTGTTAGTGCATTTTGGAATTTTGCGGCCACCGATTTGAATCTTCCGGGAAATATTGCGGTTGAAAATGTACATCTGGCAGAAAGTTTGATGCGGCTTTCCTACAATATTTCTAACTTACCAGAATAGGAGGAATGGTATGAAACGACGAGACTTAGAATTTGAAACGCTGGTGAGAGAAGCTTTAAAAGGGAAAAAGGTTCCTATTCTAGTGTTGGACCGTCGCTGGCATACCTTGTTTCCGCAGGGAGAAAAACCGGCTGAGATTATCCAGCTTGAGGAGAAATTAAATGAACTGCTCAAAAGGCAGGGGTATTTAGTAAATGACATCAAAGATTTAAAAAAGACGAAAAAGAAATTGATGGAAGGCATTGTGGCTGGGGTGAATGATGCAGAGCCTTTACGTGATAAGAAGAAGAAAAACCAGCAGCGTCTTCTTTTGGAAATCAAAGAGCGGATAGAGACGGAATCGGATGAATTGATTGAACTTCCGAGAATGATAAAAAAGGCAAATGAAGAACTGCTTGCTACAGGGGCACATTATTGTTTTGAGCGTCTGGCAAATGGAGATGAGCAGTTGAAAATTGTAAAGCAGGAAATTGAAGAACTCCGCATTTCCCTCCGTGAGAAAACGGAATGGAAAGATGATTTAGAGGAGAGTATGGACAGTGCCTATTCTTTGATGCATGGGTTGTTAGGTCATGACGTAATGAATTTATATGATAAAAGGAAGGGAAAAGAATGATACTTGGAATTGGTGTAGATTCCATTGAGATTTCCCGTGTTGTAAAAGCGATGGAAAAAGAGCATTTTGTCCATCGCATTTTTACGGAAAAGGAACGGGCGGAGATGGAACACGCAAAAAGTAGAGGTGCTTCTGATTTTGCCGGGAAAGAAGCGGTAGTAAAAGCATTTGGTACCGGCTTTGCGGGCATTGATGCCTGTGAAGTGGAAATTCTGCGAAGAGAAAGCGGTGCCCCCTATGTTACGCTTTATGGTGTAGCGAGAAAAAAAGCAGAAGAAATGGGGATTACCGATTGGAAGATTTCTATCACAAATACAAAGGAAGTTGCGACGGCATTTGTGATTGCTGTGGCAGACGATGTAAAAGAATAGAAAGAAGGGACTTTTATGAAAGAGATGTATTCCGGTGAACAGGCGAAAGCAATTGATACCCATGCTATTGATACAATGGGGATGCCAAGTCTTGTTTTGATGGAAAAGGCGGCGATGTCGGTGGTTTCCGTCCTTTTGGAGAAAGCCGGACCATCGGATACTTTTTTATGTGTATGTGGAATTGGAAACAATGGCGGTGACGGCGTCTGTGTGGCACGTATCTTACATGAAATGGGATATCAGGCGGCAGTTACAGTCGTAGGAAATTCGGAACATATGTCAGAAGAAATGAAAACACAGCTTGTAATTGCTTCGGCATGTGACGTCCCGATTCTTACCTATTCGCTTGTTTCGATGGATGAATACGACATTTTAATTGATGCCGTCTTTGGAATCGGACTTTCCAGAGAAGTAACCGGTGTGTATGAACAGGTTATTTTAGATATGAATCAAAGTGGCGTGACGGTTTATTCATTAGATATTCCGTCCGGTATTCATGCAAAAAGTGCGAAAGTGTTAGGCTGTGCCGTACAGGCTGAAGCGACGATTACCTTTGGCGTGAACAAAACCGGGCTTGTTTTGTATCCGGGGTGTGAATATGCCGGAAAAGTTTATGTGGCGGATATTGGATTTCCAAGGAAAAGCGTTGCTTTCGCGCAGGCAGATGCTTACTATTATGAGCCGGATGATATTGTTTGTAACCTTCCAAAGCGCATCGCTCATTCACATAAGGGAACGTTTGGAAGAGTGGTTGTAATTGCCGGGTGTGATACTATGAGTGGCGCCTGCTTTCTGTCTGCAAAAGCCGCATATCGTATGGGAGCAGGACTTGTGCATGTCGTATCGACACCATCAAACCGGGATACACTGCTTAGTGCACTGCCGGAAATTCTTTTTTCAACCAGAGAGGAAATAAAAAAAGTACTTCCGCTTGCAAGTGCTGTCGTGATTGGACCGGGAATTGGTTTATCCAAACAATCAGAGGAACTGGTGGAGTACGTCTTAGCAAATACAAAAGTTCCGACTGTGGTAGACGGTGATGCGATAACCATTTGTGCAAAAAAAGATATTACGTTTCGGGATAATTTTGTCTTAACACCGCATGTTAAGGAAATGAGTGTGCTAACCGGGATTCCGATACCCAAACTACAAGAGGATATTTTAGGGACAACGAAAAATACGGCAAAAACAAGAAATTGTATTCTGGTGCAAAAAGATGCAAGGACTGTTGTCTCGGATGGGACGGAATGTTATGTCAATGTTTCCGGAAATAATGGAATGGCAACCGGTGGTTCGGGGGATGTGCTGACCGGGGTGATTAGCGGTCTGCTTGCCCAGAATGTGAATCCGTTTTTGGCTGCAAAGCTCGGTGTTTACCTGCATGGTCTTTCCGGTGATGTGGCAGCAAAACAGAAAAGTCCATATGGAGTCATGGCATCTGATTTGCTGGATGGTTTGACCGAGGTCCTTACAAATACAAAATGTTTTCAGAAAGAAGGAAATGAAAATGAAACAGTTTAATCGTACTTATGCAGAGGTTAATTTAGATGCCATCCGGCATAATATCGATGAGGTACATAAAAATATAAAAGAAGGAACAAAGGTAATGGCAATTGTGAAGGCAAATGCTTATGGGCATGGTGCCGTACAGGTTGCGAAGGCATTATATGATCAGGTAGATGCTTACGGAGTTGCCATGATAGAGGAAGCCATAGAACTTCGAAAAGCAGGAATTGATAAACTGATTTTGATTTTAGGATATACCGGAGAAGAATCCTATGAGGATTTGGTGCAATATCAGATTTCCCAGACTGTGTATACGTGGGAAATGGCAGAGCAGTTAAGTGAGACAGCATTAAAACTTGGAAAAAAAGCAAAGATTCATATAAAAGTTGATACCGGAATGAGCCGGATTGGTTTTATCCCTTGTGAAGAATCTTTGGATACGGTAGAAAAAATTTCGAAACTGCCGGGACTTGAAATAGAGGGAATCTTTACTCATTTTGCCAGAGCAGACGAGAAAACAATTGAGCCGGCGAGAGAGCCTTTTAGAAAATATATAACTTTTGTTGAGGAATTAGAGAAGCACGGTGTTAAGATTCCAATTCATCATGTAGCAAATAGTGCTTCGATTATTGGTTTTTCGGAAGCCAATCTTGATATGGTGCGTTCCGGTATTACGACTTACGGACTGTATCCGTCTAATGAAGTGGCAAAGGATGTTCTTATATTGGAACCTGCCATGCAGTGGAAATCGATTATTTCTTATATAAAAACCGTAGAGCCGGGAACGAGTATCAGTTACGGTGGTACATTTACGGCGAAGGAAAAAATGACGGTCGCTACAATTCCGGTTGGTTATGCCGATGGCATGAAACGTGATTTGTCAGGCAAAGGACGTGTTTTGATTCATGGACAGTATGCACCGATTTTAGGAAGAATCTGTATGGACCAGTTTATGGTGGATGTGTCTCATATTAAAGAAGCTGCAATCGGATACGGTAACAATTTTTGGAAAAGATGGAGAAAAAAATATCCCCGTTGAGGAGATTGCAGAAAAATCACATTCATTTAATTATGAGTTTGTATGCAGTATTACAAACCGTGTGCCTAGAAAATATTTAGGAGAATAATAAAAGCTTTTGAACAAATTGAATATCGCTTCGTATATTGGGAATAATAGGAATATCAAATGAGGGAGTGTGAAACCATGATTGTAAAACGAGGCGATATTTATTATGCAGATTTACGACCGGTCATTGGCTCCGAACAGGGTGGAGTGCGGCCGGTTCTTATTATACAAAATGATATGGGCAACCGTTATAGCCCGACGGTTATTTGTGCGGCAATTACAAGCCAGCTGCACAAGGCAAAACTGCCAACGCATGTAGCATTGGATGCACACAAATATGGAATTGTAAAAGATTCTGTGATTCTTTTGGAACAGGTTCGTACGATTGATAAATCCCGATTACGTGAAAAAGTGTGTCATTTGGACACGGAAGCAATTGAAAAGATTGATACTGCATTATGTGTCAGTTTGTCACTGTCTACATAAGAATGAAAAAATCTCTACAACAGAAAAGACACCTCTGGGAGGAGGTGTCTTTCCTGACACCCGAAGGTGTCAAAGCGTATAATAGGGTGGGAGTAGAAAGTTATAAACTTTCCAAGTGTTAATATACAGATGGAGTGTGTCAAAAATATGTCAACCTTCAAAAAGTTGCATATTTTTTTCTTTTTATTGATGTGGCATTTGTATATGTGCTATACTAGGCATATGAAAGTAAAGGAAGAAACATTATGCAGTATACGATATTATGTGTAGGAAAAATAAAAGAAAAGTTTTATACAGATGCGATAAATGAATATAAAAAGCGTTTGTCGCGGTATGCGAAAGTAGATATTATAGAAGTTTCGGATGAGAAAACACCGGAACAGGCATCGGATTTGCAGCAGGAGCAGATACGGCAAAAGGAGGCAGAACGTCTGCTTTCCAAAATAAAAGATTCGATGTATGTGATTGCACTTGATTTAAAGGGAAAGAAATTTGACTCAGAAGGATTTGCAAAGCACCTTTCAATGTGTATGAATCAGGGGAAAAGCCACATTGCCTTTGTGATTGGAGGGTCTCTTGGCTTACATACATCTTTACTTGACCGTGCGGATGAGAGGCTGTCATTTTCGGATTTTACCTTTCCCCATCAATTGATGCGCGTTATTCTGTTTGAGCAGATTTATCGTGCAAACCGCATTATGAATCATGAACCATACCATAAATAAGGAGGAGAGATATGCGTTATCCGTCGTTTATTGAAAAAGGAAATACCATTGGATTTGTTGCACCATCGTTTGGCTGTGCGGGTGAACCGTATTATTCTGCCTTTCAAAACAGTCTGAAAAAATGGAATGCGCTTGGTTTTAAGACTGAATTAGGGTTTAACTGTTATGCGTCAGATGGTGTAGGAATCAGTAGCAGCCCGAAAAAATGTGCGGCTGAATTTATGGAATATTATAAGAAAGAAACAAATCAGGCATTGATTTCCTGTGGCGGTGGTGAGTTAATGTGCGAAATACTTGAATATATTGATTTTGGACAATTAAAGCGATTGCCGCCTAAGTGGTTTATGGGGTACTCAGACAATACAAATCTGATTTTTTTACTTGCAACACTGACCGATACGGCAGCAATTTACGGTCCAAATGCAGGAGCTTTTGGTATGGAGCCGTGGCATGCATCGATTCAGGACGCCTATGAATTACTGCAGGGGAAAAAGTTTGAGATGCAAAATTATCCGATGTGGGAAAAGGAATCGCTAAAAGATGAAGAGCATCCGTTAGCTGCCTATCATGTCACAGAGCCTTTTGTTCTGCATACCAATAAGAAAGAAGGCGAATCTTTCAAGGTTGAGGGACGACTGCTTGGGGGATGCTTAGATTGCTTATCTCATTTGAGGGGAACGAAATTTGATAAGGTAAAGGAATTTAATCAAAAATATGAAGATGATGGTATTCTTTGGTTTTTGGAATCCTGTGATTTGAATGTATTTGAGATGAGAAGAACTTTGTGGAGCTTGAAGCAGGCAGGCTGGTTTGATACCTGCCGTGGTTTTCTGATTGGACGTCCCGGTGTACAGGGGCAGATAATTGCTGGTCTTGACCAATATGAAGCGGTTCTTTCTATATTAAGTGAGTTTGATGTGCCAATTTTTATGGATTTGGATATCGGACACGTGGCACCGATGATACCGCTTATCTGCGGTTCCTATGGTAAAGTGACAGTAGCCAGAAATAACTGCTGTATTGCGATGAGTTTGCAATAATAAGGAAAGAAGAGGGGATATAAATGGCACTGATTTATCTTGTCGAAGATGATGATGGAATTGGAGAAATTGAAAGTTTTGCACTAAAAAATGCCGGGCATGAGGTGGCACTTTTGACAAGCGTTTCCGCTTTTTGGAAAGCGTGCAAAAAAAAATTACCGGATTTGATTGTGATGGATGTGATGTTACCGGATGCAGATGGTTTTCATATCGTGAAAGAAATCCGTGAAAAAGAATTGTATGCAAAGATTCCGATTCTTATGGTTTCAGCCAGAGATTCAGAGTTGGATATTGTGAGGGGGCTTGACTGTGGGGCAGATGACTATTTGACAAAGCCATTTGGTGTAATGGAATTTGTTTCACGTATCCGGGCTTTGCTGCGACGATTTTCGAGCAAAAAGAAACAAATTTCTGTCATTGGAAACCGGCAGAAAATCGAATTAAATAAGGACGCCAGAGAAGTTTTTGTAAAAGGAGAAAAATGTCCGCTTACTTACAAAGAATTTGAATTACTGCAGGTACTGATGAGCCATGCAGACCAGGTGATGACAAGGGATTCTTTGATGGAGTTAATTTGGGGTGTTGATTTTTTTGGAGAATCGAGAACATTAGATATGCATATTCGGACGCTGCGAAAAAAACTTGGTGAAGCCGGCAGCCAGATACAAACGATACGAAATGTCGGATATTGTTTCCGAAAAACGGAGGATGAAACAGAATGAAAAAAAGGATGCAGTTAAACTTTATGGCAATTGCTATGATATCGATGATTGCCGTGTTGTTATTAACAACGGTTGTGTTTTATAATTTGTTTCAAAATGAGGTCATTGAGAATCTTCACACCTGTGCCGATATGTTAGGAGAGGATTTAGTAAATTATAAAGATACTAACCGCATTATCTCGCAGAAAAAAGTTGATAACATACGCGTGACACTGATTGACAAAGACGGAGTTGTCTTAGCTGATTCGGATGTAAATGCAGACGTTTTAGGAAATCACAAAGAACGTCCCGAAGTAAAAGAGGCGATAGAAAAGGGAAGTGGAAAATCCATCCGAACCTCTAATACATTATCTCATGCTTCTTATTACTATGCAATACGGTTAAGCAATGGTAATATTCTCCGTTTGGCAAAAGAAAGTCAGAGTTTTATTAGCTTTTTGATACGAGTTTCACCATTTATTGGAGCAATTGCGATTCTTTTGTTTGCGGTGTCTATCTTTTTATCAAGATTATTTGCGAAAAGTATTGTTAAACCGATTGAAATGCTTGCAAAGAACATGGATCGCGAGGAACTGGCAACCGGTTACAAAGAATTAACTCCTTTTTTGAATACGATTCAAAAGCAGCACCGGGATATTGTAAAAAATAGTAATATGCGGCAGGAATTTACGGCGAATGTTTCCCATGAATTGAAAACGCCTTTGACATCAATTTCCGGTTATTCGGAGTTGATTGCCGGAGGAATGGCAAAAGGAGAGGATGCGGTTCGGTTTGCTGGCGAAATACAGAAAAACTCCACACGTCTTCTGACTTTGATTAATGATATTTTGCAGTTATCTGAATTGGATACAAGAAATTTTAACGATGATTTTGCGTGGGTGAATTTTGCGGATACAGTGCGTAACTGCGGGGATTTGCTTGCTTTGACGGCAGAAAAGAGAAAGGTTATGCTTCATCTGGAGACAGTGCCGGAAGTTGTAATGATTCATGGCGTGGCAAAAATGCTGGAGGAACTGGCATATAATTTAATTGATAACGGAATTCGCTATAATAAAGAAGACGGTCAGGTTGTAGTGTGTTTGGCGGAAACGGAAAATACCGTCATATTTTGTGTAAAAGATACCGGAATTGGAATCAGCAAAGAAAATCAGGAACGTATTTTTGAACGTTTTTACCGGGTGGACAAGGGGCGTTCGAGAGAAACCGGCGGAACCGGACTTGGACTTGCTATTGTAAAACATATTGTGGCAGTTCATCATGCGGATATTGAAGTAACAAGCGAGGAGGATAAAGGAACTGAGATTACAGTGACTTTTCATAAGGAAAATGAATGATTGGATACGAGGGATAAAAAAAGGACTGCCGATTGCAATCGGTTATTTGTCGGTGTCCTTTACATTTGGTGTAAAAGCAGTAAATGCAGGAATTCCTGTGTGGATTACGATTTTGATTTCTGTTGCCAATGTAACATCCGCCGGACAGTTTGCCGGAGTGGCAATTATGGCAGCACATGGCAGTTATTTAGAAATGGCAATGACTACGTTTATTATTAATGTGCGATATATGTTGATGTCGTTTTCTTTATCGCAGAAAGTGGACAAGAAGATGACTTTACGCCAGCGGCTGATGATTGGCTATGGTATTACGGATGAGATTTTTGCAGTGTCATCAATGGAGACAGAATCTTTGTCGGCGCGCTTTATGTATGGCTTGATTACGGTGCCGGTCTTTGGATGGACAGTTGGTACCGCAGCCGGGGCACTTGCGTCTCAGATTATGCCGGGGGCTTTATCAGCTGCGATGGAACTTGGTCTGTATGCGATGTTTATTGCAATTATCATACCGCCGGCAAAAAAGAGCAAGGCCGTTTTATTTGTTATTGGTATTGCTGTTATCTGCCAGTGTATTTTTACTGCGACACCGGTACTCAAAGAAATTTCCATTGGCTTTCAGGTGATTCTTTCTACCGTGATTGCAGCATCTATAGGAGCGTTTATGTTCCCGGTAAAAAAGGAGGTTAAAGCATGACAGAGCAGTTGATTTATATTGCGGTAATGGCAGTGATTACCTATCTGATTCGCGTTCTTCCAATTACGGTGTTTCGAAAAGAAATTACATCGCAGTGGCTTACGTCCTTTTTGTATTATGTGCCTTATGCGGTATTGGCGGCACTTACGTTTCCGGCTATTTTTACGGCAACCGGAAATGTAGTTACTTCTACGGCGGGAACGCTTGTGGCACTTGTTCTTGCGTATTTTGATACGGGACTTGTGATTGTGGCAGTTGGGGCAGTGGCAGGCGCATTGCTTGCCGGTGTATTTTGATGAGGAGGAGAAACGAATGAGAACAAGAATTTTTGCTTTGTTTTTGGCAGTGCTTTTGTGTATAATCGGTGGTAAAATGGATAGTCAGGCAAAACGGCCACTGTCTTCTTATTCCACGCGGTCGTATGATTGGGGATTAGGACAGAATTTAAATCACAAAAAACCAAACGGAACCGGACCGGCAGGATGGAAATGCAAAAAAGACCATGCTTATTACATAGGAAAATGTTCAAAAAAGAACAAGGTTGTATATCTGAGTTTTGATTGCGGTTATGAAGCCGGATATACGAAGAAAATTTTGAAAACACTGAAAAAACACCATGCAAAAGCAATCTTTTTTGTGACAAAAGATTATATTATGTCAAATCCGGGATTGGTAAAGAAAATGAAAAAAGAGGGTCATCTGGTAGGAAATCATACCACACACCATCCAAGAATGGCAAAACTGAGTGTAAAACGTATTCAAAGAGAAATCAAAGAATGTGAAAAAGCAATGAAAAAGAAGACTGGTTTTAAAATGGATCCTTTTATCCGTCCGCCGGAGGGAAACTTTAGCATGCGGAGTGTTAAGGTGGCTAAATCAATGGGATATTCGACGTTTTTTTGGAGTTTAGCTTATTATGATTACGACACGGCCAATCAGCCGGGAAAGAATTTTGTGATTTGCAAATTTAAGACTTATTACCATAATGGAATGATTCCACTGATTCATGCGTGCTCAAAGTCAAATACCGAGGCGTTGGGAGAAGTTCTTGCTTTCCTTAAGAAAAAGGGATTTCGCTTCGGAACTTTAGACGAATTTGCAAAAAACAGTTGACGTATGGGAATTTTATGGTATAATCTTAGGTAGTGCGAAAAAATACCCGATCAGTTGTATTGAAGCACAATCTACAACTGGAGGGAGGTAAGGTGTGATACAATGTCTAGTGTAACAGTTAAAGAAAACGAATCATTGGATAGCGCATTGCGCCGTTTCAAGAGAAACTGTGCAAAAGCTGGTATTCAGCAGGAGATTCGTAAGAGAGAGCATTATGAAAAACCAAGCGTAAGACGTAAGAAAAAGTCTGAAGCAGCTCGTAAAAGAAAATACAAATAAGAAGCACATATGAGAAAGTCTGTTTTCATAAACTATTATGGAGACAGACTTTTTCTTATGCTTTGGAACCGCAACCGTAGGAATGGCATAGAATAAAAGAAAAGGGCTGTGTTTTTATGGGAAACCTTTCGGAAAAACTTCATTTGGCACCGGATATTTTAGGAAATACAACGGTTGTGAATTTGTATGGAAAAGAAATGGCATTGGTTGAGAACTACCAGTCCATTATTGATTATACATCCGAGCAGATTAAGTTACAGGGAAGACACAACAAATTGATTGTCCGCGGTACGTGTCTTAGAATAGACCGGTTTACCAAAGAAGATTGTAAAATATATGGTGAAATCTGCTGTGTTGAGTACATTGGCACATAAGGGGGAATTGGACTGAAGTGGTTACAGGGCTATGTTGTCTGCCAATCGCATAAAGGAAGTTTCGAGCGTTTTATGAATATGTGCCGTCATCACGGCATTTTATTATGGGGAGTAAAAAGAGAACAAGCAGTAGAATTTTGTGTTTGTGTGAAAGATTTTAAAAAGATGAAACCCATTGTCTATAAAACGAAATTACATCCACAGATTAAAAGAAAGAAGGGGCTTCCTTTTTATATCGAGAGAATGAAGAAAAACTGGACCTTTTATACGGGCTTTCTGCTCTTTTTCTTCCTTTTGTATTTTTTGTCTACCTTTGTCTGGCAGATTCAGTTTCAAGGACAGGTTACTTATACGAAAGAAACACTATTAAAAACCGTAAATTCTCTGCAGGTATACCGTGGAATGAAACGAAACCGCCTGCACTGTGATGTAATTGAAAAAAGTATTCGTCAAAAGCATCCGGATATCAGCTGGGTGTCCGCTGAAGAAAAAGGAAGTCTCCTTGTGATTTCTATTAAAGAAGCGAATCCGGAAGTAGGACGGGAACGCGCAGGTCGGTTCTGTCACTTGGTAGCAGAAAAAAGCGGAATTGTTAAAAAAATTGTTGTAAACCGCGGTGTGGCATGTGTTAAGCCGGGACAAAAGGTGAAAAAGGGGCAAATTTTGATTTCCGGGATTGTTCCGGTTACCGGAGATGATGAGACGGTTGTGGATAAGATGGGAGTGGTAGCAAAAGGAGAGGTTTTACTTGTCTGCGACAGCAAATTTTCTAAAGAAATCCCGGTGAAGGTCTGCGAAAAGGAATATACAGGGAAAAAAATCTACCAGACTGAGTATGAAATCAATCACAAGACTTTCGTGATAAAAAATCCAATTAAACGGTTTAATAACGCTAAGAAATATGATATAATAACAACGATATTGCCAAAATGGGAGGATTTACCGATTCCATTTACTTTTACGAAACGAAAAAAGGAGTTTCGTGAATATACGTTTGTAATTCGAAAGAGAAACCGCAAAGAACTTTTTAAAGAAGGAAAGCGGCTGTATCAGAAATTATTACGGCAGTGCAGACAGGATGGATTGGAAATTCTTTCAAAGGAAGCGAAAATAACCAAACAAAATGAAAAGATTTGGTTAATCAGCGGACAGATTCGTTTCCTTTGCAAAAAAACAAGAAAACAATATATCGCAGAGAGCGAACTTAAGATTGATAAGAAAGCAGAGGAAAAGCAGGATGGAGACTCATGAAGTAATCTTAGAGATTCCTTTGGAGCATGAAAGGAATTTGTTTGGCGGTCTTGACTGCCATGTAAAGAAGATTGAACGAACGCTTCGGGTAAGCGTAATTCTGCGCGATGGTGCGGTTAAATTGGTAGGAAGTAAATCGGCAGTTGAACAGGCAAAAAATGTATTTTCGGAGCTTCTTACACTTTCGGAGCGTGGGAATACGATTACGGAGCAGAATGTAGATTATGTTCTAGCACTATCGAAGGAACATTCGGATGTGTCATTGGCAGAGATTGACAAAGAATTGATTGGCTACACTATTCAGGGCAAACCGATTAAGCCAAAAACCAGAGGCCAGCAGAAATATGTAAACCAGATACGGGAAAAAATGATGGTGTTTGGAATCGGACCGGCAGGAACCGGAAAGACCTATTTGGCGATGGCAATGGCAATTCAGGCTTTTAAAAATGATGAGGTCAGTAAAATTATTTTGACAAGACCGGCGATTGAAGCGGGAGAAAATCTCGGCTTTCTGCCGGGTGATTTACAGAGTAAAATTGACCCGTATTTAAGACCCTTATATGATGCACTTTACCAGATTATGGGAGCAGACAGTTTTATTAAAAACTCCGAAAAAGGGCTGATTGAAGTGGCACCGCTTGCCTATATGCGAGGCAGAACATTAGATAATGCATTTATTATTCTTGATGAGGCGCAGAATACAACGCCGGCACAGATGAAAATGTTTTTGACGCGTATTGGATTTGGTTCAAAAGTTGTGATAACCGGCGATTTGTCGCAGAAAGATTTACCTTTTCAGACACAATCCGGTCTGGAACAGGCATCGAAAGTATTGGAGCAGGTAGAGGATATCGGTTTTTCCTATCTGACCAATAAAGATGTGGTGCGTCATCCTTTAGTACAGAAAATTGTACATGCCTATGAAAAGTATGAGGCGAGAGAAAACTACAAAGAGTCGCGTAAAAAAGCAAACACACAGACAAAGAAAGCAGGAAAACGATGACAATTTATTTAGAAGATATGGGAGAAGTTACTTTTCCTTTTGAGCCGGAAGAACAAATTGAGAAACTGGCAGCATTTGTTACGGATTTTGTGAAGTGCCCCTATGAGCCGGAAATCAGTGTTACGCTTGTGACAAAAGAAGAAATTCATGAACTCAACCGGACGCACCGAAATGTTGACAGACCAACAGATGTGCTCAGCTTTCCGATGATGGAATATGATGCACCGGCGGATTTTTCGGGGGAGAAGTTCTGCAAGACACTTACTGTTTCCCCGGAATCAGAAGAAATGATGTTAGGAGATATTGTTTTGTGTTCGGAGGTTGTATGCGAACAAGCAGAAGAATATGGACACTCGTTACTGCGAGAGTTTTCATTCTTAGTTGTGCACAGTCTTCTTCATTTGTTTGGCTATGACCATATGGAAGAGGATGAAAGGGAAGAAATGGAAGAAAAGCAGCGTGAAATCATGAAAAAGTTACAAATTTTGAGATAATGAGACTGCGAAAGTGAGGGTAATATGAATCAGAAACAGAAAAAAATTGTTTTAGCTTTATGTGGGATTGCGGTGTTATCGCTGATTGCCGCAGGATTGTATCTGGCTTGTGGAAGAAAGTCTTTGCAGAAAAATAATCCGCAGACGGACAAGCAAGTTCAGACAAAGCAACAGGAAAATGAGCCGCAGGCAACGAAAAATCCATATGAAGGTATGGTTAAAAGTGAGCTTACCGGTAAATATATTAAGCCGTCTGTGGCAAAGAAGCGCCCTTATGCGATTATGATAAACAATATTGAGTATGCGTTTCGAAATCAAAAAGGAACATCGAAAGCAGATATTATTTATGAGGCACTGGCAGAAGGTGGAATTACCCGCATGATGGCGGTCTATGAGGATGTCAGCAAGGTGAAAAAGATTGGTTCAGTGCGAAGTGCAAGACACTACTATGTGCAGTTTGCCAAAGAATGGGATGCGATTTTCTGTCATTTTGGACATACCAAATATGCAGTGTCAAAAATTAAAAAGTTGGGAACAAACAATTTGAGTGGTTTGTCAGCAATTGGTGGTGTTGTATACGCCAGAGATTTATCCATCCGCGCCCCTCACAATGTGTTTACAAATGGAAAGAAAATGAAAAAAGGTGCAAAAAAGCTTGGATATTCATTGACAAGGAACTCCGAGGCAATGGCAAAACATTTTAATTTTGCGAATGAGGATACGGAACCTGCAAATGGAAAAACAGCTAAGTCGGTTACGATTCCGTTTTCGAATTACTCCACATGTAAGATGAAATACAGTGCTAAGAGTAAAACCTATAAAAAATATGAATACGGGCAAAAACATATGGACACGTATTACAAAAAACAGCTTGCATTTAAAAATGTAATTATACAACTGGTGAGTGAGTCAAATATTGACCACAATGGATACCAGACGATGAAACTTGGCAATACTTCCGGAAAAGGGTATTATTACAGCGATGGCAAACGGATTTCTATTACGTGGAAACGTGTGGAAACAACGAATGAAATGGCGTACTATGATGAGTCCGGTAATGTGCTGACGATTAATCCGGGCAAAACTTACATTGCCGTGTACCCTAAAAATCGACAGAATTTGATTAAGTGAAAGGACGAATAGAGCATTGAGTACGAAAAAGAAAAATGCGGATTATTTAAAGCAGGGCGGTATTTTGGCGATGGCATCGCTTATCGTACGAATTATCGGTATGGTTTACCGAATCCCGATGTCTAATATCCTTGGCGAAGAGGGAAATGGAATCTATGCAGTTGCTTTTGAGATTTATGATTTGATTTTGATTATTTCTTCTTATAGCCTGCCACTTGCTTTATCAAAAATGATTTCTGCCAGACAGGCAAACAGAGAACATAAAAATACAGGAAGAATTTTGAAAGTTGCCCTGCGTTTTGCCATAATCTCCGGCGGCGCATTTGCTTTGATCTTGTTTTTTGGGGCAGGTGTGATTGAACATACGATTTATCCGGAATACAGTGGTGTTCAGATCCCTTTGCGTGTACTTGCACCTACAATTTTTATTGTGGCCTTATTAGGTGTGTTTCGTGGTTTCTTCCAGGGAAAAAGAACCATGATACCGACAGCGGTTTCACAGATTATTGAGCAGGTGGTCAATGCCATTGTCAGTGTGGCGGCAAGCTATTTGTTTATGAAGTGGAATGCTGAGAGTTTGCAGCAGGCTGCCTGGGGAGCAGCGGGTGGTACCCTTGGTACATGTCTTGGTGCGGCATCGGCTCTTTTACTTGTTATGTTTGTATACTGGTTATACCGTCCGGTTCAGACAAAGTTAGAAAAGAAAGATGTGACCGGAAATCTGGAATCTTACCAATCGTTGTTTAAGATTTTGATTCTTACGATTCTTCCGATTGTTCTTTCACAGACAGTTTATAATATTAGTGGGTTAATTGATTATAAATTGTTTGGTTTTATCTCAGCAAAAAGAGGTTTGGATGCTGTTTCCATTAAAAGCTTTATCGGTGTGTACAGTTCCAAATACCGCTTATTGTGCAGTGTACCAATTGCGATTTCAACAGCCATTGCTTCTTCCATGATACCAAGTGCGGTGGCAGCATACACGGAGGGAGACGATGAACAGTGGAACTATAATGTTGCTTCCGGTATTAAATTTAACATGATTATAGCAATTCCTTGCGCACTGGGACTTACGGTTCTTGGGCAGCCGGTTGTGCGTATGCTGTTTTCATCCTCAAACTATGTCCTTGGCGGGCATATGATGACAGTTGGTGCAACTGCTATTATCTTTTATGCACTTTCCAATGTGACCGGCAGTGCCTTGCAGAGTATTGATAAAATGCGGATTCCGGTAATCCACTCAGCAATTTCGCTGGTGATTCATATAGGAATTGTATCATTTTTCTTAGCTTGTACCAACATTGGCGTTTATGCACTTTTGATTGGTAATATCACATTCCCGATTCTTGTATTTATTCTGAATCTTCGTGCAATCAAACGCTATGTGCCTTCGTACCGGCAGGAAGTTATTAAGACGTTCTTTGCTCCTTTGGCAGCGGGATTTTGGATGGCGCTTGCTGCGGTAAGTGTTTACGGTCTTGTGGGCTTTGTGATTGGCTCAAATTTGATTCGTACAATGCTTGCGGTCTGTGTGGCGGTAGTGGTATACTTTACGGCGTTTCTTCTGCTGAAAGGTCTGACTAAAGAAGAATTGTTTGATTTTCCGATGGGAAGAAGATTATATTTGTTAGCTAGAAAAATGCACCTAATGAAGTAAAAAAGAGAAGTTTAATTGGTTTAAGACGGGATAATGCGGTGCATTATAGTCTTGAACCGATTAAACTTCCTTTTTTTATAGAGAAGTGTTTAGTTGATGGAGTCGCAGTATTCGTTGTAACGTTCATCCATTAATTCATCAATATAGTTTTCGTTGAAGAGAGGAAACTGTTCTTTAACTTTATTACACATTGCCGAGTGGGCGGTGAAGTAGTTTTTTTCTTCTGTTTCTTCTTCATTAATTAAAGATGAGATGTATTCATCAGTGATGTTTGCTTCAATCCAGTCTAATACATCATCACTTGCTCTTTCTTCCTGGGAAACCATGGATTTCATTTTCTTTGCACGCAGAAGAGAAGTAATTCCTACAATGAAGAAAATGACAAAGACAACGACCATGATTAAGGATGAGAATTTATTAAATAAGTTAATGTATTCAAATAAATTCAGTGCCAAAAGACCGAGTCCCAAAAGACCAAATACAATAAAGGAAATACCGCTGAATTTTAAATCTGTGTATTTGTCTTTTTTCTTGACATAAACGGAACTGGATTCGGTACGGAGTTCGGAAAGCATTTTACTTGCTTCTTCGTCCTGAATCTGGGCAAGTTCGTCGTCAATATCCGTCATCATGGAAGAAACGGTTTCTTCGGTCATTTCTGATGCACCGTCAAAAGATTCAAATGTTTCAGCTTTTTCATCGTATTCTTCTTTGGCAACGACAACGTAAAATCCATCGTTAAATTCATCTTCTTCGGTAACCGGCATAATTCCTGCGGTAAGTACCCCTTCTACATTCAAATATAAAACCAGTTTTGCACCAATTTCTTCATTGGCAACATGACATAAACGAACCGGTTTTACTTCATCCGTTTCTTCCGGAAGTTCATCGACTAATTCCACACCACAGTCGGCGCAGAGGGTAATTCCATCGACATATTCGTTTTTACATTTTGGACACCACATAATTTGGTCCCTCCTTCGCATAAATTCACTTGTTTCAATATAGCATAAGTTGATTCAAGTGGCAAGATATTTGACAGTATATCATAAAGTTGTGTATAATTGACGAACAGAATGTATGAGAAAGGACAACAGAGCATGAGAAAACTAGCGCTTCGTGATGAAGTTTTAATGCAGGTTGAAAAACCGGCCAGATATATTGGAAATGAAATTAATATGGTAAAGAAAAATCCGAGAGAAGTTGATGTCCGTTTTTGTATGTGTTTTCCGGATGTATATGAGATTGGAATGTCACATCTTGGAATACAGATTTTATATGATATGTTTAACCGCTGGGATGACACCTATTGTGAAAGGGTTTATTCTCCGTGGCCGGACATGGACAAGATACTGCGTGAGAAAAATATTCCCTTGTTTGCTTTGGAGAGCCAGGAGCCGATTCGGGCGTTTGATTTTCTTGGTATTACGATTCAGTATGAAATGTGTTATACCAACATTTTGCAGGTCTTGGATTTGTCGCACATTCCGCTGCACGCCGGTGAGAGAACATGGGACGACCCGATTGTAATTGGAGGTGGTCCGTGCACATATAATCCAGAGCCCATTGCTGAATTTTTTGACATTTTTTATATTGGAGAAGGAGAGACTGTTTACCGCGAATTATTGGATGTTTATAAGGATTCCAGACAAAAAGGAGAGGACCGGTTGACATTTTTGAAGCGGGCATCCGGTGTGGAAGGGCTGTATGTTCCTCTTTTATATGATGTAACGTATCACGAGGACGGAACGATTGCGTCTATGGAGCCAAACTGCAAGGAAGCACCAAACCGTGTAAAAAAACAGGTGGTGACGGATTTGAGTGATACTTATTATCCATCTAAACCGTTGGTGCCGTATATTCGAGCTACGCAGGACCGAGTCGTGCTGGAAATCCAGCGTGGATGTATCCGCGGATGCCGTTTCTGTCAGGCGGGGATGATTTATCGTCCGATTCGTCCGAGAAAACTTGATTTTTTGAAACAGCGGGCAATTGAGATGCTTGACAATACCGGGTATGAGGAAATTACTTTAAGTTCTTTAAGCTCAAGTGATTATGATGAACTGGCGGATTTGGTTTATTATCTGATTGAAGAATGTCGTCAGAGAAAATTAAATATTGCACTGCCATCGCTTCGTATTGATGCGTTTTCCTTGGATGTTATGAGTAAAGTTCAGGATATCAGAAAAAGCAGTCTGACATTTGCGCCGGAGGCAGGATCTCAGCGCATGCGTGATGTGATTAATAAAGGTCTTACAAAGGATGTGATTTTAAAAGGAGCATGGGAAGCTTTTCAGGGAGGCTGGAAACGTGTTAAACTATATTTCATGTTAGGGCTTCCCGGTGAAACGGATGAGGATATTGCAGCAATTGCGGAATTGGCAAATGATATCGCTGCTACCTATTTTGAACTTCCAAAAGAAGAACGTCAGGGAAGACCGGAGATTACGGCAAGTACGTCATTTTTTGTACCAAAGCCATTTACTCCGTTCCAGTGGGCGCCGATGGGAACGGCAGAGTATTTTGATGAGAAACGCCGGTTCCTTACCAGTAAGGTGAGAGAACAGATAAATCAGCGTTCCATCCGTTATATCTGCCATGATGCTGTGACTTCTGAATTGGAAGGAATCTTTGCCAGAGGTGACAGGAAACTTTCAGATGTAATTGAAAAGGCTTACAAAAAGGGGTGCATTTTTGACGCATGGACGGATTATTTCCGCCCGGATGTATGGAATGAACTTCTTGATGAACTTTCGGTGGACCGTGATTTTTATAATTACAGAGAACGAAACGAAGACGAAATCTTTCCATGGGATTTTATTGATATTGGTGTCAGCAAACAGTTTTTACGCCGTGAATATGAAAATGCAAAGCAGGGAAAGGTTACGCCAAACTGTAAGCAGAAGTGCAGTGGATGCGGAGCTGCTTCGTTCCATGCCGGTATCTGTATGATGGATAGAAAAGCAAGTGGAGGTAGTGCACAATGAAAACAAGAATGCGTTTTGTAAAATGCGGCTCGATGAAGTTTATCGGACACCTTGACTGCATGCGTTTTTTTCAGAAAGCGATTCGACGTGCAAAATTGGATGTTGCGTATTCAAAGGGGTACAGTCCGCACCAGTTAATGAGTTTTGCTTCGCCGCTTGGCGTCGGTGTAACAAGTGACGGAGAATATATTGATGTAGAATTTTATTCACTGCCGGATCTTTCGCTGCCGGAGCTTGTGACCTACTTAAATCAATTTATGACTGATGAAATATTTGTTACAGACATTGAAATCATGCCGGATGGTTTTAAAAATTCGATGTCGCTTCTTATCGCTGCGGATTATATGGTAGTGGAAAAAGAAGCGGGTGTTTTTCCGGAAAATTGGCAGGAAAAATGGCTTTCTTTTATGGAGCAGCAAGAAATTGTGATTGAGAAAAAGACGAAAAAATCTGTGAAAGAAGTGGATATTAAACCACATATTCTTGCCTGGGATTTTTCAATGGATGCTTTTGCAAAAAAAAATGGTGAAAACTATGGAACACTTCACTGTGATTATGAGGGAAACTCGCTGTTTATGCGGCTGACAAGCGGAAGTGAGACAAATATTAAGCCGGAACTTGTGATGCAGGCATTTTATGCATTTTGTGAGAATGAATTAGAACCTTATTCGTATCAGATTCACAGAATGCAGATGATTTTTAAGAAAAAGGGAGAATAGACGATGACAAACCGCAGCCAGATTGTAATTATAAAAGTGCAGGATAAAACGATACTGGTTTCTGTGCATAACAACAAATTGTATGATGTTTTAGTAGAAAACGAGGAAAATACTTCCGGAAATGTTGGTGATATTTTTGTTGGAAAAGTGCAGAATGTCGTGGATAACATTCATGCGGCTTTTGTGGAATTTGAGAAAAATAAGGTTGGATTCCTTCCTTTAAGTGAGTGTCAGGGGAAAACGGTAAAAGCCGGAGATGAATTTGTTGTTCAGATTAAGCAGGCGGCAGTTAAGACAAAACAGCCGGTACTGACAATTTTCCCGGAAATTGCAGGGCGGTTTGCAGTTGTTTCCACAAAATCAAAAACAAAAGGTGTTTCAAAAAAAATTACAGAGGAAGAAAAAAAGAAAGAACTTTATAAAATCTTAAAAGATTTTTGTGAGGATCCCTATGGTGTGATTCTTCGCACGAGTGCTAAGGAAGCGAGTGAAGAAGAAATCAGAAAAGAGTGCACCGGACTTCTGAAACAAATGCATGAGTTAATGGATTACAGTGAGTATAAAACAAGATTTAGCTGTTTGTATCGCGAGGCGTCGTTTTATTTAAAATATATCCGAAGTTTGGAACTTTCAAATTTTGAGAGGATTGTCACGGATTTACAATCGGTTTATGAAGAACTGTATCCGATTTATGGGGATAAGGTGGAATTATATTCGGATGATAGTTATTCACTGGATAAATTACTCGGCATTTCAACTAAATTAGAGAAAGCCTGCGAAAAAAAAGTTTGGTTAAAGAGTGGTGGCAACCTTGTGATTGAGCCAACAGAGGCATTGACGGTCATTGATGTAAATACTGGTAAAGCGATTGATGGCAAGAGAGCGAAAGAGACGACATTTTACAAGATTAACTGTGAAGCTGCCATTGAGGCTGCGCGCCAGATTCGTCTCCGAAATCTATCGGGGATTATATTGATTGACTTTATTGATATGAAAGAACAAGAACATGTGGAAGAACTGATGCAGCTTCTCCGTATGAAACTTTCGGAAGATAAAGTAAAAACCGTACTTGTGGACATTACAAAACTTGGACTTGTTGAGATTACGAGAATGAAAAAAAATCCACCTTTGCGGGAGGCGTTGTCTTGGGAGTGAAAAGTAAGAGTAAAATGTATTCTGCGGCAAAAAAGAAGAATTTATGGCGATGAGATGCCCCTGAAAACAGGCAAAATTATTTTCAAGGTTAGTGTATAATTTTCATTGGCAAAAATAAGTAATTAAAAAGGGAAGAAGGAATTTCCCTCTTCCCAATCATACAGTTTTTCTTTATTATGTTAGTTGTCATGTGTCGCTATTAGATGCGGCAACAAGCGCATCCAGGAAAGTATTCCGAGACGCGTTTATAAGATAAAGAAAAACTGAGTTTGGCTGGCTTTGTTTGTGTCAAGTAATCCTTGCAATCCTTTCGGTCGTCCAGTGTTTCATGGGAAAAAGATTTACAAAGCATGGGTTATAAGTGCGCCGGTATGAGGTGCCTGTATTATAGGCGCCCATACCGCTGCGTGCTTATGTAGCGCAAGCGCCCATGCGAGTAAACTTTTTTCCATGAAACACGGAACCTGAAAAAAGTGCCAACGATTACTTGACACAATCATTTTCAAGTAATCACTTGCTTTTTAACTATTTTATATGATAAACTTTATATTGTTATAATATTTAACACCAAAGAAAGGGATAAAAATGAAAAAACTTCAAAAAGCATTTGAAACCTCGGTTAATATATGCTTTGTCAGCGATGAGAAGTATGCAAAACCACTTTGTACATCGTTGTATTCTCTCTTGTATAATCGGGACAAGACACGAAATTATGACATCCTTATTTTACAAGATGACATTCCCGGGGAGGCACAAGAACAAATTCATGCACTGGGAAAAGACGAGCCGGGAGTCAGCATCCGTTTTATTAATATGAGAGAAAGAAAAAAGTTTTTTCCGGAAACGGCAAATGCGTATTACACAGCAGCTATCAATTACCGCTTGTATCTGTTTGATGAGATGTTCACAAATTATGAAAAAATGTTGTATTTTGATTGCGACATGATTTTTTTGGAGGATGTAAGCAAACTCTACGATACGCATCTTGGTGAAAAGGAAGTGGCGGCTGTTCGGGCAGAAGATCTTCGTGTTTTGTCACAGACGCGCCGTGCCATTTTTTTAGATGGTATGCCATATAATGTGGATAATTATCGAAGTGACGGTTTGAAGATGCAATATGCAGAGGATTATTTTAATTCAGGGGTATTGCTTCTGAATCTGCAAAAAGCCAGGCAGCATATTACGATGTCGCAGGTTTATGAATTGCTAACGGGGCACAAATATATGTTTAGCGATCAAGATGTCCTTAATATGCTGTTTGATGGCAAGGTGCTGCCTTTGGATTTTTGCTGGAATTATACCACATTTGTGGCAGGACATTTGCAAAGCGGCAATATTCACAGCCAAACATTGTATGCAGATCTTCAAAGGGATAAACCGGCGATTATTCATTATGTCGGGAAACGCAAGCCGTGGTCAACAGGTGAGATACTGCGAGAACAGTACGAAAAATATTATAATATAATGCAAAATAAGATTTAAAATGACAGAAATGGAGGAAAAAATGAGAAAGAATTTTTACAGACAGGCACAAAAAGGGATTTGTATTGCAACATTATCGGCTACGGTGCTTACAAGTATCCCGACTGTATCCTATGCAGAGGCGTATGCCAAGGGAAGGGCAGTTATGGAAGAAATGCAGAAGCTTTCCCTGCCTACAGAAAACGCAGTGACTTTTAATCTGGCAGATGCGGCTCTTAGACAAGAAAAAACCTTTGTAGATGCGTATGGTGAGGATTTTACTACTACCGTCATCGAAATTAATATTGCAAAAAATGGAACTTACATCATCAAAGGCTCCAATGAGATCAATGGTGCATTTGTCGACACTCACATCAAGGTAGAAAAGGGAGTGGAAGCAAATATTATTTTTGATGGAGCACAGATTCAAAATAATCAGAGGTATGATTCGGGTGTGGATAGTTGTGGTAATATCTATACCAACCAGCTTTTTCCGGTACTGGACATCGAAGGAACAGCAAATCTGTATGTGGAAGAGGATTCCTGTCTTACATCACCGGATATGGATTATAGTTATGTGATTCAGGTAACCGGTGATATGACGCTCAAAGAAGGTAACGGCCGTCTTACTTTGATGAGAGGTAACTGCAAAGAAGATTCAGAGGAAGAAAAGTATGGTGAGTCTATATTAGGAATGAAAGAGGGAGAAAATCGTCGTCGGGGAACTGTCACATTGGAAGGTGGAGATCTGGCTGCCTATGGAGGAATTGAAGGATTGGAAAAATTTACAATGACAGGAGGAAAAGCAGAGTTATCCTACGGTGATAGTCGTTGTGTTTACGCTGAGGATATCGCTATTTTGGGCGGGGAACTGTCACTGACTGATGATGCAGAGAAAGAATGGATTTCGTATTTTCTTAAAAGCAGGAATAGTATATACATTGACGGAGCGAAGATAACGGCGAAACAGAAATCTCCAACCCAGCAAAGTGGGAAAATTGACATTGTAGAGTCAGAAGGGTCAGATCCGGTAATTCGCAATAGTGTAATTTCCTATGATGAGCAATATTTTACTCTGAATCGTGTGTCAGATGTGTATGGCGGGGGAATCGGTCTTTTTACCGTGGATGGACTTTTAAAAAATACCAAAGTGAAAACAATTAACGGACAGCCAGTCACGAATCTTCAGACCGCAGAAGACGGCACCTTGAAGTGCTTTATGGAATATGGGAAAAACATAATCAAATTGGAAGATGGAAGCGTTTATACATATACTTACCAGAGTGATTGGGATAGCGGACATGCAATAGAAAACATGATTAAGGATGACCCGGCAGTAAGTACTCACAAGATTACGCTTCAGGTTGAAGGAGAGACAAATCAACAAGAGTTCGTGGTGCCGGATGGATTCAAATTGGGAAATCGATACTTTGACGGACAAAGATATTACGAATATGACTACGGAAGTGCAGGAACTCCGGACAAAATCACAGAAGATATGATGATTACTTTGCGCGAAGTGGAATTAGGAGTGACTGTGGATGGAGAAAAATTTGAAGGAGATGTGCTGCCGAATGAAGTGTTCTATTTTGCACAGGACAGAAATGGTGGTAGTTTTGTCGCCTATCCGGGAGATACGGTAAAACAAGGTGCAAGTTATACATCCTGTCTTCCGGCAGTTAAAAAAGATGGAAAATGGTTTGTGAAAATAGGGGGAAAAGCCGATCTTGATTCGCTGCATAAGCTGCTTCTAAAGGATGATGCATTAAATGTTCTTTTGGATGCTGATATTGATTTTAGTGAAGAAGATGTTTCTGGATTGCTCAATGGTGGCGCAAATTCATTTTATGGTATATTTGATGGAAATGGACATAGTATTACCAATGTGAAAAGTAAAAATTATCCATATATTTTGATGGGAAATAATTATGGTACCATCAAAAATGTGCGTATCCAGAATGCAACGGTGCCATCTAGAAATTATTCGGCAGATTTTCGCTCTGGTATTCTCTGTTCCAACAATTATGGAACAATCGAAAATTGTGCGGTGGAGAATGCTGTCATAAAAACGAAGAAGAAGACAGAGTATGACGATGAAATGACTATTAAACTTCGGGTTCACAGCGCATTAGCCGGCGGAAATTATGGCACGATTAAGGATAGTTTTGTAAAGGACATTACGTTTGATGGGGATGGCGATACTTATCCGCTTAGCCAATCATTTACCGGAAGCCATATTGAAAATACATATTATCTTTCAGAAAAAACAGAAGATAAAGATGCTAAGACGGCACAGCAGTTTGCCTCTGGAGAAGTGTGCAGCCTTCTGAACCATGGAGTGAGTGACGGAAGCCAGTATTGGTACCAGAACATCGACAATGACGGTGAAAAAGACCAAGCTCCGGTGGCGGATTCTTCACACGGAACAGTATATACCGGCTATCAGGAATGTGTGAAGAGTTATTCCAATGAAAAACTTCCGGAATCACCGACCGCTCATGACACAATATATACTGCACAAGGAAATGTAATCACAGGTATTTGTAAGAAGGATTCTGCTCATTCAGTGAGGATGACAGTCAGTGGCAAGGATGTTGTATATGATAAAACAGCCCATGCGGTTGACATTGGTATCGAGTTAAGTGAAGAATGGGGCAAAGTAGAAGTGCCTTATGAAATCTTTTATACACGTGAGGGAGCTCAGACAGAGGACCTTACCAGTCCCGGTACCATCAAAGCTACCGTATCAGTAGGCACTGCTAAGGTAGAAGTGGTTTATACCATCAAAGAAGCACCGGCAGAAAAGCCGGTTGTAACGCCAACTGCAAAACCAACCGACAAACCAGCTGCAACGCCAACTGCAAAACCGACCAAGACCTCGGATTCTCAGGCGACGAAGAAGCCTGCTGAAAGGGAAAAAGCAGTACCGAAAAAAGTCGGTGCAATACTGAAAGTAAAAGGAAATAAATACAGAGTAACGAAATCAAAGGCAAAGGGCTCTACGGTTGAATTTACAGGCTATACAAACAAAAAGAAGAAAAAAGTCACCATTCCTGAGAGCATTACCGTTCAGGGGGTTGAGTACGATGTTACTTCCATTGGAGAAAAAGCCTTTAGTAACTGCAAAAAACTGACGCTGCTTGAAATCAAAACAAAGAAACTGACAAAGAAAACGGTTGCTAAAAAAACATTTAAGAGCATCCGAAAAAAGACAGTTATTAAAGTGCCAAAGAGTAAATATAAAGCATATAAAAAGGTACTTCGTGCCAGAGGACTGAACAAGAAAGTCAAGATCAAAAAATAAATTTGGGCTGGTTTCGTTTGCGTCAAATGTTCATGAAAAATACTTGACATAGTGTGATTGGTCATGCTATACTGTTAAGCGTATGCCGCACAACGAGGTTATAGTTCTGTCCATTTTTCATGAGACAGGCACCATAGTTGGCGAGTAATTTTATTAGGAGGTGCTATATGTACGCAATTATAGCAACCGGTGGTAAGCA